>Ga0256914_1001233_pt1 | contig 23908 bp, 21 predicted proteins | sample HulkmetaG_FD_191571 | JGI IMG/M metagenome (GOLD analysis project Ga0256914, IMG submission 191571) | Hydrothermal chimney microbial communities from Main Endeavour vent field at the Juan de Fuca Ridge, Pacific Ocean - Hulk | ecosystem: Environmental > Aquatic > Marine > Hydrothermal vents ... | reverse complement strand
AGACGTACTCGCTAGGGAGGTCATAATTAAGGCTTAATTGGTAGTTAGGTAATGCATTCACTTCCTAGTAAATACTAGGATCCCTGAGATAGGTAGTACCTCACGTAGTTCGTAATACTTAAGGAATTCTTTCCTCCATGACTTACTCTCATAATACAGTAGTACGTAGTCGTTACTCCCTACGAGGGCTCTTAAGTAATGCTTAAGTGATTCATAGGTTAAGTTACTAGGTATTAGTACCACACTCACTCCGTAGCTCCACGGTGATATAGAGTACTTTCTTAACTGATTAATGTCGTACTCATCAATGATGTACCTAGGTGATAATCCTGTGAGGACGGAGAGATTGTATGAGCAGAACATCGACGAAGCTAGTACGTAGCCACCTCCTAAGGACCTCCATAAGGTGATTACGCCTAACCACTCATTCAAGTTACTTAAGTACCTACGACCACCCACCACTAACTCCCTACCCAGTAATGAGTACTCCATAACCTCCTGAGCTACGAAGCTGATTACTACTAGAGTAATGAGTACCGCGGCAACGATTCCTTCACGCCTTAAGTACCTACTGAAGAAATTAATTAAGAACCTAACGCCTAGGAAGTTCAGTATCACTAGGTACGGTGCTAGGAAGTAGAAGTACAGCGGGAGGTCCAGTATCAGTAATTTACGGCAAGCAGCTAGTAGTAGGATAAGTGGTGTAGTTAGGGCTATTAACTTAAGTAAGCCCTTAAACCTAAACTTACTATCGGTAAGGAGTGAAGCAACTCCTACAGGTATTAACGTGAGTGATGCAGGACCCGCTAACCAGGTAATTACGTAAGTTATTGACTTGAGGTCTATGCTTAACGGATTAAGTAACTTACTAATTACTAAGTAGTAATAACCTGACGCACCCGGTGATGGGTGAGTAATGAATTCTAGGGGGTTACCGAATATGACCCAATTATAGGCTAACCAACCAATGACCCCTATTAGTGCTGGCGGTACGTAGGCAGGTACTACCCAGTACCTACGCTCCCTAAACTCCTTAAGAGCGACTACAGCGATTAAGGCTGCTGTAGTTAACCATGTCTCATACCTAGCTAAGGTAGCTAGTAGGGCTAGTGCGGATGCCTTAGTTAGGTCCTTTAATGAGGAGTTACCTACGTACCTAAGTAGGTAGTAGGTACTAGCTACCGCTAGGAACTGACCGATTGGCACCATGTAGGAGGATGATGCATGGATTAATGAGTACATGCTGAATCCGTAAGTAAGTGATGCGATAATCCCTAACCTACCCCTAACTATTAAGTATATGATTGATGACGTAGTAGCTACTAGTACGGCGTTAATTAATGAGCCAGCTAAGCCAGTAACGTATAACTGATTAATCAGCGTGAAGGGCATTATTGTCAAGTGGTATAGAGGTAGCCATACCGTACCTAAGTTAGCTAACTTAGAGTTGGGTCCGTTATCAACTATGGTTCTAGGTATGTAGAGATGCGCCTTATTGTCGTGGGCGAACCTCGTATACTCAAGAACTACGGTGCTACCGAATACCTTAACTAGGGATAGTGAGAAGCCTATGTAAGCCCCCGTCAATACCGCTAGTATAGCCCAGGACGTGAAGTCACCCTCCTCACCGAGTAGGAGGGTTGCGTGTATGCTACGTACTACCCTCCCTAACCTCCTTAAGGCACTCATCTCTCAGTCTTCCTCCACTCCCTAGGTGCTAGGGTAGCTACTATAGTTACGAACCCTACTAAGTACCAGTAAGCAGGCATTAAGAGCGCGTACGGTGCTAACTTAGAGAATCTGGTATCACTTACTAAGTAGAGTGTTAGGTATATTAGGTACGTATTACCTACCACCATATTGAAGAGGCCCCAGTAGAAGATCGGTGCTGGGAATAGTATGTCGTAGATACTCATTACTGAGGTAGCACCCAGCAGGAAGGCTAGCCAGTAAATAATGAATAGTGTGTGAGTAACTACGGTAGCTATTGAGGTTACTGGCGAGAAGTAAGGAAGTAGTAGGGAACCTACCCTCCTAATACTTAGTTCGCGCTTAAGTAGCATCTTAGTAAGAGCGACTAAGCATTCGTAAAACCCTTGAACCCACCTAATCTTCTGCCTCACTTGAGAAATGAATGTCTTAGGAGCCTTCTCAACTATGTACGTATTACTTAAGTAACTAACCACCTCACCATCCCTAGCTATTAGTAGGGCTAAGTAAGCATCCTCAGCTAAGCTCATAGGGAACCCGCCTACTGAACGTAGGTAGTCAGTCCTAACGGCTAATCCCTCACCACTTAATGGGACGTAACCACCTAACCTAAGGAGTGTAGGTAAGGCTACGTCGTACCAGATGAGTGTATCTAGGGTTAGGAACTTAGCACCTAACCTCCTACCCTCCCTATAGACCTTAGTAGTTACTGCTACGGCACCACCACATAACTGATTAACTACTGAACTTACATAATCCCTAGGTACCTCATCATCAGCATCAAACACTAGGAACACATCCTCATTCACGTACTTAAGAGCTTCATTAAGTGCGCACGCCTTACCGTACCTCCTACAGCACTTAGTAATAACTACCTCAGCCTTAACACCCCTACTTAGTAAGTACTTAACAATAGCTTCAGAAGCTACTAAGGTACCTTCATCACCGTCCTCAACAACTATGAGCACACGCATTAGCTCCCTAGGGTAGTCCTGATTAATTACTGAATTAGCTGTCCTAACTAAGCTACTGAATCCCTCTCTGTAAGCAGGTATAACTATAGCTACGCTCCTAGCTAATGAACATAGCTTAAGTGAGTAGGTCCTCTTAATTAAGGATAACTTAGGTGAGGCTATCATAGGTATTAAGTAGGTAGTATAGAGTAGTTGAAACACACCCATCACTACGGCAGGTAGGTAAAGTAGCGACTCCTGAAGTACGCTAGCGTCACTACCCATACTCAGTACCTCACTACCCTACCCTGTAGAGCTAGTTACTACTTAAGGATAGTAGTTAGTCCACGTACTAGCCTTACTTACTCTTAAGTTAAGTCTTTAATATATTAAGTTAAAGCCCTTAGTATTAAGGTCGTGGATTCCCGGCTTAATTAATGGTACTTACCTAGTTAATTAGTGTGGATTAACATAGGCTTAAATAAAACCCTATTAACTAATTCTGCATCGCATGCATTACTTAGTAGTAAGTACTAATTCAATACCTAATAACAAAGTAAGTTGCTTAAGGTACTCAATTAGCTCCTCGGTCTTAGGTATTAGTACGTGGTGATTGCCCTTAGCGCCCTCAATGAATTCACGCCCTCCTAACCCCTTAATCCTTAAGTGTACTTGAGTCCTACAGTAACCCTCCTCTAAGTACCCTGACCTAATGACCTCAGCCTCGTATACGTGGAGCTTCCTCATATCTACTGATACCCTAAGGAGTACTACGTCACGGTACTTAATAGGGCATGTAACTCCGTACGGCCTACCTGACTCCATGTGAGTGACTAGGGATGCCTTACGGAGGCATAACTTAGTAGCTACGGTGCAGTGAGCTAGCCTTACGTACCCATCACTACTTAATCCACTAGGGTTACTGACCCAGCCGGGAATACCTAGTAATTCCTGTGAAGCAACCATAGGTAGTACTGAGTAGTGGTCTGCCTCACATATCGTTGGTACCCCCTCATCATTAAGTACTGAAACTACTAAGCACGGAGCTATGCCGTACTTCATGATGTACGGGAAGCAGTCAATAGCTACTACATCAGCTCCTACCTCCCTAATTAACTCCTTAATAGCTAGGTATAGCTTAGCTAACTCACGTAGCTTAGCATCATCACCTAAACCACTAATAACTACTGACTTAAGCTTCTTAGTAGCTTCCTCAATAGCTTCACTACTTAAGCCTCCGTAGTAGCTAATTAAGTCATTAAATGACTTAGTAATGACTACACACTTAAGCACTTCCTTAAGTAATGACGCGGAATCACTAAGCTCCCCCTTCGGGTTAATCTCAAGTACCTTAAGGCTCCTTAACTTCTTGAAAGCCTTGAATGCCTTATGTACGTACTTAAATACCTTACCCACGTCCTTAGGTGGGTCTACGTAGAGTAGCTTAACCCTAAACCCCCTATACTCACCCCACGCCTTAGCTGATAATGCGCTAGCTAAGCTGTTGTGCCTACTATGAGCTATTAATATAGTGGGTGAGTTACTTAACCCCATTAAGTACTTAGCTAACCCACTAGTACCTCCGGTTAAGTGGATTAGTACTAGTAAGTCATGCTTAGGTAATTCCCTAACGTCCTTACTAGTAACTACGTCAGTAAGTACTAAGTCACTAAATTCCTTAAGACCCTCCCTAAACTCATTAAGTACCCTAACGTAGTACTCCCTACCATGAACCTCACTAGCTAGAGGTACCGCAAGTATCAAACCAACCACCGAACTATAACCGCGGTAACTCCCTAAATCACTAACTCACTAGTAACTACTATTTAACCTGTAAACAACCCTTTACACTGGAGTAAGTACCTACGGTGGAGGTATTGGTTAAGCCAATAGCACTACCGAGGGTTGAGTGCGTTAGGGTTAGGTTAAGGGAGATTAGGGCTAGGTACGGGGTCAGTCAGGAGGAGTTAGCTAAGGCCGTAGGAGTTACTAGGCAGACAATCATAGCTATTGAGAAGGGTAGGTACTTACCATCACTACCACTAGCACTTAAGATAGCTAAGTACTTCGGACTACCTGTTGAGGAGATATTCGTACTTGATGACAGGTGTACTGAGTAGCTAAGTAAGATAGTTAGTAGGTACGCATAACCCTATGTAGCGATTCTATTGAGTCATTAGGAATTACTGAATAAGTGTTATCTCTATTAAGTGATTGCTAATCTAGGACGTTTTAGTTGAACACTTTAATCAATTTTAACACATGTTGAAGAATCTCGAATAGGTTAGTAATTGTTTCCCTTAAATAATATTCGTTAATACGGCTTCAACAACTACTGTTAAAGTTTTTAAAGCCAGCTTAGTAGTTATAAGTAAAGGTATTCTGTAGGTGATCAGGAGTGCCAGAAGTTAAGTTAGCTAGGAAGCTAGGCTTCTGGCACCTATTCGCAATATCAGCAGGTGCTGTATTAGGTAGCGGTATATTCATAGCACTCTCCAGCTTCGCATCATCAGGGCCACTGATTGACTTAGCAGTGATTATAGGTGGTATATTCTTCCTATTATGGATGATCATAGGTGCCGAGTTCTCAGTCGCGATGCCTAGGGCAGCATCTCTTGAGTTATGGGCTAAGAGTACCTTAGGTGGTTACGCAGGCTTCCTAATGGGTTTCGGCTACGCATTCGCTTGGGCAACCTGTGCTGAAGCGTTCGCCTTAGGTATACTGACTCACTACTTCATACCGAGTATTGACGCTAGGATATGGGGTATTATCCTAGTAACGATATTCCTAATAATTAACTTACTAGGTGTTGGGTTGAGTGGTAACGTCCAGCTAGCACTAACTATAGGTCTAATATCTATTATTTGGTTCTTCAACCTAGCAGGCATCATTAAGGTAAACCCAGCTAACTGGCATACCTACCCACCACTAACGGGGGCTGCGTTAGGTGGTGCTATCATAGCAGCTATGTACGCCTACGTAGGTCCCTTACTAGTAGCTACTGCTGCTGAGGAAGCTAAGGATATTAGGGACATGCCTAAGGCTATGATATCCTCAACAATCTTCATTATAGTGATGTACGCAGTAGCTATCCTAGTACTTACTGGTGTAGTACCTGCCTCAGCATTCAAGGGCGTCAGCAACGCCGCTACCCCGATGGAGACGCCGTTCGTTATAGGTATGAAGGAGATAGCTGGTCCAGTAGGCGTTGCGTTAATAGCCCTAGCTGCTTGGTTAGCATCAGCTACTGACGTACTGATGGGTAACCTATACGGTGCTTCAAGGCTATTCTACGGTATGGCTCAGGACGGTTACTTCCCGAAGGTACTAGCTTACGTACACCCGAAGACTAGGGTACCCGTATTCGCTCTACTACTATCTGCCGCCTTCTGCTACTTCGTAGCAGCTACTGGTTGGTACTGGGCATTCGTGTACATAGCTACCATAGCTTGGGATATTGACTACGTAATACTAGCTCTAGCTGGGTTCATGCTTAGGAGGAAGTACCCACAGCTACTTAGGATATGGAAGTATAAGGGGTACCCAGCAATACCTCTAATCTCACTAGCTGGCGCTATAGCTGTCCTAGTACTGTGTTACGTACCTCAGCTAGGTGGTGATATCAAGTACTTATGGTTCACCATAGGCTACCTAGCAGTAACTTACGCGTACTGGAAGCTATACGCTGAGAAGAGGGTTAAGCCATTCATTCCTGAGGAGTACATTAAGGCTCAGGAGGAGGCTATCGCTGAGGCTGAGAGGATTAAGGCTGGTAAGGAGTAAACACCCCCTCTTTTTATTTACTCTACCTACCTCACCTACCTCAAAAATCGGTAAGGTAGCACCCTAATCACTTCTGAAGTACTTAGTAGCTATTACTAGGAAGTACGTTGAGGCAGGTACGTTAATACCTACTAACGTAGATATGAGTAACGTGTAGATACTGCAGTAGTCCGTACTGAATAATTCAGTACCCCCTAGGTAGGGCCTACAAATACCTGAGCCCACTAGTAGTACTAACTGAGTTAATGCGTAGGTGGTTAGGGTTAGTAGCACCATAGAGGCTATTAAGTAGGGTAGTGACTTCCTAGAGCTCCTAGGGTTAGCTAAGGTAACTACTATTATAGCTACTGACGTACCTATCGAGGCTAATACCCAAAGCAACCTCAATCAATAATATAGTTATTTACTGAGATAAAGAATTAGCGTTGCTTAGGTAGTACCTTAAACCTTAAGGTCCTCAACTTAAGTCCGTCAATATTAAGTACTACCTTAGGCCCCCCACCTAACTCCTTAGTAACTTCCTCGAGGAGGTTAGCCTCAGCTACTGAGCTCGCTTCAGCCTCAATACCCACTTCAGTACTTAACGACTTCCTCAACGGATTGAACAACCTAATAATTACGTCATAACCACCTAACTCACTCAGCTTAATAGTAGGTACTAAGACGCTCTGGCACGATACCTTAATCGGTGAGTATGTTACGGGCTCAGCATTACTTAATGATACGTAAGGACCATTAACTAACTCCTCAGCAACTACGGGTAACTCCGCACTTAACCAATCACCCTTATGAGGTAGTAGGTAGTACTTAATGAAGTACCTACCCGACTCAGCAGGTTCTTGAGCTTCAAGGAGCTCAGGCGTCCACGGTACGTTCCAAGCGTTATCCGGCGGTAGCTTAGGTCCCCTAAGTAGCGTTAGTCTTAACGTAGTACCCATTAAGTCGTAACCGAACCTCCTACCACATATGAGTGCTACTCCGTACTTACCGTTACTGTAGTCAATCCACTTACTGAACCAACCCTCCCAGACAGCTCTGTCGTAGAGGCTTGAGTAGGGTGATGCGGGGTTCCTCCTAATTGCGTAGCTGAATGGCTGACCAACAACTAAGTACTCACTCCAGAAGCTTAGGTCCGTAGCTAGCTTCAGTACCTTATGTACTAACCCCCAATCAATAACTACCCTACCCTCAACCCACGGCTTACCACTGTATAGTGTCAGTACGTGCTTAACCCTTAACGACTCACTACCTATTACTAACTCGTACTCAATAGATACTGAAGCCCTAGCACCTCCAGACTCCACAACCTCAACCCTAACGGGCTCACTAAGTACTCTATACTTAACACCTTCAATCCTCTGTAGGTGGTACATCTCCCAGCAGTCAAATACGTAGTCAACGAACTTAGTTAAGGTACCTGCCGTAGCCCTACCTAGGTTAGGTACGTCCTCAAATAACTCAAACCTAATCCCCCTACTACCCAGTAACTCCTTACCTAACTCCTTACTATACAGACTAACTACGTGCCCTGACTCCCTACTAATTACTAACTTAAGGTACTCATTCTCAAGTACTACCTCATTACCCACTACCTCAGCCCTAGCTGACCCCTCATTAAGGACCTCAACATCACTTAAGGGTATGGACTTAAGTGTTAAGCCCTCAACACCAACCCTAACTAACCCGTGATTAGGTACTTCAGTTATTAAGTCGCAGTACTTAGGGTTGGGATTGAATACTACGAGTGACTTAGGACCCTCACCCACTAACTCCTTAATAACTGCTTGAACCCTACCCTCAACCTCACCCTTAAGTCTAGTTAGTATTGATAGGAACTGCATGTAGGGTGTCTTAGATAGTGAGCCAGCAGCTACGTCGTGGAATTGAGACGTTAGTAAGTCCCTCCATAGAGACTCAACCACACCTACATCGTATGGTACCCCCTTAATTAAGTACTTAATAGTTAGTAGCTTCTCTAACGTAGTCAGTAAGTACTCGCAATCCTTAATCAACTCCTTAACCCTAACCTCAGATGTGTAGGTACCCCTATGGAACTGTAGGTAGAGCTCACCTACGTACTTAGGTAGTGAGTTCCCGTACTTCTCACGAACCATCCTTAAGTAATCCTCACTCCTTACGTGCTTAACCTCATCAACACCTAACTCACTTAACTCCTTAAGCAACTCACCACCCTCAATGAACTTAAGCATATCCTCCGTAGGTCCGCCGCCGTGGTCACCTAGTCCGTAGAGCATGAGTAGCTCAGGTATTCTGTGCCTTATGTGGAGTGCTAGGAAGTAGTACTTAATCCTCCATACCTGCCTAGGGTCCTCAACGTAACCGCCTAGGGTCTGGTAGGCAAGTACTTCGGAACCATCTGGTGATACCCACCTAAATAGGTTGTAAGGGAACATTACGGTGTCGTTCCAGTTAAGCTTCTGAGTTACGAAGTACTCAATACCGCACCCCTTAAGTATCTGAGGTAGTGATGCTGGGAACCCGAAGGTGTCTGGGAACCAAGCTACCTTAACATCAACACCTAGTAATTCCTTAATTAATTTCTTACCGTACAGGAACTGCCTAATTAATGACTCGCCGGAAGGTATTATGCAGTCGCACTCAACCCATGAACCACCAACTACCTCCCACCTACCCTCCTTAACTAGCTCCTTAATCTCGTTAAGTAAGTCGGGTCTATCCTTACTTAACCATAGGTAATAGAGTGCGGTACTCTGTACGTAGGTTAGGTCTTTATGCTTCCTAAGCATCCTAACCATTCTCTCACTTAACTCCTTAACAACCTCCCTACTCTCCTCAATAGGCCACACCCAAGCAACGTCTAAGTGACTATGACCTACTAGGTAGAGCTTACGCTTAACCAACTCAATCAACACCGAAGAACCTACGTAGGTGGGGTCTTTATTCTTGACGCTACTAACTACTTAATTCAGTCTTTAGTACTTTAGGTACCCCCAACACTACGCTGCAGTATGCTCCCTACACATTAACCCTGAAGTAACGTAGGTATGTTTGGTTAATGTAGCGGATCTACTCACTAGGTTTCTTCTCAAGCATTCTTATGTATCTTGAGATGGTGATGTCGATGATATCCTCAGCTATAGTGGCTATTAGGTCTAGCTCATTCAGTATCCCCTGGAGAGCTAGTGACGCCTCCTTCCTCAATGACATGATCCTCCTCCTTAACTCCCTCCTCATCTCGAGTATTCTCGATATGATCCTTAAGTTAACTCTCTTATATGAGTACAGTGCATCAAACACTATCTTCTCCGAGAGCTTGAATAACTTAAGTAGTTCCTCACGTACTGGCCTGAAATCCATGTTCTGGAGTATCCTAACGCTCCTATCGAGAGCATCCCCCACATGCTCTATTGACCTAAGTAGTAAAGCTATGTCAAGTAATTCCCTAGCTGTACTTATGTCCTTCTCCATTAACTTAGTCATTAAGGATCTCTTAGTTAATCTAAGCCCTAAGAAGAACAGGCGGTCGAGCTCATCATCACCCTTAAGTACCTCATAGCCTATTGAGGGATCTTCAGTATTGATTAACCTCTCAACATTACCATACATACCCTCTAAAACCTTAACCATCCTGTTTATGACTTCATCAAAACCTACGATACTCTCCGATATAGCTATCTTAATAACTACCTCATTACCCTCCCCCTCAACAACGACTAATCCAGGTAGTTTTGAAGGTGCTGTACTTATTAGCATGTCTTGAGGTCCCGACTCAAGCGAGACTACGTCATGACCTTCGATATAGCACCCAGCAATGCACTTCTCTATTAAGTTACCGCAGTCCCTAGCCTTAAGCCTAATAACAGGGGATATAGGCTTACTTACCTCGACCTTCCTAGGTCTAATACATATGAAGCCGGACTTATCAAATATGACGTCAACGGAATCCCCAGGGGCTATACCCAGCAACTCAACCCACTTCTTAGGTAATGTGACAGCGTAAGACTTCTCACCAACCCTAATGATCTTCCTAGTCTCAAGCCAGGACAATCTAAGCCCACCAAACTAATTACTTACTCAGTAAGTAATATATTTGCTCAGTAGGTAGTAATTACTTACTGCCTCCACTAAGTAAGTACTTGGTAAATTCTTTTCTTCCTAAATAGCTTAAGGCGTAGTAATCTGAAAGTAATTTACTTTCAAAGCAATTACATTAATACCAGAGCCTCTTTATCGTTAATTCCTCCCTAGGGTACGTGGAGGTAGGCTTAAATGGGGAGGTTATTACTTAGCTTACTAGCTCTACTAGCACTAGCGTTGGTGACAGTATCAGTACTTACCTCACCAGCCCTAGTAGGGGTTAAAGCCCAGACTGAGGTAGTATTAGCTACCCCGCCTTGGAAGACCTTGAACCCACTAACCTTCACTACGGTCTACGACGACATAGTACTGAGTAAGATCTACGTACCATTAGTTAGGAAGGCACCGGACGGCGTAACGATAGTTCCTGAACTCGCTGAGAAGTGGGATATTAAGGTAGTCGGTAATACTAAGGTACTTACGTTCTACCTAAGGAAGGATGCGGTATGGCATGACGGTAAGCCCGTAACGGCCGATGATGTGGTATACACGATTGAATTAGTTAAGAGTAAGCCTCAAGTATATGTAGCACCTAGCAAGTACGTGTATGAGGGCTTACTAAGTGTTAAGGAAGTCGATAAGTACACCGTACAACTAACTTACGACTTATCTAAGGCAGCAGCTGATAGGTTCCTCCTAGAGGCATTCACTACACTCTACATAGTACCTAAGCACATATGGAGTAAGTTACCAGACACTACGGTATCGCTAACGAAGCCTGAGGAGCTCGTTGGGTGCGGGCCGTTTAAGGTAGTTGAGGTAAGTCCGGGTAAGTACGTAAGGTTAGTAGCATTCAATAAGTACTACAGAGGCGCACCGGAGGTCAGTAACTTACTGATTAAGGTAGTAACTAACAGGAACACATTCGCTATGATGGTAAGTACTGGTGAGGTAGACGGCGGTTATTACTACTTCTTCGGTAAGTTACTGAGTTCGTTAGAGAAGGCAGTAGCTAATAACCCCAACATAAGGATATATAGGTGCCCATCAACATCAACCCACATGCTGGTACTCAACATCAATAAGGACGTATTCAAGAACGTACTCTTCAGGAAGGCCATACTGTATGCAATAAACGTAGACGCCATAGTCCAGAAGTACTACGGAAAGGACGGAGCTATACCGGGTACTATGGGCTTCCTAGGACCTAGGTTCGGTATATACTCATACTACGTACCTAAGGAGCAGGTATACCCGTATAATCCGGAATTAGCTAAGAAGATACTCGATAAGCTAGGCTATAAGGACATCGACGGTGATGGCTGGAGAGAAACTCCGGACGGTAAGAAGTTAGTACTTGACCTAATAACTAGGGCACCGGGAGATGCGTTCTTCAGGGATGCCATAGCTGATGAAATAGCTAACTACCTGAAGGCAGTAGGTATTAAGGTGAGGGTTGAGAAGCTAGCTAGTAAGGTGTACTGGTCAAGGTGGGGTAAGGGATCATTCGACATGGCTATAGTTGGTTACGTACCGCACAGCCCAATAGCATTAAGCTGGTTCACTACTGGCGACCCAGGTAACGTACTCCACTACAGTAACCCAGTCTATGATGCGTTAGTTCAGGCCTTCATAAGGACCGGAGATCCTAGGTTAGCTTGGGCTGCTGAGAAGGTACTGATTAGGGAGGCCTTCCTAGTAGGTCTCTACCACCCAATAGTAGCTACCCCCTACAGAATCGATAAGTTCAAGGACTGGATAGCCTCCCCAGTAGGCTACACAGCAGGGTTCTGGTCGGTACTGGGGTCTAAGGTAGCCCTCGGTAAGGAAGGACCCGTGGAGTTCAGTGCGTCAGTACTTATTAAGAAGTGCCGCTTACCTACACAGCTAGAACTAACTGAACTTAATCCAGACCTAGTCGGTAAGGCCGTAGTAGCTCCTCAACCCAAGGAAGTAACCGTCACCGTAACCACCACCGTAACCGCTGCCGCCCCCGCAGGTAAGACCGTAACCGTAACTAAGGGAGCGGCTACCGTAACCACCACCGTGACTAAGTCAGTCACTCAAGCACCGGTAACTAAGACCGTAACCACTACCGTGACTAAGCAGGTAGGGGCTGGTGCGGGTGGTACGGTCCTAGCGGTCGTCGGGTTCATTATAGGTATCGTAGTAGGTATCATCATAGGTTACGCAGCATTTAGGAGAAAGTAACTTTAAGTAACTCCTCTACACCTAAATCAACTATTTTTAAACCCTCAATACCCACCAACTAAACCTACTTGAGTTAAGTAGGGGATACCAAGTAATGTATTGAGGAGGGTCGGCACCGTATATGTAGAAGGTGTCGAGCATGCCTGGACGTGGAATGGCTACCTACATAGTGTCGAAGGTACTCCATAGGTTAGGCACCCTAGTACTTATAATGGCGTTAATATACATACTCATGCGCTTAGCTCCTGGCACGCCATTTGATGAGTACTTGGCTATGGGTAAGCTAACTAAGGAGCAGTATGAGTACCTTCTAAGTAAGTGGGGCTATAAGGATAACCTAATCGTTGGTTTAGGTAAGGTAATATACGGTATGTTCACGCTCTCCCTATTCAAGATGGTCTCTCCTGTATGGAACCAACCAATAATCTCCCTAGTCAGTACTAGACTCATTAACACCTTAGGGTTAGTACTCGCTGCCTACGTACTGGGCTCGATGCTAGGTGTATTAATAGGTCTCTACACGGCTAGGCACCACGGAAGTATTAGGGAGTCCGTAGTCCTCTGGTCCGCCCTCATGTATAGGTCCCTCCCAGTCTTCTGGCTCGGAATGCTCTTCCTTTACTTCCTCTCCTACGTAGGTGGTTTCTTCCCCTTCACGGCGTCGTCAGAGATTAGAACCAGTAATATGCTCCACTACATAGTTGACTGGTTCTGGCACGTAATCTTACCCGTGATATGCCTTTCTAAGTTAGCTGCTGTTAATTACTTATTCACGATAAGGAACATGATAATGGATGAAATGAGTAGTGACTACGTAACGACGTTGAGGGCTGTCGGTTATAGGGAGTCCTTAATACTTGAGAAGTACGTTATGAGGCACATACTACCCCCAGTAATAACTATGATGGCTATTGATATAGGGTTCCTCTTCGGGGGTGCCGTAGTTACTGAGACCGTCTTTAACTACCCGGGGATGGGTAGGTTAATATATGAGGCTATATGGAATAAGGACTACCCCGTAGTACTTGCTTCGTTCTACATCATAGCCCTAGCAGTTATAGTATCGGTAACGATTGCTGAGATACTATATGCCTACCTAGACCCTAGAATAAGGTCTACGGGGTGATGTACTTGGGGTTCGTCGAGGGGCTTAAGTACGTTACCCACCATAGAATGGGTGTCGTGGGCTTAGCCATACTAGCATTCATAACGGTCCTAGCCGCGTTCCCGCAGTTATTTACCCCATACACACCAACGCAGATATTCGAGCAGACCTTCACACCTCCAAGCCCTAAGCACCCCTGCGGACTGGATTATGAAGGGAAGGATATATGGACTCAGATAGTCTACGGTGCTAGGGCATCACTAATCGTTGGCTTCCTAGCTACTATACTAACCATAGCTATAGGTGGCGTAATAGGTGTTATCTCAGGGTATTATGGGGGTGTAGTAGATTCATTAATGATGTTCGTTAGCGACGCACTCATGCTACTACCCTCACTCCTCCTACTGATAGTATTCGCTACCTTATTTAGGGAGGGGTTCATAGTATCTAAACTAATAGGTGCTGGTAGGTGGACGTTATGGGATACGGCGGTAGTGATAGCCCTCATCTCGTGGCCCTCAACAGCTAGGATCATTAGAGCTCAAGTAATGCAACTGAAGAACATGCCCTACGTAGATGCCGTTAAGCTACTTGGGGCTAGCCCCTCTAGGATCATGTTCAAGCATATACTACCCCAAACAACACCTCTGCTCCTCTCTAGAATAACCGTCCTTACTCCGGGATTCATGGTCACCGCAGCATCCCTCTCCTTCCTAGGTCTTGGGGACCCCAACACTCCGGACTGGGGTTACGTAATGTATACTGCATACGCTAACATGCTTGCAGTAGTTATGAATCATAACTGGCTATGGATAGTCCTCCCCGGGCTCCTACTAGCTATTACCGTGATGGGATTCATATGTGTTGGGGAGGCCATAGATGATTACCTAAACCCGAGGAGGAGGTGGTGAGTTCTGGTTAGGTCTTTAAGGCTTAATGAATTAATTAAGTACTCACTAGTTACCGCATTAATTGCTTCATCAGCCACCTTAGCTACCTTAGTACCTTACCTACCTAACGTGGAGTCCATGGTACTTACCTCATCACTGGTAATACTGAATGCCGCATTAGCGGTACTCTGCATTAGGGGAGGCTACGTAGCCGTACTAACTACTGCGGTGATTGAGTTACTTACGTCACCCCTAGCACTACCTAGTAAGTACCTCCAGATTTATTTAGCAATAGCCTTAATAGCTACCTCAGTACCTCTATCACTCCTTAACTTAATCAAGTCGACTAAGCAGGAGGGTAGATCCGATGTAGTAGCTCTCTCAGTATCTCTACTACTAGCTCTAGGTATCGCGTTAGCTTACGTAGCCCTCACCTATAACCCACCTCCAGACCTCTTCAGGGTCGCTAAGGTACTTGCTGAGCGTAGGTTGATTACGTGGAGGTGCTTAGGGGTCTTAGCTGGGGCCTTGAACGTATTAGCTGCTTACTACGTACTGAAGGGTAAGTTAGTGAATTACCTGCTCTGTGTCGGTTTATTCCTCTCACCCATAATACTAGCTACTCAATCACTACCTAAGCCCTCACCAACCCTATGGGCTCAAACATCAATAATACTCACTACCTACGTACTAGGAGCACTTGCACTCAGGGGTAGGTACTGAGGGGGGATCAATGACTAAGGTCCTAGTGGGGATGGACTGCGGAGCAACCAGTACTAAGGCTAAGCTCTTCACTACGGACTTTAAGGTCATTAGTTCATGCGTTGAGGGCCCCTCAAACCCATCCTCAGTACCTCCGGAGGTGGGTAGGGAGAACATCGTTAAGTGCTTGAGGAAGGTATTGAGGAGTGCTGGCTACGGGCAGGCTGACTTAGTAGCTATATCAGCTGCTGGTACAGGGCACGGTGCTTGGAGGTCCTTCTACGTCGGGGCAGTCACTAGTGAGGGGCTGGGGAGGAGCGTTGAGGTCTTTGAGGACTACTTAGTAGCTCACTACGCGTGCTTCCGAGGGGGGCAGGGAGTAGTCATGATTATGGGGACAGGGAGTTCAGTGTACGGAGTCGGTGAGGGAGGGCAGGAGGTTAAGGTTGGTGGGTGGGGTCACTTAATAGACGACGCTGGTAGTGCATGGCACGCTGGGTCAGCAGGCTTTAAGGCTGCTCTGAGGTACCTAGACTATAGAGGTGAGTACACCTCCTTACTAGGGGCACTTATTGAGTACTTAAGTATTGAGGACGTAGGTGACTTCATAGTTAAGGTATACTCAACAAGATCCCCTAAAGCACTCATTGCGGGATTCGCTAAGTACGTAGTTAGGGAGGCACGCAGAGGGGATAGGGTAGCTAAGGAGATCCTTGAAGAGGTTGGGAGGGAGGTCGCTAGAGCCCTCTACGCTGCTTACTCATTAATTAATACGTCACCTAGGTTCTGCATCGTGGGGGGGTTCTACGAAGGATGTAAAGACTTAATTAAGGGTACTATAGAGAAGGAGCTAAGCTCGTTAGTAGGTAGGGATATTAGGTTACGTGAGCCTTTAATGAGTATGGAGGAGGCGGTCCTTAGGCTCTCCCTCCTAGATCGTAGTTAGTAATCGGGATCTACGCTCAGTCGTTAATAATAAGTTTCTCCACAGTGTCTCTCGATTACTTAATGAATGCTGTTAGTAGCTAATACTACCTCCCTTAATAATACGTTAACACCTAAGTAACCCGATGACGCTAATTAAGTATGGTATGCACCTTAAGTCAGCGTTAAGTACTACAGCATCGGTGGTTACATTAATACTGATATCCGTAGTCATAGCCATACCCCTATACCTAATAATGGGTGGGTACGTAGGTAAGGTATCTCCTCAAGCAGTAACTACTAGTGTATTAGTTATTGAGGCAGTTAACCCACGTACTGAGGATGGTAAGGTGTACGGTCTTAACTTAATAATAGCTAACCACGGACCCGACCCAGTAACCATTAATAACGTATCAGCGTATGTGGTAGCAGGTAATGGTAGGATCTACGAAACTACTTTAGTACTTACGGAGTACCCACTTAAGATACCCGTAGGTGGGGTTGGTGAAGTAATACTCTACCCTAAGGAGAACATACCCCCGGGCAGGTACTACATAAAGCTACTAACCCCCGGCGGTGGAGAGACTATTACCGTACTTAAGTTAGGTAAATCCGTCATAGGTAGTAAGGTAGCTTTACTAACTAAATCAAACACAGTATCAAATCCAGTAATCATTGAGGATAGTAAGTGCGTGTATGAGGCATGGGTTGAGTACAATGCATCAACTAAGCTCTATAAAGTATGGTTTAAATTCATACCTAAACCAGGGGTCACGATAATTTTTAGAAGAGCTGAACTACTCAACGCAGTGAATAATTACCCAGTATGGGTTGCCGGTAATCCGTACGCCTCATCAACCTCCTTAACGTACCCCTACTATGATGTAGAGTACTGGTCACCCATAAAGCCTAGTGAGTTCCCTGTAAAGGTAGTATTTACGTCGGTAACTAAGTAGTTTCTGTGATCACCACTAACTCAATACCCTCTAGGGGAGCTACGTTGGGTGCGGATAGCTCTTACTGATCTCAGCTTCATAATGTAATCCTTAATTAGATCCTCACCTTATTCACTTAGGTGCCTAAGTTGCTGGTTTCGTTCTCTAGGTACGCTGCCTTAGTTAAGAACTTGAGGGGGGTACTAATAATTGATCCTAATGATGAGTTAGCTCCTAACATCCTTAGGTGGTTGAGTAGGAGGTTTAGGTATAGGTTAGTTGGTGTACCTCCTAAGGTACTTGAGGGACTTAGGAGTAGGGGGCTTAACCTCACTAAGCAGTTGAGGCCCCTCCACTACCCCAGCGGGTCCTTAGTTGATTTAGTACGTGCGTGTATTGATTACTTAGGTAGTACTGATGAGGTCCTCGTGGAGGGGGCTGTCCTAGCCTCTACCTACGTCTCCCCAGCCATAGCCTTCGGGGAGGAAGTAATTAGGGAGGTTACTGAGTTAGCTATACACGTCGTCAATTCTAAGGTTAGGCTGGATAATCAGTACATGAAGCTCCACTTAAGGATAGCTGACTACAGCATACTAGATGCTTACGAAGCCGACATCGAGCTACTGAGGAAGCTCTGGTTAGGTCACGTAAGCCCTAGAGAGTACGTCAGGAGGAAGGAGGTGGAGGTGAGTAAGGACGCGAAGAGGTACTGGAGACTGACTAAGCCCGACACGAGGGGAGGTAAGCTCAAGGAGTGCAACCCACACCCATTCATAGCCTACCTAGACATACCCGCAGCACTAACTAGGAAGTCTGAGGAGGTAATTAAGGAACTTACGAGTAGGTTCAGATTCGATGACGTAGGTGCTGGCTTAGTAACCGTACCTACCGTAACCATACCTAACTACGTACTAGGTTAGGTATGGGAACTACTGCCCAGTATAGGTCTTAACTCAACACCTAACTTACGGCTAGCTTCGTAGGCGCGCTCATCTATGAAGCCACCGATTATGAGTAGCTTAGGCTTAATACCCTCTACTTTCTCGTATAGCTTACCTATCCTGTATAACTCAGCTACGTCGCCCTTAGAAACCCTAGACTTAACCTCAATCAGTACGTGCTCCTTATCCTTAACAACAACATCCACCTCAACAACTGATGGGTACCCGTAAACCACACCCTCCACATCCTTACATACCCACCTATCAACCTCAGCAACACCGAGGATCTCCTCAATAACGTACTTCATAGCCTCACGGAATCAGGACTCACTAAGCACTCCGAACCTATGAGCTATAACCACCACGGTCCTATCAAGCTTCTCAAGCCTCTCCTCAAGCTTTTGCTGCCTTTCTTCTAACTTAGCGAATCTTTCCTCAAGCTTTGCGAACCTCTCCTCAAGCCTCTGCTGACGCTCCTCTAGCTTCTGCTGCCTCTCTTCCAGCTTAATGATCCTCTCCTCTATTTTGACTATTCTTTCTTCAATTCTTGAGATTCTCTCTAGTACTTCCTTAAACCCTAGTAAGCCCATGACAGCATACCTAAAACTACGGTCCTCCTCAAGAGCCCTCAAAAAACGCTCCTTCTCCTCCCTAGATAATGCCTCTGCTACCATGGAGTCTATCCCACTACGTTAGAACCTGTGTTAGGATTAATAGAATTTTCTGTGATTGTCTTTAGGGAAAAAGCTTTGTTTAGGTATGTCTTAACTTGGTACGTTAGTAGGTAGTTACTTGAATGTCAGTACTGCCCTACCCTCAATCTCTCCCTTCCTTAGCTTATCCATGACCTCATTAACTTCCTCGAACTTATAGGTCTTAACTAGTGGCTTAACCTTACCCATAGCTACTAACTCGAAGCTCTTGAGTATCTCATACCTAGTGAAGCCTATGTTACCAACTATGACCTTACCCTTGAGTATGCAGTCAATAACGGGTATCGGTAACTCACCCTGAGGTAACCCTATGAGTACTAAAGTACCTCCCGGCTTAACAGCTTCGTACGCCTGCCTCATAGCCTTAATTGAAGTTACTGGAGTTAATGCTACGTCAGCACCTCCTAAGTCATTAATGTACTTAACGGGGTCCTCCTTACTCGGGTTTAGTGTGTAGTCAGCACCGAACTTCCTAGCTAACTCGAGCTTCCTCTCAAGTAAGTCAATAGCAACTACCTTAGCACCTAACGCCTTAGCTACCTGAACAGCATTAAGTCCTAAACCACCAATACCGAAAACAGCTACTAAATCGCCAGGTAATACCCTAGACGCGTAAGTCAGTGCCCTAAGTGGTGTAGCTACTGCATCCGTACATGAGGTAGCCTCAGGGTCTGGTACAGCATCAGGTATCTTGAGTACGTGAGTAGCTGGTGCCTTAACGAATTCAGCGTAGCCACCGTCGATACTGTAGCCCGTATTTATTTGGTTAGGGCATAGGTTCTCACGGAAGGTTAGGCAGTACCTACACTTACCGCAAGTCCACCAAAGCCATGATAGAGCCACCCTATCACCTGGTTTCAAGTCCTTAACACCATCACCAACCTCCTCAATAACACCAGCTATCTCATGACCGGGGATTAAGGGCTTCTTAGGTGTTGGGATCTCACCATCAACAATGTGGAGGTCTGAGTGGCAAACACCAACGGCCCTAACCCTAATGAGTACCTCACCATAACCCGGCTTAGGTGTGGGTACCTCCTCAATTGAGAGGGGTTTCTTAGGTTCCTTAAAAACCGCGGCTTTCAATCCTAGAACACCCTACAGAATAGTATTCGCAGAACTCACTAATAGGTGTTAATACGGTTTTAACACTCCTTACTTAATTATTAATTAACTTTTAACATGCACACGTGGATTTTTACAGTTGAAGTAATGATATAAGCGGTATAATCAATTAAGAGAGTATGTTTTACCTAACTCATTAAATGTTTTTATACCTATCCGTAGAATTTAAGTATGCAGTTAGGTGTGGAGCATGGCTTCTGTAACCGTGATTGATGCGCGAAACTTAACGATTAAGGAGGTTAATGCTAAGATAAGGGCAATGGTTGCTAAGGGGCTTAAGGTCCGTGTGATTAATGCTGAGGCAATATACGGATTAGCTGCTGGCTTAGACAAGGGTGAAGTAATTGTTGAGGGCTCAGTAGGTGATTACGCAGCAATGCTCATAGGTAGGAGGGAGCAGAAGGAGAAGGGATTACCTGGACCTAGGATTGAGATCCATGGTGACGCAGGCAATTACTTAGCCGACGGTGCTTGGGCTGGTGAGGTAATAGTTAATGGGTCGGCAGGCTACGGAGCATGTACCTACGCTTACGGAGGGACTATAGTGATTAGGGGTGATGCTGGGGACGGGCTAGGTAGGTTACTGAAGGGAGCTACGGTAATTGTTGATGGTTCAGTAGGTGATTTAGTAGGTCTCTACATGGTTGGAGGCACCATAATCATCACTGGTAATGCTGGTGAGTTACTAGGTAACTGGATGATTAGGGGTGAGATCTTCGTAGGGGGTACCTACAAGAGCTTAGGTAATAACGCTAAGGAGGTTGAGCTAACTGACGAGGATAGGAAGAAGCTTGAGGAACTACTGAAGAAGTACGGAGTAACTGCTGACGTAAGTAAGTTCAAGAAGATTGTCCCGATTAAGTTAAGACCATTCTATGGTTAGGGGGTGGTGAGTCGTGACCGTGCACCCACTCTACGGTAAGATCGTAAGTAGGAGGTACGGGGAGAACATATACAAGAAGGTACTTGAGGAGATAAGGTACAGGGCTGAGACTGGTAAGTACATAGTTAGGGGCTTCGGATACAGCGGTAAGTTACCGGACTTCGACGACCTCCTACTCGTACCCGTTCACGGATTAGGTACTAGAGCACCAGTTGATCAGTATAGGGAGAAGGTAGATACTACCGTAGTTATTGGTAAGGGGATGGTTAAGAAGCCCTTAGTCCTTAAGACACCAGTAATGATAGGTGCTATGAGTTACGGAGCAACTAGTAGGGAGTTTAAGCTAGCATGCGCTAAGGCAGCTAATGAAGTAGGTACAGCATCAAATACTGGAGAGGGTGGTATGGTTACTGAGAAGACCGAGGACGGAGGTATTAGGTGGTTAGAGTATGAGTACACGAAACCCAACGGCTACCTAATGGTTCAGTTCGCGTCAGGTAGGTGGGGAGTCTGTATTGAGTACCTACTAAACTCAGACGCCATCGAGGTTAAGTACGGTCAGGGAGCTAAGCCCGGATTCGGTGGTCACTTACTTGGTGAGAAGGTAACTGAGGAGATAGCGTATACTAGGGGGATACCTAAGGGTACTGACTGCTTAAGCCCAGCGAGGCACCTAGACATTAGGTCGATTGACGACCTTAAGAAGGTAATTAAGATAATAAGGGATATAGTCGGTTATGAGAAGCCAGTAGGTATTAAGTTAGGCCCCGGCAACGCCTATAAGGAGGTCTACGCAGCTGCTCAGTGCGACATAGACTTCCTAGCAATTGACGGTAAGTACGGGGGTACTGGAGCTAGTCCACAGCACGCTATTCAGGGGTTAGGACTACCCACCATAGCAATCATACCGCAGGCTGATAAGGCGTTGAGGGACGCCGGCGTTAGGGATCAAGTAACCCTAATAGCTCTAGGTGGCTTCAGGGACGGTGCTGACGTAGCTAAGGCGCTAGCCCTAGGTGCTGATGCAGTAGCTCTAGTATCAGCTATTGAGATAGCTGCTGGCTGTATAATGTGCGGTATGTGCGCTACTGGTAGGTGCCCAGTAGGTATATGTACTCAGGATCCGGAGCTAAGGAAGAAGATAGGCGGTGGTAAGGGCTTAGATCAAGCAGCTAAATGGATAGCTAACTACATGCACGCAGTAACTAAGGAGGTAGCTCAGCTAGCTGCCGCATGCGGGCACAAGAGTGTTAGGGAGTTCGAGCCTGAGGACTTAAGAGCTATAACGCTTGAGGCCTCAGCCATAGCAGGTGTTAAGTTAGCTGGTATCGACGATTACGTACTACCTAAGTGGAAGGAGATAAGGGGTAAGTAAGTCAAACCACCTTTTTAACACCCTCCCCCAAACGCCTTAAACATACCCTAAGTAATGCCTACTTACTTATATATGCTTAAGTAATTACTTAAACTCACCAGTATTGAATGTAAGCGGTAATTAACTTAATTCAGTACTGTATTAATACTGCTTAAGCACTTATATAGTAGGTAGTGCTCCTTGAGTACTCAGGTAGTTACTGAGTATGACGTACGTACAGCCATACTTAAGTGGAGGGACGTAGCTATTAGGGAGGCATCACTTAATAGACACGGTAGCTACGCATTACATAGGCCTGACTTTAAGTCCTTAGCACCTACCTACTTAACTAATATCCATAGGCCGTTCTTCAATAGGTTAGATACGTGTGACTCACTCTACGTTAGGACTCATAGAATGATTGTTTACGGAATGACTAAGTACAGTAAGGCGCTTAAGGCAGTAGTTATGAAGGCATCAGGTAAGAACCTAGGTAAGTTACTAGTTAGTAAGGGTGTTATTAGGTCATTAGACGACCTACCCGAGGTATTCGTAGCTCAGCGCATAGGCTTACTAGACATACTTAGTGAATCAACTAATAAGATGAGGATAAACATATATGAATGCATGAGTTGCTCAGGTATGAAGCCTTCGGGAATAACTATGTGTGATTTCGAGGCGGGAGTTATTGAGGGTGTTCTTGAGGTACTCATAGGTAGGAACGTAACTAAGGAGAGGTACTGCTGGGGTCTTGGGTACTCATTCTGTGGCTTCGAGATAATCTTTGAGTGATCGTAAATGACTTGGTTAACACTACTCATTAGGCCAGCTACCCTACCGTGTAGGGAGGTAATTGCTAGGAGATGCGTTGGGTGCCCACTACCACCCGGGCTTAGGTCTGGTGAGGTACTACCTACTAAGGTACTTGATAAGGTACTTAACGTAATTAGTGACTTAGTATTTGATGAGGCAGTCATTCTATGCCCACCACCTACCCGACATGGTAAGTTAAGCTACATACTGAGTAAGGTTTATGGATGCTCTAGGAGGCTCTACCTAATAACACCTATAGGTGATGTAGGTAGGGTTAGGAGGGACTTACTTAATTACCTAGATGAGTTAGTACTAGTAACACCTACGCTTAAGGACTTTAAACTTAATGAGGAGTACGTGAGGACCTTACTGAGTAACGGCTTCGACAGAGTAGCTATCTACGCACCACTACCTTCACTAAGGATGGAGTTTATTGAGGAGGTTGTTAGTGTAGTTAAGTACGTATCTAAGTACGGATTAAGGGTTAGGATTGGTGAGTACCTGTACTTAAGTAGGGAGGACGTTGATGTTAGGGATGAATTCATTAGTAGGGGCTATGAGGTAGGACTAACTTACGGCTACCTATACGGTTACAGAGCTACTTCAGCATTCATCGATGAGTACCCAGTAACCATACTTACTAAGCCTAGGGAACCCAACTGTAGGAAGCTCTACATAGGACCTAGCGGTAGAGTTAGTAAGTGCCCATTCTATAGAGCATCAATTAACGCGTATAACGAGTTAAGTATGGAGGAGATTAGGAAGTTAATATACTCACCATGCCCACTAGTAAGACCTAGTATTAA
>Ga0256914_1001232_pt1 | contig 23911 bp, 23 predicted proteins | sample HulkmetaG_FD_191571 | JGI IMG/M metagenome (GOLD analysis project Ga0256914, IMG submission 191571) | Hydrothermal chimney microbial communities from Main Endeavour vent field at the Juan de Fuca Ridge, Pacific Ocean - Hulk | ecosystem: Environmental > Aquatic > Marine > Hydrothermal vents ... | reverse complement strand
TATGACGTCAGACCAGATGGAGGGGATTCCTATCCAAACTAGCAAAATCTAATCCAAAAAAATCTCCCGAATGGAATCCTCATAAGGGGGGTGCAACACCCCCCGTTCCGTAATAATGGCGTGAATGAAACGGGCGGGAGTCACATCAAAGGCCGGATTATATCCCTCGATTCCTTCCGGAGAAACTCGCCTTCCACCACAACAAAAAACTTCAGCGGGATCGCGATACTCAATGGGAATCTCCTCTCCCGATCCAAGCGCCAAATCAAACGTGGAAAGGGGAGCCGCCACATAAAAAGGAATCCCATGGCAATCGGCCAGAACAGCCACCCCATAGGTTCCAATTTTATTCGCCGTATCCCCATTTCTTGCGATCCTATCGGCCCCTACAATGACCAGATCGATTTTCTTTTCTTTCATCAGCATGGCGGCCATATTATCCGTAATTAGTGTGACAGGAACACCGTGTTGGTGCAGTTCCCATGCCGTAAGACGGGCCCCTTGCAAGACGGGACGCGTTTCATCGGCATACACATGAATTTTCTTTCCCTCCTCGACCGCCGCATACACCACCCCCAACGCCGTTCCAAACCCTCCCGTTGCCAGGGCACCCGCATTGCAATGGGTAAGAATACGCGCCTCGTTCGGTACTAGCTCCTTTCCATATTCTCCTATGGAACGATTGATCGCCACATCTTCCTCAAGGATCCGTCTCGCCTCGCCTTCCAAGGCCTCTTTCATGGATGACAACGGAGAAGTCTCAGCTACACGTTTCATCCGTTCAATCGCCCAAAAAAGATTTACCGCCGTTGGTCGGGATGACGCGAATCGCTCGCACAGTTGCTCAAAACGGTCGAGAAATTCCTCTTTCGTATCTGCATCAAATCGTTTGGCTCCCAGCGCCAACCCCATCGCCGCCGCCACACCGATAGCCGGCGCTCCACGGATAATCATCTTTTTTATGGCCTCCACGACGCAATCCGCTGTTTGGCAGACCTGGTATGTCTCGCGGAGAGGAAGCTCTCTCTGATTCAGTATAACGATTCCCTCGTCCGTCCAATCGATTGTTTTGAACGGTTTTCTACTCATCAATTCCACCTTTCCGAATGCCAAGAAATACTTTTTTCAATCATTTTTAGGAGTTATTATTATTTTCCACAAAAAATGTTGGCAACGTGTGGAAAACCCCGTTGTCACGTCTCCTATCTCCCTTAATTTCTTACAAAAAAAGCATTCTGCACAAAGTTTCACCATTCTATTTTCCAATAATATCAACTAGTTACACAATATGCCTAAAACTGCATGATTCTAACGCCTTATCCTTCTTTCGGCTTAAATTCGCTTGTTGAGAGATGTGGACAAGTTGTGGAAAATCAGGAGGTTTTGTTCGGCTCACCAAAAATCATCCTGTTTTTCTCAAAATCTATCTCTTTCAACGGATACCCAACAAATTTCTGCTCGCCAAAAAGGTTTTCAATCCGTATCTGACTACCGGCCACTTCAAATTTGTAAACCTTTTCTAGAAGGAGAATATCCTGGTCACCCCTCCGTAAATACGCGTTTACTTCACACATGAGCAATCCTTTCATCCAGAATTTCATGGACCAGCGTCTCGAGAAGGTGGGGAAATGGCTGTCCTGTCATTCCCACCAAACTTAAATTCTCTTGAAACAGGGGAAACAAGATCTTTTGTGCCCTGGCGCTGGCGATGGCCTCAGCCATCTTGGGAGTAAGCTCACCCATAAGGGAATTTGCCATCACGATACTCAATGGACCTATAATAAAATCGACGTAGTTCACGTTTTGGACCACGGCATTTTCCCCGGTCGCCCCTTTATTCGCCTTCGCCTTCATCATGGAGGCCGTTGCGATGGCATTGGTGCCAAGGGCAATGATTTCGACGGACTCCCCGTAATTTTCCTTGAGCTTCCGAATAATGGCGCTTCCTATTCCCCCACCTTGACCATCAACAACCGCTATCTTTATCATCCGCCTACTTCCTCGGTGGAACCAGTTTTAAGTGAAGTTCCTCAAGCTGTCTGGAAGATACCTCCGAGGGGGCCTCTGTCAAAAGACAAACGGCCCTTTGTGTCTTGGGGAATGCAATCACGTCCCGAATAGACGATGCACCCGCCAGCAACATGGCAATACGGTCCAATCCCAGGGCAATCCCTCCGTGAGGCGGAGCTCCAAAGTTCAATGCCTCCAAAAGAAAACCAAACTTCCGTACCGCCTCCCCCTCCGAGATTTTTAGGAGAGAAAACAGGCGGGATTGTATCTGCCTGGAATGATTCCGTATACTTCCTCCCCCTATTTCATAGCCATTCAACACAATATCATAGGATTGGGCACGAACCTTGCTTGGCTCTTTTTCCAACAGGGGAATATCTTCGTAAAAAGGTGCCGTAAAAGGATGGTGCATCGCCACATACCGCTTCTCCTCTGGGTCGTACTCCAACAGCGGAAAATTCACTACCCATACGGGCCTGAAATCATCGTCCGAGATAGGAAACATCCGTTTTCCCAGGTAATTTCTCAAATGATTCAGCGCCGCGTTAACAGTATCAGAGGTATCCGCCTGGAAAAGTAGCAGATCTCCTTCCGAGGCCCCCGTCTGCTTGAAGAGCTCTTCAACAAATCCCTCATGCAAGAATTTTGTGATGGGAGATTGCAACCCATCAGCCGTAACTTTAATCCATGCCAACCCTTTCGAACCAAAGGGACGAATCTCCCCCAACAAATCATCGATCTCTTTCCTGGACAAGGTTGCACATCGCCTCGCGTTGAGGCACTTCACTTTCCCCCCTTCTTGGGCTGCCCTCCGGAATACCTTGAAGTCAACCTCCTTGGCCACCTCGGTCAGGTCCGCCAATTCCCACGGAATCCTCAAATCAGGTTTGTCGCTGCCAAACCGACGCATGGCCTCCTCGTAGGTGAGAACCGGAAAAGGGTTTGGCAACTCCACGCCTCTGACATCCTCGAAGATCTTCCGTAACAAACCCTCCGTTATCCCTCTCACATCCTCCGCTTCGACAAAAGACATCTCCATGTCAATTTGGGTAAATTCAGGCTGTCGGTCCGCACGGAGGTCTTCATCTCGAAAGCACTTTACGATTTGAAAATATCTATCGAAACCCGATATCATCAACAACTGCTTAAAAAGCTGGGGAGATTGAGGAAGGGCGTAAAACTTCCCCGGATTCACGCGGCTCGGAACCAAGTAATCTCTGGCCCCCTCAGGTGTGCTCCGCGTCAGAAAAGGGGTTTCAATCTCGAAAAAGCCATGTTCTATCAAAAAAGATCGCGTGGAAGCCGTAACATGATGCCGCAAGATGAGACGATCCCGCATGGGCGAACGGCGAAGATCGAGATACCGATATCTCAAACGGATAGGCTCCCCCGCATCTATCTCGTCTTCGATTTGAAACGGCAACGGGTCGGACTCATTGAGGACCTTGAGGCTTTCTACCATCACTTCATAATAACCGGTAGGGATCTTTTCGTTGACGGAATCCTCAGGACGATTCCGCACTTTCCCCACAACCCCAATTACATACTCATCCTTCAAGGCATGGGCAGTCGCGTGAGCCTCCGTGGAAACATCCGGATTAAAAACCACTTGAACGATACCCGTGTGGTCCCTCAAATCAACAAAAATGACACCGCCGTGGTCCCTCCGCGATTGCACCCATCCCATTAACGTCACTTCTTTTCCAACATCCCTTTTCGAAATATGCCCACAGTTATGGGTGCGCTTCATGCCATTCAAAAATTCTGCCACTCGTTTCTCCTTTAACCCTTGATCTGGCGTACCACTTTATTAGATTCAACACTATTTTTCAAGTCAGGAACATAAAGACCCCCCCCACGGAACACTCCCATTCCTTCAAAAGCGATGAGGAGGAAAAGGTATGCTAACCTTCAAAGAAGATGAAACATTTCCCAGATTTTTTTGTCAGAACGTTATAATCGTGGACCTTTACCCGAACTTCCTTTCCATCGGGGGAAAACAGGTTAGTTATAGATTGAATCAGGGTGGGGTAAGGACACGCCGTCCCCGGAATCTCTGCTTCCCCCACACCCACAGGACAGATGCGGCAGAGATTACTCGTTATGACAACGGCCTGCCCTACCATGGTATTTCCTACTTTGACTTCTTCAGCCAAATTAAGGGAGGTATTTAAAAAAAGAATGGTTTTTCGAAGGCGCTCTCCCAACCCATCACCCGGCCGTATTCCAGGATCCATTCCTTTTGTCCGAAACCAAATCGCGAGCCGTTCCGCCATTTTTTTAACCAGGTTGTTCACCACCGCCTGATTCAGGACCCCTATCTCACTGAAACCAGAAAGAAAGGAGGCCACAATGATATGATAAGCTTCCAATCCTCTATTTTCAATCTTCTCCTTATACACTCCCATCCTTGTCTTATCCTTCCAATATCTCAGCAATGCGTTTGGCCACCGCCCTTGATTCCAGGTTCACCATTCCAATATTGGCATCCCTTCTTGCAAGAACGGCTAACACACCCTTATCAGAGATGGCATAGAGATGAAGAGTCCCATCTTCACATTTCACATAGATCTCTTTAAACTCCCCTTGATGGAGAGCGCTAGCCGCCTTCCGCGAAAGTCCCAACAGGGCAGCCGACATCGCGCCAACCCCTTCCGGATCAATCTCTTTAATGGGAAGATAGGAGCCTATCATTAACCCATCAAGGCTTACCACCGCTGCACCTTGTATATCGGTGGAACTCGACTTCAAATCACTCAAAATCGTTTCTATCGCTTGTCCCTTATTCATAACCATCCTTCTACTCCCGCAACCCCCTGTATTTTTCCGCTACCTTAAAACAGAAACAAGCTTGTTGTAAAGCGCTTCCAACTCCATTAGATAAATGGCCTTCTTCGTAACCTCAACCCCAAACTGAACAGCGACATAATACAAATCCGTCAACCGATGAATCACGACCGATCCCTTGGGGCCTTCCAACGTCACCTCCTGACAGAGTCCTTTCAGTAATAACTCACCGAGCATCTCCGCCGATTTGAAAATCGCAAGATATGTCCCATAGACGTCCTCTCGACATCCCTTTTCAACGAACAAGAATCCCAAACATCTTCCCTCATCAGAAAAAAGACACGCTCCCTTTACATCCTGATGCTTATCGACCCACTCCTCAATAACTCTACTCAATCGAGTCGTATCAGGATCTTCGGGTCTTGTTGGAACAAACGACAAAGGATCAGAAGACTGAGGGAAACCTTCCCTCTTCTCATCTATCCTTTTGTGAGCCTCAATAAGAAGGTGTTCCCACGGAAGGTTAATAGACCGAATGGTAGGGGGCTTATACGACGCTGCCTCAAAGCTCCCTTCTGTCCACCCTAAGATATCGTAAAAGGCCTCCTTACCAATCTTCTTTCCGCAAACCGCGTGAATGATATTTCCTTCATGAATATAAATTCTTCCCTCTTTTTCTCCGTCCGTAACCCGGAGAGTGGTACTCATCTTTCCCTGAGCACTCATTTGAATCAAATCGGAAAGTTTCAGATTCAAGAATTGCCCTTTGAAACCACCTTCCTCTTTCCTCGGAAAAGGAACAACTTTTCGCTTTTTCGCTTCCATTCACACCCAACCTCTAATCAAACTTGCTCTTTTTTTCACAACTCCTACCATTTTCAGTCTATTCCAAAAATACTAAATGTCAATACCAGCATATCATCTGAAAAAAGAAAACGCGCCTTCTCCAACCACCAAGCTACTCACGAGGAGAATATTTTCTCACCTTTCTCGAAAAGTCCTCCGATTTTTGCAATTTGAAACCTTTCCCGATGACCTCGACGGTATCGTTTACGATGATGAAGGCGTTGGGATCGATGGTCCATACCAGCTCTTTCAACCGTCCCAATTCCAGCATGGTTGTAACAGTGTAAACCACCTCCTGAGGCTGTCCCGTATAACCACCCTCTCCTTTAAGTATTGTAACCCCTCGATGAAGATCGTGGAGAATTCCTTGGGAAATAGTCCGTGAAGCGCTGGAAATTATCATCACCGACTTGCGCTGATTAAACCCCGCCTGGATCCGATCAAGCACCTGCGAAGATACAAACATCATAATCATGGTATATAACGCCTTATCAACGCTGACCACCACACCTGTGGCAACCAAAATCAAGATATTGATGGAAAAGATAGTGTGTCCATATCGGATGGAATATCGTCTGTTCAAAAATATACTAACGATGTCCACCCCGCCTTGTGATCCGCCGGCACGGAATGTCAGACCACTTCCCACCCCCATGAATACCCCCGCCATAATGGCAGCCAACATTTCATCGTGAATCGGGAAGGAAGCACCAGTAAACAAAAAAACGAATCCGGAAAGCCCCGCCATTCCAAAAAGGCTAAAGATCACGAAACGAAAAGAAATTTCACGCCAAGCCAAAACAAAAATAGGAATATTCAAAAGGAAGATAGAAAGACCGACAGGTGGAAAACCCACTAGATAATAAACCAGCAGAGAAACCCCTGATACGCCCCCACTCATGAAATGGTAAGGAATAATAAGCGCATTAATCGTCCACCCGCAGACCGCTGTGCCTAACAAAAGGATCAATACCTTCTGGAACGTCGTAATATTCCAGGATATTTTCGATTTCACACCCATGACAGGATTTATTATACACCACGAAAAGACCTTTTGAAAAGGAAAAGACCCTCGTTTTCCTATTCGGCAGACAGATTCTCATCTCGTTTTCCTTGAAAAAGACAATATGGTTTTCTATAATGCATTGAGATTTTGTTGCACATCAATTTTTTTTGGGAAAGAAAGGAGGTGAAAGAAACTTAAGAGAAACTACATCGATAAAGAAAGGATCTTCTCATAAAAAGGAAGGAGGAAAATATGCGAAAAAGAGGGATTATAACCGGAATCATAGTCGTTGTTTGTCTATTAACCAGTCCTATCCCCCGCGCAAAAGCAGCGCCTAAAGACGTTTTAAACAAATGCCTAGATTATATTCTAAAAGTTCAGCAACCTGACGGCGGCTGGCAATTAATCGCCGGAAAAGGGGAAAGCGAAGCAGAAACAACAGCATGGGCAACCCGTGCGCTCCTTTTAACGAAAAAAGACATGGCCGCTGCCGAAAGAGGGATCTCGTTCATCCTGAAACACCAAAACCCCAATGGTTCCTGGAACAACAATGTGGCCCATACCGCCTTCTGTATCTGGACCCTCGCCGAGGCAAACAAGGGTCGCGATGCCATCGTGAAAGGGGTAACCTGGCTGTGGAAGACGCAGAAAAAGGACGGAGGATGGGGTCCCTCACCTAAAGCTCCCAATCTATCCATCTATACGGCCGTAGCCATTCGGGCCTTGCTGGCTGCCGGCCTTCCTATGGATAATCTGATGATTAAAAAGGGGGTAGAATACCTGATGGCCGTTCAAAACAAAGACGGTGGATGGGGAGTTCCAAAAGGAGGTCGATCCCTCTCCCTCTCGACAGCGTGGGCCATCTACGCCATGATCGAGGCGGGAATCCCCCGTTACGACGATTCCATTCGAAAAGGAATCAAGTGGTTGCTGAATGTCCAGCTCGATCACAATGGGGGATTTTGCTTCTTCAAACTCATGCCCCCTGATCCCGAGTTGACCGCCTACAGCATTCTAGCCCTCAACGCCGCCAGTATTCGGGGGAAACCCATCGAAGACGCCCTCTACTACTTGGAAGCCGTGCAACTCCCAGATGGGGCCTACATGAGTCGCGTCCCAAAAGAATTCAAGAAACGGAACAAGAAAAACACGCAGACCACATGCTTCGTGGCATGGGCGGTATGGGACACCATGTTAACGGAGGCAGAACACCGAAAACTGTCGTTCAGCCCTACCCGATAGGCAACCACACCAAATACCAACCAAAAAGCGGTGGGTAGCTACCCGCCGCTTTTTTTATCTTTTCCATAAGAATAACCAATCGACTCTCCAAGATAGAATCAAAATTTCCAATTTGACTATTAAGGGCTTATTTCTATAATAAGTATAGTCTAAATTTATAGAAAGGAGCAAAGATGACTGTTGACCGACATCCATTGTGGAAGTCCCTGGGCATCGATCTGAAACGGAACGACGAATTCTTAGGAATGCTGGGAGATGTATATCCCGAAGTATACCTAAAACAGCCCCACCGCCCCGAAGGAATGGCTTATTTCGATGGGGTGACGTTCGACATTCACGGAGCACCCATTCAGGAGATGCTGGATGAGAAAAACTCGTCGGGGGGACGTATCGTAGGAACCTTCTGCATTTACGTGCCGGATGAAATCGTCCTCGCGGCAGAAAGTATTCCCGTAGGATTGTGTGGAGGCTCCCAATACTCCTTTCCGGATGCCGACACTTTGATGCCCCGCAATATCTGTCCCCTCATCCGCTCCTACGTGGGATTCAAGATAGGAAAGTTGAGCCCCTTCTTTGAATGCTGTGACTTCTTGGTTGGGGAGACCACCTGTGACGCAAAGAAGAAGACATGGGAAATACTGGATGCTTATCACCCCACCTACGTCATGGAACTTCCCCATCGCAAAGGGGAGGCAGGGAAAAGGCGCTGGCGTGAAGAGCTTGTCAGATTCATTGAAAAAATGGAAGAAGCCACGGGAAAAGAGATCACCTTCGATTCTTTGCAAAAGGGCGTACGGCGTGTCAATGCGAAACGGAGGGCCTTGAAACGGCTCTACGAGGCGCGGAAGACGGTGCCTTCTCCCATCAGCGGGAAGGATGCCCTTCTCGTTTCCCAGCTTGCCTTCTACGACCAAATCGATCGCTTCACGGAAAAGGTAAACCTCCTATGCGAAGAACTGGAGTCCCGCGTGACGGAAGGAAAAGGTGTCGTGCCACCCGACACGCCCCGTCTGTTAGTATCGGGAACACCGCAAGTCATCCCGAACTGGAAGCTCCACCATATCGTGGAAAGCAGCGGAGGAATCATTGTTGGAGAAGAAACCTGCACGGGAATCCGTTATTTCAACGACCTGGTGGATGAAACCCCCTCTACCCTCGACGGGCTGATCGACGCCCTCACGGAACGGTATCTCTCCATAAACTGTGCCTGCTTCACCCCAAACGAAGAACGCATTGAACAGGTAATTCAATGGGTCAAAGATTATCAGGCCGACGGAGTTCTCTACTACTCCCTCCAATTCTGCCACACCTACAACGTGGAATACGTCCGAATGGAACAGGCGTTAAAAAAGGCCGGCATCCCCACCATAAAAATCGAATCCGATTATGGAGACGAAGACACGGGTCAAATCAAAACGCGCATCGAGGCCTTCCTGGAACAAATCAAACAGTGAGACCCCCATGGTCATCGGCATCGACATCGGAAGCAGAACGGTCAAGTGCGTGGTGATGGAGAGGGGAGAGATCGGTGAATTTCAGGTCAAGGTCGGGGGAAGCGATCCGTACGACACGGCAATCTCCCTCTTGAAACAGTATCCCTCCTGCTCCATCGCCGCCACCGGCTACGGACGGCACAGCCTGAAGGAAAGCGGTTTTCCAGTGAAACTCGTGATAACGGAAATCAAGGCTCATACGCTCGGCGCCCGTCATCTCTTCCCCACGTGCCGAACCGTTATCGACGTCGGAGGACAAGACAGCAAGGTCATCGCCCTTGATCAAGCGGGTAACTTCACGAACTTTCAAATGAACGATAAATGCGCCGCAGGTACGGGAAAGTTTCTCGAAATCATGGCTCAAAATCTTGGTTATGAGCTGGATACCTTCGCCCGCGTGGGGCTGGATGTCTCCCAACCGGTTCGTATCAACAGCATGTGTACCGTTTTCGCGGAGTCCGAGGTGATTTCCCTCCTTTCCAAAAGGATCGACAAAGCAGCTATCACAAAAGGACTTCACGAAGCTATGGCAGGTCGAATCGCAGCCATGGCGCGTCGCGTAGGGGTGACAGAAGACGTGGTCTTCTCGGGAGGCGTAGCCCGAAACCCCACCCTCGTCAAGCTCCTCGAGGAAAAACTGATGGTTAAGATAAAGGTTCCACGCGAACCGGATATCACAGGAGCAATCGGAGCGGCTCTTGCCTTAGAAGAGCTGGAAAGCTGAAGGAGGAAGTAGGAATGAAACAGGTTATCGACGCAAGAGGAAAAGCATGTCCCCAGCCGGTTCTGATGACAAAAAAGGCGCTGGAAGAAATGGACGAAGGAAAGGTGACGGTAGTCGTGGACAGCGCCATCTCGAAAGACAACGTGGTTCGTTTCGCCACCAATCAAGGATGTGAAATCCATGTAGAGGAGAAAGGGGAGGAATTTCATATCCACGTCACCAAAGGGACACCCGGAGATCAACAGCCAGATGATTCCTCGACATCCTCCACAAACATCACGATCTATGTCCATTCGGACCGGATGGGTCAGGGGGACGACACGCTGGGGAAAATTCTCATCACAGGCTTTATAAAAACCATCAAGGATGTTGACCCCAAACCCACCCGAATGATATTTGTCAACAGTGGTATTTTTCTCACGACGGAGGGATCCGAGGTGATCGACGCACTGAAGGAACTTGAGGAAATGGGAATTGAGATCTTATCGTGTGGGACATGTCTCGACTTCTTCGATCGCAAAGAAAAATTAAAGGTCGGACTAGCATCAAACATGTTCGATATCACCTCCGCCCTCATGCAGTCGGACAAGGTGATCATCCCATAACGGTCTCATAGGGAGAGACGATGCCCCGCCAGCGACACGCCATCTACCTCGATCACGCCGCAACTTCCTTTCCGAAACCGGAAGAGGTTGTTGAAGCAATGGCACGCCACCTTCGAGAAGCGAGTGCCAACCCGGGTCGTTCCGGCCATTTCCTCTCTCTTGAAGCAAGCCGCGCCATTTTCGAGGCGAGGGAAATCGTCAGCCAGTTTTTCGGCGTATCTGATTCCCGCCGGGTCATTTTTACGAAAAACGTCACGGAGGCATTGAATCTTGTCATCTACGGCATCCTCCGGCAAGGGGATCACGTGGTTACCACCTCCATGGAACACAACTCGGTTATGCGCCCCCTCCGAGACCTCGAGAAACGGGGGATCATTCAACTAACCGTGGTTCCATCCTCCCCTGAAGGTGCGGCCGACATCCAGGCTTTGGAAAAAGCCATCCGCCCCCATCAAACGAAACTCATCGTCGTGAATCATGCCTCCAACGTCACGGGAACGATCACCAATCTCCAGGCCGTTTCCGAAATCAAAGGAACCGCTTTCCTCCTCGTCGACGCCGCGCAAAGCGCGGGATGCCTTCCCATTCAATTAAAACGGCTCAACGTCGATTTCTTCGCTTTCACGGGACACAAGGCCTTGTGGGGTCCTCAGGGCACGGGTGGTTTGATCCTCCTGGGAGGTGAAGAGGCCCTCCTCCCCTTGATGCGGGGAGGGACAGGAAGCCATTCCGAGTTCGAAGAACAGCCCTCCTTTCTTCCTGACCGCTTCGAAAGCGGAACTCCCAACGGCTGTGGCATCGTGGGGCTCGCGGCGGGTATCCGTTACGTGATGAAAAAAGGGATCGAAAACATCCGGGAACACGAAAAGATGCTGACGGCTAAACTTCTAGAGGGCCTCCTTCAAATGGACCGTGTTCATGTCTACGGCCCAAAAGATCCCGAGAGGCAAACGGCCGTCATATCCATCAACGTAGACGGCATGAGCTGTTCGGATGTGGGTTTCCAGCTTGACCGGAATTTTGACATTTGCGTCCGGACGGGGCTGCATTGCGCCCCCTCCGCGCATCGCACGATCGGAACCTTCCCTCAAGGAACCGTTCGAATCTCCATGGGGGCTACCACAACGGAAACAGACGTGGAAGAACTCCTTCAGGCAGTCAAATGGTTGGTGTCTCATTGAACCCTCAAGGCTCCGTTGTCTTCGTGCTCTATTCGATTCACGACGTCATGAAGGCCGAGTTCGCCTTAAGGGAAAAAGGGGTTTCGTATGAAATGATTCCCGTTCCTAAAGAGATCAGCTCCGATTGCGGTATGGCAATCATGGTCCCCCAGGATCGCAGACCCGAAGTGCAGCGTATCCTCTCGGAATGCTCTCTTGAGATCAAAGGGAGCTATTTGAAAACGGACAACGGATACATGGAGTGGAAGAATGATAGAGATTAAAAAAATGGGGCTCCGACTCACCGAAACCGTCGCAGGGTCCGGGTGAGCGTCGAAACTTCCTCCAGCGGAACTGGAGAAGGCACTATGTGGGCTGACGTTTCCCGCCGACGATAACGTCTTGGTGGGACTTAACGAACCCGACGACGCGGGTGTGTATCAAATCACGGACGAGATTGCCCTCATTCAAACCGTCGATTTCTTCACCCCCATCGTCGACGATCCCTACTGGTTTGGGCAAATCGCCGTTGCCAACGCCTTAAGTGACGTCTACGCCATGGGAGGACGCCCCGTCACGGCGATGAATTTGGTCGCCTTCCCCCTCAAAGAGATGGAGCTTAACGTGCTACGGAAGATTCTGGAAGGGGGCCTGGAAAAGTTGAAAGAGGCGGGGGTCTCCTTGGTCGGGGGCCACAGCGTGGAGGACAAAGAACTGAAGTACGGTCTCTCTGTCACGGGACTGATCCATCCAAAGAAAATCCTCACGAAAAAGGGCTTTCAGGTCGGGGATCGTCTTATTCTCACCAAGCCGCTGGGGACCGGGATCATCAATACCGCCATCAAGGCCGGAATGGCCTCCCCGGAAATCATCGAACGGGTCACGAAGATGATGGCATCTTTGAATCGAGATGCCGCCGAGGTAATGAAACGATACAGCGTCCATGCCTGCACCGACGTCACCGGTTTTGGCCTTCTGGGACACCTTTCCGAAATGGTCGTGGAGAGCGGTTTGGGAATGCGGGTTTTCGCTTCGTCGGTGCCCATCTATCCAGAAGCTCGGGATTACGCCGCCATGGGCCTTGTGCCAGCGGGAACCCACAACAATCGAATCTTCCGGGAAGCCTTCGTCGATTTTGACGACGGCGTGGATCCTATCACCCAGGACATCCTTTTTGACGCTCAGACTTCTGGTGGGTTGGTAATCGCCGTCGACGCAAAAGATGCCGACGCCCTCCTCACCTCCCTCCACGAAAAAGGAATGTCAGAGTCAACGGTTATTGGAGAAATCACATCGGCTCCTCCAGACAAGATTTCTGTTGTCCAAGAATAGCGCTTCTCTTTTCTCCCATCAACACGATCCGACTCCCAGGGGCTCGATTGACAAGCCGAGTCTCTTCTTATACAAAAAAAAACAGCCTTTCATCATAAACCCTCGCTATCAGGCAAATACCATTTGACCGCCAAGGAAAGGCAAAAAGGCATGCTTTTTCAAACATTAAAGAGGAGATTTTCATGGGCGCAAAGAATGTGGTTTTCCTAGAAGTCATTGAGTGGCTCGACACGACGGGAAAGGAAATCGTTCATCGTATTCCTGATGAAGGCTCAGGAGAAATCAAGCTTGGGGCTCAACTCATCGTCCGAGACAATCAAGCCGCCGTCTTTTTTTACAATGGACGTGCCTACGATGTCATCGGTCCAGGACGTCATACCCTCTCAACGTTGAACATCCCCATCCTGACCAAGGTTCTAAGCCTTCCCTGGGGATTTACGAGCCCTTTTCGAGCGGAGGTCTATTTTACAAACATGAAGGTGTTCCCCAATCTTAAATGGGGAACCCGCGATCCCGTCGCCTTCAAGGATTCGGAGTTGGGATTGGTCCGTCTCCGGGCTTTTGGGATCTTCAACATTCAGGTTGCCCAACCCGTCCTTTTCGTCAACCGGATCGTTGGAACCCAAGGAATCTACACCACCGAAGAAATTGAGGATTATCTCGGGCGTGTCATCGTCTCGCGCTTCAACGACTACCTGGGAGAAAAGCTGGATTCGATCCTCAACCTTCCTGACCAGTATGACTCCCTCGCGGCCGGTCTGGAAGAAAGGCTACGAAACGATTTCGAAACCTACGGTCTCCATCTGGAAAATCTCTATATCACCTCCATCACCCCTCCCCAAGAGGTGCAACAAGCCATCGATGATAAAAGCCGCCTAGCCGTTTTAGGGAATCTCAACGATTTTGTAAAAATGAAGGCAGGCATGGCGATGGAAAAGGCTTCCACCGCCGATGGATCGGCAGGGAGCGGCGTTGGATTGGGAATGGGAATGATACTGCCAGGACTCCTTTCCAGTGTTTTCCCAAACAGCCAACCCCCCGAGAAAAGCGTATGTCCGGAATGCCACCGTGAAGTTCCTTCCGATGCCCGTTTTTGTCCTTACTGCGGTCACCAGCTGGTCATTCACAACAAATGCCCTCACTGTGGGAAAAACCTTCCCCCCAATGCCCTCTTCTGTCCCCGCTGTGGAGAAAAAATCTCCCTTGCTCCACGGGTGAAAACCTGTCCCCACTGCGGAGCGGAAAATCTTCCCCACGCCATCTACTGTAACACGTGCGGCGAGAAAATATGACGGAAGATGGCTACGTGGCAGGTTGAAACCCAGTGTCCCCAGTGCGGAGCCCCTCTCACACTCGGTGAGGCCCAGCACCTCTTTACGTGCCCTTATTGTAAAACCCGTCTTTTTCTGACTCCCAAGGGATTTTTTCGTTACGCCTTGCCCCCCAAAAGGAAGGAACTTCCCGTCTATTTCCTCCCTTTTTGGCGCATCAAAGGGCTTAGCTTCACCCTCTATCTTCCCCCTAAAACGAGAGGAAGACCTATTGACCGAACCCTTCTCGCCACCGACCTTCCACTACAAACCTATTCCCTTGGCCTCCGCCCCCAAGCAACCAAGCTCGTTTTCGCCCATACCCTGGAAGGATCCTTTCTGCCACCCACCGTCTCTTTCAAGACCCTTCTCCGCCGCGTTTTTCACCAACTCAACACGCTCTCCTACACGGAAAGAAAAACGGTACGCAAAGGGGTAAACCTCTTTCTTTCCGATACGGGAGCCAATGATCTCTTCAGTCAGAGAGACTTCTCCATGGAAAATACCGTAGCAACCCAAAGCGTCTATCAAGAATACGATCCCCTCCTCTCCATCCTTCTCGATGAGGGAAACAGCCTCATCTACCTACCGCTTTTACCGGAAAGAGGATCCCATATCCTCTTGAACGACGGTGTCACCTCTAGACCACTTGGAAAGATTCCTCTCACCCTGTGGGAAAAGCGAAGCGCAAAAACCCTTCAGAAAATCGCCCCGCCGGACACCCTTCCTCTCATCTGTCCCAATTGCGGATGGGATCTGATAGGCGCCGAAGACAGTGTGGCGGTGGGATGTTCAGGTTGTCATCGCGTATGGGAGATTCGCCGAGGCTCTTATTCCTCTATCCCCTACGAGGTCTCCACGGAACCATCCTCGCCCCCAACGATTTTTCTCCCTTTTTGGAAAATGGAGACCCATATCCCCGAATTTCACCTCTACACCCATCGCGATCTCATGGAATTCGCTCAACTATCATCCCCTCGGCCCTCCTCGACTCCCCTCTATCTCTTTGCCCCCGCCTTCAAGGTCCAACCACGGGTCTTCCTCAATCTTTGCCGCGTCGTCTCCCTTGCCAAACCGTCCACTGCACCTATTTCCGAACTTCCTCACGAAAGATACCCCATCCTCCTACCTCTCAGAAAAGTTCAGAAAACCATCCCTCTCATCGTGGCGGAAATCGGGGCGGATAAGGAACGATTTTTCCCCCTTCTTCCTCAAATCCACCCCCACCTCAAAAAAATTTCCCTCGCCTTTCTCCCTTTCCGCCACTCGGGGTACGATCTCACGTTCCAAGGCTCCCTTCCTCTCGCCATTCCACGCAATGCCTTGAAATGGGGAAGAAAATTATAGATTTTTTCACGTTCGAACCTTGCCGATTCGTTTTTCTATCGAAACGATCTTCCCTCGCATTCGATGCGACGAACCCTGGCGTATGTCAAACTTCGCCGTGGCATATACCCTGTTACAGTCGGAAGCAAGACACGCGTAGGCGGCCTCTATAAGCTCAAGGGCTTCCCGCATCGATGCCGTTTCAAAGATCGTACCCATAGGTGTCAACTGATAATCAACTTCCTTTTTTTGAAACATAGCCACGATCCTGCTCACGTACTCACTGACACTCTCCCCCTTGTCCGTGGGAAACATGGCAAATTCCACCAGGACGCTCATCGCTACATCTCCCTTTTCTTTCAGGAATGGGTTTCTTCCACGTCTTGTTTCCCCATACGCGCCATCGCTTTCTTCTCTTCTTTTTCTTCTTCCTTACCGACAAAAGGTCGCACGGCCTCTTCATCGATACTACGCACATGGAGATCGGTTTGCGGAAATGGAATCTCGATTCCAGCTTCACGGAACTTTTCGTTGATGGCCGCATTCAACTGGCTTTGCACTTCGCCCGTACTGTCCATGAACTCGCTGATCCAGGCGCGCAATTCAAAATTCAACGCACTGTCACCAAATCCAATGAAAAGGGCCTGAGGCTCCGGATGCGTCAACACCTTTGGGTTCTCCTTAGCACATGCCAAAAGGATCTCGCGTACCTTCTCAATGTTCGTTCCATACGCCACACCCACGGGAATTCGCACACGAACCAGACGATTCGCCAGGGTCCAGTTGGTAACCCGCTGGGTGACCAAATCACTGTTGGGAATGACAATCTCGGCATTATCCAACGTCTGCACAACGGTAGACCGCAACCCCAACCGCTTTACGACGGCCATTTCATTGTCCACCTCAATCGTATCACCGATCTTGATTGGACGCTCAAAGAGGAGAATCAGGCCGCTCGCAAAGTTGTTGACGATGGCTTGCAGCCCGAAGCCGATTCCCACACCCAGCGCTCCCCCGATGATGGTGATGTTCGTTAGACCAAATCCCAATGTCCTCAACGTGAAAAGAAAACCGATAAACACGATTCCATAATGCACCAGTCGTGAAATCGACAGTTGAACCCCTCGTGATATTCCCCGGCGGGGAAGGACCTCCTGCAACAAAAGGGCTTGCACTCCCCATGAAATCAGTAGAGATCCGTACAGAACGACCGCCGCGGAAAGGAGGAGATTTAAAGTGATGTTGACTCCCCCAACGGTGACACCAAAAGACAGAATGCTTTCAATGGCATCCTGTCCCGTCGTGTATACCTGCCAGATCACCATGATGGAGGCAACAAAAGAAACAAAGAACACGACAAGGACGATGGGACGTATCCTGGATAAGAGAACCTCCGTATTTTTACGAATGGGGGCAAAAGGTATCCACGTCAGCACTAATTCGATAAACCCAAGGGTCATGATATAGACCATCCACAATTCCAACGCCATGAAAACGCTCAAAAGAAACGCATTGAGAAAATACATGGAAAAACTGGCATACCCAACAACATCAGCCACCAACGCAACCGCCAACACAACGGCGCTGAGCCGCAGCGACCAAACCAGAAGAGGAGCTTCTTCCTTATGTTGTTTATGGCAGCTTTGCCAAAGACAAAAGACTACTCCGGCCAGGGCCACACCGAACACCACAATTCTCAAAAGGGGTTTGGGAATGACAATCATCCGAAAAAGGGCCACAATGAGGATAAGGACGGCAAAACGATAGAGGACATGCCATTTCCACGAATCCCTGAATATCTCTTTTGAAAGGAGAATCACGGTCACGATGATGAAAAACTGAAAGAGGGGCTGCCAACCCGGCGGAAGCGGACGTTCCCACATCTGGACCATGGAAAGGCAAAAGAACAGCGATGCAGCGAAAGGTTTTTGGGTAAAAATCCGCCATCTCGAAGATTCCTTCAAATTCCTTCCGCTACGGGAGACAAGAAACGTCAGCAGTAACGTGAAGAAAACAACCTCGACGAGGATCCAGACATTCCCGACTACATGCTCCCCCTGCTGGAGAACGAACGACTTAATCTCATCCCATGTCCTCTTCCACAGATCTTGGCCCATTCGAGAAAAATAGGCGGATGAAAAAAGGACCGGGGCATTCCTTTCAAAAATATTTCCTTTTATTTCCTGCGCCATTTGGTCTGTTTCTGCAGACAACTCGTGAAGCTTCCCCTGAAGCTCTGCCACCCGTTCCTCAATCCCCAGGAGGGGATCCAGTTTCTTGTCGAAAAGGGAAAGGGCCCTGTCGATGATAGACTTCGCATTCTTATAGGCCCGCCATTCGATACCTTGGGCGTCGGATCCCTTGATGGTATCTTTCCATTTCAATAAAGTCTCTTTCTCTTTGAGCCATCCCCGGCGTTCTTCCATCAACCGACGGATCGTGTAGGAAATCGATTTATCGATATGCAAGATTTCCTTGCTGATCCGCAACAATTTCTCCCTAAAGAAGAGCAGGTGGTTATAATTCAAATGGTTTGTCCCTTTAAGAAACAGCAACTCAACCGCTATGTCTTGAATCTTATTCGACAATCCCCGAAGGCGCTTCCAAATCTCCTTGACATCCACTTTGTCCTCGGGCCGCACCCGAAGATCATACAAGCGCTGGGACAGTCTGGAGGCATAGGAAACAATGTCTATCTGAGAAACAGAATAGTTCTGGTTTTTGGCGTCCTTTCCTTCCGACACCAAAAGCTTTTTCAAATCGACGACGGATTCGGCCGGCCGGCACCATCCTACCAAGAAAGCGAAAACAAAGATTCCCAAAACAAAAAAACCTTTTTTTCTCACTCCTCCTACGGCCATGTCTCCCCCTACTCACTGTGAGGTGTCACTTTTTTGTTTTATACCACAACTTATTTTCATCTTCCAACGGCATGCCATTGCTATACTTGCAACCGCATGGTAAATTCAATGAAAAACCAATACGCCAAAATGCAAACGCCACCCAAAATCGGTATTACCCTTGGTGATCCGGCGGGGATCGGGCCGGAAATCATCCTGAAAGCCTATCAAAAACGCCTGCCTCGCCATATATCCATCGTATACGGAGATGTCTTATTGATGGACGTCGCGAACGCCCTTTCCTTCCCAAAAAAAATCCACACGATACGAGACGTCACCGCCTCGCCTATCGAAAGCCGTGATGGGATAAATCTCCTACCAGTAACCGCCCTTCGACCATCGTCTTTCATCGTCGGACACCCCAACGCCACAACGGGCAGGGCGGCAGGCCGATACATCGAAAAAGCGATTCATGCCGCTTTGCATCACGAGATAGATGCCGTCGTAACCTGTCCCATCCAGAAACATGCCTTCCATAAAGGAGGTTATTCCTATCCTGGGCACACGGAGATGTTTGCCACATTGACGGACGCCCAACGATACACGATGATGATGCTCTCACATCCCCTAAAGGTTTCACTTGTCACCCTCCATCTCCCTCTGCAAAACGTCGCGACGGCCTTGACAGCCGCGCGAATTCAAGAGGTGATCGAGCTTACGTTGACGGCGTTGAAACGCTGGTTCGGAATTTCCACGCCTCGAATTGGCGTGTTGGGGCTCAACCCCCATGCCGGCGAAGAAGGTGATCTCGGATGGGAAGAAGATCGTCTTATCCGACCAGTTATTCAATCTTTCCAAAAAAGGGGAGACACAGTCGAAGGTCCCCTCCCTCCCGATACCGCCTTTCTAAAAGAAAAACTGAAAAGATACGACGCATACATCGCCATGTACCACGATCAAGGCCTCATCCCCTTCAAGCTTATGGCCTTCCATACGGGCGTGAATTGCACCTTGGGACTCCCTTTTCCTCGCCTTTCCGTCGACCATGGAACGGGATTGGATATAGCGGGAAAAGGAATCGCCGATCCCAGTAGTCTAAGGTCGGCGATACGATGGGCCGTGGCTTTCTCTAAGGGAAAAAGGATGTAACCTTTCCCAAAGATCCCTTTATTCCCATTTCCTCACGTCTTCGATTACCTTCGCGTCTTCGGGAATGGTTCCCTTCTCTACAAACTGCACATCCCCTCTCAGTTTCAATACCTCTCGGATCTTTCCCTCAATCTGGGAACGCAGGGTATCCGATCCCTGCACCCCTTCGGAGAGCTCTACATCAAACATCATTAAATCGCGTTCCCCTTCACGGTCCACACGAACTCTCACACGGGAGATTTCCTCAAAGGCCGCCGCCACCGTTTGCACCTGACTGGGGTGGATGAACATGCCACGCACCTTGGTGACTTGATCCACCCGGCCCACAATCTTCATCATTCGTTTCGACGTTCTGCCACAGGAACAAGGCGTATCCTCGTAAAAGGAGAGATCCCCTGTTCCAAGGCGAATGAGCGGATAGGTTTTGTGACGAAGGGGAGTCACCACCACCTCCCCAATCTCACCCGGACCAAGCTGCTTGCCCGTTTCAGGATCGACAATCTCCACAATCCGGTGCTCAGAAAAATGCATTCCTTTCTTTTCCGAGCATTCATAGCTTATTCCCCCAATATCTGCCGTGATCAATCCCTGCCGAACGATGATATGGTACGTCTCCTCCAAGGTCTTGCGCATCGAGTCTGGAAGAATCTCTCCCGCCACGAAGGCAACCTCCATGGAGAAGTCCTTGTTAAAATCGTATCCCATCTCTTCCGCCTTTTTAATCAAGCTCATGAGAAAACTCGGCACGCCGATGTACCCGTTAACCTTTAAATCCCGCATCGTCCGGATTTGGACTTCGGTATTCCCTACCCCCGTCGGAACCAAGACACACCCCAGCGCATTAATCGCCTCATCGCAAAAGATTCCAGCGGGTGTCAAATGATAGGAAAATGTGTTGATCACACGGTCACCTTTTCGGAATCCCGCATTATAAAAAATCGGCTGAAGGCTGAAGGCATCCTCTTCCCGACCGTGGGGATCATAAATAGGGCCCGGAGAAATATAGATTCGTTTGAGCTCGGAAGGATCAACACCCAAAAACCCCCCAAAGGGTCCCTTTTCTTCATTGAGTTTCACCAAATCGCGCTTCGGAGTGATGGGAATCTTTTCCAAATCTTCGATCTTTTGGATAGCCTCGGGGCCCACCCCCGCTTCTTCCATCTTTTCACGCACGGAAACACAATGACTATACGCATACTGAACCGTTTCTCGCAACCATGCCTCCTGCCGTTCTTTACGGCTTTCCGGCGTTTCCGTTTCCCATGTCTTTTCATAATATCCAGTCCGATCCGTCATCTTTTCCCCCTTCTCGATTATTCAAGTTTTACTTTTCCCTCTTCTATGAACAGTGCACTTCGTATAACAATGCCTTCATGTCTCGAACAGCCTGCTCCAGCCCCACAAAAATGGCTCGAGCGATGATGCTATGCCCAATGTTGAGTTCCTCTATGCCGCGGATAGCGGCTATAGGCTTTACGTTGAAGTAGTGTAGGCCATGTCCCGCATTGACCTGGAGGCCCCATTTAAGCCCCTCTTCCACCCCCAAGCGGATCCTCTCCAATTCTTGAGCCTGCTCTTGAGGGGTCGGGGCATCACAATACCGTCCCGTATGCAATTCGATAGCATCGCTCCCCATCTTTTTCGAAAGCTCAATCGCCTTCGGTTCCGGATCAATGAACATGCTCACGAAGATTCCCCGTTCATGCATCCTCTCCGTCAGCAACGCCAATCTATCATAATTCGCCTCCACATCCAGGCCACCTTCCGTCGTCAATTCTTGACGTTTTTCGGGAACGATGGTTACCATATCCGGCCCAATCCGTAGGGCAATCTCGATGATCTCGTCATTGGCCGCCATTTCTAGGTTCAACTTCGATTTCACTGTCTTTCTCAAAATCTCGAGATCCCTGTCCTGGATATGGCGCCGATCCTCTCTCAAATGGACAACGATTCCGTCCGCCCCCGCCATCTCCACGATGGAAGCCGCTGTCACCGGATCGGGATAATCGACTCCCCGCGCCTGTCGAACCGTTGCCACATGATCAATGTTAACTCCCAAACGGATCATGATCTCCCTCCATCTGTGAAAGTGTATCCTTCAAAAAAATCTCCATTTCATCCACCAGTTCCTTTATCTCCCTTTCCGACTCCCCTTCGATCATCAGTCGCAAGATCGGCTCGGTGCCGGAATAACGCAAGACAATCCTCCCCTTGTCTTTCAAGACGCGGCGAACGTCGTCAATCTTCTCCCTGATGGGAGGAATCTTCTCCAGATCTACTTTCCGCGTGATGGGAATATTCCTCTGAATTTGGGGGAAAGGTTCAAACAACTTTGCAAGATCTGAAAGGGGTTTTTCCGTCTCCACCATAATCGACAGCACCTGAAGGGCTGTCAAGATACCATCCCCCGTTGTATTGTAATCGAGAAAGATCAGGTGCCCCGACTGTTCTCCCCCAAGATTGTATCCTCCTTCTCGCATTGCCTCCATGACATATCGGTCTCCGACCTTGGACCGCACAACCTTAATACCATGGCGTTTCAACGTCGCATCCAACGCAAAATTACTCATGATCGTTGCAACAACCGTATCCTTTTTAAGAATCCCTTTGGACTTGAGATGAAGGGCACACAACGCCAGGGTATTATCACCATCCAGGATTTCCCCATTGTGATCCACAAACACCACACGGTCCGCGTCTCCATCGAAACTTATCCCAATATCCGCCCCCGTTTTCAGGACCTCTTCTCTGACACGCTCAGGAAAGAGAGAACCACAATCCCGGTTGATATTCATACCATCCGGAGAAACACCCACGGGGTAAACCTTCGCTCCCAATTCCTCAAAGACGGCAGGGGCCACACGGTAGGCGGCACCGTTGGCGCAGTCCACCGCAATCTTCATTCCATCAAGATCATATTTCCGGGGAAACGTTCCCTTCAGAAAAACCACGTACCGGCCTATGGCATCATCGACACGAAAGGCCTTCCCCACCTCATCCCGTGTGGCTGTCACCTCTCCTCTATCCGATGCCTTGATGGCCTTTTCCAACCACGCCTCATCGCTATCCGGAAGTTTATAGCCATCGGCAGAAAAAATCTTGATCCCATTATCATAATAAGGATTATGCGATGCTGATATAACGACCCCTGCATCCGCCCTCATACTGCTCGTCAGGAAGGCGATTCCGGGCGTGGGTAAGGGACCCACCAACAAGACATCCGCTCCCATGGAACATATTCCCGAGGCAATGGCCGTTTCCAGCATATAGCCCGACAATCGTGTATCCTTTCCTATCACGATCTTTATACGGTTCTCCCCATTCTTCTTCTTACAAAGTCGCGCGAGGGCCTGCCCCACGCGCATCGCTGTCTCTACGGTCATGGGTTCCACATTCGCGATACCACGAATACCATCCGTCCCAAAAAGTCTCCTTTCCATCCCTTTCAATTACTCCTCTTCCCGTTCACTCACTCGGACCTTTACCCTATCCGGAATGACCGACAGGATCTTTACTCCCTCTGGTGCTTCCACTTTCACCTTCATCCAATACTCCCCTCTCACCAGCTTACCAAGGGAGACAGACGCCCGAATGTCCTTCGGCGTAATCCCATCTACCTTTGTGGCCCACCCTCGAATGGTGACTTTCACGTCTCGCGGTTCCACCTCGTAACGATATTCCCCTCTCCGTTGCGTCAGCTCAATCTGCACACCCGAAATTTCTTTGTCCCAAACCTTCTCCCTCAATATGACTTGAACCTCGACTTGGGCGGGCCCCTCCTTGAGATGAATATCCCGTGGCACTCTCAGCGCCACCAACTTTTTCAAGTTTTCCTTCAGTCCTTCCACGTCAACCATTTCTGTCGGAATGTTGTCAATGGAAGAAAGGGCACGGTGATCACCAATCACCCATACCTCTTTCGGAATGGCATACACCTTCCGCACCGCGTAATGGGCATCAACTCTTCCTTTCAACCTTGGATTCACTGGTAGTTTAAAAACCAACAGCTTCTCCAGCGTGACATACACCACCTCCGGGCTAATTCCCGCAATCCGGATCCCTTCTGGCAGATTAAAATGGT
>Ga0256914_1001231_pt1 | contig 23917 bp, 19 predicted proteins | sample HulkmetaG_FD_191571 | JGI IMG/M metagenome (GOLD analysis project Ga0256914, IMG submission 191571) | Hydrothermal chimney microbial communities from Main Endeavour vent field at the Juan de Fuca Ridge, Pacific Ocean - Hulk | ecosystem: Environmental > Aquatic > Marine > Hydrothermal vents ... | reverse complement strand
GGCCGCCACACGCTCAAAACCGGTAATATTCCGATCCTGACCAAGATCCTGTCCGCGCCCTGGGGCATGACCAGTCCGCTGCGGGCCGAGGTCTACTTTGTCAATCTCAAGGTATTCACGGATCTGAAATGGGGAACCCGCGATCCGGTCGCCTTCCGGGATGCCGAGCTGGGCCTTGTTCGCCTGCGCGCCCACGGCGTTTTCAATATCCGGGTGATCCAGCCGGTTCTGTTCATCAACTCCCTTGCCGGCACCATGGGCAAGTACACTACCGAGCAGGTGGAGGAATACCTGAAAAGGGTCATTGTCTCCCGGCTCAACGACTTTCTTGGCGAAAAACTGCGTACCCTCTTTGACCTGCCCGGTCATTTCGATGAACTGGCGCTTGGCCTGCAGCATCGCCTGGCCAAGGATTTCAAACGGTTCGGCCTTGCCCTGGACGGGCTCTATATCACCTCCATCACCCCGCCCGCCGAGGTGCAGGCCGCCATCGACGACCGCAGCCGCTTAAGCGTTATCAAGGACATGGACAACTTTGTCCGCATGAAGGCGGCCATGGCCATGGAAAAGGCGGCAGAAGCGGGCGGCGAGGCCGGGGCCGGTCTCGGCCTTGGCCTGGGCATGATGATGCCGGGCATGTTTGCGGGCATGCAGACAGGCCCGGCAAAGGGGCAACAGGCGGCAGCGGGTGCAGGCGAGGCCGAAGGGGTTGTCCGCTGCGTGGAATGCGACAACAGTATTCCGGCCGACGCCCGTTTCTGTCCCTACTGCAGCCATCAGCAGGTAATCCAGCGTCAATGCGTGAACTGCGGCAAGAACCTGAGCGCCAATGCCCGTTTCTGCCCCCGTTGCGGTCATCCCGCCGATGAAAAGCCGGAGATCACGGTCTGTCCCCATTGCCACGCCAATAACCTGCCCGGCGCCACCTTCTGCAACCAGTGCGGAAAAAAGATGGGATAGAGGCGATATCCCCTTTGACATAGGGCTGTAAACCTCGTAACAATGACCGGGTACTCTTGTTTTTACTCAGGCCGGCGGCTGTTTGCGCTCCGGCCATGACCGGTAAGTACCAATCCCGGTTGCACCTAACTCCATTGCGTCATGGCCGGTTGCGCCCAGTTTCCATGAACACAGACAGACTCTATTCTGTTCTTTATGACCTCAGCGCCTGTCTCGTGGGCAAAATACGTGAAGAGTCCCTGAAAAAAAAGTTCATGGAACGGTTGCTGGTCCATACCGGCCTTGCCTCTGCCCTTTGGCTTGAGTATCGCCAAGATGGCTGGCATACCGGACTGGCGATCAATTTCGAGCCGAATCCCGACCGGATCATCCCCGACATCCCTGTCCCTGCGTCGTGCTGGCTGAGCGATCCCGGGCAGCTTGACTATTTTGGCTCCGACTGGCAAAGCGGCCTGCTTCTGCGCATAAGTGACGGGGAAAGGATCCTGCTTCTCTCCCATAACAGTCCTGATCTGACCCTGCCCTGGGGTGAGGCCCTGGCGCCGGTGCTGGGTAATCTGTATAATGCCCTGCGGCTTTGCCGTCTCCATATGGAGCAGACCAGTCTGCTTGCCCGGCAGGTCAGTCTTCGTGATCAGGATCTTCAGGAAAGTGAACACCGTTTCCGGGCCCTGGTCGAGCAGGCTCCGATTGCCATCCAGGTGTATCGGTCCGATGGCAGCTGTCTCATGGTCAACCCGGCCTGGGAGAAGTTATGGCAGACCCGTTTTGAGCAGCTTCGGGACTACAACGTGTTTGCCGACGAGCAGCTTGCCGATTCCGGAAACATGGAGTTGCTCAAAAGGGCCTTTGCCGGTGAGACCGTGCATGTGGGCCCGCACCAGTATAATCCGGCCCGAAGCGGTGTCCCGGACGCGCCGGACTGCAGGTACTGGATACGGGCCAATCTCTTTCCGCTCAAGAACAAACAGGGCAGGGTGACCCATGTTGTTGTCATCCATGAGGATATCACCCTGTGGAAGGAGGCGGATGAACGGTTGCAGGCCTCTGAGAGCCGTTACCGGAATCTGTTTGAGTTGATTCCGGACGGTGTGGGGCTTTACCGGCAGGATCGGTGGCTCATGGTCAACTCCGCCATGGTGCGCATCTTTGCCGCTGACAAGGCAGAGGATCTGCTTGCCCGGCCGGTCAGCGAGAGAGTGCATCCCGATGACCGTCGCACAATGCCGGATGGATCAGCTCTCGCCGCCGACATGGCTGGGGAAAAAACGACAAGGCTCCTGCGCCTTGTTCATCTGGATGGCAGTGAATTCTGGGGCGAGGCCCACGCCCGGCCCTTTCATGAAGAGGGCCGGGAACCGGCAGTGCTGCTTGTGGTTCGGGATGTCACCGACCGGGTTCTGGCCGAGCGGGAGAACAAACTGCTCCGCGCCGCCATTGAACAGAGTTCCGAGCCCATGCTTCTGCTTGATGATGCCGGCGATGTGTTACTTGCCAATGCGGCCGCAGCCCGATTGTACGGCGTTGAACAAGAAAAAATTGTCGGAGTTGCCGCCGCGATTTTGCGCGGCGGCAGCAATGGTGATGCCCTGTACAGGGAGATTCGCTCGACCGTGCTGAGGGGAGAGACCTGGCGTGGCGAATTCGTTATCGGCAAAGGCGCCGAGCAAAAGATCATTGCCCGCCATGTCTCCCCTGTTTATGACCGGGACGGCAGGATGCGCTGGCAGATAGTGGTGGACCGGGATATCACCAGTGAACGCAGGCAGCAGGAAAAGATGGCCCATGTGCAGCGGCTGGAATCCCTGGGTGTTCTGGCGGGCGGGATCGCCCATGATTTCAACAATATGATTGGTATTATCATGGGAAACGCCTCCCTGGCCCGGAGCAAGATCAGTCCCATGGATCCGGTGTCCGAGCATCTTGACAATATCGAGCAGACCAGCCATCGGGCCGCCAATCTCTGCCGGCAGATGCTGGCCTATTCCGGCAAGGGCAAGTTTGTGGTCCGGCCGATCAACCTTTCCGAACTGGTCGAGGAGATGCTGCGTCTTCTTGATATTTCCATCAGTAAAAGCGTGCTGCTCCGCTATGAGCTGGCTCCGGATCTTCCCTCCATTGAGGCGGACATTTCCCAGTTGCAGCAGGTGATCATGAACCTGGTGATCAACGCCAACGAGGCCATTGGCGAACAGAACGGCACCATTATTCTGGCCACTGGTGTTGTCCAGGCCGACCTGGATTACCTGCGTTCCGATTACGTGGAGGAACAGGAGCTTGAGGAAGGCCGCTATGTCTGGCTTGAGGTCTCGGATACGGGCTGTGGTATGGATGATGAGCAGAAAAGACGCCTGTTCGAACCCTTTTTTACAACCAAGTTTGCCGGTCGGGGCCTTGGCATGAGCGCCATCCTTGGTATTGTTCGCGGTCATAACGGCACCATCAAGGTCTATTCGGAGCCGGGGCGCGGTACCACGGTCAAGGTTCTGTTTCCGGCCGTTGATTGCGAGCCGGACCTGTTGCAGATCAGTGCTGAACCTGTACCGGGACAGGCCGGCAGCGGCACCGTGCTTGTGGTTGATGATGAAGAAATGGTGCGCAAGGTGGCGGCCATGATCCTCAAGGAAGCAGGCTATGATGTGCTTCTGGCAGGTGACGGCGTGGAGGCCCTTGAACTTGTGCGCAGGCATGGTGACGATATTGTCTGCGTGGTGCTTGACATGATGATGCCGCGCATGGGTGGCGAAGAGACCTTCACCGAAATGCGGCGCCTGCGACCGGATATCAAGGTATTGCTCTCCTCGGGTTATAATGAACAGACCGCCACCAACCGCTTTGCCGGCAAGGGCCTGGCCGGTTTCATCCAGAAACCCTATACCATGCAGGTGCTGCTTGCCAAGGTGGCGGAACTGCTTAACCAGGGTATGTAGTACGATCTTCCATGGAAATACGGATAGAAGAGCGCTGTCCCCAATGTGGCGCACCCATTGTTCTCAAGGAAACAGCCCACCTGTTGACCTGTCCTTTCTGCGAGGTCAAAAATCTTATTACGGCCCGGGGGCCATTCCGATATTATTTACCTCCTGAGAGTGAGGGGAAAAAGGAGCGCCTTCTGCTCCATGTTCCCTACCTGCGTTTCAAGGGCACGATTTTTCTGATTAACGAGGCCGGGATAGGCCACAAGGTAGTTGATACGACCCGGATCGGAACGGATCTTCCTGATCTGCCGCCCACGCTCGGCGTCCGCCCCCAGGCCATGCCGGTGCGGCGCCTGGTACCGGAGACAGCCGGCCGTTTCCTGCCCCTTACCATCAAGGCAAGCGCCATCCTGGAAAAGGTGATCCGGCTGACGCCCCTGCGTATTGAAGAGCGAAAAATCGTTCGCAAACGTGTCCGGAGTACGGGCAGCGATGACGAGCTGTTTTCCTATGACTCCAGAATCGAAACAACCGAATATTCCAGCCATGGCCATTTCCTGCACCGGGCCTTTATCGGCGAGACCATCTCCTTTCTCTACCTCCCCCTGGAGGTCCGCGACAACCGGATTGTTGATGCGGTGACCGGCCAGTCCGTTATTCCTCTTGACCGGGCCAGAGGCCTGGCCGGGCAGGGACGTGGGTTTCGGCCGGCCTGGAAAACGCATTTCAGGGCTACCCTCTGCCCCCGCTGCGGCTGGTCCCTGGATGGCGAAGGTGATGCACTGGCCATGACCTGCTCAAACTGTGATTCAGTCTGGTCCCTGGGCCGGGAACAAATCGAGGAGGTGCGATGGCGCGTGGTTGAGGGAACCGGCTCCACCCGGATGTATATCGGTTTCTGGCGGATAACCGGCACGATCCCGGAGGTGGGCATAGCCAGTTTCGCCGATTTTATCGAACGCACCAACCAGCCCATGCTGGTCCGGCCCGAATGGAACGAGAGACCCATGCGCTTCCTGGTGCCGGCGTTTAAGCTGCAGCCCAAGGTTTTCCTTCGCATCGGCCGTCAGGCCACCATCAACCAGTGGCGGCTACAGACCCGGCCCGGCCGGGTGCGGGATGACCTCTATCCCGTCACTCTGCCCGCCTCCGAGGCCAGGCAGGCGGTGAAGGTGATCCTGGCTGCCTGTGCCGCCAGTCGGAAAAGGATCTTTCCCTTTCTGCCCCGGATGCATCTTCGCCAGACCGCGATCGAACTGCTCTATCTTCCCTTTGAGGACAAGGGGCATGACTGGTATCAGCCTGACTGCGGGATCAGTGTGGGCAAGAACGCTCTTCGTTTCGGCCGCCGCTTGTAGATCGTCCGGAAAAGACTTGTTCTTGCCACCCGCCTTTGGTAGAAATCCGTTTCATGGCAGTTGCCGAGCCGTCCTGTCCCGCATTCCAGCCTGTTATGACGATTTGTATGCAGGGCGGCCCCACAGGGGGAGAGTTTGCAGTGTCTGATCATCATATTACCCATATGCGCGAGGCCCTTGCCGAGGCACAGCAGGCTTTGGCGGAGGGGGAGTTCCCGGTGGGATGCGTGCTGGTGCAACATGATGAAATAGTTGCCAGGGGACACAGGAAAAACAGTCGTCAGGGCACGCTTAATGAGCTTGATCATGCCGAGGTCGTCACCCTGCGCGGACTGCTTGCCCAAAAGCCGGAAACGAATTGCGGCGAACTGATCGCCTATTCAACCATGGAACCCTGCCTGATGTGTTATTCCACCATGCTCCTCTCCGGTATCCGTCATTTTGTCTACGGCTACGAGGATGTCATGGGCGGCGGCACCAACCTGCCCCTTGGCCAGCTCGCGCCACTGTATGCGCAGATGCATATTACTGTCGAGGGCGGCGTGCTCCGTGAAGAATGCCTTGCCCTGTTTCAACAGTTTTTCCGGGAGTATCCCTACTGGCGGGACAGCCTGCTTGCCAGCTACACCCTTGCCCGGAAAAACGAGGAGCCAGATTCGCCATGAATACCCTGCCACAGGCGCAGACCGTGGGCTTTGCCCCCGGCGAGCGCAACGTCTTCTTCCACCTGCTGACCGGCTGTAATCTGCGCTGCAAACACTGTTATATCAATCCTGACCAGCATGGCAGCCAGACCCTGCCCTTTGCCACCATCAAAAAATGGCTGGCCTGCCTTGCCAGGCCGGGCCGCCGAACCAACCTGATTCTGCTGGGCGGCGAACCCACCATGCATCCCGACCTGGCCGAGATCATCCGGACGGCCAAAACAATGGAGTATCACGTTACCGTGGATTCCAACGGGTATCTCTTTCACAATCTCCTTGACCGGGTCAGTCCCGATGAGCTTGACTTTTTGAGTTTCAGCCTGGATGGTCCTGACGCGGCCGTCAACGATCCCATCCGGGGGCACGGCGTGTTTGAAATCTGCACCGCCAATCTGAAAAAGGCCGTGGCCAGGGGCTTTCATACCAGCCTGATCTACACGGTTTCGGCTCTTAATATCGATCATCTGCACCGGATGCCCCAACTGGTCAGTGAACTGGGCGTGGAGCGGTTTTTTATCCAGGTGATCGGCCTGCGCGGCAAGCCGGCTTCGGGGCAGCCCGAGCCGGGCACCGGCTGGCAGGTGGATCCCGACCACTGGCTGGCCGTGGTGCCTGAGGTGGCGGCCCGGGCTGCCGAACTGGGGCTGTATGTCACCTGGCCCAAGGTCTTTCTTGATCCGGACGAGATATTTGAGTGCGCCGGCCTGGTGGCCGAGAATTTCTTTATCTTTCCCAATGGCCGGGTCTACCAGTGTCCGCTCTGCGAGGATTATCCCATCCATGCCTATGAGATGCGCGACGATAAGCTTGTCCGTCATGCCGGACTCAACGAGGACCGCTTTTTTACCCTGTCCATTCCCGAGGGGTGCGTGATGAACAAACTGCTCCAGCCTGACACTATCGAGTATCTTGAGGATGGCAGTCCCAAACACCGTATCTCCTGCTGTCTGCTCAAGCAGCACCTGGGGCCGGAGAAAAAATACAATGGATGAGTTGGAAAAGCTGCAATCCCTGTATGGCAGGGGAGTGCAGCTCCATGAGCAGGGTGAGTTCGAGGCAGCCATTGACTGCTACCAAACCATAGTCCACCGTTTTCCGGATGCTGACCTGGCCTGGTATAATCTGGGTCTGGCCCATTATGAACTGGACCGGCCCGATGAGGCGGCAAAGGCCTTTCTTGCCGCTGCCCGTGTCAACGGCGAGGATGGCGACTACTGGTACAATGCCGGCCTGGCCCTGAAAAAGGCCGGGCAGTATGAGGCGGCGGCCGGGTGTTACGACCGGGCCATGAAGCTTGCCCCCGGTGACGCGGATATCGCCTACAATCTGGGTTGTTGCCTGCAGGCGGCCGGCGACCTGGATCGGGCTGTGGCCGCCTATGAACAGGCCCTGGCCATTGACCTGAATCATGCCCCGGCCCTGGGCAATCTTGCCTACTGCGTGCATCGCCTGGGCGAGTACGAGCAGGCCGCCAGTCTCTACGGCCGGCTGGTGGAGTTGCGTCCCGGAGACGAGGCCGCCAGGTTTATGGTTGCCGTCCTTAACGGCGCAGGCCCCAGCCGTCCGCCTGACCAATATGTGGCGGGACTCTTTGACGCCTATGCCACGACCTTTGAGACAGACCTTGTCGGAAAACTATCCTACCGGGTGCCGGAACTGCTGGCGAACCTGGTGCGGGAAGAGGTCGGCCTGACCGGACCAGACTTTGTTCTTTTTGACCTGGGTTGTGGTACCGGCCTGTCCGGACAGGTGTTCGTCCCCTGGAAAAAGGAACTGATCGGGGTTGATCTTTCAGAAGGCATGGTGGAAAAGGCGCGGCAAAAGGGATGTTATGACCGGCTCGTGGTCGGAGATGTGCTTGCCTTCCTGGAAACATTTCCAGACCAGGCAGACCTGGTGGTGGCCGCGGATCTGCTCACCTATCTCGGCGACCTTGACACGTTGTTTTCGCTAACGGCCAGGCGAACCAGGCCGGGCGGCTGGTTCTGCTTTTCCACCGAACATGGCGAAGTGACGGACTGGGCCCTGCAGGCAAGTGGCCGTTATGTCCATGCGCCGGACTATGTGGAAAAAACGGCCAGCCGGGCCGGCTGGAAACTGCTGGCCCGGACGGAAGAAAAGATAAGAAAGGAACAGGATACCTGGGTCAAGGGCGATCTCTTCCTCTTAGTCCATGAATAAAAAACCGCGCATGGTTGTCGGTTTCTTGTGATACTGTATAAGCCCGGCCATGTCCATGACCCATGGTATCGGCTTTCATCCCCTTGCTGTCCCTGTGTGCCGGGGAGGTCTACGGGATTACAGGTATTGTCGACTGGTTCGGGAACCGTTTACTTTTGGGATACCTGCACGATCAGCGTACCTGTTCCGGGCTTGCCGCAGGGATTGAAGAAAGCTTGCTATTCTTCTCAGGAGTACTTTTTTTTACCGTTCACCCCTCTTTGATAAAAGCATAAGGGTGGTCCACACCCACTCAGGTTTTTTTGCCACTATAGCTCGCAACCCATTTTTCACCAGGGTAGCGATTGTCGACCCGGATATATCGAGGCATCTGGATATTTCTGGCACGGCCTTGTTCTACACCCACTTCCTTCATGCCTACAACGTACAATGCAGTAGTGCCTGCCGCTGTAATTCATCAGAAAAAATGATCTGTCGGCAGCGTAAATGTTGTTTTCAGTGACTCTTCGTGGTGGCGACAGCACGGATCTCCTTGAATTTCTGTGATGCGCCTGGTAAATATATTTACCAGGAAGTAAATTCTCCTCTGGTGGCCACTGATATGATGGAATCATCACCGGCATTGAACAGGCCTTATTTCAGAATTATTTTTATAAGTCTCTGGTATGGTATCCTGTCGTTTCTTTATTTATATGCCTTTCCTTTTTGTCTTCTGAAATCATCCCTGCCGTCACTTGACACCGCTGGCTGGATATCCGGTATCATTGCCATGCTTGTGTTCACGGGTATGCTGCTTTTGCCGCAGGTTGACATAAAACTTGTTTTTACGTACAGCATTGCCCATCTGCTCCTGACTGGAATTTTGTGTTTTTTCTATGCGGTTTTTGTTGCATATATACCATCACCATCCCCGGACGGGCAAAACCTGCCATTGCTGTTTTTTTACTTTCTTCTGGCACTAACCTTCGTGGTCCTCCCACTTGGAAGGATAAGCCGAAAAGTCGCCGATTGCTGCATGCCGGATAACCAGCCCGATTACAGGGATCTTCTCTGTAATTTCAGCGGGAAAATTTCCTCTGCGCTGCATATGCCGAATCTTATCGATGTACTGATTTCCGATCTGCCCAAACAGCTGCATATCACCAGTGTCGGCATAATGATCATGGAAGAGAAATGCAGCAGGCTCTATCCTGAAAATTTGCGTTTCGGCTCCCATCTCTGGTCAAAAAGCAGGCTGTTCAGTCGGCTCAGAGACGGAGAGCCTTTTTTGTACTGTTCTCCCGTAGCCGATGATCTGGAGTTATCAGCCGAGCTGGCAGAAATAAAAAAGGCCGGTTTTGCACTTGTATACGGTCTTCAGGGTGGGGCGCAGTTTGGCGGAATGTTGTTGCTTGGCCCCAAAAAAGACGGCAGGGGGTACAGCCGCCGTGATGTTCAGGTTTTCAGTACACTGGCCAATCAGGTCACCATAGCTCTTGAAAATGCGTTGAATTATGAAACTCTTTCCAAAAGTAAAAATCAGTTGCAGCTGCTGTATAACAAGTTGGTGCAGGCTGAAAAAATGGCGGCGCTTGGAGAAATGACCGCAATCCTGGCCCACGAATTGCAAAATCCACTTGCGATTATTCGCAGCTCGGCTCAATTCCTGGCGGGTGGGGGCCACAGGCCGGAAATGCAGGAGAAGTTACTGCATTATATTGTTGATGAGGTGGATAACCTCAATCTTGTTGTAACAAATCTCTTGGGACTTGCCCGTCATAAACCACCCAGATTTCGAAAAGTCGACCTGAAAAAGGAACTGGTTGAATCCACCTCGCAGTGGATACACAGTGGCGAACATAACAGAAAGATACAAATTCACTTGTCCCTTCCCGACCACCTCCCGGTTTTATATGCGGACTTCAAACAGATACAACAGGTTCTGATCAACTGTTTGGCCAACAGTGAAGAAGTCATGCCTGATGGCGGCGAAATTACCATTACCGCGCGGCAACTGGACAATGATCGGGTCGAAATCAGGATAGCCGACACCGGTCCGGGCGTGGCCGAGGATGATCTTAAACTGGTTTTCAAAAAATTTTTCACCACCAAGACAAAAGGCGTGGGCCTGGGCCTGCCGGTCTGTCGTCAGATTGTCCGGGCGCATAATGGCAGTATTGCTCTGGTCAACAATCCTGATAAGGGAGCATCGATTATTCTCCATCTTCCCCTGCGGCCCCTGATTACTATCGGTGTCGGCTGAAGGGCAGGGCATGGTTTAATGGATATATAAACCAGCAGGGCTGGACCAGATCAGCCAGCCGCAACAAACAGTGAAAATGACCGACTCCGGCATGGCAGGGCATCTGCTTGTGGTCCTTTTCAGCTAATAAGGGATGGCATGACAAAACAGATATTGATCATTGAAGATGAAGAGCGCATGCGTGATCTGCTGGAGCTTATGCTGACGGAACAGGGCTATTCGGTCAAAACGGCCAGTGACGGCATGGAGGGTATGGTGCTGTGGCAGATTATGAAGCCGGATCTTGTCCTGACAGATTTGAAGATGCCCCGGGCCGACGGCCTTGAGGTGCTTGATTTCAGGAACCGTGGTTTTCAGCAGGTACCCCTTATTCTTCTCACCGCTTTCGGGACCATTCAAAGTGCGGTAACCGCCATGAAGCAGGGAGCTTACGACTACCTGACAAAGCCGATCGATAATGATCATCTCATCGAAGTCGTACAGCGGGCCCTCTCCGATGCTGAACGTATTCCCGGAGTCTCCCCGGTCAGCAGTTCTGCAAAGGACCAGATGATAGGCAGCTCTCCCGTGATGAAAAAGATCCATAAAGATATCGAGCTGGTCGGCTGTACAAAGATGTCGGTGCTGATAACCGGGGAATCGGGAACAGGAAAAGAATTGGTGGCCAGAGCGCTTCACCGTCATTCGGAAAATTCCGACAGCCCGTTTATCCGGGTCAACTGCGCGGCTATTCCCCGTGATCTGCTGGAGAGTGAGCTGTTTGGGCATAGGCGCGGAGCCTTTACAGGTGCGGTCGAAGATCGCCAGGGCGCTTTTTTTCAGGCGGATGGCGGGACACTGTTTCTTGATGAAATCGGTGATCTGCCCCTTGAGCTGCAGCCGAAACTGCTTCATGCCGTGGAGGAGAAATCCGTACGACCGGTTGGTGCCTCCGCGGCCAGCACAGTGGACGTCCGAATTGTTGCGGCCAGTAACCGCAACCTGGATGAAATGGTTCAGGAAGGTTTATTCCGTGGTGATCTCTATTACAGACTCAATACCTTCCACTTTTCATTACCGCCACTGAGAGAGCGGGGTAAAGATCTGATTGAGTTGATAGAGTATTTTCTTGAAACCTTCTGCCTGGAACAGGATAAACGAGTGCTTGCCGTATCCGCGGAAGCCTTGAAGCTCTTGCACAGGTATCCCTGGCCGGGCAATGTGCGGGAATTGCGGAATGTCCTGGAACGTATCGTCCTGACATGTAAAAACAGGACGATAACCCCTCAGATGCTCCCGGAAAAGATTCGAACGCGGAAAAAAAAGAACAAAGGAGCAACGGCCCGGCCGCTGCCCCTTCCTGAACAGGAGAAACAACTCATTCTTGCCGCCCTCAAAGAGTGTGGATGGAATCAATCGGAATCGGCGCGGAGGCTGGGTATCACCCGCAATACCTTGCGTTACCGTATGAAAAAGTACAATATTCAGCGCCGGCAACCTGAGGCGTGATCAGCCTGGCAGGGCCGGTTCTCTTGCGTACGGTTGACCAGATATAGGGCAGTGAAAGCACAGGTTTTGTCAGGTGCGCATACCTTATCTTGAAAAATAAACTCGTTTATACCTCTTCAGCCTGGCAGTACTGAACGGCGCGGGCTATTTCCCGGGTAAAAAGTGATTTTATCCATTGTTTCCTGGCTTCACATGCGGTTGGTTGCAGGACAGTGTCCGCTGTCTCAAACGCATTGCCCATACAACCTGATCCGCAGTAATTCCGCCACCTGCAATCACAACAGCCGGTTATCATTGAGGGACGGGCTCGATTGAGAAGTTGAATTTCCCTGATCCTGGTTCCTTCAACCATTGATTTGAGGCTGGCATTTCTGATATTACCAAGCAGGTACTCTGTTCCGTAGTGAAAACATTGACAGGGATAAACATTACCAACCGGATCAATCCGAAATTGCGTCCCAATTGAACATTGATACGGTTTCCCCGCCTGATGAATATTCATGGAGAAACAGTCAGCGAGAAGATCCATTTCTCCTTGGACCTCCAATGCACAGTCACTCACAACATGCCAGAATTCCAGCATTTCATCATTGTCCAACCGCAATTCCTTCCAATTATCCCGTGCCCGGCCGGAAGGCGTCAGAGGAGGATACTGGACGACAGGTATTCCACGATCAAGAGCGAACTGGACGATGGCTGCTGTTTCATGTACATTTTTTTTCATTGCTGTAAAGGCAATGACCATGTCATCGGCCTTGCCAGCCCGGACGAGCTCATCTATGCCGTTGACTGCGTCCTTGTAACTTCCCGGTCCACGAATGGCTTCGTGTACCGTTTCTGTTGCCCCATCAAGACTGATCTGGATTTTAATCGGAAGAGCTGCAAGGTGTGCCGCGCGGTCACGATCAATCAGAGTCGCGTTGGTCCCCAGGGAGACAAGTAATCCGCAGGAAAGTGCATATTCAACGATTTCCAGACAGTCCGTACGAAGCAGCGGCTCACCTCCTCCAATGGCCACAGATGCACCTCCTTCTTCTTTAACAGCAGCGATGAGAGCCTTTATCTCCATGGTGCTAAGCTCGTCATCTGCTGGCATGCCAGCCCCGAGATAACAGTGGCAGCAGCGCAGGTTGCAGTGCTTCGTGATTTCCAGTGCCACCCCACGAAAATTGTTTTCCGGGATGACCCGATCGGAATGCCCATTTGTAATGAGTTGATTTTGCATCTGATCGAGAAAAGCATTTACCAGTTGCAGAGCATCGGAATAGCCTATCCCCTTCTGTTCGCTGATAAGTTCGGCAATATTTCCCGGAGTTCTCTCGCTATCGTAGAGGTGCAACAGTTCAATAGCGTCACTGTTGACAATGCCCCAGCTCGGAAGCGATGGATTCAAAACAAAATACAGGGGCGTTCCTGTTTCCATGGCAACAGGTTCAATAAGCAAATCATCCGATAATTTATGCCTGGCAAATTTTTTCACTGCTGTTCCAGTTTCCATGTGATCACTGATAAATACGAAAGAAATGAGGAGTAAAAATTTTCTGGTAATACGTTAGGGAATGTGCTATTCCCCTTCGCCGATTGGCTCGGCACTTGTTCCCAGAAATCCCCGGCCTGCTGTAAAGTAGATATAGACGGGTTTTTCGTTACGCAATATATCGATCACATTTGCAAACATTGCCGAAGGGAGATGCATCCGGATGATTCCGTTTTTTTCATAGTCATTCTCATAAAACTGACCGGGATCATTAAACCTGATCCATGCAACTACCTTCCCGTTGGTATCCTTCAACTGGATCTGGACACGATTGGTTTGGTATCCGGAAGGACTGCCATAAAACAGAACGCTATAACTGCCGATAGTGTGAGCCATGCCGGACCTCCTGTTGCAAGATAGTTAAATGTTGTTACCTCACGGGAGAGGATCAATATCCGTTCACATGTGGAACCGGGTTGTCATCCCCTTGCTATCTGTTATCTTTGTCGCATTATCTGAAGCGCTTCAAGTAATTCAGGTGCAGGGATACCTATCCACCACCAACGGTCTATGATGACACCGGGAAGCAAGGTTCTCCCCCGTTGCATCTCGATTATGCCTGGAAAGGGTTTGAATGCCACGGTTGCCGGTTCGGGAGTCGGATTGGTACCGGTATAGATCTGGGGACCAAACCCCATGATTTCTGAAAATTTTCCTGCTGTTCCCACCTTCTGTGCATAAATCGGTGCCGGAAAGACAACCGGCGTAAACACACAACCTTCACGTTTGTTAAATTTAATGCCATAATCCTGCAGGATTTCAAATATTCCTTCACTCAGGGTCCGCAGCAGGTTTCTGTTACCGACAATCCTCCGCATCAATTGATCACTGGTCCGCAGCGGGATAGGGTCATCAGAAACCATTTTCCGTATTCGTATTTTTTCAAGGATTTTCAAGCTGACTGGGTCCATGGGGCCACACTGAGGTAGACAGGCCCTGTATTTAGACATGTCTATGGCGACAGACATGTTGCTTCCCGCACGTTCAACAACCATGTTCTCCATAATGGCTGTCAGCATGGCGGCCCGTGAGCGGTTTGTAATCTCCAGTGCCTCATTGGAGTTCATGGAAAATACCCTTGGTTCAAATACATAACTCATTCCCGGGAGCTTGACTTTAAACTCTTTGAAGCAGGCTTCTGTATGCTCCATCAATCGTGACATCAATTTTGGATTTGTTGTAATTTTTCTTTTTAACTTCATGCTTTTTTCAATATTCCATTTCATGACATCCTCCTCCTTTGTTATGAAAAATGTAACGGTTCAAACTCTTTCCCGGGCATCATTCACACACCCCTGCAGGGCAGCGGATGGATAATTTTTAAAATCATTAATCCCGACGCAAAGTGCTTTTCTGCCCATGCTTTTCCCCTTGTGAAATTGACTTTCATAGTAGATGGCGGGTGGATCACGACACTTTTCCCTATCGTGAACCTGGTTCAGCCTGCCGTTTTGACGGGTAAATAGCAAAATCTACACCATAATCCCCCAGGATATGTGCTTCAGGGGTTCTGTTTTCATAAAGGACCGGCAGAAGGGGTTTACGCCCGGAGAAGACATGTCGGTGTGTTTTTCAACAGGTCTGCATTTCCATTGCCTATCCTTGCTGTCTGCTCGTTTTGCACCAGTTGTGGTGGTGCATATCCACCGGCCACCACATTTTCCGTCCGCCTCCTGCCTGTTTTGCGTGGGCAGGTACGTTTGAAATGGATTCCATAAGTTCGCTGTTACATCCTAACCAGTCTTAATTTTGTAAAAACAGAGCATAATTTCCGGGCAGGAGGAATCGATACAGCCAGCGACAAGGGACTCTGGTATGGGTATTGCTTTTTCCTGGTGCAGAGCTATCAGGGAAACCGCATGCGAAAGAGTGGTTTGTTGGCTGTTTATCTCATATCCAGGAGAGAGCCGTAATGAAAGGAACCCGAATTGAAAAACTGTTGCTTCTCAAGGTTATTGACGGAGATACCGTCAAGGTTGAGCTGGAGGGGAAAAGGGAATCACTCCGGTTGCTCAGTCTTGATACCGAAGAAAGCAGGGGAGGGGGACATAAGCCGGTGACCAACGCAGGCAAGATGGCATCAGCCTGGGCCAAACAGTGGTTTGGAACTGATCCGGAAGGGATACCCGAAAAGGACATCTGGGTTGATATTGAGTTTGATACCGCAGATCCCGTTACCACCTGCCTTGAGAAGCACCGGGGCAATTATGGTCGGTTGCTCTGTTATGTCCATAAAAACGGGGATAATTATAATCTCAAGGCCATCCGGAATGGCTGGAGTCCATATTTCATCAAGTACGGCCGGTCGCGGCTTTATAACGATGAATTTCTCCAGGCTGAAACCAGTGCTCAGGCGGGTACGATGGGAATATGGGATGACACCGTCAATGCCGGCGGGAAATCTCGCGACTATGAGCATCTTTTGCCATGGTGGCACATGCGGGGAACCCTGGTGGAAAATTTTCGCACGCGGGGTGTGGCGGCCGGTGTCAAGTCAGTCCGGCTTGACTATCAGGAATTGGTTGCGGCCGCCAAAGCCGGGCAGCAGGTGACCGTGTTCTGCGACCTGCAGGGAGGAATCCAGCACTGGACAGGGGATGGTGCCGTTATCTTTGCCGGTTCACCCAGACATAAGTTCAACCTCTGGGTGCCGGATCGTTATTCAAAAACAGGGTGCGGCATTTTGCGTTTCATTCACAACCGTTATGCCGGTCACGGCCGCGGCTATATCTATGTTTCCGGTCCAGCGGGATTGTACCGTGACAAACCGCAGATCATTCTGGAATCACCAGACCAGCTTTCAGACCTGCCGCCAGGCCGGGACTGAACATTGGAAAACCGCTTTACGCAATGTAACCACCATCCCGGCACACCGGGGCAACAAGGGATAAAAGCCGGTGCCCTCAATAACGGACATAACCGGGCTTTCATATAAACGTCAAGGAGGCCTCCATGGATCGCCGTTCTGCAGGTTACGATATAAGGTTGGCCCTGTGCCTGTTGTTCGTCACCACCACTCTTTTGTTGACTGTCAATTCGTACAGTGCCGTGCTCAATCCATTCCCCAAGCTGGAAAGAGCGCCAGTCTACCAGCAGGCTGCGCCTCGGTACCAGCAGCCCCTGATTTCGCCGGAACTGGAGCAGTTCAGAAAAGATATCAGCCGGTTTCCCTGTTCGGATCTTGAAATTCTGTCTAAACGGATACAGCAGCAGTTCAACGAGGCAGACACCGTGGCAGACAGGGAATACTACCAGAATTTTCTCATGGCTCTACGTGACGAAAAAACAAGGAGATGTAACAAGTAAGCCTTCAGGAGGACTGGCATGCGCTGTGTCACATTCTGGACAATTTTTATCATCCTGACTGTTTTTTGCATAAGCCTGGCCGTACCGGTAAAGGGTCAAGCGGATTCATTACCCGGTCTCCTGCAGCAATGGGAAAAGAGGATAGAAAACAACTCTCCTTCAAAGTCGGCCGGGAAATCTTCCGAGGATGAAATTGCGGCTTCCAATGCCAAACTGCTTGAAAAACAGGGAGATCTTCTTCTGCTCCAGGAAAAACATCGAATGCAGTTACTGCTGGCCATTGTTGTGTCCACCCCCATACTGCTGGTTCTGGCCCTGTTTTTTTTAAAAAAGACGCCAGACTGTACAGGGGAAAGCCTGGTGAGTGCCGTGGGCCTGGTACTTGTTGTCGAGGGAACCATGTTTATTGCTGTATCGGCAATAACAACCGAGCAGCTCACAGCCCCCATTGGAATATTGGGGGCCATTGCCGGCTATCTGTTCGGTGCCGCAAAGCGAAGGGTCATGGACAAATCAAAGAATCCGCAAAAAACATAGGCGGACGCGAGTTATAATCCTCTGGAAAGAGAGGAAAAATGAACAGCAGAGTGTATATCGGTATCGTGGAAAAGGGAATGTTCGGGCTTTTGTTTCCAGCGTCGGAATCGACATTGTTTTTCAGACTGACCACCACTGGTCTTCAGGATTCGGTTCCCCCGGAGGCCGGAGAACTTAACCTTGTTGAATATGAACAGACCGCCATTGCCGTAGAAGGCCATATCGACAGGGACTGGATTTATTCCGCCATTGTTGTCGATACCGGGGAACCGATCGTGACAGCCCTTGTGGAGAAGATTTTCGGACAATGATTTTCAGATCCGATCCGGCTCATTCAGGAAGGGAAAAATGGGAGCCAGGGGGCACCTTTGATGTGCGGGAGATGCGAAATATTCAGAGCTTGATATGGTGTTGCTTCATCTTCTCCCAGAGATTTTTCCGGCTGATGCCGAGCAGTTCCGCCGCCCTGGTCCGGTTGCCACCGGTCAGGGCAAGCGCGTTGAGCAGACATTTTTTTTCTGTTCTGGCCAGGGCCGCGCTCAATGATATCTCCTCGTCATCAACCAATGAATCCGGTTGCAGGTGGCTTTTCAGGTCGGCGGGCAGATCGGCTTCAGTTATGACCGGTTTGGGCGCCAGCACAGACGCCCGTTCAATGATGTTTTTCAGTTCCCGCACATTGCCCGGGAAATCATAATTCATCAACAGCTGCATGGCCTTGGGCGACAGCGTTAACAGTTCACCGCGTTTGTTGCTGAATTCCTGCAGGAAGTGGGTGACCAGCAGGCCAATGTCTTCTTTGCGTTCCCTGAGCGGCGGCATGTGGAGCGGAATAACGGAAATCCGGTACAGCAGATCCTGACGAAATCGGTTCTGACGGATTTCCTCTTCCAGGTTCTTGGCCGTGGCGCACAGAACCCGTACATCCACCTTGATCGTCCTGGTGCCACCCACACGTTCAAACTCTCCCTCCTGGAGGACCCGGAGCAGCTTTGACTGCAGGGACATGGGCATGTCCCCGATCTCGTCGAGAAGCAGAGTGCCGCCGTCGGCCATCTCGAAACGGCCGACCCGTTTTTTATGGGCGCCTGTATAGGCCCCCTTTTCATGACCGAACAGTTCTGATTCGATCAGTCCTTCGGGGATGGCCGCGCAGTTGATGCGGATATAGGGCTTTTTGGCGCGAAGGCTGGCGAGATGGAGACCATTGGCGGCCAGCTCCTTGCCCGTGCCCGATTCGCCGGTGATCAGGACCGTGGAATCGGTGGGACCGGCCTGGGCAATACGCTGATGAACCCTGGTTATGGCCTCGCTTTTGCCGATGATCTGCTGCCTGGACTGGCGACAGCACTCCTCAAGGGAAGCACACCGCGCCTTGACCGACTGTATTTCAAGTATCCGTGAGACCCTGATGATCAGGTCATCCATGTCAAAGGGCTTGAGAATGTAATCTGCCGCTCCTTTTTTCAGACAGTCAATGGCATCCTCGACGCTGCCGAATGCAGTCATCATGATGATATCCGTGTAGGCCGCCACCTTGGTCAGCTCCTGGAGCAGTTCAATACCGCCCAGCTCCGGCATGCGGATATCGGAAATCACCAGATGGTAGTTGCCCTGCCGGATTCTTTCCAGGGCTTCCCTGCCGTTAACCACGGCCTCCACCTTCCAGCCCTGCCTGTGCAGGGCATCCTGGATGGTGATCCGCATGATCTCGTCATCTTCGGCAAGCAGTATTCTGGCCATTTTCCGTTTATCCCTCCTTCACTTCCAGCTGGCAGTCATGGTCCGCCGGCAGGGTAATGGTGAAAATGGCGCCGTGTCCCTCCTTGCTGCCCGCGATCAGGGTGCCACCCATCTTTTCCACCTGGGCATAGCTGACCGCCAGACCCAGCCCCGTGCCCACCCCCACATCCTTGGTCGTGAAAAAGGGGTCAAAAATTTTGTCAAGAATATCAGCAGGAATACCGGGGCCTGTATCCTCGATGGTTATTTTGAGGTTGTTTCTGCCGGCCCTGCTCTTCACATACAGGGTTCCGCCTTTTTCACCCATTGCCTGGATGGCGTTGAGGCCGATATTGACGATGGTCTGCCTGAGTGCCTCCACGTCGATGCAGTATTTTTTATTGAGGCGCAGATCAAGATGCAGGTCAATGGTGTGCAGGCGGTAACCAAGCAGTTCAAAGCATTCACGGATAATATGGTCTACATCGTGTTTTTTCAGGTTCAGCGGTGTGCTGCGGCCAAAGTGTAAAAGCTGCTGCATGGTATGCTCGATGCGTTTGAGTCCCTTGTCGAGCAGGGGGAGGTAACGCTCAAGCAGTTCCGGATTTTCAGGGTCTTCCCGCAGGGCCTTGACACAGTTGAGCAGGCCGCCAAGGGGGTTGTTGACCTCATGGGCAATGCCCGAAGTCAGAAGGCCGAATGCCGCCATCTTTTCATTCTGAAAGGCTAGTTTTTTGGCCTTGTCCAGGGTTTCACGGGAGGCATCCAGACGACAGCACAGGTCATAAAAGGTATCGCTGATGGTATCGATCTCATCCTTGATATGTTTATGTCTGGGCTTGGGAACCGGTTGATCAGGATAGCGCCCCATGGCCTCGGTCAGCCTGGTCAGAGGGCGGGAGACCAGGCTGGAAAAGAGCCAGATCAGGGTGGCTGAGACAACAACGATGGAGAGCAGGCCATAGGTGATGATGGAGCGGTTGTTGTCGGCTATCATCCTGTCGGCCCAGGAGATCGGAATGGTAATGGAAAGGGCGCCACGCAGGTCGCCAAGCTGGTATCCCTGCCGGGCATGACAGTGCAAGCACGGTTTTTTTACGGTTAAGGGCGCTACATAGCGCAGGATACGCCCGGATTTATCATTGATTATGGAGATGATCTCCTGTTTGTTTTCCTTTTCAATGGAGAGCAGGCTCTGCCGTTCAAATGGATCAGGGGCATTGGCTGGATTGATGGGGTGCAGACTCGTGACCCGGAACATATACCAGTTATCACGGGCCGCGTACTCGGAAAGCTCCCTGGTCACCATGGCCGGGTTGCGCTTGACGTAAACAAGACCGTTGGCGCCCTGGATCACCGGCCGGTCCAGAAAGGGATTGGGTCTGGCAGTGTTGGTTTCCATGACATAGAGGCCGTTGTGATCGGCCACCCATTTTCGGGTCAGGATAATCTGTTTGTGGAGCATCCTGGCCTGCTGTCTGGCCTGACCATAGATGAGATCGTGCTGGATACGGGACGAATTGAAGAGGAGCAGGCTGTAGGAACAGAGCAGAATTGCACCAATGGCGATAATGAATTTTGCCTGAAGTTTCATAACGGTGAACCCTTTAAAAAAAACTCACACCAGAGTGCGCAGGGAAATACAAAGAATGGTTACTCATTGGTAACATATTTCAAACAAAAATGATACCTCCCGGTAACATATTGAAATATACACCATGTAACATTTTGAAAATACATATATATTTTGATGGAATGCTTTTTGCTCTTTAGCTATCAGGGAGCTTTCCCTATGCGTACATGCTCGGTCGGCCCGGTCCGGCTGTGACGGGACTTTTCTGATTATGGATATTTATGGCCATAGGCGGCGTTATCATATCAGTTCGGCCGGAGGACCGGAAGGATACCGAAATCATCCTTGCCCGCTTTGCGGGTCTGACTATTTACAGCTCTGATGAACAGGGCAACATCATTGCCCGGCTCAGCGAGATTGATGCGGAAACGGTTCGTGATGCTATTGAACGGATCAATTCCCTTGAAATCGTCCAGAGTGTGCGCCTGGCCTACCTGGTCCAGGAGGATGGCAGCGTTACCAGGGGGTAACGAAACAGAGGGTGTTTTTGCTACCGTATGGTAGCAAAAAATTCGTTTTCCTGGCCTAATTTACTGAATTGCTATCAGAAATAGTTATGGAATGCATATTGCATTTCTGATGAAGGATACAAATTGGCCCAGAGGATTTTTAGCTGAGGAGGGATACATGAAGGTACCTTGGAGTAGTAAGAAACGGTTGCTGTGCGCGACCCTGGCCCTGGTTGTGGTCGTGATGGTCGGGCCACGGATCAGCCAGGCCGCCGAGATGAAAAAGCCCGGCGACCGGCCGGTGGCTGAAGAGTGTAAACGCTGTCACGATGTGGCCGAATATCAGCGTGAGCTCAAGGCTTCGCCCCATGCCGTGGATAAGGATAAAAAGCCTATTTCCTGCGAACAATGCCATCATTTTCATTTCAATCCTCTGACCAGTTATTATGCCCGGGATGAGTATTACGACAAAAAGATCTTTCCTCCCGGAACCTTTGATCGCCGTAAGATGCAGGAAACGGCCAGGAAAACCATGCAGGCGGAAAAATGTCAGGCCTGTCACAAGGATCTGTATAAGAATGCCAAGGGGGAACCCATCTCTGAAATCGGCAAGCTGTGCCACGATGCCTATCTGGGCAAGAACGGAGAGACCAGGCGGACCTGTGCGGGGTGCCACATCAATATCGCGCACCTGCCGTCCTTTGATCGAAAACAGCCGTACAACGCTGAGTTCGCCAAAAAACTTGCCGAGATGAAGGAGGGTGGAAAAAAATGAAGACTCGACAGATAAAAAAAATGTCCAGATCCCTGGGGATGATACTCCCTGGAGTATGTCTCTCTGCTGCGTTTCTGGCAGCGACAGCCATGGCAGCAACCCCGATCAAGCATCTTGTCGCGCCTGATTCAGCGGCCGATTGCTATGAATGCCATAAAAAGGCCACGCCCAAGATAGCCCAGAACTGGTACGAGTCCAAGCATGGCGTGGTGCTCATGAAGTGTTTTGTCTGCCATGGCCAGCCCGATGGCAAGGGGTCGGTTCCCTGGGCCGTGGTGCCGTCCCCAAAGAAGGTCTGCCAGAAATGCCACGACCCGGCCATGAAACGGATGGAGCAGAAGTTCGGCCTCAAGCCTGACTGTTATTCCTGCCATCCCTTTCATCAGAATTCCTTGCATCATGATGCCTATAAAAAATCAGCAAGCAAAAAACAGTAAAATTAAGAAGGGAGAAATCAATGAAAGCGACCAGACGTGACGTACTGAAATATGCCGCGGCCTCATCTGCCCTGATGGCGGTCAGCGGAAAGATACCCTCTGTAATGGCTGCTGATGCAGGTGAACCTGAAAAATGGGTCAAGGCCGTATGCCGTTTCTGCGGAACCGGCTGCGGGGTTATGATTGGCGTCAAAAATGGCAAGGTGGTCACGGTCAAGGGTGATCCCAACAATCACAATCAAGGATTTCTGTGTCTCAAAGGGGCACTCATGCCGCCCATTGTCTATGCCAAGGAGCGGGTCACCAAACCCTATATCCGTAAAAACGGCAAGCTTGAGCCCGCCACCTGGGACGAGGCTATGGATCTGGTGGTTTCCAAATTCAAAAAGGCGATCAAGGAACATGGTCCCACCTCGGTGGCCTACTACGGTTCAGGCCAGGCCCTGACCGAGGAAAGCTATCTCGCCAACAAGATCTGGAAGGCCGGGCTGCGGTCCAATAACGTGGAGGGCAATCCGCGTTTGTGCATGGCCTCGGCCGTGGGCGGTTATTACACCTCGTTTGGTAAGGATGAGCCGTGCGGCTGCTATGACGATATCGATGCGGCCACCTGTTTTTTCATCATCGGCTCCAACATGTCGGAATGTCATCCCATTCTCTTCAAACGGGTGGCAGCCCGCAAGCAGGCCGATCCCAATGTCAAGGTCATTGTGGTGGATCCACGCAAGACCAACACGGCCCGCATTGCCGATGAACATGTCTCCTTCAAGCCCGGCACGGACCTGGCTATCCTCAATGCCATGGCCTATGTGATTATTCAGGAGGAGATGGACAGTCCCCGCTTTTATAACAAGTATGTCAACTTCATGACCAATGACAAGAAAAAGGCGGATTTCAAGACCTACATGAAATTTCTTGAGGATTATACCCCGGAAAAAGCGGAAAAGATCTCGGGCGTACCGGCCGATCAGATCCGCCGCATCGCCAAGATGTTCGCCGGGGCCTCGGCAACCATGTCGTTCTGGACCATGGGGCTCAACCAGCGCATCCGTGGCGTCTGGGCCAACAACCTGGTCACCAACCTGCATCTGCTTACCGGCCAGATCGGCAAACCCGGCGCAACCAACTTCTCGCTCACCGGTCAGCCCAATGCCTGCGGCGGCGTGCGTGATACCGGCAGCCTCTGTCATCTCCTGCCCGCCGGTCGGATGATCAAGAAACCGAAACACCGGGCCCAGCTTGAAAAACAGTGGGGGCTTAAGCCCGGCACCATCGCACCCAAGCCCGGCCTGCACACCATTGCTCTCTGGAACGCCTTTTCCGAGGGCAAGATCAAGGCCATGTATGTACTCTGCACCAATCCGGCCCATTCCCTGCCCAATGTGAACATGTATACCGAGGGCATGGAGCGCAAGGATAACTTCATGGTTCTCTCGGAGCCATTCATGGATGCGGAAACGGTCAAGTACTGCGACGTGCTTTTGCCGCCGGCCTTCTGGTGTGAAAAACGCGGTGTGTATGGTTGCTCCGAGCGCCGTTATTCCCTGCTCATGCAGGCGGTCGAGCCCATGGGCGAGTGCAAGTCCGACGTGGAGATCCTGCTCGATTTCGCCAAACGGATGGGGGTCGATCCCAAGGTCATTCCGTTCAAGAATGTTGATGATGTCTGG
>Ga0256914_1001230_pt1 | contig 23927 bp, 23 predicted proteins | sample HulkmetaG_FD_191571 | JGI IMG/M metagenome (GOLD analysis project Ga0256914, IMG submission 191571) | Hydrothermal chimney microbial communities from Main Endeavour vent field at the Juan de Fuca Ridge, Pacific Ocean - Hulk | ecosystem: Environmental > Aquatic > Marine > Hydrothermal vents ... | reverse complement strand
AATAGGTGCCAAATACGGACAAAATCCCGAAATTGACTATAATTCGGCTTTGAAGGTGGTTTTTTTACTCTTTATTTCGGTGGGGTTGGGTATTTATTTGCACAACTTTCTCGACTATTTGAACTTCACTTTGCCTATGTTTGCAACCTGTATGCTCGGCGGAGTTATCGTAATAAACATTGTCCCTTTTATTGTCCCCAAGTTGAGTTGTCCCTCAAAGTCGCCTACACTTGCTTTAACTTCCGAACTGACTTTGGGATTGTTCCTTGCCATGGCAATGATGTCGCTTAAATTTTGGGAAATAGGAAACGAATCGCTCTTTATTCTGGCAAACATTTTTGTTCAAACGATATTGATTCTGCTGTTTACGGTTTTTGTTGTTTTCAAGTTTCTCGGCAAAAATTACACGGCCGCCGTTATATCGGCCGGATATATCGGCTCGGCAATGGGTGCCACGCCAACAGCAATGGCAAACATGGCTGCCGTTACCAAAGAGTACGGCCCGTCGCCGGTAGCTTTTGCCGTAATTCCTATTATGGGTGCATTCATAATTCAGGTTAGTAATGCTTTTGTTATTAACATCATACTTTTTTGGATAGGATGATTTGATATCTGTTTTGTAAAAATACCGGTTATTGGATTGAAAATATGAAAATATTTAAGAATACATGGTTGGCGCTGCTGCTGCCGGCGCTTTTTACATTTTATTTTATTAAAAATGGTGAAAAAAAGAGTTCTGAACCTTTTGACAAAATCAAGTTGGATACCCTTACCGATACATGGAAAATAATTCCCGGCAAAAAGGGTATTGTATGGAAAGTGGACAAACCGCATACCGACCATCTTGAATTTAGCGGACTTATGGTGTCGGCAATAATAAAATACGGAAACGACAGCAACGGGAATTTGATTTTACATAAAAAGATTGTTTGGCCCATGTTGCGAACAATCCCCAACGATACCCATGCAAGCCTTATACACGATTTCGGTACCGCATTGAAAATTCCGCTTTTTGTTAACGGCAAACCGCTGGAAAACGAAAAACCATACGAAATAACTTTTACCGGAATACTTACACTGAAATCGCATGCCGGCAAAAATACCGATGTAGAGAGGGTGTTGTCGCCAAGTACCGACAAACCCGCAATCGTCGAAAAAATAACCGTTATCAACAAAGGAACCAATCCCATTGTATTAAGTGCCGGAAATCTCGATTATGAATTTACTACCCCCGGGGATAAAGGTGTTTACGGCGCTTACTTGATAAAAACTTATGCTGCCGGCATTGATAAAAAAGAGTTGAAACCCGGCGAAAGCGTTGTTTTTGACAAGATATACATTGCCACAAAAAAGGGTCAACATTTTGATATTGACGTGGAAAAAGAGATAGAAAAACGCAAAATGTTTATTGACGAAGTAAACGGAAATCTTATTCTCGAAACCCCCGACGACAACCTCGATTTAATGTTTCAGTTTGCTAAATTGAGGGCTGTTGAAAGTATTTTTAAAACAAAAGGGGGATTAATGCACGGACCCGGGGGGAGCAGGTATTATGCAGCCATATGGGCAAACGATCAGGCCGAATATGTTAATCCGTTTTTCCCTTTTCTCGGCGTGGAAAACGGCAACAAGTCGGCAATAAACAGTTACAGGTTGTTTGCCCAATATATGAATGACGAGTACAAGCCTTTGCCGTCGTCTATAATTGCCGAAGGAACCGGCATTTGGAACGGAGCCGGCGACCGTGGCGATGCCGCTATGATTGCTTACGGAGCATCGCGTTTTGCACTGGCTTACGGCGATAAAGATGTCGCCGGCAAACTCCTCCCTCTTATTGAATGGTGTTTGACATATTGCGAAAAAAACATGTTGCCCGAAGGTGTTATTGCCTCCGATTGCGACGAGTTGGAATTCCGTTTCCCTGCGGGTAAAGCTAATCTGTCAACAAACATGCTGGCTTACGGGGCATATTTAAGTGCCGCCGACCTGCTCGATGCTCTGGGCGAGAATGGTGATTTGGCAAAAAAATACCGTCAACAAGCTTCGGAATTACGGCAAAATTGCGAAAAGTATTTCGGTGCAAACGTTCAAGGATTCGACACCTATAAATATTACGAGGGAAATACCCTTTTGCGTTCGTGGATATGTTTTCCGTTGACCATGGGTGTTTACGACAGAAAAAGGGAAACGATACGGGCATTGCTTTCTGGAAAATTGTGGAGCGAAAACGGCATTTTGACACGTTCGGGCGATTCCGTTTACTGGGACAGGGCTACACTTATCGCTTTAAGAGGCATTTTAAAAGCAGGAGAAGTGAATGAAGGAATGAAATACTTCGAATATTATACACGAAAACGTCTGCTCGGAGACCACGTGCCGTATGCGGTGGAAGCCTGGCCCGAAGGTAACCAACGCCACCTTTCGGCCGAGAGCGGACTTTATGCGCGTACCGTTATCGAAGGATTGTTCGGTATTACTCCCACGGGATTCTCCTCGTTTACTTGTGCTCCGCGTTTGCCCGGCAATTGGAATTTTATGAAACTGAAAAACATAAAAGCATTTCAAAGATCATTCGATATTGAGGTGTCGCGCAACGGAAAAAATGAAACTATTGAAATTTTTGAAAACGGAAAACCCAAAGAAAAAATTGATTGGGACGGGAAAAATGAGGTGCAGGTAAACTTGTAACGGAACTAAAAATGAACTTGAAAGCACTCCTCAATAGATGTTAAAATTTGTGTTATTTCCCCGTACGTTATTTGTGAACGGTAAAATATTTCTCCTGGCGTTTTTTGTCTTTCCAACCGTCAATAAAGTGAATTACCGTTAATGCGGGAAAACGGAACATCATCTTCGGTCCCGAAAAACGCATGACATTTTTAATTGCTTCTTTGTTTTTTGCATTGTAACAATGTACCGTACAGTTACGGCACGTGGGTTTGTCGGGATGAAATTTGCATTTTTCAATGCGCTTGAATGTATATGACAACAAGTTGTTGCACTCTTCGCAAAGCTCGTTACCGGAGGTTCCGTGTTTGTGATGACAGTAAAGCTTTATCATCTCCTCCACTGTCTTCTTTTCCCTGATTACTCTTCCTTCTTCCTTTTTCACGCAATTAAGTATTGAAATGCAAAAATAAAAATTTTTTTATTGCAAAATGTTTTTTTAAAAAAAGAGCCCGTTACATTTTTTTTCGGGGCGTTTTCTGCGGTATGTTTTTTCAAAAGGGGAAAACTTCTCCGGGATGGCCGGAATGTTTTTTTAATGTTAATGCTTTAAATGTCAGGAAATTTTTCCAATGTAAAGGGCATTATCGTTTTGTCCTCTCAAAATCTCAAAGTTTTCGAAAAGGATTGCCATTTCGTTTTTGAAATTTTTTTGAAAATTTTTGAAATCGCTGCGTTCGAGAGACTCGAGCAGCCGGACGGCAAACTGGCGATTATTGTAAAAGTCGTGAATAACAACTGTTTCGCGGGCAACACGTTTCATTTCGTTTATAACTATAGCCCGTTTGTTGCTTTTCATTCCGTGCAGAACGAATGTTGCGGTTACCATATCGAACGATTTATCTTCAAACATTGAAAGGTTTTGTCCGTTCTGCACAAAACAATCGATATTTTCCAATCTTTTTTTGGCAACACTAACCATCTTTTCCGAAAAATCGGCACCCGCTGCATATTTCAGGTTGTATTTGCTTAACGTCTTTATCCATGAACCTGTTCCGCACCCCACGTCCAAAACCGATTTCCCCTTGAGAGGATAATAGCCGTTCAGCAGTTGCGCCATCATCTCGAAATCTTTTTCGGTTCCTTTGTCTATTAAATGATAAAACGGTGCAATGAGGTTGAAAATAAATTTTGCCCGTTTATCCTCGTCGTTTAAAAAGTAGTGTTTTATTCCCATGAGTGCAAAATTAACCCTTTTTTGATGCGGTGAAAAAGCTCTTTTGGCAAGCATTTAAGTAATTCACTTAATTTTTCTTTTTTTATCAATTTATAATAATTCAAAATACTTTCGTAAACCAAATTCTTTAATAAAAAAAGATTAAAATATAGCGGTTAAAAAATAACATTAAGCGGTGACATTCAGGTATTTAGATATGTTGTCTTTTACCTGTTAATTTTGTAGTTAACCGGTTAACAGTCATATAATTATTTAAATCAAAAACAAATTACCGTATCATATGTAAAAAAGCACAATATTTCATATCAAATTGAATATTTTTGCGCAATATTTTAATAAAGGCAAATCAAAAAACGTACGTTATGGACTTATCAGTCAGTTATTTAGGTTTAAAAATAAAGAATCCGGTAGTGGTAGGCAGTTCAGGGATAACCTCCAATATCGAGAATCTCAAAAAAATTCAGGAGAGCGGTGCCGGAGCCGTTGTGCTGAAATCGATTTTTGAAGAGGAGATTTATCATGAATACAGGAGCATTCTTGAGAAAGAGCAGCAAGAAAACACTCCCGATTACGAATATCTCGATTACTACGATTACAAAATAAAAGACGACAACGTAAAGAAATATCTTTCGCTTATCGAGGCCGCCAAAAAGGAGTTGGATATTCCTGTAATTGCAAGTTACAATTGTGTAAGCGATTGGGAATGGACCTTTTTTGCGAAAAAGTTGGAAGAAGCCGGAGCCGATGCCATTGAAGTAAATATGTTTATGCTTGCGTCCGATTTTTCAAAAACATGCGAAAACGTGGAGGACACCTATTTGAAACAGATAGAGAAAATCCGCAGCAGCGTAAAGATACCGGTATCGGTAAAACTGAGTTACTATTATGCCGATTTGGCATCGTTTGTAAAACGGGTTTCGGAGACCGGAGTGGACGGAATAGTGTTGTTCAACAGGTTTTTTCATCCCGATTTCGACATTGATAAATTCGAAGTTGTTCCGAGCAACATATTGAGCCAGCCCTCCGATTTGGCTATTTCGCTGCGTTGGATATCCATACTTTCGGGGCGTGTTGATTGCGGTTTGATAGCTTCCACCGGTGTTCACGACGGTGCCTCTGTAATAAAAGAGATTTTGGCGGGTGCCGATGCCGTACAAACCGTTTCGACACTTTACAAAAACGGAATAGGTTACGTTTCGCAAATGTTGGACGACTTAAAAACCTGGATGGAAAAACACAATTTTGAAAAAATTGACGATTTCAAAGGGAAAATGAGTCAGGTTAACAGTCCCAACCCCGCCGAATACGAAAGGGTGCAATTTATGCGCTATTTCGAAAGTAAAAAATATGAACTTGATTAATAACAAAAAACAGATAATTATGCCTCCGTTAACATTAAGTCAAAAATTAGGACGGTTTTTTGTCAACTGGGTGTTGCTGATGTTGGTGTGGCTTGCCTTTACCAGCACATTGGCTACTCACGAAGTTTTGATAGGATTGTTGACATCGGGAATAATCTCGGCACTTTCCATAAGTATGTTTACCTGTTGTACGATAAGCATATTTAATCCCGTAAAGATATTTTACATGCTGTGGTATTTTGTGGTATTTTTATGGGCTTTGTTAAAAGCCAATCTCGATGTTGCCAAAAGGGTGATTTCCCCGTCGTTGCCAATCAATCCGGGAATTGTAAAGTTCAAAACCAAATTGAAGACCAATTATTCGAAAATGGTTTTGGCAAACAGCATAACCCTTACACCCGGTACCTTATCGGTGGATATCGTTGACGACACGTTTTATATCCATTGGATTGACGTATCGACAACCGATCCCGAAAAAGCGTTTAACGAAATTGCCGAAAGTTTTGAAAAAATTCTCTTAAAAATTTTCTAATCATGACATACATTATATACATAGCATTTATTTTTATGGCACTGGGGCTTGTTTTTGCAGCCATCAGGTTTGTAAAAGGTCCTACGGCGGGCGACCGTACCGTTGCTTTGGATACCATTACCACAATAGGTGTTTCGGGGCTTACTTTGTTGGCCTATGTTTTTCAGCGTTTTATTTACGTTGACGTGGCACTTGTATATGCGGTATTGGGTTTTATTGGAGTAATAGTAATAGCAAGATATTTGGAGGGCGCCTTATGAGTATTATGGAAATTATCGGCGGCATATTGCTGCTTATAGGAAGCATATTTTTGTTCCTCGGCGGTTTGGGCATATTCCGTATGCCCGATGTTTACAACCGTTTGCAGGCGGGTACAAAAGCAACCACCCTGGGAGGCATGAGCCTTATCCTCGGTGTGGGATTCTTGGAACCTTCGTGGATTTTCAAGACTTTGATAATTATTATCTTCATTGCCTATTCTAACCCGATAAGTTCGCATGCATTGGCTCGTGCCATGTACCGCCGCGGACATCTGCCTTTGATAAAAGGAGGATACAAAAAAGAGATGGATGCTTACAGTGAAGTTGAACAACCCCAAAAAGAGGAGGTGAAATCATGATATATTTCATTTTGATAATTTTTCTTTTATTGTTGATGATAGGAGCTGCAATTTACGCGGTAAATCAAAAAGATTTGCTTTATGCCGTTATTGCTACCGGTATTATCAGCCTAATTCTTTCCATATTGTTTTATCTGCTTCAAGCCCCTGACGTAGCTCTTACCGAAGCGGCTATCGGTGTGGCGTTAACAACAATTATTTTCATTATTACCATTCGCAACACGGTTCGTTACGAAGAGGAAGAAAAAACAAAGTTTAAATCGGAAGTAAAATGAAAAAAGTATTAATAATATTGTTATTGGCCGTTGTCGGATACTTTACCGCCTCTACGTTTTTCGATATTGGTTTTGGTCAACAGCCTTTTGTCGAAGGCGTTAAACCGGTAAAGGATGTCTATCTCGACAAAACGGTAAGCACTTTGAAAGTTGCAAATACCGTTACAAGTATTGTGGTTAATTTCAGAGGCTTCGATACTCTCGGTGAAGTTACGGTACTCTTTTTGGCGGTAACGGCACTTGGAAGTATTTTGTATAAAAAACGTCACCAGGTTGGAGAACGTTCGGTATTGTTCTCGGCAAGTAAAATAGTTACTTCGGGTTCAAAACTGCTGTTCCCCGCTATTGTTCTTCTGGGTGCATATGTATTTATTCACGGTCATTTGTCACCCGGAGGTGGTTTTCAGGGCGGAGTTATTATTGCAACCGGTTTTCTTTTGATGCTTCTGGCATACGAAAACTTCTCCGTGGGACACACCGGACTTTCCATTATCGAGTCTTTGGCAGGTATTACATTTGCCGGCGTAGGTTTGTTGGGAATGATAAACGGGGGAACTTTCCTCGAGAATTTCTTGCCTACGGGAGTGTTGAACGACCTGTTCAGCGGTGGAGTAATACCTATAATTTATATTGCCGTGGGTTTTAAAGTTACAGCCGAACTTACGGGTGTCATTTATACCGTTTTACACTAGAAAGGAGAAAGCAATGGATAATACGTTATTTGAATATTTGGATTATGCCGTTTACGGTACCGCTATCCTGGTAATGGCCATAGGACTTTACGGTGCCTTGGTGAAAAAGTCGTTGTTGAAGATTGTTATCGGATTGTCCATAATCGATTCGGGACTTAATTTTTTGATAGTTGCACTTAATTATTACAAGGGTGGTACGGCACCTATATTTTCGCAAGGTTATCTCGATGGTTCGACAAAACTTATGGTTGACCCGGTTCCACAGGCGTTGGTACTAACGGCTATTGTTATCGGATTTGGAGTTACGGCGGTGGCTCTGTCGCTCGTTATCCGTTTATACAGACATCATCATACGTTGAATATTGATCAAATAAAAGATTTAAAATGGTAGGAACTCCGGTATTATTTGTAGCAATTCCCCTTATGGCGGCTTTTTTGATACCGCTACTCGGGATGATATGGAAAGAACTGGTCAGAATTGTACCGGGATTGGTACTAATTTATTTACTGATTCTGGCTGTAAACCTTTTGAATTATGTTATGGTTCACGGTCCTATTGTTGAAGTTATTGCCGGTTGGGCCCCGCCCATAGGCATCAACCTGGTATTTAGCACCTTCTCGGGATTTCTGGTAACCCTCATGGTCTTTCTCGGACTCCTGATTTGGTTGTACAGTTACCGTTTTAAAAGGAATGTGGACTACGAACCCGCAAAGAAATATTTCCTTTTACTTATGATGTTAATTACCGGTTCGGTGGGCATTGTACTTACGGGCGATATTTTCAATATGTTCGTATTTATCGAAATCACCGGAATATCGGGTTATGCGCTAACGGCTTTTTATACCGGTCGTAACAGTGCGGAAGCCTCTTTCAAATACATATTTCTCGGGTCGTTGGCATCGGCGTTTTTGCTTCTTGCCATTATGATTATTTATTCGCAATTGGGCACTTTGAATATGGCCGACATTGCTTCCAAAATACATTTGATGAAACCCGGCTATAAAATAGCATCGATGATATTTTTTATTACAGCTCTTGGAATAGAGGCTGAGATTTTCCCCCTAAACGGGTGGGCACCCGATGCATACAGCGAAGCCCCGGGGCCTGTCGGTGCAGCTTTTGCCGGTATTGTGGTTAAGGCTTCCGTTTATGCCATAATACGTTATACATATACCATTTTCGACCTCACGGGAACCTACGACTTGCTTATTATTCTCGGCATGATTACCCTTATTATTGCCGAAGTGTTGGCTATTCGTCAGGAAAAACTGAAACGTATGCTGGCCTATTCAAGTATAGGTCAAATGGGTCTTGTTTTCGTTGCTTTCGGATTTGGTACCGAAGAGGGTGTTTTTGCCGCTCTGTTTCTGATGTTTAATCATGCAATTATAAAGTCGTTACTTTTCTTTTCGGGAAGCTATCTCGTTTATAATTCAAAAGAGAAATATATACGCGAAACCAACGGCATGGCAAAATATCTGCCACTGACATCATTTCTTTTTGCCCTCGGCGCCTTTTCCATTGTAGGATTGCCGCCTTTTGCCGGATTTTGGAGCAAACTTGCCGTACTTACCGCAGCAGCCGACAGCAATATGATTCTTATTATGACTCTTGTACTTATGGTTAGTGTGGTTGAACTGGTGTATTACATGAGAGTGGTAAACAGGGTTTATTTCTTTAAAAAAGATGAAAACATGGAAACCACGCGTCCCACTTACAATGGTATGTTGGCAATGTTGGTGCTCGGTGCAATAATTATTGTTATAGGGTTTTATCCCGATGCAGTTACGGGAATATTGCACAAAGCTTCTGCCGAACTTATGGATAAAAGTCATTACATAAAAGAGGTATTAACACTCAATAAGTAACCCTCAAAAACTGAAAAAAGATATGGAAACAATATATATTATATTTATGATTTTTCTCGGTGGAGCGGTAGTTACATACTTTGCCGGAAAAATAAACGGATTTCTTCAGGATATACTTTTCCTCGCTACGGTATTGATACCTGCATATATGTTTTATGCCGCGTATTCAGTGGGTGATATTGTAAGTTTTGATGCAGGGGGGATTACTCTCTCGTGGGGAATAAACTCCTTCGGTTGGTTATTTTCGTTAATTGTCCTGGGACTCGGCTCGGTAGTGGCATTTTATGCCGTAAGTTTTATGAAAGGTAAAGAACGCAGAGGATATTTCTATTTTAACTATATCCTCAGCATTATGTCAATGACCGGCATTTTGATAAGCCGCGATTTGGTTTCGTTCTTTATTTTTTGGGAGATAATGACCTGGTCGTCTTACCTTATGGCAATATACAGCGGAAAGGATGTGCAACGTGTCGGTATAAAATATTTTGTGTTTAGTGCCATCGGTGCTTACGCAATGCTTATGGCTATTGTAATAGTACACCATATCAGCGGTAGTTTTATGATAGACGATATGGTTGCATCGTACAAAACTATGGCGCCTTCCATGCAAATATGGATTCCTGTTCTGTTTTTAATGGCATTCGGCGTGAAAGCCGCTTTGATGCCTCTGCACGTTTGGGCACCGGGAGCTTATGGAAATGCTCCGATGGCTTATACTTCCCTCTTTTCGGGAGCGCTTTCCAAAATGGGGGTTTACGGAATGACCATTGTACTGGTGTCGATGATAAATAAACTTCCGCAAGGCATTTGGTTTCGCGAAGTGTTGGCATGGCTCGGAGGGATTACAGCTGCAATAGGAACCCTTTGGGCAATAAAACAGGATGATGCCAAAAGGCTGTTGGCTTACTCTTCGGTGGCTCAGCTCGGATACATAGTTACCGGTATTGCAATAGGAACCGAATTGGCTATGCTGGCGGGTTTGTTCCTTGCCGTAATGCATGCTCTGTTTAAAGGTGCACTGTTTATGGTGGTTGGCGCAATAGAGCGTCAAACGGGAACTACCAACTTTACCGAAGTTACAGGTTTGGTTCGTAAAATGCCTTGGACATTTATTGTGGCTCTCTTTTCCATAATTGCTTTGGCAGGTATCCCCCCGTTGGGTGGATTTGTCGGCAAGTGGATGTTATACGAGTCGCTTATCACAAGCAACCATTATCTTCTGGTAGTGGTAATATTCTTTTCAAGCACGGCAGCTTTCTTGTATTGCTATAAATTCCTTTTCGGATTTTTCCTCGGACAGGAAGAAAAAGAGTGGGAACATGTAAAAGAGGCTCCCGCGCTTATGGTTGTTCCCGGTTTGGTATTATCGGTATTTATGTTTGTCCTCGGTACCTTCCCCGGTATTATTTTAAAACCCATAAATGCCGGTTTGACCGGAATAGGTTTTGCAGATACTTACAAGCATCTCTGGGAAACCTCCATAATATTTAACGGTTGGGGCGACCAGGTGGTATTACAACCAATTTTGTATGCCGTTATTGCAATATTTGCTTTCTTTACAATTTTCTTGTTTATCAAGGGTTTTAAAAACACACGTTACGTCACCACCAAAGATATCAGTACCTCGGGCGAAGTTCCCGCCGAAGACGAAAACCTTACATTCTCGGTAAACTTTTATCAACCTTTCTTGCGTGCCGTCGAACCCGTGATGAGGAGACAAATAGACAAGTACTATACCGGTTTTGCAAACGGTTTGGAAGCTTTATTCCAGTTTACCAGAAGAATTTACACGGGAAACGGTCAAACATATGCCGTTTATGTTTTGGTTTTTGTGGTGATATTAATTTTGTTTAAAGATATAATCTTCTAAAAAAGATAAAATAATGGAAGAGATTTTAATGAATATTTTAGGAGCAATTGTTACGTTTATCGTAGCATTTGCCGTTGGGATGACCTATGGCGGATTGACGCGAAAAATTACTGCACGTATTCAAAACCGTAAAGGACCGCCATGGTATCAGAATTTTATAGATGCATATAAATTATATTCCAAATCAACGGCAATACACCACGGCGCATTACACTTTTTGGGACCTGCTTTTTTAATGGTTTCGTCGGTGATGACTCTTCTTTTCGTACCTGTTTTAACACACAATAATTGGTTTGAAAATCTGACTTTTGACGGTGATTTGATATTTCTGATATACATCATGACTTTCGGACCATTGGGAATGGCACTCGGAGCCGGTCAAACCGGAAACCCGAACTCTGCAATAGGTGTTACTCGTGGATTAAGTCAAATGGTGGGTTTCGAAATCCCATGGGTTATGGCTCTTGTGTCGTTAATGATACAATACGATACCACCTCCGTTACGGGATTGATGGCAGCACAGGAACAATCGGGCAGTTGGCTGATGTTTTCGTCGCCATTCGCTTTTGTTGCCGCTGTTATGGCCATGCTCGGAATGTTCAGGTATTCACCGTTCGATATTGTCGGAGCTCCCACCGAGTTGGCTTCGGGACCTGTTTCGGAAAACGGCGGCAAATTCCTATTTGTTATGATGTCGTCGGGTTCGGTGTTTACTTTTGCCAAACTAACCCTTTATGTCGATTTGTTTTTGGGCGGTGCCGACAATCTGGTGGAATTGTTGATTAAGACATTCCTGCTGTATATGATACCGGTACTTTACGGAACTGTTAGTCCCCGTTACCGTACCGAACAATCAATAAGATGGTTTTGGGGCTGGCCCAGCTTTTTCGGTTTGCTGGCTATTTTACAAGCTGTAATCTTTTAATTGATAGAAAATGATTAACGATAAAAATTCGCAAAAAATAGTAGATATTATCCAGAATTGGGCGAGAAAACACTCAATCTGGGTATTGGCTTACGGCACAGGGTGCGGAGCCATTGAAATTCCCCCCACAATGACATCGCGTTACGATGCCGAACGTTTGGGTGTACGAGGTGCTGCTACACCGCGCCAAGCCGATGTTCTTCTGATAACGGGATATCTTACCGTAAAGACTTTAAAACGTGTTATCCGTGTTTACGAACAGATGCAAGACCCCAAGTACGTGATAGGTTTCGGTTCCTGTACCATTAACGGTGGAATGTATTACGATTCGTACAACACCATTAAAGTGTTGGACAAATATCTCCCCGTTGATGTGTATATTAACGGTTGTATGCCGCGTCCCGAAGCTGTTTTGTCGGGATTTGCACAACTGCAAAAACGCATTGCCGAAGGAAGAGCTACGGGTGCCCGCCATTATAAAGAAAATTTGGAGTGGTACCGTGCCAATCAGAAAAAAATTATTCCCAACTGGATTATGCCCGAATATAACTGGTAAAAAATGAGTATGATGAAGGAATTAAAAGAAAATATTATAAAAAGAATCAAGGCAAGTTTTCCCGATGCCGTTGAGAAAAACGACTTCAACTACAACCGTCTTGATTTTATTATTGATAAAAACAAAGTACCCTCAATGCTTCTCTATTTAAAGGAAGAAATGGGTTTCATTCACCTGTCGCATGCCAGCTGTGTCGATTGGTTGGAAGAGGGTGAATTTGAATTGGTATTTATTGTTTGGTCACCTGTCGATAAGATTAAGGTTTTTGTACACACCCGTGTTGACAGGGATAATCCGGTAATGGAAAACATGGATATGATATGGCCGCAGTTAAACACTTATGAACGTGAATTTCGTGAACTATACGGAGTTCAATTTACAGGTTTGGTAGCCCCCGACGAGTTTATTCTCGAAGATTGGCAAGGACCTCCGCCATACCGTCGCGATTTTGACACTGCAGCATATGCCGAAAAAACTTTCTGGCACCGTCCCGGCAGGGAGGATGCACAGGATGTACGTGAAACCATTGCCTCGCGCGATGGAGAAGAAATTCCCGATTTTGCAAAAAAATACTCGAGATAAGATGAGAGAAAAAGCAACAACATTATACATAGGACCACAGCACCCCGGTATTACCGGAAATATGATGGTAAAAGTCAAAGTAGAGGGTGATACCATTGTGGAAGCACGCACGGAAGTGGGATATTTGCACCGTGCTTTTGAGAAACTGCAGGAACGCCGCAACTGGCTTCAAAGTTTTACTTTACTTTGCCGCTTTTGTGTCCCCGAACCCGACCCCGTGGAAGAGTCGTACGCCAGGGCGGTAGAGATGCTCGAAGGCAGACAAGTGCCCGAAAGAGCCAAGTATATACGCGTGCTTATGCTCGAGCTGGCACGTATGGGCTCTTATCTTTTGTGGTACGGCGGTCAAAACGGTTCGTTGGGACTTTATACCATGGGACAATGGTCGGTGGGAGACAGAAACTATATTCTCGACCTTTTTGAAGAACTTACCGGAGGACGTGTTTACCACATGTACATATGGCCCGGCGGTGTTCGACGCGATTTGCCGGAAGGTTTTGCCGACAAAGTTCTACGCACCATGGATTACTTCGAAAAACGTCTTAAAGATTACGACGACCTTATGTTCGAAAATACCATTTTCCAGAAAAGAACACAAGGGGTAGGTGTTATACCCAAAGAAAAAGCTGTGGAATGGGGCGTTGTGGGTCCTGTTCTCAGAGGATGCGGCATACGTAGCGATATAAGAATCGACGACCCTTACGAGGTGTATGATAAACTCGATTTCGAAGTTCCTACAGCCGAAGGCGGTGACATCTGGGCTCGTGCACTCGTGCGCCGCCAAGAGATACGCCAGTCGATACGGATTATCCGTCAGGTTATTGAAAAAATGCCTGCGGGTGATTATTACAACAGAATTCCTAACCCGCATAAATGGGCTTTGCCCAAAGGCGATGCTTATGCACGTACCGAGGCAACCCGCGGCGAAGTGGGTATGTATATTGTAAGCGACGGAAGTACCCGCCCGAGACGAACCCACTTCAGAGGCGCCGCCTATGTTCATGCCGTTTCGCTGCTCGAAAAAATTCTCGTGGGCGAAAATGTTGCGGATATATCGGCTATAATGAACAGCTTGGGAACTTGCCCGCCCGAAATAGAACGTTAATAATTTTGATAAAGACAAAAAACATTAAAATATGAGCTTTTTTGATCTAAACGGAACACTTAAACCTTTAACCGCATTAAAACAATTCGGTAAAAAACCGCATACAATATCTTATCCTAAAGAATCGAAAGAGGCAGCCGACCGCTATCGCGGCTTGCATTATAACAATCTGGAAGAGTGTATAGGTTGCGGTAACTGTTCCACAATTTGCCAAAATGCCGCTATCGATATGATACATATCGAAGGCATTGAAGGAAAAAAGGGAGATTCGGGATTGCGTCCCCGTGTTGACAACGGACGTTGCTGCTGGTGTGCTCTTTGTGTAGAAGTTTGCCCCACGGGAAGTTTAAGTCTTACCAAAGATTACATCTTTGTTAGCGAAAATCCCGACGATTTCTTGTGGATACCCGGCGTTGACAATCCAGGAGGAAAAGAGAATATATCGTTTTACAGTACAAAAGAGATCTCCCTTAACGACTTTCAACGTGTACCGATGCCCGAACTCGAAGGGAAAGAACGTGTTAAAAGTTTTGCCGAAGTGGTACTCGGATACAACGAAGAGCAGGCACGTGCCGAAGCAAGCCGTTGTATCAGTTGCGGTATTTGTACCGAAGTTTGCCCCGACCATATGCACATTCCCGAATACATTAATGCAATAGCTTCGGGTAACGATGCCGATGCCGTTCGTATTATATACGACAATAACCCGTTGCCGGAAATGTGCGGTAAGGTGTGTACCCGCCGGTGCGAAGAGGTTTGTGCCATTGCCACAAGGGGTGAAGCCGTTGCAATACGCTGGTTGAAACGGTATGCTACCGAAACGGCAGCAACAGCTGATATTACACGCGAAATTGTTAATCCCGAAATCAGGGAACCCAACGGCAAAACCGTCGGCATAATTGGTGCCGGACCTTCCGGGCTTACTGCCGCCTATTATCTTGCCTTACGCGGTTACGACGTTACCATTTACGAAGCAAATGCCAAAGCCGGTGGTGCCACTATGTACGGCATACCCAAATACCGTTTCCCCATCGAAAGTCTCGATAAACAGATAGATTATATCCAAAGTATAGGTGTGAAAATCCATTTCAACACCAAAGTGGGTAAAGATATATCCTTTAAAGAGATATACGATAAATACGATGCCGTATTTATGGGAGTGGGATTCCCCGACGCTTGGCCGCTTGGTGTTGAGGGCGACGACGCCGAAGGTTCGATGCAGGCATTCCGCTTCCTGTATATGATAAACTCGGGCGAAAAAGTTGATATCGGCGATAAGGTTGTAGTAGTGGGAGGTGGTAATGTTGCCATCGATGCTGCCCGTGTAAGCCGCCGTCTCGGTGCAGAAGTTACCATTCTTTACCGCCGCCGTGTTGAAGATATGCCTGCCGACTGGGAAGAGATAGAAGGAGCCGAAGACGAAGGTGTTAATATCGTTCCTCAGGGTATCCCCGTTAAAATTCATAAGGACGAAAACGGCAGGGTGAAAGCCGTTGAATACTTGAAAGCAGAAATGGTGCCCGACGATAAAGGCGGCCGTCCGAGACCGAAACCTATCGAAGGCAGCAATACCATAATCGAAGCTACTGCGGTTATGGCCGCTATCGGTCAAATGGGCGATTACAGTTTCTTGCCCGAAGAATTTACCGAAAAGATTAAAATCGAAAGAGGCCGCTTCGTCGTTAACGAAAAACAACAAACAGGCGACCCGAAAGTGTTTGCAGGTGGCGACGCCGTTAACCGTACCGCTGATGCAATATCGGCTATTGCCGACGGTTTCCGTGCTTGTAAAGCTATCGACGAAATGCTTTCAAAAAAATAGGTACCCTAAACCGTTCAATAAAAAAAGGCTGCTCTTCGTTTTTGAAAGAGCAGCCTTCTTTATTTTAAGCTTACAAAAAGATGAAATTGCCTTATCCGGTAAAAAAATTAAAAGGAATTAACGTTTAAAGGAAATTATTTTCTTCCGCTCATACTTTTGGGGATACGTCCTTGATTTATTGTTTTTGAACGCAAACGCCTTCCTACAATTTTTTCAACGGTTTTGCCTATTTTCAATATATAGTCGATGTCGAGATTTGTTTCAATGCCCATTTCATCCATCATAACTGCCATATCTTCGGTACTTACAAGTCCCACATCATTGGGGTCGTTATAGTAATATTCACCTGTTCCCGCTACGGGCACACCATCAACAAAGTTTGCCGGTTGACCTCCAATACCTCCGAGTGTTGATTCGAAATTTGTCATACCTGCCTGTAATGCCGCTAAAACATTAGCAAGACCCCAACCCCGTGTGGTGTGGAAGTGAGCTATCTGTTTATCGGGGTTGTCAACGCTGTCGAGAAGCATAGAAAAATACCTGTAAACCCTGTCGGGTGAAGCTGAACCGTCATGGTCGGCATGTTCCACATCGTTGGCTCCTATATCGAACCACCGTTTTGTAAATTCAACGGCATCTTCAAGTTTTGTAGGACCTTCAATGGGACACCCCCATATTGTGCTTACCGTACCGTTTACTTTGATGCCCGCTTCACGGGCTTTGGGTATCCATTCTTCCGCCATTGCCCAGTACTCTTTGAGAGTAAGTCCCGAATTTTTTTTCTGGTGCGATTCGCTTGTGGATACCATAAGTAAAATGCGGTCGGGTCCGTATCCCTCTTTTTTTGCTTTAATGGCACGCTCAATGGCACGCTCGCGTATGGTAACCGCCGTAAGAACAACATCGTCGAGTTTATCTTTTACTCTCTTGCTGTTTCTTATCAGCTTAAACAATTCGTCGGCATCGGCAAACTGTGGCATTCCTTTGGGATTCCCGAAATTTGTAACCTCCAAATGTTTAAATCCCGCAAGTATAAGCTGTTCCAAAACCCAAAGTTTTGCCGCCGTGGGTATAAAATGTTCTTCATGTTGAAAACCGTCGCGTACGGTTATATCTCCTATTACTACTTTTTTAGGGTAATTCATATCAAAATCCGATTATTAATTGTGTGAAATAAAAACAGTCAGCTAAGATAAATATTTTTCGGTTATACGTCACCGGTATTTTTCTTTTATTACCAATGCCCTGTTTTTCTTTCGGTAATCGTTATCATGGTACTTTACTAACCGTTGAATTGCTAACGCCTAATTCCTCTGCAATCTATTTTTATTGTTTCGCGGCTTTTACGTAAGCTTCAATTTGGTACCTTTGCCCTTTGGTTAGATGTTTTGTTTTTATAACTTTTATTTGGCAATTTAGGTGTTAAAGTAAGAGACTTTAACCGTTCAGAGAAAGAGAAACGGGAAAATATTTCTTTGTTTTTCTTTACTGACAAAATCACCTTGAAAACGGTAAAAAATAGTATGTGCGGAACTCTGATAAGTTTCGTGTATTAACTGCAAAAAACAGAAAAGATGAAATCGTACAAAATAATTTGTGAGAATACGGGAGTAGAGAAAAATTATCCGTTCGGCACCACCTTGTCGGATATTATTAAAGACCAAAAGATTGAGATAGGTGAAGATATTTTGGGCGCATTGGTAAACTACAAATTGAAAGAGCTCGATTATATGGTGTATAAACCCAAGACCGTTAAGTTTGTAGGTTATTCGCATGCCGCCGGAAGGCGTATGTATGCAAGAGCTTTGTTAATGGTGCTTTTTAAAGCTGTATTCGATGTGTATCCGGGCTATAAATTGAAGGTGAAACATACCATATCAAAGGGGATATATTGCGAACTTGAAGGGTTTTCGAAAAAAGAGAGTCAAACGGCGGTTGTGGAAAACATAAAAAAGAGAATGCGTGAGATAATAGCTGAAGATATTCCTTTTGAGAGAGAGGAGATACCCACGGACGAGGCTCTGAAAATTTTCGAAAAGTTCGGTCTGGAAGACAAGTGTACATTGATGCGTACAAGAAGACAATATTACAGTTCGGTTTACAAATTGGATAATGTGGTAAACTATTTTTACGGGTTTCTTGTGCCTTCCACGGGATATTTAAAGTTGTTCGACCTTGTTTCGTACTACGACGGAATGTTATTGGTATTACCCAAAAAAGAGAAACCGGGTGAGTTGGAAGAAATTGTTGAACAAAATAAATTGTTTGAAATATTTCAAGAGTTTAAAAATTGGGTTGAAATTATAGGTGTTCCCAGTGTCGGAAGTCTTAACGAATTTACATTAAACCGCGAGATAGGAAATATCATAAAAGTTTCGGAAGCATTGCAAGAGAAAAAACTTGCCTGTATTGCCGATAAAGTTCAAAAAAGAGGGAAAGTAAAGGTGATTTTTATTTCGGGACCTTCATCTTCGGGAAAAACCACTTTTGCCAAGCGGTTGGGTGTCCAGTTGAGTGTAAACGGGTATAAACCGGTGGTTATTTCAATGGACAACTATTTTGTGGATCGTAACCTGACTCCCGTTGACGAAAACGGAAATTACGATTTCGAAAGTCCGGAGGCAATAGATATAGAACTGTTTAATAAAGATATTCTTGATTTGATAGCCGGAAAAGAGATAGAGTTACCTAAATTTTCGTTCTCTTCGGGCAAACGTTTCTACGACGGCACAAAGTTAAGATTGAAAGATAACAGTATAATTGTGGTTGAGGGAATTCACGGGCTAAATCCCGAAATTTCTCATTTGATACCTCAAGAGCGTAAATTTAAGGTTTATGTATCGGCACTTACCCCGTTGAATCTTGATGCCACCAACCGCATTCCCACAACCGACAACCGTTTGATAAGAAGGATAGTGCGCGACAGCAAATACAGGGGTTATTCGGCGTTGGAAACCATTCAGCGATGGCCCAGCGTGCGCAACGGAGAAGAGAAGTATATTTTTCCCTATCAAGAGGAGGCTGATATCATGTTTAACACGGCTTTACCTTTTGAATTGGGTGTGTTGAAAAAATGGGCCGAACCTCTTCTGCGCGAAGTGCCGCCGAATGTTCCCGAATATCAAGAAGCACAACGCCTCTTGAAGTTCCTCTCTTATTTCGTCTCCATAAGCTCGTGGGAAATACCTCCAACTTCCATTTTGCGTGAATTTTTAGATAAAAGCAGCTTCCACTATTAACAGCCACGGTAATGCAATAAGATTGAAAAATAATTAACAAAAAATTTGTTAATAATAATTTTTTAGTATTTTTGCACCTCCAAATTTTAAACGCTAAAAGAAAAATAAATAATGTACGCAATTGTTGATATAGCAGGGCAGCAGTTCAAGGTGGAACAAGGTCAGGAGATTTTCGTTCACAGACTTGAAGGCGAAGAAGGTGCAAACGTTGAGTTCAACGATGTACTTTTGGTGGACAACGAAGGTAAAGTTTCCGTAGGAACACCTCGCGTTGATGGTGCCAGTGTAGGTGCCAAAATAATAGCCCACGTAAAAGGAGATAAAGTGCTCGTTTTTAAAAAGAAAAGAAGAAAAGGATACCAAAAGGAAAATGGTCATCGTCAGTATTTGAGCAAAATTCTCATTGAAAAAATTACCGTTTAACGAAAAAAACTTAAAAAAATGGCTCATAAAAAAGGAATGGGTAGCTCCCATAACGGTCGCGAATCGGAAAGCAAACGTCTCGGTGTTAAAATTTTCGGCGGACAACATGCCACAGCCGGTAATATTATTGTTCGTCAAAGAGGAACAAAACATCATCCCGGCTTAAACGTAGGAATGGGGAAAGATCATACTCTTTTTGCTCTTACCGACGGCATTGTCGAATTTCGCAAAAGAAGGAACAACCGTTCGTACGTTAGCGTTATCACCGTTGATGAAGAAAAAAAGTAACAGGAAACGAAACTTCGTAAAGAAAAGATAAAAAATCCGGGTTTAACAATCCGGATTTTTTTATTACCGGTCGTTTTATAAAACGGGCAAATTAAAATATCACCGCAACGGTACCCTGTTTTTGAACCGTACCTCCGAAAACGTTTTTATATGATAATTTGTAAATATATACCCCTCTTTCCACATAATTTCCTTTGTACGTGCCGTCCCACCCTTTTGCGGGATCTTCAGTTTCGAAAATCAACTGTCCCCAGCGGTTATATATTTGCAACAGGTATTCTTTTCCGCCGAAAAAGTTGAAAACGGGTTTAAAGGTGTTGTTGGTTCCTTTTGGTGCAAAGGCATTTGGAAAATAGAGTTTCGATTCTTGCTGTAACAATATGCGGTTCGATTTTACCGTTTCGCGGTAACCGTAAGTGTCTCCGGTATCTTCGACGGCTTCTATCCAGTAAGTAAAACGTCCGTCGGCAATGGTTAAATCTGATATGTTGTCGGTATAGCTCAAAGTTTGGGCGTTAACCGAGTCGTATGCTTCGGCAGGAGTTGTTTCGCCTTGCATACGGTATATCCTGTATCGTAATACCGGTGCGTCCCAGCCTTCAAAGGCGTTCCACTGCAAATAGACCTCCTGTTCCGAAACAAGGGAGCCGGTAAGTAATATGGTTTTGTTGAAGTTCGATTGTATGGCAACATTGCCGCAGCTGTCAAGCGCATTTATTAAATAAAAGTAAGACTGCGATGAAGCGTCAACGGTTTCGTCGATAATTTTAAATGGAAACGATTCAAATTCGTCAAATGCCACATCTTTTATTACGTTATAATTGGAACCATCGTCGTCGGAACGCAATATTTGCCAACCGTTTTGTTTTACGGCTGTGTCAACATACAGGTTCAGTTCAACGGTATTGTTTGGCAATACACCGGCACCGGCAAGATATGCAAATTTGGGGCGTTTGTAATCGGCCGTAAAAATCTCTTTTATGCATGAAGATGCGGTTTTGTTGCCGAATACGGCACGTACGAAATATTGATATGTTGTACCGTAATTTAAATCGTGGTGTATATATTGCAATTGCGAAGCGGGAACTTCGCCGGCGAGGGTAAAGCCGCTTCCGTTTTCCGAAACAAAAATTTGATACTTTTCGAGTGGGGGCGAGGCATTGATATATGCTTCCCACCGCAAGGAGTCTTCCAGGGCACAGGTACTGTAACCCACAGGATGCAAAAGAATTGGGCGTTGAGGCAACGAAAAGGTGCCGGGACTTTTATTCCCGCAACTGTCTATCGAAGCAATCGAATACTCTTGGCTTACCAGACATGCATCGACGGTAGTGTCGGTATAAAATGTATTCTCTTTGCCGAAAACGGTATCTATTTCTTGCCAAATGTTTCCTTCGAACCGGTATATAATATATCCTGCCACATCGGAACTGTCGGATGGTTGCCAGCCAAGTTCCACGTTGCCGTTTTCGTTTACGCTTACCGAGTCCAAAACGGGTTTGTCGGGATATTCGATGTCTTTAAAGACACCGCCGGTAATGTTTGATGTGGAGTGGCAAGTTTCGTTGTTTAAATAGATGAAAAAATTTATTGAGTCTTCACAGACATCAATCCAGCGCGATATTTGCGTGTTTTGTGTCGAGTCAAGGATAGTCCAGTTTCCCGGGGGGTATTCGTACATTACCTTGTACCATTGCGAAGTCCCTTCCGGGTTGGGAGAGTGCAATGCATTCCAATATAAATTTGCACGTCCGGGATTACTGTTGTCCAATTGCAGAAAAATGGTGCTTAATGTGTCGGTAATCAGGTTGTTCTGTCCGTTGATAACAGCCTCTAAAAAATATTTTCTTGAGCCGGTGTTTGCTTGTGCTCCGGCATGGTAGTAATGGGTGATAAACTGGTCGTTAATGGAGTCGATAATTTGAAAACTCGTGCCGTTATACGAATAATATATTCTGTATTTTTCCACATTGTTGGAAGCCGCCAGCGACCAAAACAAATCAACATCGCCGTTTGTATTTACCACTAAGCATCTGAACGGAAAAGATTGGCTTTTTCCTTCATGATGCAAGAAAAAGGTCAGAAACAGTATTATGTATAACGCTTTGTTCATTTCAAACCGGCGGTTTTTCCTACTATCAGCAGTTTTTGTTTTGTGTTGTCGAAAAAGATTTCAGCAAATTTACGAATATCTTCGGCTTTTACGTTCATTATATTGTTTAAATGTTTTTTGTAAAAGTCCATGTTCAGGTTAAAGTCGATAACATTTTTCAGTCTGTCGCTCAGGGCGAAGGGTCCGTCGAAACCTCGCAAGAAAGTTCCGTAAAGATAATTTTTCACGAGTTGAAGTTCGTGTTTATCAATTTTTTCGGTTTTCAATAAATCTATTTGGCGTTTTATCTCTTGCACCGCTTCGCGGGTTTGATTTGCATTTACTTCCGTTGATACCGCAAGGTAGTTGCCGTGTTTGTAATTTTTTACAAACGAATGTATTCCGTATGTCAATCCTTTTTCTTCGCGCAAACTTGTCATTAACCTCGACCCGAAATAACCACCCAAAACTGTGTTAAGCAGGGTTAGAGTACTGTAATGTCTGTCGGTTTTGTCGATGGCAGGATAGCCGAAAAGTATTGCCGACTGCAGTGAGTTTTCTTTTTCTATTAGCAGGTTTTTTTCTTTGCAATTTGTTACGAACTTTTCCGGATTGGTCTCTTTTATGCCGTTGGAGGGTTTGTGTTGTCCGAAAACGGAGTTTAGCAGTTTGATAATTTTGCCGTTTGCCGTGCCGCTTAAAATAAAATATCCGTTGTTTAGCGAATAGCGGTTTTTGTAAAAGTCAATCAAGTCGTTTCTTGTTATTTTTAGGAAATCGTTTTCCTGTAATGTTTGTCCGTAAGCCGAATTTTTCCCGAACATCAATCTGTTAAATTCCAGCATAGCCCTGTATCTTACCTTTTCAAGGTTAACTTTAAAGGAGTGATACTCACGTTCTAAGTATATGTCTATTTCGTGTTGAGGGAATGTGGCCTCTGTAACCATCTCGAACATTAAAGGGAGCAATTTGCCGTAGTATTTCGACAGAGCATAAAGAGTTATTCCGGCACTATCTTTATTTACAAAAGGGTCGAAAAAAGCGCCGTAATAGTCGAGTAATTCCGATATTTCGAATGAGGAGTAACTTGCCGTGCCTTCGCTTATGAGTTTGTTTACCGAGTTTGCCGTAAGTTTTTTGTTTTGATATGCCGTTCCCGCTTCAAAGACCATGTCGAGGCGTGTAACATTCCAGTCGCCCCCGTCAATTATATAAACTTTTATGCCGTTGTCGAGATATATCTTTTGGGGCTCTTTCAATATCAATTCTTGCTTTTTGCCCAACGGAGGTATCTTTTTTCGTATGGTAGCCGCTGTTTCCTTGTTCATTTTTTCTCCTTTAATTTTGGTTTTGTTTTTTCAGGTAATACAGCACATTCGCCCTTTGCCTGTTAAAAAGATTTTTTGAAGTCTGTTGTATTTTTTCTGCCGTTACGGCTTTGTAGTTGTCAATTTCTTTATTAAACATATTTGCATCGCCAAGCATTTGGTAATAACAGAGGTTCATCGCTTTTTGCAATACCGATATTTCGGAAAACAACAGATTGGCTTCAACTTTGTTTTGTACTTTTTGAAACTCTTTATCCTGAATTGTGCTTTCCGACAGTTTGTCGAGTTCGCCGTAAATTTCGTTTTCGGCATTATTAACGTCAATATTATCAAGAAGTTTTCCTGTTATTATAAACAGACCGCCGTCGATATCGCCGGTAATAAAGGCATTGATTTCGGAAAACAATTTTTTCTCTTTTACCAGACTCTGATAGAGGCGCGAGGA
>Ga0256914_1001229_pt1 | contig 23927 bp, 21 predicted proteins | sample HulkmetaG_FD_191571 | JGI IMG/M metagenome (GOLD analysis project Ga0256914, IMG submission 191571) | Hydrothermal chimney microbial communities from Main Endeavour vent field at the Juan de Fuca Ridge, Pacific Ocean - Hulk | ecosystem: Environmental > Aquatic > Marine > Hydrothermal vents ... | reverse complement strand
AGGCATTTGAAGGAGATACCTTTGATGGTCATACACTTATTCCTGTATTAAAAGAGGTCAAAGAGCAGTATGATTTAGACAAAGTGGTATTTGTAGCTGATGCTGGAATGTTTAGTAGAGATAATCTCAAAGAGTTTGAGAAATAGAAGCAGAAATGGGTCATAGTTTTATCGTAGGAGCAGAAAATTCCTAGAAAATACTTCTATTTATTAATATCTCTTTAAAAACTTCTAAATGTTCCTTTGCTGATTTATCCCAACTAAAGAGTTGAGCCTGTTTTAGTCCTTTTTTAATCATCTTTTCTCTTAGAGATTTGTCTGATAAGAGTTTTTCTATCATTTGTTTAATTTCATTTATATTATGGGGATTACAATACAAAACAGCATCACCACCAACTTCAGGAAGAGATGAAGAGTTAGAAGATACAACAGCAGTTCCACAAGCCATAGCTTCAACTATTGGTAATCCAAATCCTTCATAAAAAGATGGATATACAAAACATGTGGCTAAGTTATATACTTTTGCTAAATCACTATTGCTAATAAATCCTAGATACCTAATAGAGTCTCTATTTTGATTTATAATCTCCATAATCTCTTGGTTCTCCCATCCTTTAAATCCTACCAATATTAATTTGTACTCATTTTTTATATTTTTATCTAAAAGATTATATGCTTTTAGTAGTCCTAGAAGATTTTTTCTCGGTTCTATACTTCCGACAGATAGTATAAATTTAGGTGGAAGTTTAAAATCTAATTCTATATCTTTATAGATTTTAAATAGATGATGATTTACTCCATGATATATCACTCTAATTTTATCCTCTTGAAAATCTAATCTATCTAATATCTCTTGTTTTGTGTAGCTTGAACCTGTGATTATCATATCACTTCTATAGATATTTTTATAAAAACTATTATCAAAATATTCTAGTGTCTCTTGGGGATGAAAATCTCTATGTAAAAAAAATGAAAAATCATGAATGGTAGTAACAATTTTTTTAGCTTTTACACCTCTATTTGGTATAAAATTAGGTTGCCAATAAACATCATAATCGGTAGCAAAAGCTCTACTAGAGATAAATAGTATCTCTCTAGCTATCTTTTTGATAAATGGAAATTTACTTATAATTGATTTTAAATTTTTTACACCTTGATGCGTAGTTAGTTCTATTAACTCTTTTGAGTAGTATCCATAGAAATATTCTATATTAAAATAGTTTATCTCTTTTAATATAGAAGATACCTCATAAGTGTATTTTCCAATACCTGTAAGTGGAGAGAGTAGTGATACTGTATCAATAACTATTTTAGGCTTCAAACATACCCCTTAGAGTATCTCTAAACTCTTTTTGTTTAACCTCATCAATTATAGAAAATAACTTTTTAGGTGAACCTGTTAGAGATTTCATATCATTTTTTCTTACAAAATTTGGATTTATCTCTACTTTTATAGTATATTTTGCTATATCATTCATTATCTCTATAGCATCCAAAAGTTTAATACCTCTGCCTGAACAGATATTTATAGTCTCACTATTAATATTACTCTCTAAAATCCTTTTATAACATTCACAAATGAAACCAATATCATTAAATTCTCGACTAATATCTAAATTACCTAACTCTATAATTCTTTTTGCTTCTCTAAAATGATTAACTATTTTAGGGATAAGAAAATTTTTATTCTGTCCAACTCCTGTATAATTAAATGGTCTAGTTATTATGATATTTAATTTATTAAAATAATTTTGTGCCAGAACCTCCATAGAGTATTTACTCGCACCATAATGATTAGTAGGTTTAGGACATAAATACTCATTAAGTACCTCTACACCTTGGTTTCCATAGATAGTAGCACTACTAGATAAGATAATTTTTTTAGGTTTAATATTTAGCTCTACTAAAATATCTAAAATATTTATACTTCCTATAGTATTAACTCTATAAAAATCCTCATTATCTCCATGAGCAGGAAAAGAGATACCTGCTAAATGTATAATATAATTTGGATTAATCTCTTGAATGGTTTTTCTAATATCCTCTTTTCTAGTAATATCACAACTTTTTCTATTTGTACCAAATATATTATATCCACTATTTTTTAGATAAGATGAGAGATGAACCCCTGTAAAACTATCTATCCCAATAATTAAAACCCTATTAGAAACTAAATCCAAGCTCATTCCTTCTTAAATCCTCTTTGACCATCATACTACAAAGCTCTTCTAAGGTAGTTTTTGCCTTCCATCCCAACTGTTCTTTTGCTTTTTTAGGATTTCCAATAAGAAGTTCAACCTCTGCTGGTCTATAAAACTTAGGATTTACTTTTACAACTGTTTTCCCTGTTGCTTTATCTATTGCAATCTCATCTTCACCTTTTCCTTGAAACTCAATCTCTATATCAACAGCTCTAAAAGACATAATTACAAAATCCCTAACAGTTTGGGTTCTATTAGTTGCTAAAACAAAAATATCAGGCTTTTTAGCTTGGAGCATAAGATACATACCCTCTACATAATCTTTAGCAAAGCCCCAATCCCTTTTAGCATCCATATTTCCAAGCTCAATACAATCTAGTTTACCTAGTTTAATTTTGGCAACACTATCAGTGATTTTTCTAGTTACAAACTCTTTTCCACGAAGAGGACTCTCATGGTTAAATAGTATTCCACTGCATCCAAATATATTATAAGATTCTCTATAATTAATAACCATCCAATGAGCATAAAGTTTAGCTACTCCATAAGGACTTCGTGGATAAAATGGTGTACTCTCTTTTTGTGGTATCTCTTGAACCTCTCCAAACATTTCAGATGTACTAGCTTGATAAAATTTAATTTTGGGATTTACTATTCGTATAGCTTCAAGAAGATGAACAACACCTAAACCTGTAATCTGTGCAGTTGTCAAAGGCTGTTCAAAAGAGACTCCTACAAAACTTTGAGCTGCTAGATTATATATCTCATCGGGTTCTATATCCATAACCATCCTAATACTATTAGACTGGTCAGTTAAATCATACTCTATCAAGTGGAGATTAGGGTGATTTTCAATTCCCAACTCTTCTATCCTCCAAAAGTTAACAGATGCACTTCTCCTATATGTACCAAAAATTTCATAACCCTTATTCAAAAGTAACTCTGCTAAATAAGCACCATCTTGACCTGTAATTCCTGTTATTATTGCTTTTTTCAAATTTAACCTCTAAAATCTATTTTAATTATCAAATTGTAGCGTAAAACTGCCTCTTTCAAGAAGTAAATATAACCTACATTATTTTTTATAAAACTTACTACTTTCATTAAGTTCCAAAAATCCATTACTCTTAAATAAGCCATTTTGGTCTCGTTTATCTCTAATTGAGCTATCATCAAAGCTTATTATATCCTTTTGAATGGGGTAGTTTGGCTTATTCCATGAGTTACTATCTTGATATATATTACTATCTAAATAGTTAGCTCCTGATTTAATATTAATATTTTCTATTAGCTTATGGTCAGTTTTTAAAAATTTAAATCCACTATTTTTATTATTATATGAAATATTTCTAAATAGTATCATGGCTACTTTATTATCATTATAGTCAAATCCTCTACTAGCATTTCCCCATGCTTTACAATGTATAAGTATATGTGCATCTTTTGGGTGACCATATCTATTATGGATACCAAGTTTAAATCCATTTCCATTACCTCTGAATTTGGTCTTATGCCAATGGTCATATCCATTATTATATGATAAACAGTTGATAAAAGTAACTCCATTTCCTGCATTCCAACAGTCAAATCCATCATCACCATTGCCCCAACTTCTACAATTAATAAAGATATTTTTTCTACCTAAATATGGTGTAGCATCTCGTTTATGTGCTGTGACTACAAATCCATCTGAGTTTTCCCCATATGTATTAGAGTCAAAGTTATTATAAGCATCACAGTTGATAATTTTATTGTCTGATGCACCATCTGCTAAAACTAAACTGCTGTAGTAGTTATCATGTATAGATAGATTTTCAAATCTATTATGAGAAGCATTTGATTTGATATATATTCCATTAATACCATTTTTGAGTTCAAAATTTCTGAAAATAAGATAATTTCCTGTTACCAAAAAAGTTCCTATCATGTTATTTCGAGTTGTATCATATATTTTATCTTCTCCATATGGACCTATAAATATAACTTTTTCTTGTTTGTAAGCCTGAAAAGTGATGGGTTTATCTCTTCTTCCACTAATATTAAATCTATTTTCAAATGGATATTTACCACCTCTAATATTTACTGTATCTCCTGCCTTTACTATCTGTATAGCTTTTTTTAGCGTTTTGAATGGTCTATTTTTAGTTCCATTATTTTTATCATTACCCTTTGTTGATACGAAGTAACTATTTGCATTTATATATATAGTTAAAATTATAAAAAGTATAAATTTATTCATAACTATTAATCACACCCAAAAGTGCAATATTTTTAAACTTATACTCTCCAATATGTTTTTGAATATTGGAGATAAATAATTTTTTGGTTAATCCCTCTTGGATAGTGATAAGATTAACATCAGAATATTTCATAATATAAAGCACATCTGCCTCTATTCGTAGAGGAATAGCATCTATAAATATATAGTTATACTTTTTTTTCAAAATCCCTATCATAACCCAAAGTCTAGGAGATAATATTAGCTCTGAAGCATCATCTCTAGTTGAACCTGCTGTTATGACATCCAAGTTATCATGACCTGTTTTTTGGATGATATTATCTATCTCATTCTCTTTTATAGCTAGATAGTCACTCACTCCCCTATCTAATTTTAGATTGAAATAAGTATGTAGTTTGGGGTCATATAAATCGAAATCAATTATTAAAGTTTTATAATTTGCTTTTTGAAATATATATCCTAAGTTTGATACTATGGTACTTTTCCCCTCTCTATCAGGACTAGATGTAATTAATATTACATTTCCCATCTTTTTAGGATGGTTAAAATTGATTTTAGTACGAAAATTACGAAAACTCTGTAATAGTAGAGGAGAAGTTTTATTTAGAAGTTTAAAATTTTTTAATATAGGTAGCTCTGCATATATAGGTAGTGAGGTTAACTCTTTTGCCTCTTTAATATCTTGTAATCTGTTTATCATACTATGTCGCATATAAGCAAATAAAGAAGCAAAAATCAAACTAAATATAGTTGCAATAGATATATTCATAGCTTTTTTAGGCTTAATTGGTTTTCCGTTAGAGTAGGCATGGTCAATTATCTCATAATCAGCAATAGTTGCTACTTTTCTCATCTCATTTTCTGATTTTTTTTCTAATAAATAAGAGTACATTTTAGCACTTACTTCATGATTTCTCTGTATATCTATTAACTGTTTTTCTTTAGTAGGTAGTACTTTTAGACTCTCTTCGTACTTTTTTTTAAGTTTAGATAGATTTTTCTGTTTATCTGATATGTTTCTTTTGAGATTTTTAATATTTGCTAAAATAGTTCTCTTATTAGCTCGAATATCTCTATATACTGCTTTGAGGTCAGGATGTTTTGGAGTAAACTCTATTCTAAGTTCATTTGCTCTTCGTTGTAACTCTTGTAGATTTTCAATTAATCTAATAGTTGGTTCACTTCCAAGTTCACGGAGAGTTGGGGTGATACTATCTAAATTACTATTATGTTTAACAAACGCAACAATATTATCTATGAGTCTCTTTTCTATTTGAGCTTGTGAGAGCTGAACCTCTACATCACTAAGTCGATTTAAGAGTGTTTCTGATTGTATATTTGGTTCTATTACATTATTATCTACTCTATACTTTTCTAATTTATTTTCAGATAATCTCAATGCTTTTCCTGTGGTAATAAGCTGTTGATTGATAAAATCCAAAACTTTATTATTTCTTTTACTTTTATTTATAATACTCTGTTGAATATATATATTCATAAGGTCATTTAGATATGAGGTTGCACGAATTGCAGAGTTATCTTGATATGTAATTTTTATCAGAGAGGCTTTTTTGTTTACTCTAGTTGCTTTGAAATTTTTTTTGATTATTTTTTCATAAATATTTCTATTACTTCCATTTAGTTTTAAATATATAGGTGTATTAAAATTAGAATCTTTTTCTACTATGAATGTAAACCATTTTGTTTTAACTTTATGATTATATTCAAAGTGTTTTTTATATTTGCTATCTTTTATTTCAATATCAAAGCCTGTATCTTTTGATAAAAATATAATATATTTACCTATTATATTTTTATTTATTATTTTTATATCTCGGATATTTATTGGTATATCTTTAAAAATCTCACTTTTTTTATAGTTCTCTTTTTTATAGTATTGTACTTTTAAATTTAGTTTCTCTATTGCTTTATTATGAATATGAAATGTCTTCAAAATTGCTAACTCTTGGTCAACATCTCCTGTTGCTAATAGTCCTAAATCATCTAATGTATTCAACTCTCTATTTATTTGATGTTGATTAGTTATAGTTTTTACTTTTATAATAGCTTGTGCTTCATATATAGATGGTTGGAAATATAGATATAGTGCTGATAGTGACATACCTATTAGAGTAATCATAATAATTGACCACTTATAGGGTAAAATTGTTTTGATAAACTCCAAAAAGAAACTATCTTCTTTCTTTGTCATTATATTAACCTTTTATTTTCTTAAAATTAAATCATAACATATAAATAATATTTTTTAACTAAAAACAATAATTAGTAATGCTATTTTTTTTAAATCCTATATTTATATCGACTTCACTCTCTTTATAGTTTTATGTTATCTGATTTCATGTTTTGCCTAATTATTTATTACTTAATCTCTCGTTGGTCAATAATCCCTGGAAATTTAGAGTCTGCTTTAATAGAAATGGGTCCTAAGAATATATTTTTGGCATCAATAATTAAGTTGATTGCAATAATAGCAAAAAAAGTACCAGTAATAGTAACAGCAGGTCCCCAATTAGTCCCTTGTACCAAATTTTCTCTACTACTTTCATACTCTTCAAAAAAACCTTGTGGAGGTTCATTTTCACTTAATAATAGTTTATTAGCATATTTTGATTTGAATAATCTACTATATATGGTATTAAATTCTTCATGTACTTTTTTGTCTTTGGCTCTAAACTGCTCATTGGTTACATCTTCTAATGGGATAGATGCTGTTGGGGAGTTCTCATCCTCTTCTCTTGTTTGTACACCATCTTCTCTATAGTCCCATAGATTTGCTTTAGCTCCAAATGTAAACTCTGGAATGGTATGAGAACGAGAGATTACAGGAACTTTGAGTTCTTTTGCCAATCTATGTAAAGGATAGTGTGCTGATTTATTATCAGAAGCATCTATGATAATATCAACTCCACTAACTATCTCTCTAGCATTATCTTTATTAATACCCTCTTCAAATAACTCAATATTGACAAATGGATTTACATCTAGTAGCCGTTTTTTACCTGCTTCTACCTTTTTCATTCCAATTGTAGAGATGGTACAAAAGTGTTGTCTATTGATATTAGTAAGCTCAAAAATATCAGGGTCAACTAAAGTAATATTGCCAACTCCACCTCGTACAAGTTGCTCAGAAGCTATTCCTCCTGTTCCACCTACCCCCACAATAGCTACTCTAGCATTTTGTATAAGTTCTTTTTCCTTATCGGTAAAGACCATTGATGACCTAAACCATAACATTTTATAAAACTCCTCTTTTGTGACATTAAGAGACATCTAATTTCCTTATAGTTGTTTGATTTTTATTATTATACTTAAAGTTTTTTTAAATTTTACCATTTAGGTTATTTTTCTGAATTATATTTAGTTATAAATTTCTTTGAAATAAATAATATTATAAAATGTTATTTATTATATACAAAAAAACATATTATAATATTAAAATTGTTATGATTATACTTAAATAATAAATAAATAGATATATATCATAGGAATAGTTAAGTTTATTAAAATATAATTTAATATGAATTTTAGTATATATATTTTATTTTTTTAAAAGGTTATAATATGAAAAAGAGAGAAATAACATTAGCAATTCATCCTGAAGCAGGAACAGATTTTTATTCAGATAAATGGATTGAGTATTGTCAAAAATATGATATAAATTATAAATTGGTTGATTGTTATGGTGATAATATCATAGAAGAGTTACGAAATTGTGATGCTCTTTTATGGCATTGGATACATATTGATTATAAAGCACAGCTATTTGCACGACAACTAATATTATCATTGGAAATGATTAATTTCCCAGTATATCCCAATGCCAAAACTTGTTGGCATTTTGATGATAAACTAGGGCAGAAATATTTACTAGAAGCTATTCAAGCACCTACAGTTAAAAACTATGCTTTTTTTGATAAAAAGTCTGCTATAGAGTGGATAAATAAAACCTCTTTCCCCAAAGTGTTTAAACTTAGAAATGGAGCAGGGGCTCATAATGTACAGCTTATTGACTCTATCCCAAAGGCGAAAAAGTATATTAATAAGATGTTTAGTTCAGGTTTTAGAGCCAACTATAGAGGTGGAGTATTGAGTGATAAACTTTGGCACTTCAAAAGAGATAAATCATTAAAAAGTTTTTTGAAAATTGGAGCAGGAGTTATTCGATATATATTCCCACATAAAGTATATAACCTATTACCAATAGAGAAAAACTACCTCTATGCACAAGATTTTATACCCAATTGTGACCATGATATTCGTGTATTTGTAATAGGTAATCGTGCTGTTACCAAAAAACGAATGGTAAGAGATGGTGATTTTCGAGCATCAGGTAGTGGTAAAATGAGTTGGGATATAGGAGAAGAGGGCAAAAAATGTGTTGATATGGCATTTAAAGTAGCTGAAAAACTTCAAACTCAATCTCTAGCTTTTGATTTTGTCAAAGATAGTGATGGATATAAGATTGTAGAGATAAGTTTTGCTGCATCTCCTAGAGGTTTCCCAGAGTCTCCAGGATATTGGACTAGAGATTTAGAGTGGATAGAGACCTCTTTAAGAGTTGAATATTTCATAATAGAAGATTTGATAAACTCATTATCAAAAAAGTCATGAAAAAGATACGGATACTCTTTATAATGCCTGAACTAAATATGGGAGGTTCAGAGAGGGTTATTGTCAATATTATAAATGGATTAGATAGAAAAGAGTATTCTATTGGATTAATTTTATTTCGAGTTGACGGTGCTTTAGTTGATGAGTTATTATCAGATATTGATATATATGATTTGAATATCCATTCTGTTAAAAAAGGGTTATTTGCTTTGATGCAAAAATTATATCAGCTCAAACCTGATATAGTTTTTGGTGGTATTGGACATCTTAATATCTCTTTGGCTGTTTTTATACCTATACTCAAACAGTTTTTACCTCATACTAAATTTATAGCTAGACAATCTAATATATTAACTATCAATAATAGATATGAGAAGCATCCATACATTCATAATTGGTTATATAAAAGAGTTTATAAAAATTATAATAAAATAGTATGTCAATCTAATTATATGCAAAAGGATTTAGTAAATAATTATAGCTTTCCTATAGATAAAACTATAGTTATCTCTAATCCTATAGATATTAAAAATATCGAAAAGCTTTCTAATATAGATTTGAAATATCCATTTTCTACTCAAACTATCAATTTAATAAGTGTAGGTCAATTTCGATACCAAAAGAGACATGATTTATTACTAAAAACAGTTGCAAAACTAAATAAAAATTATACTCTTACTCTTATAGGAGATGGACTTAAAAGAGGAGAGCTAAAAGAGTTAGCTAAAAAGCTTGGAATTATAGATAGAGTAGCCTTTTTAGGTTATCAAAAAAATCCATATGCTTATATAAAACAGGCTGATATATTTGTCTTGACATCAGAGTTTGAAGGTTTTCCAAATGTTGTATTAGAGGCTAATTTATGTGGTTTGCCTGTAATATCTTTTGAAAGTATTGGTGTAGATGCAGAGATTATAGAAGAGGGTATAAATGGTAAATTATCTCCTTTTCCAGATATAAACAAATTAGCTACTACTATAGAAAATATAGAACTTGAAAAGTTTAATAGTAATTATATTAAAAATATGACAAGAGAAAAATATAATATAAATTCTATTATAAAAATATATGAAGAAATTTTGAACAAGGAATAAATTATGACACAAAAATTAACTATTACAACCCAAACTACTACAACCAAAACTATTACTATCTGTAGTAATACTTCATGGTATCTATATAACTTTAGAATGGGGCTTATCAAAGCTTTGCAACAGCAAGGATATAGTGTAGTTTTAATCGCTCCAAAAGATGATTACTCAAATAGATTAAAAGAGTTAGGATGTAAACATTATCATATAGATATAGATAACAAAGGGACTAACCCCATAAAAGATATTAAGCTATCATATCAGTTTTATCAACTTTTTAAAAAAATTAATCCTGATATGCTCTTAATTTATACTATAAAACCCAATATCTATGGTGGTATAATCTCGAAACTACTAAATATACCTACATTAAATGTTATAGCAGGTTTGGGCACAGTCTTTTTAAATGATAATCTATCAGCTAAAATAGCAAGATGGTTATACAAAGTATCATTCAATAATAACCGAGTCTTATTTGAAAACGAAGATGATTGCAAAGAGTTTATAGCCAAAGACCTTATAAAAAAATCTCAAGCTATACTAATACCAGGTTCAGGTATAAATACAGAAGCATTTCAACCCAAAAATAAAGTATCAAATAGTAAAAATTTAGTATTTTTACTTATAGCTAGATTGATTAAAGATAAAGGTGTAGTAGAGTATATCGAAGCGATAAAATCTATCCGTGATAAATATCCAACTGTGCAGTTTAAAATATTGGGTTCTTACTATTTTGGCAATCCCTCTTCTATATCAAAGGATGAGGTAGAGCATTGGATAGATGATGGAATAATAGAGTATTTAGGTTATACAGATGCAGTATTAGAAGAGATAGAAAAAGCTGATTGTATAGTTCTACCATCATATAGAGAGGGTCTGTCTCGGGTACTACTAGAGGCTGGGAGTATGTCCAAACCAATTATTACTACTAATGTAACAGGATGTAGAGATGTAGTTGATGATAGCGAAAATGGTTATCTAGTCCCTCCAAAAGATAGTAAATCACTCTCTGAAGCGATAGAAAAGATGATAGCCCTATCTAATGAAGATAGAAGAGTTATGGGGCAAAAAGGTAGAATAAAAGTAATCAATGAGTTTGATGAAAAGATAGTCATTAAACATTATCTAAATGTGATAAATCAAGAGTGTAAACTACTCCAAAAAGCTTTTTAGAAAAATAAAATCTCTATTTTATAGGTTTCATATCTTCAATTAACAAATTGGGTTCTATAAATGGAGCTAATCTAGAGATAAAATTAAGTAAACTCATAATAGGAGAGGCATAAAAAAACTTAACTTTATGATTATATTCCCATAAACTATCAGCATATTGATAAACTCTATGTGGAGTATCTCCTATATTATCACCATTACTGTCAAAACCCTCATATTTATCCCAATAGTTATACTCTATCTTGTTAGAAGAGTTTATTTGACTTGGTATATCTTTTACTATATCTTCTATATTTCCTACTATTTTATTATTTATAATAGTGTTATCTTTGATACTTTGATGAAAATGTATCGCCTCTTTATTATATGATATTTCATTATCTATTATATATCGTTTCATACCTTTTGTTTTTTCACCACCCTCTATATATAACCCTTTGGCATTAAATTTAACTCTATTTTTTTCAAATCTAAAGTTTGATACACCATTTATTACTACCCCTATACCTGCTGTTCCTTTTGAGCTTAAAATTTGATTATTTATAATTTTGGTATCTCTCCCACCCATAATCATAATAGCTACAGAATTATATTGATAGTAGTTATTTTCAAAACTATTTGAGTGACTAAGTGATAAATGAGTTGCAAATCTACTATTTAGTACTCTATTATCTCTAAAAATATTATGGTTTGAGTAATTTAAAGTTATATCTTTAACTTTTTCTATTTGATTATTAAGAAATAGATTATTATGAGAATAGTATAATTTCAAGGCATTACCTCGAAACTCTATATCTTTGTTATTTGAGGTTATATAGTTATTGGTAATATTTGACTCACTTACCATACTCATATCTATACCATAGAGTGTATCTTTGATAATACATCTATCTATTACACACTTTTGACAATGGTTCATTTTAATAGATGAATCTATATTATAAAATTTATCTCCACTATGTATTATAGTCAGATTTTTGAGTATTACAAAAGAACTGTTAATTTTGATTATTGTTCCATTTCCATCACCTTTGATAGTTACACCTTGCTCTTTACCTATAATAGTAAGTGGTTTATTTAGAATAATATTGCCAATATATACTCCTTTGGATAATCGTATAGTGGAGTATGGAGATGCGTGGTCAATTGCTTTTTGTAGAGGGTTGGATAAAAGTATAGATATAGATAAGAATATTATATATATAGCTCTCATTTTAGTAATCCTTCTAATTCAGATTTAAGCTGTTTGAGTGTCTCATTTAGGCTACCTAGTTTCTCTAATAACTCAATAACGACATCCTCCTTTTTAAATACCTCATCACTTTGCTTATTTTCCATAATAGCCAATAGTTCCATAAAGTTTTCAATATTATGCTCTAGCTCTTCAAGTGATTTGGTTGTAATATTTATGGATTTACTAGAGTGTTCGATTGATATATTTATTTGTTCTACTAAATGGTTATAGTTTTTGGTTATCTCTTTTAGCTCTATCTCTTTGGTTTTTATCTCAAATAGTTTAACCCCTTTTATAGTAGAGTTTTGAATAATAGTATTAGAGGTTTTAGAAAATTTATGTATAAATGATATAATCTCTCTAACCTGTGTAAATAGGTAGATAAGTAATACCAGCAAAGATATAAAAAGTACTCTTTGTATCTTTTTGGAGTTCTTTATAGATTGATGATACTCAAACTCCTTGGTCTCTAAGAGTTTATCAAAAGCTACAATTAGTTCAATATTAATATTATAAATATCATTAACAAGTCTATCTGAAGCTATAGAGCTATATGGAGTTAAAAGGGTCTGCTGTTTTCTAAATTGAGCTACTTTCGCATAAAATCTATTCCATAACTTGGTAATCTTTTTATTGTAAACTAATATATTTTTATCCTTGTTTAGAAATTTTGATATACTATTCTCTATAGTTTTAGATGAACTATCTCGTTTTTGATAGAGATAAAATATAGATTTGGCTATCTCTTGGGTGAAAGCCTTTTGATGAATAATTCTCTCCAAAGATATAATATTGGCTCTATTTTGTTTAGCTATACTATTGGAGAGAATTGCCAATATAACCAAGAGTATAAAAATCAGACTACCTGCTACTTTTATCTTATTCATCATATATCCTATTGAGTGCTTTTTGATTTACTATTATCACTTCTCCACGCACAATATCAATAATATTATTTCGTTTAAGGCGATTTAAAACCCTAGAGAGAGTAGATGGTTGAATATGAAGCATAAGTGATATAGCTGAGCGTTTAACTCTATTAAACATATCAATATCACTATCTAATGCCATAGCAACTTTGGATACAGAATCAAATATAATCTCCCTATTAACTAAATCTTGTAACTGTTTAGATTGTCTTATAACCTCATTAGCAAGTTCTAAAGACAATAACCCATTATTCAAAAACTGTTTTTTGAACTGTTGATAATCGATACTAAGGATTTGAGAATTTTGAAGTAGTTGTATATTAGAGTATGAGGTTAGATAATCATTTCGTAGAGTAGAGATTTCAGAGACTATTCTGCCACTATAAATATAGTATAAAAATATTTCATTTTTTCGTTTATCTATTTTATACGCTTTGGCCAAACCATCTACTAAAAATAGGAGTCTATTTCTATTTGTTTTTTCATAGTGTAGTAGATACCCATTAGTATAACTTTTGAGTGAAGAGATAGATACCAACTCTTCTATCTGCATATCATTTAAATTATGGAAAAAATCTAATTTGGAAATGATTTCTTTAATATCTAACTCCTATCATATTTTATTAATGATAGTATTATTTTTGATTTTGTTTTTTGATATATATCAATCTATCAAAGTAACGAATTTTATTAATATCAATATTCTTAAACCCTCCCCATCAAAATTCAACAAAAAATTCATTATCTTTAACTATTAAGGAGCTTAGATGTTAAATATAGAAGAGATAAAACAGCTCATTGTTGAAAAATTAAAACCTCTAAATCCTTATCAAATTATACTTTTTGGCAGTTATGCTTATGAAACTCCAACCAAAGATAGTGATTTGGATATTTGTATTATAGACAAAGGTGAAATCTCAAAAAGAGAGAGAAAATTAAAAATACGAAAAGCTCTCAAAGAGATAAAGATAGCCAAAGATATTTTGGTTGAGAGGTATGCTTATTTTATGGCACATAGTGATGAAAATTGGATGAATACAGCTCTGTATGATGTACGACATAGAGGAGTGATTTTATATGAACAAAAATCATATTTTCAAAAATAATAAAATAAAGCTAGACTATGACTCTTTTTATCTATATATATATTTATAGCCATATTGTTATTCAATTGGTATGTAATAAATGAATTTATATTTATATTATATGTTTTTTGGGCAATAACTCCAAATTTAATTTTATTAATGGTTTTGAGCATACCTGTGTGATACCCAAACCCTATATTATTAGATAATTTGATAGTAGGTTCAAAAAATATAAGTGTATCAAAAATAGAATAACTAATTCCCCCTCTGCCACTAGCAAAAAGTTTATTATCTTTGTATCCAAATTCTACTCCCCAAGAGATAGGTTGATATAGTTTATCTATAGGGGGCATGGAATTAATTTTTAGAAAAGTTACACTATCTAATCTATTATTTATCATCTGAATATCAAAAAATGATATATATTCTCCTAAATTGAAATCATAATCTATATCATAAATATCATGATAACTAGCTCTGATACCATATAGTAACTGATTTTTATTAGATAGGCTTATATTTAATTTAGATGCTAAATTAGCATAAATTGGGTTAGTTTTAGTTATTTTTTTGGATGGTGATATACCAAGTTTACTTCTATATTGCAATAAAGTTTGATTATTCTCTTTTAGAATGGATATATCAAGAATATCTCTTTGTTCATTAATATCTAACTGATTTAATATAGATATATTATGCTCTTGCCAAAACTTTTTGGCTATCTTTTTATGAGGTATAGATTGATATATATTTTTTATTTTGCTTATTTTAGATGGACGAAATATCGATAATTCTATTAGTCCTTTATCTCCTATTGTTTTAATAGTATCCATTGGAGCTACAATATAGTTAAAATCATCAGTAAGGTTTAATCCATCTTTGGCTAAATCTATAAACCATAATAGATTATATGAACAGTTTTGGGAGTTAAAATAGTAATTACTATAGTATCTTTGCATCTCTATCATATGTAGAGTAATTCTCTCTATCTCTTTAGGAGTAAATTTTAATTTATATTCCCATATATCTCGTTTTTCCATATTAGAGTATTTATTGACAATCTCATAATATGGAGCAACTCTATATATTCCTTCAAATCCACCAAAAACTCCTTTATATACATATGAGAATATATTGCTACTATCGACTTTTGCCGAGTAGTTTAATCCATAAGAGAGTAGGGGAGTATCTTCATTACTATCAAATCGCAAAAAGGTATGTCCAAATGCTGAAGCAGGAGAGTTTATATATGATGAGGTATATACTAGATATAGAGTTTTGAAATTTAGTTCTTTTAGTTTTGAAGCCAAACTTTTACATTCGTGTATATTTTGATTAGATAACTTCTTTTTGAGCCATCTTGTTCGTGCAGGAAATAGACATTGTGTAGAGTCCCCATCTTTGGGATTATCTCTTTTTATAGCTTGAAGTGTAGCTATAAGTTCATCTTTGGGTGAAATTTTACCATTTGATGATAAGAAAAAGGTAGGGTCATCTATTTGACTTTGATTATTTTTATAGTGTAGTAGTTTGAGCCAATAGGGGTTATTATATAACTCTGAACTATATATAAATATAAAACAGAAGTTTATAATAAAGAGATATTTAATCAAAATCCCGAAATATGTCTATTGCCTACAAAAGCCAAAATAATATATAGTGCTAAAGTAGCAAAAGGTAATATATAGATATGCCAATAAAATTTATCTCGAATTAGATAAATGATATAACTAATATATGAAATTATAAGAGCAATAAAATGAGCTATAAATAGAGGCAAAAGTGAACGCATTACATTACCAATAATAAGCAAAGAGACAATTCCACTTAGAAGTAAGAGCGAAATAAGTAAATTTCCTAACTCTTTATCTCTTTTGTAGATTAGAATAGGTAAACCTATACCTATTAGTATGGCCAAAACTATTATAATTTTCATTATATTTTATCCACAACTTCAATACCTAAAATATTTAACCCTTTATGAATAACATTGGCTGTCAATTTAGATAATAATAAACGGCTTATTTTTATATCTTGTTCTATACCATCTTTGAGTATAGGATTTTGTTCATAGAATTTCATAAATAGAGTAACTAAATCATAAAGATAACTTGTAATTGTATGAGGTGTTGCATCTATAGAGGCTTTGAGTAGTGTGTCTTCAAACTTCAAAATCATAAGAGTTAATTTATGCTCTAATTCATCACCTATAATGATTTTGCCGTTTAACTCTTTATTATATCTTTTAAATATAGATTGAATTCTAGCATAAGCATATTGTATATATAATGCTGTATTTCCATCAAAACTTAACATTTTGTCCCATGAAAATAGATAGTTAGACTCTCTGCTAATACTCAAATCTGCATATTTTATTGCACCAATTCCTATAGCATTAGCTACTCTATCTAGCTCTTCTTGAGTATGGCTGTTTCTCTCTTTAATTGTCTCTTTTGCTCTGATAAGGGCTTCATCTAATAGGTCTATTAGTTTTACTGTTCCACCATCTCTTGTTTTAAATGGTTTTCCACTTTTATCCATCATTGTACCAAATGCTATATGTTCTAGTTGAACGCTATCTCCTACCATTTTAGCATTTTTAGCAATAGTGAATACCTGTTTAAAATGTTCTCCTTGTCTTGCATCAACTACATAACATATACGCTCAGCCTTTAACTCTTTGGCTCTAAACTCCAATCCTGCTAAATCTGTAGTAGCATAGAGATACCCACCATCTCCTTTTTGGATTATTACAGGGACATCTGAGTCATCTAAAAAGACACATTTTGCTCCATTACTATCTATCAATAACCCTCTATTTTGTAGTGTCTGAACTACTTTTGGTAATCTTGAATTATAAAAACTCTCGGCTCTTACATCATCTCTTGTGAGCTTGACACCGAGTTTATTATATACCTCTTCACAATGTTGCAGTGATATATCTATAAATTTTTGCCATAATTTAAGGCAGTGTGAGTCTCCTTGTTGGATTTTGACTACATACTCTCTTGCTTTGTTGGCAAATTCTGGACTCTCATCAAATCTTTTTTTGGCATCTTTGTAAAATTGTTCCAAATCTTTTAGATTTTGATTACCATCAGCCCCTTGCTCTTCAAGATAAGCTATAAGCATTCCAAACTGAGTACCCCAATCACCAATATGATTTTGACGAATAACTGTATTACCTAAAAACTCTAGTAAAGTTGCTAGGGTATCTCCTATAATGCTAGAACGCAAATGTCCTACATGCATCTGTTTTGCCATATTGGGTCCAGAGTAGTCAACTATAACTTTTTGTTGTTTTTCTGCAAATCCTACACCTACTCTTGGGTCATCAAGTATATCCAAGGCTTGATTTGCTAACCAGTTATTATTTAACCAAATATTAATAAATCCAGGTCCTGCTACCTCTACTCTATCTATCATATCTGTAGTATCTATTTTTTTTATTACAGTTGAAGCTATCTCTCTAGGATTTTTTTTGAGTTGTTTAGCTAGTTTCATAATACCATTGAATTGGTAATCTCCAAACTCTGATTTGGTAGCATCTGATATGATAATATCAGATGCTTTTATATTTGCATCAATTAATGCTTTTTGTATAATTGTACTTAATTTTGATTTGATTTTCATAAATATTCCGTAGGGTGAGGGGGAGTATTGGGGTTAACTATTTAATTTTTCAAAAATATTTAACACCAAAGCCCGATTTCCTTATTAAGCTTTTTTAGCTGTCTCTTTTGTATCTATTACTGCTTCTTTAGCATCATCTTTTATCTCTTTGACACTATCTTTTGCATCTGCTACACTCTCTTCATCATCTTTTATTGCTTTTTTGAAGTCTTTTATTCCTTTACCCATTCCTTTTGCTAAATCAGGTATTTTTTTTGCTCCAAAAAGTAGTACTACTATCGCTAAGATAACTAGTAGCTCTGGCATACTTGGCATTCCCATTACTATTTCCTTTGATTGTTTTATCCCAATAAATTGAGATTTAGTTAAGAGATTATACTAATATTTCATTAATTTAAAGTTTATGATGGTATATTTTCCCAATTAACTATCAGTTTTTTTAACTCTTTGGTACTTAATTTAAGTCGTGAAGCATTGGCAATAGTAATAAATTGAGTTGTTGCTTTTTCTATATCATCATTAATAATAACAAAATCAAATTCATTAATAGCTTTAATCTCATCTCTAGCATTTGCAACTCGTTTCTCTATTATACTTATATCATCAGTCGAACGAGCATAGAGTCTTTTTTCTAGTTCTATTAGTGTAGAAGGAGTAATAAAAGCAGAAGTGACCAAATCACCCATTTTAGCTTCTACCAAACGGTGACCTTGAATATCTATATCAAATATTACAAGCTTATCTTCTGATAGAGCTTTATTAACAAGTTTGAGAGAAGTTCCATAATAGTTTCCATGAACCATAGCATACTCTAAAAACTCACCTGCTTTTATATCTTCTTCAAACTCCTCTTTGGATACAAAATAATAATCTACTCCATCTCTCTCTTTATCTCTAGGGGGACGAGTAGTTGTAGAGATAGAAAAGTAATACTCTCCTATATAAGAGCTAGATTTTTCTATAATCGTACTTTTACCCGCACCACTAGGTCCTGATAGGACTAAAATCGCACCACCCATTATATATCGTTTGGAAACTCAATAGTTATATTTATTTTAGTACCACGAAGTAATGCTCGAAGCTCTTCTACAGGCATAGCTTTAATGGTATCTGTAATGACATCTACTGCTACTTTCCCCTCTTCTTGTTGAACCTCTTTTATCTTTTTTGTTTTTTTGTTTTTTTTCTTTTTAGTTGACTCTTTCAATGCTAGTGGTGTAGTTGTTTTGATATTATCAAATGATAAATCATTAGAAATTTCATTATTCAAAAGATTTTTTATATTAGATATTTCATCTTTATCTAATATTTTGGTACTGTTATCTTTACTCTCCTCTTTTTGAGTATCAATAGTTTCAAAATCAATCTCATTTTTACTCTCTACATCAAAATTAAGAAGTTCATCTCTATTTATCTCTTTCTCTTCATCTAGTATAAACAATTCATTATCACTATTTTCTGTTGTTTTGTTATCATCTATCTCAAATAGTTCATTATTAGTGACTCTATTTTCTATAATCTTCTCTGATTTGATAGGTTCTAATTTTCTAATCTCCTTATCTAGGAGTATCTTTTCTTCTATTTTAGGCTCTTCTATCTTTTTTGTAGAGATTTCTGTTTCTAATTCTAATTCTAAATCCAAATTCTCTTTTTTTATCTCATCTATTTGCTCTTTTTCAATATTAAGTTCATGTAGAAGTTTTTCTTCTGTCTCTTTCTCATTTTCATCTTTTATAATACTTTTTTCTATTAGATTTATAGGTGCTAAGTCATCTTTTTTAGTTGATATAAGTTCACTTAGGTCTAAATACTCCTCTTTTTGTTTACTATTATCTATATCTATATCTAAATTCTCTTCTTGTTCCATCTCTATTTTGGTATCACGAAGTATAGCTGATACTTCTGATGGCAAAAATGGTTTTAAAATTTCAAAATTAAATATATTGTCTCTATTTTTATCATCTTGAGTATAAAAGCATACTCTTTTTGTTATATTAGAATTTTTCAGAAAATTGGATATTTCTTTAGTAAAAGATTCTGCATCAACAAAAACTATATTGTAGTTACCGTTTTTTAGTTCAGATATATCTTTAATCTCATCTAATGCAACACTCTCTTTTCTTGCACTAAGTGCTGTTAATCTCGATACAACTGGATTACTGTTTATCAATAATATTTTCATGTTTTCTCCAAAGTTTATAACTAATCGACAATTTTAGTATAATTTCTGTTTAATATAGTTTAACTAAAAAAACCAACTATTATAATTAACAATTATTCAATCAAAAGTTATTGATTGCTATAATGCCAAAAAAATAAGGATTTATATATATGGCAACTTTTGTATTTGGTCATACTACACCAGACTCTGACTCTATTGTTGGAGCTATATCATTATCATATCTTAAAAATCAATTGGGTGAAGATACTACTCCTACTAGACAAGGAGAGATAAGCCCAGAGACATTATTTATACTTGATAAATTTGGTTATGAAAAACCTAAACTAAAAACAAATTATGCAGGAGAGAGTGTATATCTAATAGATTTTATGGAACGCTCTCAAAGTCCAGAAGATATAGATGATGCAACTATATTAGGAATTGTTGACCATCATAAACTAGGTGACCTTAAAACGGCTACACCATTAGAGATGTGGGTTAGACCTGTTGGATGTTCAAACACTATTGTAAAACAGATGTTCGATTATTATAATATCAAAATTCCAAAAAACTTAGCAGGTATGATGTTGTGTGCAATTCTTAGTGATACTGTTATATTCAAATCACCCACTTGTACCAAGGAGGATACTAAAGCATCTAAAGAGTTAGCAGATATTGCAGGGATAGAGGATTATAAAGCTTTGGGTATGGAGATGTTTATAGTCAAATCAGATGTATTATCTGCTACTAAAAGAGAATTGGTACTAAGAGATTACAAAGATTTTAATATGGGTGGAGCTAAAATAGGTGTAGGTCAACTAGAAGTAGTTGATTTGAGTCTATTTGATAATATGAAAGATGAACTATTTAAAGAGATGCAAAATCTAAAAGATGAAGGTAAACGACATTCCGTTTTATTGATGCTTACAGATATTATACAAGAGGGAACACAACTATTAGTTCTAAGTAATGAACCATCAAAAATAGAAGAAGCTTTTGATGTAACACTAAAAGATACTCAAGTTTGGTTACCGAAAGTTATGAGTAGAAAAAAACAGATTATACCTTTTTTGGAAAAAATGTTCTAAATTATAACTATTTTCATAGTATAATCCCTCAATAACACAAATTGAGGAATTCTATGAAAAATCACTATTTTTTATCTCAACCACATCAACCCTTCTTTGTTTTGGCATTTATTAATGCTATTTTATCAATGTTTATCTTTTCACTACTACTCAAAGGTAGTATAACAAGTGAGATAGTATCAGCAAATTATCACGCTTATTCACTCATATTTTTGATGTTTACTCCTGCATTTTTTGCATTCTTGTTTACAACATTTCCAAGATTTTCAGGTAATCAACCTATAGAAAAAGTTGTTTATTTAACTATATTAGTACCTTTTGTAATAGGAAGCATATTCTTTATACTTGGGACAGTTAGTTTTTCTGCTATAGCTTCTGTAGGAATGGTGATTACACTTATTGGTCATCTATTGGGTATAAATATATTACGCAAATTATATAAAGCTTCTGTGATGGAGGATAATCATGATATATTATGGATACTCTTATCTATGAGTGCAGGAGGAGTAGCACATCTGCTATTTGTCATTGGATATTTCTCTAATAGTATTTGGTTTATATCATTGGCGATACAGATTGCTATTTATCTATATTTATTCTTGGTAGCATTTTCTGTAGCCCAACGGATGGTACCTTTTTTCTCTCATCGTATCATAGAGAGGGATGAATTATTTGTACGAAATGTTGCTCTGTTATTAGTAGGGCATATTATACTAGAGATAATAAAACCACATTTATCATTTATATCTGATTTTGCATTGATGTATATTATAGCCAAGGAGTTACTAGATTGGGAGTTACCATTTCCTAATCCAAATCCACTGCTTTGGATACTTCATTTATCTCTATTTTGGGTTCCTGTTGCTTTTTTATTCTCTGGATTTGCGAGTATTATATCTATTTTTAGTGATATAAACTTTATGTTCTTGGATATACATATATTAGTATTAGGATTTATATTTACTATATTGATTGGATTTGGTACGAGAGTAACACTTGGTCATTCTGGTAATCAATTAAAAGCAGATAGATTAACTACCATACTATTTTATTGGACACAAGTTGTTATTATTAGTCGGATAGTTACATCTATTATTTTCTCTTTTGGATGGAATTTTCTATTTTGGTTTGATATAACTGTTACTGCTTGGTTAGTACTATTGGGTGTATGGGCATATAGATTTTTTGGTGTTTTGATTTTCGGTAGGAAATTAATAGATAGTAAATAATAGAAATATCATATTTTTAGCATCAAAAGCAGATTCTTTAAATCAGATAGTGAGTTTTTTTTATGTTAAATAAGATGATTAAATCGCTAAATACAACAAGAAAGTGATTTAATCAGAAAAGCAGTTATTCACTATCGCACCGTATTAGAAAAAGAGAGTTGAGATAAAGAATAGATATGGTTAAATATCTTAAAAGATATAAATTTTTTTGTAACAATTAATTAACCTTTCCCAATATAAATAGCACAGAAAAAAGTGTACCTATCCCTAAAATATTACAGATAATAAAGGTCTCATTGAGTCCTAAACTATCTCCTAAAATTCCAATAAGCAGAACAACAATCGAACTCAATCCAAAGTTAATACCCATATATATACTGTGCATGAAAGTAGGCATATGAGAGTCAGTATCTTGTACCAATGCCATCAAAACAGGTGCAGGTGCAAATACAAATAATCCTAAAAAACCTAATATAATAATATTTTGAGTATATAAAAAAAGTGCCATAAACCCTATGCTACCCAAAGAGCTAAAAAGCAAAATTTTATATCGTCCAAACTTATCAGAGTATTTACCAGAAAAGAAAACACCTACCACCCCACTAAACTGCAAAATAGAGAGTGCTATACCTGCATACCATAAAGAGTTACCATTATTTACTAAATAGACAGGTAAATAGAGTGAAAGTGAACTCTTTAAAGCTGCATTAAATAGCATAAATGAAGCTAAAAAATAAAAAAGTTTTTGATGCTCTTTTAGTAATAGTTTTACATCTCCTTTTTCAAATTTTTTAGCTCTGATATGAGTACTAAAATTTCGAAATCTTATATAAAGTAGTAAAGAGGCCATGATGCCTATGGGCATTAGTTTATAACTCCCCTCCAATCCCCACCATGAAACAGCTGATGTAATAAGTAAAGGACCTAAAGTCCGTGCAAACTCTCCACCCACCATAAAATAGCTCATACCTCGCCCTGTCTCTTCTCCTGAAGAGTGTTTTATCATAGTTGGTGAAGGAATATGAAAAAGTGCTGAACTAATTCCTGCTATTACCAAAAGTAATATTAAGATAAAATAAGAAGAAGCAAAACCCAAAAGACTCATACTAATAGCTGTAATAGAAGGGGTTAATATAACAAAATATTTAACATCCATTCGTTCTGCCATAAGTCCTAAGAGAGGATTAAAGAGTGCAGGAATACGACGAACAATATCTAAAAATGCTACCATCG
>Ga0256914_1001228_pt1 | contig 23931 bp, 18 predicted proteins | sample HulkmetaG_FD_191571 | JGI IMG/M metagenome (GOLD analysis project Ga0256914, IMG submission 191571) | Hydrothermal chimney microbial communities from Main Endeavour vent field at the Juan de Fuca Ridge, Pacific Ocean - Hulk | ecosystem: Environmental > Aquatic > Marine > Hydrothermal vents ... | reverse complement strand
ATAAAATACAAAAAGGAGTTTGAAAGAGCCTATGAACAAAAAATTGTCAATCTTTTGGCTCCCATTGTGGGAGGAGAACATAAAGTAGTTGCAAAAGTTTCGATAGATTTTGATTTCTCGAGAGAGGATACGGTAAGCGAGTATTATGATCCAGAATCGGTTCCACGAAGCGAACAGACTACGGAGGAGAAAAGAGAAGGAGAAGAGCCCAGAGAAACAGGCGGCGTACCGGGAGCCATCAGCAATATAGGAGCCGTTAAAGGGATAGAATCCAAAAAGATCACCCAAAAATATCAAAAAAGTTCTACTACAACAAACTATGAAATATCAAAAAAGGTAACAAATAAAAAAGGGGAGTTTGCAAAGCTGAAAAGGATAACGGCAGCTGTTGTGGTTGACGGAAAATATCAGTACAAAAAGGATAAAGAGGGTAAAGAGAGCAGTGAGGTGGAGTATATTCCTCTCTCTCCAAAAGAGTTGGTACAGATTACCGATATAGTTAAAAACAGTATCGGATATGATAAAAAGAGAGGCGATGAAGTAACAGTCAGTAATTTTGAATTTAGAATGGCAGGTTTGAAAAGCAAAGTTCCCATTACGGAAACTATAATGGAAAAAACAGCTGCCATGATGCATCCTATTGCGCCTGTTATCAAATTTTTGATAGCTGCACTTTTGCTTTTTGTTTTCTATCGAAAAGTCGTATTGCCTTTTTCCCATAAAATGCTTGAAGAGACAAAAGAGGAAGAGAGCGCTTTGGAGCGGATTGTGCTTGAAGATGAAAAAGAGGCGGCAGAAGATACTCTTGAACAGTATAAAAATATCAAAAAGAGGGTAGAAGAGGAGTTGGGACTTGGAGAACAGTTTAACGAAGAAGAGTTAAAATATGATGTTCTTTTGGAAAAGATTAAAACGATTGCGGAAGAGAATCCCGAAGAAGTTTCCAACATTTTGCAGACGATGTTAAGAAGTGTCAATGAGTTTGAAGGAGAGAAGTAAAAAATGATTACTCTAAAACCGGAACAAAAAGCTGTTTATGAAGAGCTTAGTATGCCTGAAAAGATAGCAATATTTCTTATCCAGTTGGGAGAAGATATCACTTCAAATATCTTTACCAATATGGATGTGGAGATGGTAACGGAGATATCCAAATATATCGTTACCGCAAAGAGTGTGGACAGACAGATAGCCGCAGCGGTTTTGGAGGAGTTTTATGCCGTTTTGCAATCCAACCAATACATAAGAAGTGGCGGTATAGAGTATGCCAAAGAGATACTTTTTAGAACATTCGGGCAGGATGAAGCTCTTCGTATTCTTGACAAACTCTCCAAAAGTCTGGACAAAGCGCAAAGTTTCAGTTATCTTGATCAGGTAAAACCCCAACAGTTGGCTGATTTTATAATAAACGAACATCCTCAAACCATTGCTTTGATAGTAGCACACATGGATCCTGCCAACGCTGCTGAAACACTCTCCTTTTTTCCGGATGAACTAAGAGCTCAGGTTGTGCTTAGAATGGCAAATTTGGGAGATATTTCTCCTACCGTTATAAAAAGGGTTTCTGCCGTTTTGGAAAACAAACTCGAATCATTAACAAGTTATAAAGTTGAGATAGGAGGTCCAAGAACCGTTGCGGAGATATTAAACAGACTCGGACAAAACAGTACCAAAGCCACTTTAAATATCATAGAACAAACAGACGAGAGTCTTGCCGCTACCATCAAAGATATGATGTTTACTTTTGAAGATATCAGCAAACTTGACAATAATGCCGCAAGAGAAGTTCTCAAAATAGTTGATAAAAAAGATCTGATGATAGCTCTAAAAGGTGCCGGAGATGAGTTAAGAGAGAAGTTTATGGGCAATATGTCCGAAAGAGCAAGAGAAGCCTTTTTGGAAGAGATGCAGTTTTTGGGAGCTGTTAAGGTAAAAGAGGTTGAAGAGGCTCAAAGAAAGATAGTAGAAGAGGTTCAAAAACTTGCCGAACAGGGAATTATTCAGATAGGGGAGTCTGAGGAGATGATAGAGTAGTATGTTTAAAAATACAATCAGGGAAAATCGGGAGATTTACAGGTGAAAAATCTGATAAGGGAGGATGAACTTTATAAACACAAGATAGAAAAATATCATTTTATACAGCTTGATAATATCAGCAAAAAGCCTCTAAGCGAAAAAAAAGAGGAAAAGGAGATTGTAAATACGGTTCAAGAAAGCCTCTTTGAAACAGATAATAAACCGGTTGAATCAACTGATGACAACAGTAAAACAGTGGAAGAACTTTTAAAAAAGATAGAAGAACTCTCCTCCACGATAGTAGAACTTCAGATGCAAAATGAAAAACTCTTAGAAGAGTTTGAAGAAAAACTTCAAAAAGAGAAAGATATTATTTATGAAGAGGTTAAAAAAGAGTCTTTGGAGGAGACAAAGAAAGACTTTGAAAAGCATAGTGAAGAGTTACAAAAAAAATATTTAAGTTCGATTGAAGAACTTGAAAAAAGTATAAAAAATATCAATGAATTTTATAAAAAAGCAGAAGATGAACTTCCCAAAAGCGCTTTTGAGATAGCAAAAGAGGTTATAGCAAAAGAGATTGAAGAAAATCCGCAAAAAGTTGCCCTCTCTCTTTCGGAAAATCTTATAAAAGAATTAGAAAATGCTACTAAAATAACTATAAAAGTAAATTCTAATGATTTTAATTATATAAAAGAGCATTTTAATTCAGATTCCGTAATCGAAGTTCTATCCGATGATACGGTAGAGCAGGGGGGAGTAATTATTTTAAGTGATGTCGGGAATATTGACGGTACTGTTTCTCAAAGGCTTGAGAATATCAAAAAATTACTCTTTTCCTCATAAATAAATTCAAAAAGAAGAAAAATAATGAATATCAAACATTACTCGGTAGAAGAGCTACAGTCTTTGGCAGACAAAATAAGAGAAAAAATATTGCAAACAGTAAGCAAGAACGGTGGTCATCTAAGTTCTCCCTTAGGGGCTGTTGATCTGATAGTTGCGATGCATTTTGTATTTGATGCAAAAAAAGATCCGTTTATTTTTGATGTTTCACATCAGGCTTATGCGCATAAACTTTTAACTGACAGATGGGATAAATTTGATACTTTAAGACAATTTGAAGGTATAAGCGGTTTTACAAAGCCCAGAGAGAGTGAATATGACTACTTTATAGCCGGACACAGTTCAACTTCCATCTCCATAGCCACCGGTGCCGCCAAAGCGATAGCCTTGAAAAAAGAGGATAGGGTTCCTGTCGTTTTGATAGGTGACGGCTCTATGAGTGCGGGGATGGTGTATGAAGCTTTGAATGAGCTTGGAGACAGAAAATATCCCTGTATCATCATTTTAAATGATAATGAGATGAGTATCTCAAAACCGATAGGGGCTATCAGTAATTATCTTTCCCAAAAAATGGCAAGCAGGTTTTATCAAAAATTCAAAGCAAAAACCGAACAGCTTTTGGAGTATCTTCCAAAAAGTGCTTCATATATGGCAAAAAGATTTGAGGAGAGTATCAAACTGATAACTCCCGGAATGCTTTTTGAAGAGTTGGGGCTTGAGTATATAGGTCCTGTTGATGGACACGATATAGAGGGACTTATAGAGGTATATCAAATAGCAAAAGAGCTTAAAAAACCTGTTATTATCCATGCCCAGACAATCAAAGGAAAAGGGTACAAGATAGCCGAAGGATATTATGAACACTGGCACGGCGTAAAAGCTTTTGATATAAAAACGGGAACTCCCTATAAAAAAAACGGAGTCAGTCAAAAAAGTGCCACCGAACTTTTCGGAAATGCTTTGATGAAGTTGGCAGAATCTTATGAGAATGTTGTAGGTGTAACGGCTGCAATGCCAAGTGGAACAGGGATGAAGCCTCTTTTGGAAAAGTATCCAAATCGTTTTTGGGATGTCGGAATTGCGGAACAACATGCCGTAACTTCGATGGCGGCAATGGCAAAGGAGGGATTTAAGCCCTTTATTGCTATTTATTCCACATTTTTGCAAAGAGCTTATGATCAAATCATTCATGATACCTGTATTATGAAACTTCCGGTGGTTTTTGCTATCGACAGAGCAGGAATTGTCGGGGAGGACGGAGAGACTCATCAGGGGTTGTTTGATATCTCTTTTTTAAGAGTTATACCACATATAACCATCTTTGCACCAAGAAGTGCCAAAAGTATGGAGTATGCGGTAGAATTTGCATATCAGATGAAAACCCCGTGTGCTTTTAGGTATCCAAGGGGAGCATTTTTGCCGATGGATGAGTTTGAAGAGATTCCTTTTGAGAGGGGTAAATCACAGCTTCTAAAAGAGGGGAAAGACAAAGTTTTGTTTGTAGGATTTGGAAACGGTGTCGGGAAAGCCGTAGAAGTTTACAAGCGAATAAGAAATAGTACAGACCCTGCAATTTTGGATCTTAGATTTGTCAAACCTCTTGATAAAGAGATGTTAAAAAAACTTTCTGAAAAATATAAAAAATGGTTTGTTTTTAGTGACAGTGTTAAAAAAGGCGGAGTGGCAAGTGCCGTATTGGAATTTTTTGCACAGGAGGGTATCTCGGATGTAAAAATAACCACATTTGAATATGAAGATGATTTTATTGTTCAGGGGAAAACTGAATTAATTGAAAGATATCTTAAAATCGATCCGGATCAAATAGCAATAGAAATAAATAAAAATATTTTAAATTCTAATTGACTTATAAAGAAAAAAATGCTAATATATTTTATTGTAAAAAATATTTGGTTAAAACTTTTTAACCAAAAAGGAGAAAAATAATGATTGAGAAACTTAAAGAAGTCGGTTTGAAGGCTACACCGCAAAGGCTTAGCATTCTTAGGGAATTGGATAAAAAAAATCATCCTACGATAGATGACCTTTATCAAAATATAAAAAAAGATTATCCGTCAATTTCTTTGGCAACTGTTTATAAAAATTTAAACATGCTTAAAGATGAAGGGCTAGTGCTGGAACTGACTCCGCTAAGTGCAAGTGAAAAATCAAAATATGATATATATATAGAACCACATATCCATGTAGTTTGTACTCATTGTAACAAGATAGAAGATTTTTATGTAAATGAAGCATTGGAAGAGTGTAAATCTCTACTAAAAAAGCTTACAAACAAAAATATAAAAAATGCAAATATTATAGGAACCACACTCTGTGATGAGTGTAAAATAAAACTGAAGAAATAGGAAAGTTTAAAAAAATTTTATGATTTAGCCGATATTGTTATCGGTGCAACAGATTGCACCCTTCAGATTTGCTGTAAGGGTATAGATGCAAAAGATTCTATTTTTTATCAATTCTTTGGAAGGTGGGGGTGCTGAGAGAGTATGTGTAAATCTCTCCAACGGTTTTTATGAGAACGGTTTTGATATATCGCTGTTGGTTTTAAATCTTCAAAACAGCATTTTTCATAGAAATTTAGACCCCCATATCAAAATAGACAATTTAAACACTCTTCACGCAAGAAATTCTCTTTTTAAATTATCAAAATATCTTTTTAAAACAAAACCAAAAACCATTTTTGTTTTTAACTATCAGTTGGCAGTTATTCTTGTTGTTTTAAGGGCTATATGCCGTTTTGATTATAAAATCATAGCAAGAAATATAAATACTCTCAGTGTTTTACATGAAGAGGAAAGCTCTTTTTGGCATAAATATATTGTCAATTTTTTTACAAAAATTTTTTATAAAAGAGTCGATCTTCTCATCTCCCAGTCCGAAGGTATGAGAGATGATCTGATAAAATTTTATTCCATCGACAAAAACAAAATAGTTACTATCAATAATCCTGTCAATCAAAAGATAGAAAAAACGGCAAAAGAGACAGATTTTTCACTCTATCCGAAAAAAAACGAACTGCTTTTTGTAGGGGCATTATCCAAAAGAAAGGCTCTTGAGTATCTTTTAAAAGCTTTTTCTCTGATTTATCCCGAAAATCCCTCTTTGTATCTTAGAATTGTAGGAAAAGGAGAGGAGAAGGAAAATCTGCTTGAGATCGCATCTAAACTTGAAATAGATAAAAATGTCATTTTTGAGGATTTTACCGATGATATAGAGAGATACTATCTTCAGGCAAAAGCTACTCTTTTAACTTCACTGTATGAAGGATTTCCAAATGTTTTGATAGAGTCGATTACGCTTGGAACTCCTGTTGTGGCATTTGACTGCAAAAGCGGTCCTTCTGAGATCATAAAGGAGGGGGTAAACGGATATCTTGTCAAGCATTTGGATTATGAAGCTTTTGCAAAAGCCGTTTTAAAACTCCTGCAAAACGATTTTGACAGAGAAAAAGTGATGCAGACTTCGTTTAAATACAGAAATAAGACTATTTTAAAAAGATATAGAGATACGATAACGGATTTTATATGTCATTCCAAATAGCGATCTATCTTCTTTTGGCCGTTTTTATTGTGCTTGTAGAGTTGAGGCGAAACAAAGAGGTTATCTTTGACATGATGACCTTTTTCAATCTCTTTTTTTTGCTTGTCTATTCGATTATTCCTGTAATTTTGCTTCTTGGAGGAGTAAAAGAGTATGCAAATGCAAATCTTTACAGAGGGGTTTTCTATTTTGGGAAAAGCATCTCTACGCCGTTAATCATATTTTTGGCTTATCTCTCCTTTTTGGGAGGATATTACTGGACATATCCCCGTACGGTCGCAAACTCTTTTCATTTTGATTTCAGGCTTAAAGAGGATGATATTGTAAAAATATTTCCTTTTTTGTTTGCTGTTGTCATCGGTGCCGTTTTTGTCTATATAGAGCAGTTTGGAGGTTTGAGAGAGACGATAGCGGTGGCGGAGCTTTACAGAAACGGAGAGTATGAACCTCCCAAATTTGCTTTTGTCATGAGACTTTTTCCTTTGAACACATATATTTTATACTACACCTTTTTTAAAGCTTTTGTTCAAAAAAACTCCAGATATCAGGATAAATATTTTCTTTTTTTTATTCTCTCTTTTTTGATTTTTTCTTTGATAGTTGTTTTGTTCAACAGTAGAAGTTATATTATTTTAACACTGGGCGGACTTTATGTTATCAGTGCCATCTATAACAACAGATACTATCTTTTGAGTGTTACTTTGACTTTTATGGCTGCCGTTATTGTTGTGGAGTATGGCGATCCTTTCTTCTCTTCAATTCCCTCCTTGTACAATGACGGATTGGAGGCATTTTTACAAAAATTTATCGCTGCAAAAGAGGATGAGTACAGTATAGGAGTTGCGGGAGTTATCAAAAACTTTTCCCACCCGATAGTCTCTTTGGAAACGGCTCTTGCGGTGGCAGGGTATGAGTTGGAATTTAATAAATTTTTTGAGTGGATTGTGGCATTTTTAAATCTCATACCCCAAAAACTGACCGGTTTTACTCCTCCAAAAACGATTATGGATACAAATACATTTTACACATACGGAGATGCCAATATGGCGTCAATCCTGCCCGGACTTCTTGGCAGTTTTGCCTACTCTTTGGGTGTTGCGGGAGTCTGGATAGGCTCTTTTTTGTATGGTTTGCAAGGAGGAGTTTTAAACAGAGTATTTCTAAATGTATATCAGAAATATCCCGGATTTATCGTGTTCTTTTATATTTTTGCATTCAATTACGGTTATTTTGTTTTTGATGGAGATTTTGTAACAAAACTCAAAACACATTTCCTTCTTTTTGTAGCTGTTGGAGTTTTAGTCTTTTTTACAAATATATACAGGGAGAAAGAGTATGCAAAAAAAATATAAAATTCTCTATCTTGTATCGACTCTCCAATCAACAGCCCCGACAAAACAGCTTTTCAATATCATAAAATATCTTGACAGAGATATTTTTGATCCTGTTGTCGTTACACTCTCAAAAGAGCCTGAGGAGAGTTACAGGGATAAATTTATCTCATTGGATATTCCTCTTTACTCTTTGGAAACTTCGAGGGTTTTGGGAGTTTTTTTAAACTCTTTTAGATTAAAAAATCTGCTTCAAAAGATAAAACCCCACCTGATACACTCAAACGGTATTCGTGCCGATTCGCTCAGTGCCTCTTTGAGTGGCTACAAAAGGATGAGTACTCTAAGAAGCAACTCTTATAATGATTATATTTTTGAATACGGTAAAAAGATAGGCACTTTTTTGGCAAATAAAGAGTTGGATGCCATTTTGTCTTTGGAGTATCCTTTGAGTGTCTCAAAATCGATCTCTGATATGCTAAAAGAGAAAAGAGGTGTGGATGTTTGGTATATTCACGACGGTATAGAGACCTCTCTTTTTGATTGTGTAAAAGAGGATAAAAGAAGTTTAAGGGAGAGTTTAAATCTTCCGCTTGATAAGAAGATATTTATATCTGTCGGAAATTTAAACAGAGGAAAAGATCCCCTGACGATTATAGAGGCTTTTAAGAGAGTAAACAATGACTCTTTTTATCTTCTTTTTTTGGGAGAGGGAGAACTTTTAAAAGAGTGTAAAGAGAGAGCAAAAGAGAGTAAAAATATCTCTTTTAGAGGTTTTGTTGACAATGTTCCTCTTTATCTGAAAGCAAGTGACTGTTTTATATCGGCATCTCTTAGCGAAGGGATGCCAAATGCTCCTCTTGAAGCACTCGCTTCGGGGCTTGTTGTGATCTTGTCCGATATAGATCCTCACAGAGAGATTTTGGATTTTGATAAGAGAGTCGGAGAGCTTTTTAAAACAAAATCCGTAAAAGATCTGCAAAGCAAAATGATCTCATTAAATGAAAAAGAGTATCAAAAAAGAAGCAAAGCAGCAAAAGAGCTGATAAAAGAGAATTTTACAGCTGAAAAAAATTCAAAAAAGTATCAGGAAGCATATCTGAAACTGATAAAAGGGCAAAAATGAGATTTGATGAATATAAATCGCTTATTTTTTCCGATCTTTACAGAATAGGGGGTAAAAAAAATCTGCTTGAACTGTTGAAACTTATTTTTTTTACTACCTCTTCTACCTACAAGTATAATTTTTGGTTAAGAACCTGCCGATATATAAAAGAGCAGAAGTATCTAAAATCTGTTTTGTTACCGTTATGCCATCTTGTGTATAAGCATTACTGCTATAAATACGGTATTGATATTCCATATACAACCGATATCGGAAAAGGTTTTTATATAGGGCATTTTGGTTCTGTTGTTATAAACGAATCTGTAAAAATCGGAAACAACTGCAATATTTCAAACGGTGTTACGATAGGACAGGCAAACAGAGGAGAAAAAAAAGGAACTGCGATAATTGAAGATAATGTCTATATAGCCCCCGGAGCAAAGATCATAGGTTCTGTAACAATAGGCTCCAATGCGGCAATAGGAGCAAATGCCGTTGTAACAAAGGATATACCGCCTTTTGGCGTTGCGGTGGGAATACCTGCCAAAGTTATCTCTTATGAGGGTTCAAAAGGATACATAAACAGGACAGATTATGAATAAAGGCAGAGAAATGAGAACAAATAAAATCGAACATATTATTATCAATGAGACGGAACTTGAACATATATTTAAAAAAGATGATCTGTTTTATTCAAAAAGCTGGAGAAAGGCTGTAATAAACGGATTTGGATGTGAAAGTTTTGGAATACTTTCAAGTTTCAAGGGAGAAAATGTACTGCTTGGAATCTATTTTCAAACAACCAAAGGATTTATAAAGCTGGTCGGTGCGCCTCTTCCGGGAACTTTTACCCCCTATCTTGATCCGATCTGGCTTGTTGAGGTGGAAGATGAGATAAAAAAAGAGGTTTTTGCTTCACAGTTTAACTATCTCAAAAAAATGGGATTTTCCTATATAGAGTACAGATTTGAAAATTATGAAGATGCAAAACTTTTAAATGAACAGGTCAATATAGATCTGATAAAACCTCAAACCTATATGCTGAAGATAGAAGATGATATAGAGCAAAACTGGAAAAATCTAAAAAGCGTATGTCGTAGAAATATAAGAAAAGCCCAAAAATCAGATGTTATTTTAGAGAGGTTTGAAGCTTGTGAATTGGATGTGGAGGACTATTATGAGATATTGAAGGTGGTTTTTAAAAAATCAGACCAAAATCCGCCCCACTCTTTGAAATTTTTTAAAGAGATAGTTTACAGAATGCAAGAAGATCAAAAACTTCTCTTTTTAAGAGCGCTTTTAAACAATGAGATAATTGCCATGATCATCTTTCTTTATGACAAAGAGAAACTTCTTTTTCTAAGCAGTGCCTCTTTGCCTCCTGCATACAAATATGCGGTTAATAATCTGATGCAGTGGGAAGGGATCAAATTTGCTCATGAAAAAGGGATAAAATATTACAATCTAAACGGCAAAGGTGTTCCTTCTATCGATAGATTTAAGGAGAGTTTTGGAAGTTATGTTCACTCATACGGAAAACTCTCCTATAAAACTTCTATCGCAAGAGGAGCGGAATTTGTTTATAAAAAAGTAAAAAAAGTGGGCAAATAGTTATGTATGTTTCTTTGATGTTTCATTGTATAGATATGCCCTCCTCTTTGGTTCACAGCAATATATCGGCTGATTTTTTTCATCGGATATTGAAACTTTTAAAAGATAAAAATTTAACCGTGGCAACACTTGAAGAGAGTATCAAAAAAGAGAGAGAGGATAGCTCTTACAAAGGTGTCAATCTGACTTTTGATGACGGATGGCAAAGCGATTACAGCGTTGCTTTGCCGTCTCTTTTGAGATACGGATATAAGGGAGATTTTTTTATCACTACCGACTGGATCGGTAAAAAAGGCTATCTGACAAAAGAGCAGTTGAGAGAACTTGACAAAGAGGGGATGAAAATAGGCTCTCACTCCCATACCCACCCCTTTTTGGCTACGCTGGATTCAAAAGATATTTATGAAGAGTTAAAAAAGTCAAAAGAGATATTGGAAGATATTTTAGGTCATAAAACAGACTCTTTTTCCATTCCGGGGGGAATATACGACAAAAGAGTGTTGGATATCGCAAAAGAGATCGGATTTGAATATATCTGCTCTTCAAGACCCTACTTAAACAACAAAGAGGATTTGACAAACCGTTTTTGTATTCACAGTAAGAGTGAATTTTGGGAAATAGAGAGACTTTTTGATTTTGATAAAAGATATGCCATAAAACAGAAACTCTTTTATGATGCAAGAAGATATGCAAAAGTTTTTATAGGGCATAAAAATTATGAAAAATTCAGAGATTTTGTAATTCATTGAGATTGGAATAAAAATGTTAGCAAATATAAAAACCAAGATCGCTTCGCCGGATATCAAAAGGCTTTTTTTGAATTTTCTCTCCATGGCATCTTTACAGGGGGCAAACTATATCCTGCCTCTTATCATCCTTCCGTATCTTGTAAGAGTTTTGGGAGTGGAGTATTTTGGACTCTGGTCTTTTGCCATGGCGGTAATGACCTATTTTATTTTGGTTGTTGATTACGGTTTTGAACTGACTGCGACAAAAGCCGTTTCTATGAACAGAGATGACAAAAACAGACTCACGGAGATATTTGGTTCTGTTTTGATGATAAAATTTCTGCTGATTTTGGTAACGCTTTTTGCTCTTTTTTTGATGACTCTTTTTATCGGTAAATTTAACAACTACTGTGCATTTTACTATCTGGCATTTGGTATGGTTATAGGACAGGCTCTTTTTCCGGTATGGTTTTTTCTGGGAATGGAGAAGATGGTATATATAACCGTTTTGAATATAGGAGCAAAAGCCTTTTTTACGGTTTTGCTTTTTATCTTTGTCAAAAGTCCAGATGATCTCTCTTTGGTGGCTCTTTTTAATTCTTTGGGATATCTTCTTATAGGAGTCTATTCCCTTTATATCGTAAAGAAAAGGTTTGGTATCTCTTTTAAAATCCACTCTTTTCACATCATTAAAAAAGAGCTGATAGAGGGTTGGTATGTTTTTAGTTCAAGAATAGCCATCACTTTTTATTCAACAATCAATATCATCTTTTTGGGTTTTATAACAAATGATGTTTTGGTGGGATATTACAGTATTGCCGAAAAGATTTTGGTTGCGGTCGGCGGTATCACCTATCCTCTTTTGAGAGTTTTATATCCCTATTTTGCAAAAATATACAAAGAGTCAAAGGAGAGATTTTTCAGACTCAATAAAAATCTCTCCTTTGCTCTGCTTTGTCTGCTTCTGCCTTTGTCTGTTTTACTCTATCTTTTTGGTTATGAGATACTCTTTTTGATAAGCGGCAAAGCACCCTCTGATGATATGCTTGGTGTGCTTAGAATATTCTCTTTTATCGTTTTGCTCTATACCTACGGGGGATTGTTTACACAAATGCTTATAACAATGGATCAAGGGAAGGTTTTACAGAGGATTTTGGTAAAGGCCGCTTTTGTAAATGTAATTTTTGCTCCTGTTGTTATCTATCTGTTTGAGGTAAAAGGTCTTGCTTTGTGGGTATTTTTTATATCCCTTTATACAACCGGCTTTCAGGGGTTGGCAATATACAAAACAGTAAAAAACAGAAGGTTGTAAAATGTGCGGTATTGCGGGATTTGTTGATTATAAAAAAAAGAGTGATCTTGATATTTTAAAAAATATGACAGATATTTTATACCACAGAGGACCCGATTTTGGCGGATATGAGATCATAAAAGAAAAAAAAGCGATTATTGCGCTTGGACACAGAAGGCTCTCTATTTTGGATCTTTCACATATAGCGCACCAGCCTATGCACTACAAAGATGTCTCTTTGATAGCATACAACGGAGAGATTTACAATTTCAAAGAGATAAGAAAGGAGCTTGAAAAAGAGGGGTATGATTTTATCTCAAACAGTGATACCGAAGTTATCCTAAAGGCGTTTGACAGATGGGGGATAGAGACCATAAATCGTTTTAACGGAATGTTCGCTTTTGCTCTTTATCTGAAAAAGGAGAAAAAACTCTTTTTGGTACGCGACAGAAGCGGTATAAAACCTCTTTATTATTATTACAAAGACTCTGTTTTTCTCTTTTCCAGTGAACTAAAAAGCTTTCATCAATTCCCCTCTTTTGAGAAAAAAATAGATATAAATGCGCTCTCTTTATATTTTCAATACGGATATATCTCCGAACCTCATACGATTTTTAAAGATACCTGTAAACTAAAATCGGGTCATTATATAGAGTTTGATATAGACAAAGAGAGTTTTGAGATAAAGAAATATTGGGATGTTTTTGATTTTTACAACAAAGAGAAGTTAGAACTTGGTGAAAAAGAGATTATAACACATACGGAGAGTCTATTTGAATCGGCATTTAACTACCGTCTTATAGCAGATGTCAAAGTGGGAGTTTTTTTAAGCGGGGGTTATGACAGTTCGGCACTGACTGCCGTTTTGCAAAAAGACAAAACCGACAAGATAAAGACTTTTACGATAGGATTTTATGAAGAGGAGTTTAATGAGGCAAACTATGCAAAAGAGGTAGCTTCATATCTTGGAACCAACCACACTGAATATTACTGTACGCAAAAAGAGGCGTTGGATATTATCCCCTCTCTTTGCAGGATATATGATGAGCCTTTCAGTGATGCTTCAAGTATTCCTACGATTTTGGTAAGCCGTATCGCAAAAGAGAATGTAACGGTTGCGCTTTCCGCAGACGGGGCAGATGAGGTGTTTGGCGGATATGATATGTATAAAGATGCCATGAGATATAAAGAGACGATAGAAAAGATCATGCCTCTTTTTCAAAAGATGTTATCAAAATCGATGTCTTTGATAGATCCCTCAAAAATACCCTATCTGAAAAATTACAATACATTTCCCAGAAAATACGAGAAGTTGATATCGATGCTGGATCACAGCGATATAGAAAATATATTTTCACAGGTTGTCGGGATCAATACTTTAAAAGACACGAGGGCTGTTTTAAAAAAAGATTTTATTCCGTTGGAGATTGTCGATACGGATTTTTTAAAAGAGGAGGATGATTTTAACAGACTTTTGGCAATTCATTATAAAACTTTTTTAAACGGAGATATTTTGACAAAAACGGACAGAGCCTCGATGTCTGTCAGCCTTGAGGCAAGAGAGCCTTTGTTGGATTACAGGATTATAGAGTTTATGGCGAGGATAGATTCAAAACATAAATTCAAATACCATCAAAGCAAATATATCCTAAAAGAGATTGTGCATAAATATATTCCAAAAAAGATAATGCAGCGTCCAAAACAGGGATTTAATATTCCTCTGGAAAGATGGCTTAGAAATGATTTAAAAGAGTATCTAAGAAACTATCTTGATCCTGTCAGATTACAAGAAGAGCAGTTACTCAATGTTCAGAAAGTTTCAGAGATATATAACGCTTTTTTAAGAGGTAAAAGCGAATATACGGAGCTTTTATGGCAGATTTTAATATTTGAAATGTGGTATGAGGAGTGGTTAAAAAGTTAAATAAAAATTTAAAAGTGACGATTTTCTTTATAGATTAAGATTTCTTACTCTATAAATTTTACCAAGGGATTCAGTATGAAATTTTCTGTTTTGATGGCGGTGTATTATAAAGAAAATCCAAACTTTTTAGATTTAGCCATAAAAAGCATTTATGAAAATCAAAGTGTCAAACCAGATGAGATTGTTTTGGTCAAAGACGGAGTGCTTACAAAAGAGCTTGATTTGGTAATAAACAGCTGGGAGGCAAGGTTTCCGAATATATTAAAAGTTATATCCCTAAAAGAGAACAGAGGGTTGGCTTATGCCCTTAACCGCGGGTTGAAAGAGTGCTCTTATGAGTATGTTGCCAGAATGGACAGTGATGATATCTCATATCCCGACCGCTTTAAAAAACAGATCAATTTTTTGAGAAAAAATCCCGATATTGATGTTCTTGGAGGCTGGATCAGCGAATTTGCAAATGATGATGAAGAGGATATTTATGCCGATAGAAAAGTTCCGATATCAACAAAAGATGTGGCATCATTTGCAAAATTTAGATGTCCTGTCAATCATGTAACTGTCATGTATAAAAAATCAGCTGTTTTAAGTGTACAAGGATATGACAAATTTATAGGGATAGAAGATTATTATCTGTGGGCGAAAATGTTTGTAAAAGGGTATAAATTTTTCAATCTTCCTGAATATCTTGTAAATGTCAGAGCCGGTGAAAATATGCTTCAAAGAAGAAGGGGATTTCATTATGCGAAGATGGAGTTTTTATTGCAGATAGAATTTTATAAGATAGGTTTTATAACTCTTCCGGTATTTGTTCAAAATACTTTGGCAAAATTTATCATCAGAATTGCACCTTTGGGTTTTATGGATTATATATATAAAAAACTAAGAAGGGTAACCTACTACAAAAATGACAGTGACAGAAATATATATTTTAATCTAAAATATAAAAATATTCAATATGGAGAATAAAAATGCAGATAAATTCCCGCTCAAAAGAGTCTGTTAATCTTTCATCCATTTTTTTTATGTTCAATAAAAACAATCGTTTTTTGACATTTGTAACTATTTTAATTTTTTTACTTTTTGGATTTGGATATCTTTATATAAAAACACCCTCTTATAAAACCTATACGAGTATTGAACTTGATATCTCCAATCCCCAAACCAGATCCGCCAACAGTGATGATATTTTAAGTACGATAAATTCACCTACGATAAATGATATAGAAACGCAGATTGATTTGTTAAAATCAAAACATATTATTTCAACAATTATCGATAAACTTGATTTGAATGTAAGGTATTACATCTCTTCTCGGATTAAAACAGAAGAACTCTATCCCAATTCTCTTTTTGAGGTGCTGCCTCAGTCAATTAAAAGCACTTCTGTCAGTTTTGTTTTGGAACCTGTCGGGAGTAACAGGTTTAAACTCTATTACAAAAAACCTTTTATTTATAAACTAGTAAGCCTTGTACCGGTTAAAAGTGTCAGAGAAAAGATGAAAGATTTTATTGGAGAATACAGTTATGATGAACTTATAAAAACTCCATACTGCTCTTTTAAAGTTATGAAAAAAAACCATTTATCACATGAAAGTTATGAGTTTACGATTTTTCAAAAAGATACGCTTGTGGATTATTATAAAAGCAGATTGCATATAACTCCCTCATCTTTGCGTTCTTCACTTATAGAGATTGAGTTGCAAGAAAGTAATCCGTATATTTTGAGAGATTTTTTAAATACTCTAAGTGAAGTTTATATAGAACAAAACATCAAAAAGAGAACACATTCAGCATCCGTATCCTTGAATTTCATCAATGAACAGCTAAAAAGTATCAAACGAAAACTGCAAGGTTCCGCAGAGCAGCTGAAACATTTCAAAAAAAGAAGCAACATAATCAATGTCGATACAAAATCCAGAGAGTTGGTGGAAAAACTTATTCAGGCTGACGAACAGGCGGCAAGATTGAATGTTGATTTGAGCGGTTTTCTTATCTTGAAAAAGGAGTTGGACAGAGGTAACTTTTCCGCTCTTATAGGTATAGGGAGCAAATATCCGGCATTAAGCACTATTATCAGAGATTTACAGAGTGCCAGTGCGAAAAGATCCCAGCTGCTTACGACATATACCCCAAAGCATCCGGAAGTTATTGCTGTTAATGAGAGAATTGAAAACCTCAAAAAAGCGATAAAAAATATTGCAGAGGGGATAGAAAAAAATCTTAAAAACAGAAAAAAATCTCTTGATTTGATCATCAAAAGATATAACGCATCTTTGAACAAACTTCCCGGAAAAGAGCAGATGTTAGCCAATTATGAGAGAAAATACAATGTCAATGAGAAACTTTACTCTTATCTGCTTGAGAGAAAATCAGAACTCTCTTTGGCAAAGGCATCCAAAGTTTCAGATGCCAGAGTTATAGACAAAGCGACTGTTGCGGCTTATCCGTATAGTCCCAAAAGATCTTTGGTCATTTTGATTTCTGTGCTTTTGGGATTGATAACATCAATAATCCTTATTTTAATTAAAAACAGATTGGAAAGAAGGATAAAGACGGCTGAAGATATAAGAGGACTCTCTTTTTATCCTACTTACGGGATTATTCCCTATATAAAAGACAGAAATATATATAACAAAGTATATGTTTTGGAAGATGACAACATAGAGGCAAAAGAGGCGTTTAGAAGAGTCAGAGCGGATATAGAGTTTATGAAGACAAAGGATAAAAGCAAGATTATTTTGGTAACTTCTTTGATTCCCAAAGAGGGTAAAACCGTCATAGCTGCCAATTTGGCTGTAACTCTTGGCAGTGGTGAGAAAAAAACCCTTCTTGTGTCGATGGATTTTAGAAAACCGGAAATTCACAATAAATTTAATATCACCAATGAAAAAGGTATCAGCGATCTTTTTTTGAAAAAAGCACAGTTTAAAGAGATAGTATGGCAAACAGAAGGAATGGAAAATTTTCATATTATCACGGCGGGAAATGTTCCCAAAAATCCTTTTGATCTGATAGATTCAAAATATATGAAACTTTTTTTGGAGAAGATGAGAAGGTATTATGACTATATAATTGTTGAAACTTCTCCTGTTGATATCGCACCTGATGCTCTTGTTTTGTCAAAATATGCTGATATAACGATTTTTACCATAAAATCGGAGTTTTCTTCCAAAGAGGATATATTGAAGCTAAATGAGATCATTGAAAAATATAAGATTAAAAATCCGGGATTTATTCTTCATTCTGTAAAAAATAAATATATGGAGATCAAAAATTATGATAAAAGATATGTTTTTTATCAAGCCTGACAGGAAAGAATTATGAAAATTATAAGCGCATTTATAAATTTATCCAAAGAAGAGTATCTTTTCAATCGGGATTTATATGAGATTGAAAAGGGTGTTTCTTTTTCGGACAGAGAGGTTTTTGAATACAGAAATTTTGTTTTGCTGTTTGAAGGGGATATTTACAATAGAAAATCTCTTTGCAAAGAGATAGTAAAAAGAGGTATTGTTTTACTGACAAAATCAGACAGTGAGATATTTATAAAAGGTTTTTCTCTTTTTAAAAACTCTTTTTTAAATATGACAGAGGGAAAATTTACAGCATTTTTATATGACAGATATGAAAAAAAGCTCTATATCTTTCGTGATAAAGTTGGTTTAAATTCTCTTTTTTATTACAGAAAAGAGAATTTTTTTCTTTTTTCCAACAGATTAAAAGATTTTTATCAATATCCATTTTTTGATAAAAAGATTGATTATAACTCTCTTGCTTTGTATCTGAAACACGGTTACATCATGCAGCCTCATACGATATTTAAAAACTGTTACAAGGTAAAGACAGGCTGTTATCTTGTTCTTGATCTAAAAAGCAGAAAAATGCAGGAGAAAAAGTATTGGGATATAGCAAAACTTTACGCAAAAGAGAAGATAGATATCTCACATGAAGAAGCGATTAACGAAGCGGAGACTCTTTTGGAAAATGCCGTTGCCAAAAGAATGAAGAAAAATGAAAATATCGGCTCTTTTTTGAGCGGAGGATATGACAGTACCACCATTGCGACTTTTTTGCAGTTAAAAAGCAGAAAAAAGATAGATACTTTTACGGTGGGTTTTGATCATAAAAGTTTTAATGAAACCTCTTTTGCAAAACAGAGTGCGGCATTTTTGGAAACGAATCATCATGAAATATATTGTGATGACAAAAGAGCTTTGGAGATTGTTCCTACGATTTTTGATTATTATGATGAGCCTTTTTTTGACTGTGCCGCTATAGCGACGATAGAGATAAAAAACGAAGCGGTATATTCAAATACAGACTCAATTTTTGCCGGTGAAGGAGGTGATGAGGTATTTTTAAATGCCCAGAATGTTGATCTATATACGAAATTTTTCAAGATTCCTTTTAATCAACGGATTTTTTTGGCAGATTTTTTGAAAAAGATAAAAATGGATAAGATGCCTTATATAAAAGATTTATATAACTTCTCTGCAAAATATCAGAAATTTATCAGTATGCTAAATAGCAGGTCAATTTCCAAAATGTTTGATATCCAGACGGCTCTTGTTCCTCCCTCTTTGATAGAGTCTCTTTTGAAAAAAGAGCATAAAGAGATACCGACATTTTTTGATGAGAATTTTTCTGATTTGTGTATAACTCTTGAAAATGAAGCAATGACGACATATTTTAAAAGTTTTCTTTTGGATGACGGTTTTGTAAAAGTCAATCAGGCTTTTTTTGATACCCAAATAATGGTTAGATACCCCTATCTTGATGAAAAATTGATAACTTTTTTGACAAGTCTGGATGTCTCTTTAAAACAGGCTATGGGGATCAAAAAATATCTGTTAAAAGAGATTTTACATAAATATATTCCAAAAGATCTTATGCAAAGACCAAAACAGAGTTTTTCCGTTCCGATAGAGAAGTGGGGAAGAAGAGCTTTGAGGGATCTTGTATTGGATTGCTTGAGTGAAGAGAGGATTAAAAGAGAAAATATCTTTGATTATAAAACGGTGGAAAAATTAAAAAAGGATTATTTTGAAAATGGCAAGAATGAATCTTTTCAGCCTTTATGGTTAATAGTGATTTTTGAATTGTGGTATGAGAGTTTTATGAGCAGTACTGAAACATTTTATTATGAAAAAGTATTGAAACCAGAGATGATATAAAGATATCAAATGAACAAAATATTTGGTTCTGTTTGTAATACAAACTCTTTTGAGTCATCATTTTCCTATAAAAGGAGTAATCTTTTTATCAGTTTTGAGGGAATTGTTTACAATAAAGAGTTACTTTCCAAAAAATTCTCTTTGAGTTTATGTTTAAGTGATGAAGAGTTTTTGCTGGAAGCTTTTAGAAAAGTAAAAACAGATATCTTTTATAAAATAGATGCCGTTTTTTCCTGTGTTATCTATGATAAAACTGATCAAAAAATATATCTTGCAAGAGATAAGATGGGGATAAAACCTCTCTATTTTTATCATTACCAAAAGACTTTTATATTCGGCAATCGATTGAGAGATTTTACCAAATGCAAATTATTTCATAAAGAGATAGATAAAAACTCTTTATCAAACTATTTTACCTACGGTTATATTTTACAGCCTTATACAATTTATAAAAACTGTTACAAAGTTCATTCTGCCCATTTTGCTCTCTATGATATCAAAAACAACACTCTAAAACAGCAAAAATACTGGAGTTTGGAAGATTGTTACAATGAACCAAAACTCAAACTTGATGAAGAGGAGATTACAAAAGAGGCACAAAGACTGCTGCAAGATTCAGTTTTAAAAAGAGTGCAAAACTCTAAAAATTACGGATCTTTTCTAAGCAGCGGTTATGACAGTTCTATGATTTGCGCTCTTTTACAGGAAAACAGTTCTGCCAAAATCAAAACTTTTACGATAGGATTTCATGAAAAAGATATCAATGAAGCCGAAGATGCGAAAAAAATTGCAAATTTCATAGGAACGCAACATATAACCCACTATTTTTCCAAAGAGGATATTTTAAAAACAGTACCTGCAATATCTCAGATATATGATGAACCTTTTGCCGATTACGGAGCCATACCCACTGTTTTGCTATCAAAAATAGCCAAAGAGCATAACATCGATACTCTTTTTGGGGGTGATGGAGGTGATGAGGTTTTTGCTACGGCAGATGATATTGAGAGATTTGATATGTTGTTAAGCATTCCTTATGATATCAGAAAAGCCGTTAATATTTTGCTTGACTCTTTGCACTTTCTATCCTATGAATTTCCCACAAAATATTATAAATTGGTAAACCTTCTAAAATCAAATGATATACCCGATATGATAAAAGCAAAAGTTCCTCTTTTTACGCAGGATAAAATAAAAAAGATTTTAAATGATAGCGATTTTGAGGATTTGTCTTTTGAAAAAATCAGATTTGGAAGACAAAGTGAGATTGTTGATAGAATCATCGGAACATATTTTCAGACATTTCTCATAAACGGCGAACTGATAAAAACGACCCAATCGTTAAGATATTGTCAAATTGAAGAGAGGTTTCCTTTTTTGGATGAGAAACTTTTCTCTTTCATGGCGAAAGTCCCTTCTGATATAAAGGTAAAAAATAGAGACAAAAAGCATATCCTAAAAAATATCATATACAGATATATTCCAAAAGAGATGATGGAAAGAGAAAAAAAAGGTTTTAGCATTCCTCTTTCAAAATGGCTCAAAGGAGAGTTAAACCCCCTTTTGTTAGATGTTGTCAATGAAGAGAATATAAAAAAAGACGGAATTTTGGACTATAAAAATATTATCGCAATAAGAGATAAATTTTTAGATTCAAAAGAGAAATATGCGGCTGAACTGTGGTCTATACTTATATACCAGTTATGGTATGAAAAAAATATCCGCCTGTAACAATTTCCTTTTTTTAGTTTCCGTTTTGTAACTTTTATAAGCTATAATTGCACTTTATATTTTTAAAAGACAAGGATTTTCATCATGAAAAGGCTACTATTATCAACAGTTGCGGCCTGTGTGGTTGCCGGAAGTTTGAGTGGAGGTGCTATTACTTTGTATCAGGATCCAAACAGCGGAGCCGTATATACAAAAGATGCTCCCGGCAGAATAAAACTGGGTGATTTTATCTCTGTAAAAGATATAAAAGAGGCAAAGAGCAAAACGGCAAAAGCTTTGAAAGTTACACAGGTAAATGCCAAAGTACCTGTTTTGAAATTCAGCGGAACACACTATCTTGGTTACACATATACCGATTATGAAGATGACAGCAAAGAATCTTCAAGCAAATTTGAAACAAGAAGAAACTATCTTCAGATAAAAGCGTACTGGAATAAAAAAGATTATATGAGAGTTACTTTGGATACCTATCAGGACAAAACCGATGACTGGAAAGTGAGACTTAAATATGCCTATGTCTATTTCAGTGATGTTTTGCCAAATACCGGTATGGAGTTTGGTCAGGCTCACAGACCATGGATCGATTATGAAGAGCATAACGGATGGCTTTACAGATCGATTGCAAAAGTATTTGTTGAAGAACATAACGGCGCACATTTGACAAATTCTGCCGATCTTGGTGTTAACTTCAAAACAAAAACCCCATATTTTAGCAGTGAGATAGGTCTTTTTAACGGTGAGGGGTATCATGGCAGACAGTCGGGAAACTCGCTCTCTTTTGAGTGGAGACTTACAGCCAATCTGCTTGGAACAGGGAAAAAACATGTTCATTTGGATGATGAGTATGCAAAAGTCTCATTTTTGGGTCAGCAAAACAGCAAATACAAAGGAGCAGATGATTTAAATTGGTGGGGAATACATGCGGTTTACAATCAGCCTCTCTTTTTACTTGCCGCTATGTATGTGGATTCGGATAATGAGGGAGGAAGTCATGAAGGTAAAGGCTACTCCGTAAATGCGGAGGTAAGACCTATTGAGAAATGGAGTTTTATCGGAAGATATGATGACTGGACAGACAAATCAAAAAGTGATGAACCCCATAAAAAAGAGTATATAGTGGGTGTAGCTTACAAATATAACAAAAATGTAAAAATGTTGGCAAACATATTTTCTATAGATCCAAATGATAATGTTGATGATGATAAGAAAACAAAGTATATGCTGACAACAGAAGTCAAATGGTAAGATAAAATTTTGTCGGAAATAAAAAATATTTTTTGTTTCCGGCAAATTTGATATTTCTTTCTTAAAAATTGTGATCTTTAAAGAGATCTCTCCTCTTTTTTATAATATTTTTGATAAAATCCTCTGTAATTCTTATAGGGCATCTCTAAAAACCTATATTATACAGGAGGAAAAATGAAATATTTAATATCTGCTATTGTGGCTTTAATATTTTTTGGCGGCTGTACGCAAGAAACACAAAACAAACTGGGTCGTGCCATTCAAAACTGGACGGGAACAAACGGAGTTTTGGAAGTTTATGCGGGAAATAAACTGGTTAAAAGATTTATGAAAATCGATAAAATTTCTACGGCTGTCAGTACCGAAGACGGAAAAACTCCACGACCGTATCGATATGGCTACGGATATCTGGATGAAAATCTCAATTTCAAAGTTGATACAGGAGAGAGAAGAGTATATTTTGAATTTAGTGATTACTCAACTTCTTATGTTTTCTTTGAAAATCCGAGAGGTTAATATAAAATACTTGATTTGACAGGCTTTATTGTGTATAATTTGTCATTATAATTCACCTAAAAGGAAATACCATGAATTTACCCGCTATAGATATTCCCATTCCTGCGCAACTTCCGATAGATATACCTCTTTTGGTTCATCCGGCTGTTGTGCATTTTGCAATATCGTTGCCTATTATTCTTTTGCTGATAGAGTTTATAAATCTCATTATGAAAAGAAGAGCTCTCAGTGTTACAACCATAACGCTTATTATTTTGATAGGTTTGATCTTTTTTGCCGCTTTTTTAACAGGAAGGGCAGATGCAAAAGAGACATTTGCTTTGTTGAACCCTGATGTTCAGGCTGAATTGAAGTTTCATAAACTGCTTGGAATTTATCTTGTTTATTCAACTGTTGCCGTTTTGATTTTTAAGATTATCAGTATGATTGCCAAAAAAATATGGTTTAAGATTCTCTATTTTGTAATTCTTATAGCATTTATAGGATTAACTCTCTTTCAAGGCAAAGAGGGAGGAGAACTCGTATATGAGCATGGAGTCAATGTTAAAGCTGTTCAGGTTTTGGAAGACAAGATAGAAGAGAGTCAGGAAGCTGCGCATGAAGAAAAGGCAGAACCTGCTGCTCAAGAGGAAGTAAAGCACGAAGAGGCTGCACCAAAAGCACAGGAGGAAGCGGTTGAAGAGAAACCGGAAGCTGCACATGAAGAAAAAGCAGAACCTGCTGCTCAAGAGGAAGTAAAGCACGAAGAGGCTGCACCAAAAGCACAGGAGAAAGCGGTTGAAGAGAAACCGGAAGCTGCACATGAAGAAAAGGCAGAACCTGCTGCTCAAGAGGAAGTAAAACACGAAGAGGCTGCAC
>Ga0256914_1001227_pt1 | contig 23939 bp, 19 predicted proteins | sample HulkmetaG_FD_191571 | JGI IMG/M metagenome (GOLD analysis project Ga0256914, IMG submission 191571) | Hydrothermal chimney microbial communities from Main Endeavour vent field at the Juan de Fuca Ridge, Pacific Ocean - Hulk | ecosystem: Environmental > Aquatic > Marine > Hydrothermal vents ... | reverse complement strand
GCTCCTGGAAGATGCATCGCAACCGACAGGTAACGCGGATGTAGCTGTACTTCCCACCGACACGCCCACGCCGCCGCCTCCTCCCACCAACACGCCCGAGCCCACGCCCGAGCCTCCTACTGCCACCCCGGTGCCTGCATCGGTCATTGCCAAGCAAATAGTTAATGTTCGTGGCGGGCCCGGCACCACTTACAGCATCCTTGGCAAGGCTCAGGCCAATCAAAAATATATCATTACCGGCAAAAATCCACAGGGCGATTGGTGGCAAATCGATTTTAATGGCCAATCAGGCTGGATTATTGATCGTCTGGTGAACAAAGAGGGACAGATTGACACCGTGCAGGTTGTGGCCAGCATTCCGCCATCCCCCACGCCCCGCCCGCGCCCCCCCACGGCCACCCCGGTTCCCACTCAGCCGCCCGCGCCGCCCAAACCCACCTATCCCTACTCATTGGGCAAAGGAACCTGGACTTGTGCGCCCAATGCCGGCAGCACTTACTTCAATGGCTTCATCCGTGATCGCAATAACAATCCCATCAATGGCGTTTGTGTACACATCGGCTACTATGGCCCGCGCAAAACCAAATGCTCCGGCTGCGATGGTGTGGGTGATGGTGTTTGGGGATTTTCGCCCTTTGGCGGGCCCGGAACCCCCGGCACACCTATCGAAATCTATGTGGTCAAATGTCCCAGCAACACGCTTCCCCTGGGCGGCGTTTCCGATCCTGGCAGCTTCGGCGACCTGACCCCTCTTTCCGAAAAGTGGCAGATGACACTCTCCGAAAGTGTGCAATGCACCGGCATCACCTTCTATCGTAATTAGTGATGCTTAAAGCTTAACACCTTCCACGGGGGCGCAGTCGTACTGGGCTCCCGTTTTTCGTGAACCCCATGTTATCGAATCCTCAAAAGCTGCGAAAGCTGGCTATTGCCCTTTTCATTCCCATCCCTTTTTTAGTAGCCGCCGTGATTTTGCTGGTGGCATGGCGCTCCGGCGCGCTTTATCGGTGGACGGGCGAAGAGAATTTGCAAGCGCAGATTAAAGGCCTGACCGATCTCTCTGCCGATGTCATGCGCCCGCGGCTGCATCTTGCCCCCGACACACCCGCCATTCACAGCGGCGTGAATCCCTTTGGCGTCAATGTCTTTTTGGAGCAAGAGCCTGACCCTGATGTACGTGAGCAGGCGGTGCGCATGGCCGCGGAGGCTGGGTTTCATTGGTTGCGGCAGGAATTTCCCTGGGAGGATATCGAAATTCATGGCCCCGGCGATTTTGAAGACCGCCGCCACGAGCCCGCCCGCTCATCCTGGGAAAAATATGATCATATCGTCGATTTGGCTGAAAAATATGACATGGAACTCATCGTGCGGGTTAGCAATCCACCGGCCTGGACTCGGGCCCAGGGCAACGAGGTCGGGCCCTATGCCCCGCCTGACAACTATCAGGACTTTGCCAACTTTGTCGGGACGCTGATTAGCCGCTACAAGGGACGCATTCGTTATTATCAGCTCTGGAATGAGCCCAATATCTATCCCGAGTGGGGTAACTACGCCATTAGCCCCGAAGATTACACACGCTTGCTGTGTCAAGCCGCAGACGCAGCCCGCGCAGCAGACCCCCACGTGGTCATCATCAATGGGGCCATGGCCTCGACCATTGTGATGGACCCCGCGGCCACGCCGCCAGGCAATGCCCTCAACGATTTGCTCTTCATGCAACGCATGTACGACGCGGGCGCGGCTGCTTGTTTCGACATTGTGGCCATGCAAGGCTACGGGCTATGGTCTGGCCCCACCGATCGTCGCATGAATCCTCGCATCCTCAACTTTTCCCGCCCCCTGTTCATGCGTGATTTGATGGTAGCCAATGGTGACGCGCACAAAGCCATCTGGATTAGCGAGATGAATTGGAATGCCGTGCCCGATGACCTGCCCGACAAACGCTTTGGTCAGGTCACGCCGGAGCAGCAAGGGCGTTACCTGGTCGAAGCCTACCAACGCATCCAGCAGGATTGGCCCTGGCTGGGAGTGGCCAATGTGTGGTATCTCAAACGTCCCACTGACCAATGGCGGCAGGAGGGCAAGCCTGAGTATTATTTTCGGCTGCTGGAGCCCGATTTGAGCCCCACGCCCGCGTATGAGGCGCTCAAGGCCTACGCGAGCACAGCGCCGCGCATCATGCGCACAGGCGCGCACCCGCCCGACCACTGGAGCATCGAGGCCAACCACTACACGCTACAAACCGCTGGCAAGGCCAGCCTGGGCCAGGTTGGGTTTTTGCCCGCAGGCGAAACCTTGCAATTGCAGGCCAGCGGGCGCTTCATCACGCTCTACGCCCCTCCTGACAGCCCATCCGCTCAGGTGCAGGTGCAGGTGGATGACGAGCCTGCCGCGACCCGCGCGGTGAGCGGCGATAAACCGCTACGCATTCGACTGCATCAAGGGGGCCAGCTTCGCATTCGGGCGCAAGATGACCTTTTGATTGACCATTGGCAGGTTAGTGGTAGCAGCAATGCGGCAATCTGGCTTTTGCCCTTGCTCTGTCTCATCGTTCCCCTGCTTATGGCCGCGGTGTGGTTGTTGCGCCGCTGAAGCACTAACGCATTGATTATTCAGCGTTTCCTGGCATCTACTAATCATCCTTTAATCTCCTCACCTGTTCCTGACCGCGCAGACATGGTATGATATTCGGGCAACCCTCATCCTAGCCATTCACACACTTTTTCGATGACCTTATGAAAAAATCATTACTGATTGCTTTCATTCTGCTTATTTTGACAAGCGCTGTTGCCTTTGCCCAGGGCGGCGATCCCAACAATCCGCACAATCTCTCGCCCGAACAATTGCAGCGGGCCATTGGCATTCAGGAACAATTGTGGTGTCCGGTGTGTCAGGGGGTGCGCCTGGATGCTTGTGAACAGAAAGTTTGTCAGCAAATGCGGGAGATGATTGATGAGATGCTGCTGGAAGGCAAAACCGACCAGGAAATCATCGATGAATTCGTGGTGCAGTATGGCGTTGTCATCCTGGGCGAGCCCCCCAAAGAGGGCATTAACCTCATGGCCTGGCTAATGCCTGCGCTCATGGTGGTGCTGGGGCTGGGATTCGCCTTTTGGATGAGTAAAAAGTGGTCGCAAAAGCAAGCTGTGCCCGAAGCTGCATCGCCGGCGCCCGGGCCAGATGCGCCTCTAACCGACGACGATTATCTCAGCCGCGTGGAGCGGGAACTCGAAGAGGATTATTAGCATGACGCAATCATCAGGCAAAAACACCGAGCGGCGCGGATTGAGCCGCGGTGGCATCTTTTTGCTGGGGGGCGTGGCCCTGGTAGGCATTCTGCTTTTTGCCGTGTTCTACTACGGCATCCTGCATCCCCCCAGCCAACGGGTCGATTCAGGTCTGGCGCCCGATTTTACCGTTACTACCTACGATGGCGAGACCTTTACCCTCTCAGAACATTTTGGTAAACCCATCGTCATCAATTTTTGGGCCAGTTGGTGCGAAACCTGCAAAGATGAGCAGCCGCTGTTCGAGCAATCGTGGCAGCAGCATCAGGGCGAAGTTCTCTTTTTTGGACTCTCGCATCTTGACCAGGATAAAAACGCCCGCTACTGGTTGGATTACTACAAAGTCAGTTATCCTAATGCCCTGGATGTTGGGGGCAAGGTTTACAATCTTTATCATGTGCAGGGCGTGCCCGAAACCTTCTTTATCGATGCTCAGGGCAACCTGGTGGATTACTACGTGGGCGCCTTTCCCACTGCGGGCCTGCTGGAACAATATGTGCAACTGGCCATCAATCCCCCTGTCAAACAGGAGAAATAAACAACCTTATGTCCGATATTGGCTACATTGCCCTTCTTGTTGCCTTTTTGTTGACCTTGTACGGCATTGTCATCAGCATCATGGGGGCCCGGCGTAAAGATCAGGCCATGGCTGCCAGCGGGCGCAATGCGCTGCACCTGGTCACACTGCTGATTACCATCTCTACTCTGGCCATGGTTTATCTGCTGGCCACCGATAATTTTTCCAACGAATATGTGGCCAGCCACAGCGAGCGGGCCTTGCCCATGTTCTACAAAATTGCCACGTTGTGGGGCGGGCAGTCCGGCTCTTTGCTTTTTTGGAGCTTTTTGTTGGCTATTTATTCCTCGTGGATGATTGCTGCGCTGTGGAAAAAGGAACCGCGGCGAGGCCCGTGGCTGGTGGCCAGCCTGCTGGGCGTGCAGCTCTTCTTTTTGCTCATCTCGGTTTATGCCTCCAACCCTTTTAGCCGTCTGTGGGTGTTGGCCGACGGCAACACCGTGGGTTCCGTGTTTCGCCCGCCCGATGCCTCCCTCTTCATCCCCGCAGATGGCACGGGCCTGAATCCCCTGCTGCAAAACTACTGGATGGTGGCGCATCCTATCTTCTTGTATTTGGGTTATGTGGGGCTGGCCCTGCCCTTTGCCTACGCCACGGCCAGCCTGCTTTCGGGCGATTTGGATGATAGTTGGGTGCAGCGCGTGCGTCTCTGGAATCTTATTCCCTGGATTACGTTGACCATCGGCATCATTTTGGGCAGCCAATGGGCCTACATCGAGCTGGGATGGGGCGGTTTTTGGGCCTGGGATCCTGTGGAGAACGCATCGCTCATCCCCTGGCTGACCGCCACGGCCTTTCTGCACAGCATTATGATTCAGGAACATCGGGGCATGCTCAAAGTTTGGAACATGATTTTGGCCTTTTTGGGCTTTTGGTTAGCCATTGTCGGCACCTTCATCACCCGCAGCGGCATCATCGATTCAGTGCATTCCTTTGCGCTTTCCAACATTGGCCCGCTGTTTTTGGCCTACATTGCCCTGACCTTCCTCGCCTATTTTATTTTGCTGGCCTTCCGCCTGGCCGAGCTCAACTCCGACGCCGAACTGGATTCGCTTTTGAGCCGTGAAGCGGCATTTTTGTATGTGAACGTCCTCTTTGTGGCCGCGGCCTTTGTCACCCTGTTCGGTACGCTCTTCCCTATCATCTCTGAGGCCATGGGCGATGCTAAAATCGCGGTGAATGCACCTTATTTCAACAAGGTGGATGGCCCCATCTTTTTGGGCATTTTGCTGTTGATGGGCCTGGGCCCGTTGTTAGGCTGGCGACGTACCTCCAACGAGATGCTGGAAAAAAGCCTGGCTGTGCCCCTGGCGCTGGCGTTGGCTGTGGCGGGCGCAGTGGCAATACTCATCACTCGTAATTGGGTTCCCATTGTGTCTTGGGGCCTGGTGGCGCTGGTGTTGGGAACCATCTTGTGGGAGTACTATCGTGGTGCGGCGGCCCGACGTCGGGCGCTGGGCGAAAGCTGGCTGCAAGCCCTGGGCCGGGTCATGGTGCGCAATCAGCGCCGCTATGGTGGCTACCTGGTGCATCTTGGCGTGGTGCTCATGGTTTTTGGCATGGTGGGAGCGGTGGCCTTCCAGCATAATCTCAAAATCAGCATCCCGCTCAACGATTCTGTGGAGCTGGGCGGCTACACCTTTACCTACACGGGCCTGGAGCAGAACAAGGCCTCGAATCATGATGAGGTGATTGCCACAGTGGAGGTTACGCGCGGTCAACGTCAGGTGGCCACCATGCGCCCAAGCATGAATTTCTACGACTCCCGCGTGGGTAAGGATTCGGGCCCCACCACCGAGGTTGGTCTGCATTCCACCATCATCGAGGATGTTTATGTGGTGCTCAATGGCTACGAGCGTGGCGGACAATTGGCCGCGTTCGAGCTTTTTGTTAATCCACTGATGCTGTGGATGTGGATTGGCGGTCTGGTAATGGTTTTTGGCACACTTTTTGCCATGTGGCCCATGCCCCGGCGTGCTTCCAGCCGCAGCAAAGTTCGGCAGCCTGCGACCCAACCTGCTGCATCTTAAGTAGCTGCGCGTTTGAAAGCAGAGAAAAGCGCTGTGCATTCAGACGAACATGGACGAAGATTGACGACTATCGACGATGGTTCGCTTCCTCCACCTTCGTCTGATGAGTTGTAATCGTCTACAAGACTCATTTTAAGTTCATACCATCAACGACTTCTTACAAGGCACTGAATACAACCTATGTGGATTTTAATTGCCATTCTCTTCCTTCTTTTTGCCACCGCCATGGTGTTGTTGCCCTTTTTCAGGCCCGATGCACCTTTGCAGCCTGATGAAGTGGTGGATCGTCAATTGTTGGCACTCTACACCAAGCGCGATCAACTTTATCAGGCCATTCGCGAGGCCAAGTTCGATAAGGATACCGGCAAACTCTCGCCCGAGGACTATGAGCGTCAGGCCGTACGTCTGAAGCGTCAGGCCGCGAATGTACTCAAAGCCATTGATCGCCGTGAAGATAATTTGGTTTCATCGGAATTGAATGCCAGAATCGAAGCGCTGGTGCGGGCGGAGCGGCAGGAGCAGGCCTCTTTGCGTCCGGTGGCTGTGACCAGTGCCTCCCGCAAATCGGGTGAGACAGTCCGCTATTGTACCAAATGCGGCACACGACTCAATGTCGGTGATCGTTTTTGTCCCGCCTGCGGCACGCGCATGCCCTAGTCAGGTGAGCGACGCGTATCATGGCGTGGCGCGTGGGGGGCGCGGGGTTTCGACCTGTTTGGGATTTTGTGCTAGACTTGGGCAAAACCAGCGCATCATCCATTCTGGCTGCCTGATGACAGGTGGCGCATCGAGGTTGACATTTTTATGAGAATTCTTATCACTGGCGGGGCCGGTTTTCTCGGCTCGCACCTGACCGATCGTTTTTTGAATGAGGGGCACGAAGTCATCGTGCTGGATAACCTCATCACTGGCAATCTTGAAAACATTGCCCATCATTTTGGCAACGAACGCTTTCAGTTCATCAAGCATGATGTTACCAACTACATCCATGTGCCGGGCCCGCTGGATGTGGTCATGCACTTTGCTTCGCCCGCCAGCCCCATCGACTTTGATCGCATTCCCATTCCCATTCTCAAGGTCAACTCGTTGGGCACGCACAATGCTCTGGGATTGGCTATGAGCAAAGAGGCCCGTTTTTTCCTGGCTTCCACTTCCGAAGTCTATGGCGACCCGCTGGTGCATCCCCAGCCCGAAAGTTACTGGGGCAATGTCAACCTCATCGGCATCCGCGGCGTTTACGATGAATCCAAGCGTTTTGCCGAATCTATCACCATGGCCTATCATCGTTTTCATGGGTTGGATACGCGCATTGTGCGCATTTTTAATACCTATGGTCCCCGCATGCGCCCGCAAGATGGCCGGGTGATTCCCAACTTTGTCAGCCAGGCCCTGCGTGGTGAGCCCCTGACCATTTATGGCGATGGCCAGCAAACTCGCTCCTTTACCTTTGTGCAGGATGAAATCGAGGGCTTTTATCGCCTGCTCATGTCGGATGAAGTGTATCCTGTGAACATCGGTAACACTGTGGAAACCTCCATGCTGGAACTGGCCGAAATTATCAATAACCTCACCCACAACCGGGCGGGCATCATCTTCAAGCCTTTGCCGCACAAAGATGATCCCAAAATGCGCAAGCCCGACATCACTCGGGCCCGAACATTGTTGAAGTGGGAGCCCACGACGCAACTGGCAGAGGGCCTCATCCCCACCATCGACTGGTTTCGGGCGCAACTGAAAACCGCTGCTTAGAGATTTTTGCCATGCGTGAACGCCTGCAACCCTCGGCTCAGCCACTGCACAAACGAGCGGCCCGCGGTGCTTACTGGCGCTTGCTGGCTGCGGTCTTTCGGTGGGGCAAAGTGCCCTTTTCGCGGGTGCTGGCTCGGTTGGAAAAACGTGCGCCCTGGCCCGGGCATGACGCACATTGGTCATCGATAGAAGCTTATGCCCAGTGGCTGCCGCAGCATGTGCGCTGGACACCTGATCGCCTCAATGGGCTCATCGATGCTTTTCCTACTCGCGAAACCATTGCCGCACAGATGCAAGAAAAGGGCATCTTCGAGAATGATTGCGATGGTCTGGCCTACTTCTCCGCTCAAAACCTCATCCGTCTGGTGCGGGAGCCCAACAAAATTACTTTGGTGACAGTGATCATGGATCCCTTCACCTTTGAGAAGCAGCCCCTGCTTTACTCGGCACATGTCATCCTCATCTTTTGGCACGAGGGCTACTGGCGGGTGATTTCTAACGATACGCTTTATCCCGATAAATTCGAATCCTTTGCCGAGGCCATCCAGCACAACCCCTATTGCCAGCAACATCCTGTTTTGTGGGTGGAGGTGCGGGATAAGGATTTGCGTTTGTATGCCGCGGGCGCCGATTTGCTAAAAGTGCAGCAAAAAATGGCGCAAGTCTGGCGCAAGAAAGCGATGGCCCCCTTTATTGCCTGATTGACAGCAAAAGAAAAAGGCGCCCGGAGTCCGTTGCGCACAACTCGGGCTCCAGACGCCTTCCTTTGCTTTAAACCCTAATGCTGCATCATGGGCAGATACAGATATTTTGTGGTGGGGGTAGAGGTGGGGCGGGGTTGCAGGGTGAAAGCCACCGAAAGCTTCGGGCGCTCAGCCTGGTTGCCTGTAAATTCGCTGCTGTAGGCATTCATGGTCTGGCTGGAATTGGTTCCCATGAGAATCACGCCATAATTTTCATCGGGATGTGCGCGCCAGTGCTGCATGGCGCTGGTTACATCCCAGCTCAGCCATTCCTTGTGAAAGCCTGTGGGAATCGCCACCGTATCCAGCGGGGTAGGATCATAGTCGACATTGGGTTGCAGTGCGCCCAGCTCATCCCAGCGCGTGCTGGCATCGGCATTGAACCAGGTGGCTGTGGCTTCATCCCAGGCTCGCAGCAAGCGGTAGGCAGTCACCTGAAAGCCCTCGCGGGCGTAGGTGGTTGAAATGAGCAGCGCCAGATTGGCAGCGCCAGTCTCTGCGCCCTGGGGCAGCGCCGCAAGGTCAAAGCGCAGCAGGGTGTTGCTATACTTCTGCCCACTGGAACTTACCACGCTCAGCGTATCTTCATCGCCATGCGTTGTTTTGCCATCTTCGCCCCAGCGGGTGATGAAGGTATCGGAAGTGCCTTTGTATTTATTCACGCCCTCCTGCATAGTCAGCGTGTTGCCCAGCAGTGCGATGTCGCCCCAAATGGCGGGCGAGACATTCAGGCTGCGTCCTTCCATGAGCAGGCTATGGCTGACACCGGGCCCGTCGCCATCCTCCAGCATCAGGTTCATGCCCACCGCGTCGTTTTGTGCCAAAGCTGTGCGTCCCAGCAAGTTGGCGGGGATGCCGATTTCCAGTTGCCAGCCTGCATCGGTGAGGCTGACCGCATGCGCAATGCTGGCATCTCCCTCGAATGCACCATCGGCCGCAATTTTGATGACATGATCATCGGCATTGCCTGGTATGTCATCGTTCAGGCCATCCACGGCAAAGGAAACTGTGTCGTCAGCGCCTACCACATCATCCTTGACTTGGGCCATGAGATAAAGGGTGTCGGTCATCCAGCGGCTGTAAAAGGTTCCAGAGAAGCTTTCGGCGTCGGGATAGGGTTTTTCGCCCAACACAGTGCTGGCATTATCTGCATCCAGCATCATGCCGCCACCGTAGTGCCAGTCGTTGATGTCGCCATCGATGGTGATGCTGGTGGTTTGGGTGTAGCTGCTCAGCTTGCGCCCGGGCCCGCGAAATCGCAGAATCTCGCCGCTGTAGGTGGTGGCAAAGCCCATTTTGTCCTGATAAAAAGCCAGTTCGGTGATGAGCTGGACCGTGGGAACGGCGATTTTTTGCCAGCTCATGCCGCCGTTTTCGGTGTAGAGCATGGTTCCTTCGGCGCCACCTACCCAGCCGTGCAGCGCATCCTGCATGAAAATGGTGTACAGCTCAGGTGTGTTGGCAGGAAGCACTTGGGGTGCGCCCGCATCTTCATGTCCGGTGGCATAGAAGATAACGCCTGAGTCCGCGGGACATTGTTCATCCACCAAGGGCCCCTGGCAGCCTACCAGCCAGCCCATGTCCAGACCGCCATCATGGTTTACATCCAGTGTACTCACGCCAAAGAAATAAACATTGTTCTGAATGTCGTAATTCATGTAGCGTTTCCAGCTTTGGCCGGCGCTGGTGGTATAGCGATGCCCCTGACGACGCTGCGCAGTCCAGCCTTCGTATTGGCTGGCCATAGAGATTTCGACATTGGCTGTGCTTCCTACCACTGAGCTTTGCTTCCAGGTTGTGCCGCCATCGGTGGTGTAATACATGTTGGGATTAGCGCCCGCGTGCCCATTTTGTGCATCCAGCATGGCCACATCATAAAGCCAGGGCCAGTGAGCCGAGCCGGGCGGCGATTGAAACTCCCACGTTTGTCCGCCATCGCGGGTGACATAAAGGAATCCCGGATTGTTGCGCACCTGTCCTACAATCCAGCAGGTGTTGGCATCGGCGCAGGAAATGGCGGCAATGGTGGCCGAGTCGGAGTACTTGCTTTTAAAATGTTGCCAGGACCAAGTTTCGCCGCCATCGCTGGTTTTGCCAATGGCGCCCTGCGCACCCACCACATAGGCAATGTTTTTTTCGGGCAGAGTCACTTCATTGAGGATGGGGCGAGGCCCGTAATCACCTGCAACTGGCTCGAATTCTGTGCCGTAGGCGCGTTTGTCGATGAACCATCCACGGGCTGAGCCATCTTTGTCCATGCCAATGGCCCAAAAATCGCTCACGCCGTGGGCGAAAACCGCGGTCACATCGCGGGTGTTTTGCGGAACCGATGTCTTGATTTCCCAGGTTTCACCATCGGAACTGGTGGCAATGACACCTTTGGCGCCGCCAAAAATGCCTCGGGTTCCCTGAAAATGGATGGTAAAGATGTCGATACCGGCATTGGAGGTGATTTCTTGCCAGCTTTGGCCACCATCCGATGTTTTACGGATGTAGCCCGCTTGGCCGGCCAGCCAGCCGGTGTTGGCGTCGCTGAAGAAGAGGGTGTTGATGCGGGCCCAACTGGGGTAGGTGTTGGATTGCAGTGTCCATGTGGCTCCGGCATCGGTGGTTTTCACCAGCGTGCCTTTATCTCCGGCAGCGTAGCCGGTGGTGGCGTTTACAAATTGAATGGCGTTGAGGTTTTTGATGGTGTTGCTGTTTTGCGCTGTCCAACTTTGACCGCCATCGTTGCTGTGCAGGATGACGCCGCCCGCGCCCGCGGCCCAGGCCTGACCTTGGGGCAGCAGCGAAACAGCCCGCAAATCAACACTGGTGGGGGTGCTGATGCGCTGCCAGGTGAGTCCGGCGTTGTTGCTGCGAAATACCGCGCCACCGGCGCCCACTGCCAGAATCAAATCCTGCTGGGCGCTGAGGCTGTAAAGATTGGGCCCCTGGCTAATGAGTTCCTGATGCCAGCTTTGGCCGGTATCGGTGGTTTTGAGGATGAGCCCATCTTCGCCCGCGGCGTAACAGGTCTCTGCGCTGGTGCAATCAAAGGCAAAGAGCGCACCCGTTCCCCGCCAGATGCGATCCCATTGGCCTGTTACGCCTGCTGGCGCGTGAGGCGCGGGCACGGGCGCAGCGTGCGCCAGCGACCCGAGCAGCAGGCTGGCGAGGAGGAGCATGGGGGTAATCAGTAAAAGTGTCTTTTTCATGGTCATTTTTGGAGTGAGTGATGGTAATGTGGCGGCTGCGGCTGTTTTGGAGAGATTGGGTTTCAGGTTTTTGTTCGCAGTCACGAAGAGCATGAAGGCTCGAAGCCACAATCTGTTTGCTTTCCAACGTTTACAGCAGCTCGCGGCAAAGGGCCACGGTTTGGTCGATATCCGCGGCGCTGATGCCATGATGTGTGACCGCACGGATTCGGCTGGGGCCCAGGGCCAGAACGCCTACGCCTCGGGCCAGCAGGGCATCTTGCAGCGCCGCGGCGGTGTAGTACGGGTGGTCAATCTTGAAGTAGAGGATGTTGGTGTAGACTGGCTCTGGGATGAGTCCGGGCAATTGTGCCAGGCCCGCGGCCAACCGTTGGGCGTTGTCGTGGTCTTGGGCCAGGCGATCAATCATTTGTTCCAGCGCCACGATGCCCGCGGCCGCGAGGATGCCTGCCTGGCGCATACCGCCGCCCAGCACCTTGCGCATGCGCCGGGCCCGCTGAATGAAGGAGGCCGAGCCCACCACCACTGAGCCTACGGGCGCACAAAGGCCCTTGCTCAGGCAGAAGGTGACAGAATCCGCGTGGCGCACCAATGTCTTGACATCGACCTGCTGCGCCACCGCTGCGTTGAAGATGCGCGCGCCATCGATGTGCAGCTTGAGCTTGTGTTTTTGCGCCAGCTCGGCCACGGCATCGGTGTAGTCGGGGGTAAGATAAACGCCGCCGCGGCGGTTTTGTGTGTTTTCCAGGCTGATGAGCCGGGTGACGCCAAAATGCACGTTATCGGGCATGATGGCCGCTTCGATGGCTTCCAGGGGCAGGGTGCCATCGGTTTGGTTTTGCACGATGCGGGGAGCAATGCCGCCCAGTACCGCGGCGCCAACCTGTTCGTAGTTGTAGGTGTGCGAGTCGTGTCCCATGATGACTTCATCGCCGCGCTGGCAGTGGCTGAGCAGGCTTACCAGATTGCCCTGTGTGCCGCTGGCTACAAACAGCCCCGCTTCTTTGCCTAGCAGGGCCGCGGCCTGAGCTTCCAGTTGCTGGATGGTGGGGTCTTCGTTGAAAACGTCGTCGCCGACTCGGGCCCGGGCCATGGCCTCGCGCATGGCTGGAGTGGGTTGGGTTACGGTGTCGGAGCGTAAATCGATTTTGGGCGTCATGGGTGTTCTCTTGCGTTGGTTGCAGGCTTGGACGTGGTTTGCTGCTTGACTGTTTGGGCGATGCGGTGGGCGCTGTAGCCCAGGCGTTGCAAGGGTATCAGGTAATCTTGCTGGATGTTGGGGTAGAGGGTGCGCAGCAGAGTGGTCTGGCCCTGTGGTTCGATGGCAAAGGGGCCCAGTTGGGCAGGCAGTAGCAGTGCTTGCCCGGTACGCAGTGTTTCGCCGGCAATTTGCGCCGTGCCCTGAATGACTGTCCAGGTTTCAAAGCTGGTGGGACGGGTGCTCAGTTGTTTTATCTCGACATAATGGTGTCGTTCCAGCGCGAAGTGAGGGCTGGCGATGAGCAGGTCGCGGCCCGGGCCCAGAGCCAGGGGTGGGATTTGTTCTTGCGCGGGGGGATGGAATGCCATCACATCCAGCGCTTTTTGCAGGTGCAGCGGACGCATTTGGCCATCGGGCCCGCGACGCTGGTAATCATAGACCCGGTATGTCAGGTCAGAGCTTTGCTGAACCTCGAAGAGCAAGATGCCCTGGTTGATGGCGTGCAAGGTACCTGCGGGCACATAGATGACATCCCCTGTTTTGACGGGGAGGATGTTGATTAGTGTTTCCAATTCGCCCTTCTGCACTGCTTGCTGGAATTCGTGGCGGCTGCTGGGGCGTTGAAGACCGTAGATGATGTTGGCATCTGGCTGGGCGTGCAGGATGTACCAGGCTTCGGTTTTGCCGTGAAAGTGGGTGTGCGCCTCGACGCTGTGGGCGTAGGTGTCATCGGGGTGCACCTGGATGCTGAGGCGGGCGTTGGCATCGATAAATTTGGTGAGCTGGGGAAAGTCGAGACCGTAGCGGGCGTGGCTTTCAGTTCCCAGCAGGGTTTGGCCCAGCGCACGGGCAGCCTGGGCCAAGGTGCGCTGGGCAAATTCGCCATTTTGGATGCGATTTTGGGCGTAGATGAGCCAGGCTTCGGCCAAATGGGTGGGCAGTGGCTCAGGCAGGCCCAACCATCGGGCCAAACGCTGTCCGCCCCACAGCCGTGAGTCCAGCTTGGGGTGCAGTCGGATGGGGTGTATTTTGTTCATAGATGAAGAAAAAGGGCAAGAGGCATGTGTGCCACCTTATTCTCGGGGCATGGCCAATTTATCCAGCAGCATGACCAGGGCAAAGCCCACAGCCGCCAGGGCCAGTACGGTGATGATTTCAATGTTGAAATGGCCATTTATCTGCATGGCGGGCAAGTAATTGTGGATGACAGTGGGGATTTTTTCGCCGTGGCTATCGACAATAAAATCGACCACCTCTTGCCAGGGCCACAATTTGCGCAAGCTGCCCAACATAAAGCCGGTAAGCACCGCCACCGTTAAATCGTGATATTTGCGGAAGACCCAGCTTAGAATTTGGGCAAAGGTAATCAATCCGATGGCTGCGCCCGCACCCAACAAAAGCAGTCCCATGAGGCTGCGATTATTCACGGCATCCAACGCAAACTGGTATTTGCCCAGTAGCAGCAAAATAAACGCCCCCGAGATGCCGGGCAGAATCATGGCGCAGCTTGCCAGGGCTCCGCTCAGAAAGATGTAGAGCGCAGTATCGGGCGTTTGTGCGGGAATTGCGCCCACCAGCAAAAATGCGCCCAGTGCAGCCACGGCCAAAGCCAACACCAGGCCCAATGTCCATTGTTTGATACGGCGGGCCACGGTGATGACCGATGCCACCACCAGTCCGAAGAAGAAGCTCCACAGTAGCAAGGGCTGATGATCCAGCATCCATTTCAGGCCTTTGGCCAGGCTCAAAAAGGCCAAAACGATGCCTGAGCCTACCGCGATGAGAAAGTAAAGGTTGATGGCCTCGAAAGCCTCTTTGAGCTGGAATTTGAGTAGTGCTTGCCAAAAATCTTTGCGGGCCAGCGCCCGAATGCTAAAGATCAATTCTTCGTAAATGCCCAGAATAAAGGCCATGGTTCCGCCCGAAACGCCGGGAACCACATCGGCGGAGCCCATGGCAAAGCCGCGGGCCAGCAGTCCCAAATAATCGTTCAGTGTACGCTTGTTTTGTGTTGGATGTGTTTGTTGGTTCATAAGGTAAAAGAGGGGTTGAAATGATGGTTAGCATGAAGGGACCTGTCAGCCCTGGGCAAGCACCCATGGAAGATAGTGAATTACAGGTGTGGGTGTTGCTGTGGGTGTTGTCGTGGCTGTAGGCGTAGCACTCGGGGTCGGGCTGGGGGGGTGCGTTGGTGTGGCCGTAGCGGTCGGGCGTGGCGTGGGTGTGGGGGTCGCCTGTGGACATTGCGTTTCAGTGCTGCTGACATCGGCAATGCCTGCCAACCACGTCTGAAAATCAGCATCATCCGGTTCGCACAGTTGGGTGTTATCGAAATAAAAGCGATTCAGCGCTCCCAGGTTTTCAAGGCTCAGCGGCAAACTGCCAGCCAGTGCATTAACGCGTACTGCCAGCAGTTTGAGATTAACCAAATTGCCGAAAGATTGCGGCATGGCGCCGCTCAGACCATTGTAAGAAAGATCCAGCTCAAACAGCAAGCCTCCGATGTTGCCCAAAGCAGCGGGAATGTTGCCCGAAAGTTGGTTATGAGACACGTTGAAGCTGTGTAAATAGGTCAAGCGCTCAAAGCCCGCAGGAATGTTGCCCCCAAGTTGATTTGCCGATAAATTGAGCGTTTCCAGGTAGCGGATATTGGTGAGTGCCGCGGGAATGCTGCCGGAAAGTTGATTGGCCGACAAATCCAGCTCGTGCAGGTTGCCAAGGTTGCCCAGTTGGCCGGGAATGCCGCCGTGGAACTGATTGTGCGATAAATTCAGACGGGTCAAATAGCGGAGATTCCCCAAAAAAGTGGGAATGCTGCCAGTCAGTTGGTTCGAATCCAGCAGTAACCACCCTAAAGTATCCAGCCGCCCGATGTCTGAGGGAATGGCGCCCGTGAGGGTGTTGTGGCTCAGAACAAGATCGCTGAGCGCACTCAAATTGCCCAGAGCAGCGGGAATTTCTCCGGAAAGCTGATTGTACGAAAGTTCCAGCACCTGGAGATTGCTAAGTTGCCCCAGCTCGGACGGAATTGTGCTGTTTAGCTGATTGTTGTTTAGCCAAAGCTCGGTGAGCGCATTCAAATTGCTCAGTTCGGGCGGGATTGCGCCACTAAGTTGATTGTGGTGAAGCTTCAAACTGGCCAGCTTGGTTAATCCACCCAGTTGCGGCGGGATTGGGCCTGTTAGCTGGTTGTTGTGCAAATGCAATTGTGTGAGCTGGCTTAAATTGCTCAGCTCGGGCGGGATGTTGCCACTGAGCTGATTGTTGTGCAGGTGCATCCGGCCAAGGTTGCTCAGGTTGCCCAATGTTGCGGGGAGGCTGCCCGAAAGTTGGTTATCGTACAACTGCAACCATGTGAGCTGCGTCAGATTGCCCAGCTCGGGTGGAATTGGGCCTGTTAGCTGATTGTCGTAAAGACCAATCCAGGTGGCGTGACTCAGTGTGCCCACACTGGCCGGTATGGCGCCAGTCAGGTGGTTGTTCCGCATGTTAAGACTGGTCAGATAGCTGAGATTGCCGATTTCGGTGGGGATTGTGCCGGTAAGGTTATTGCGTTGCAGGCTAAGCTGCACCACGTGCCCTCCCTGACACGAAACAAACGCCCAACTGCATGGGGTATCGGTCTGCAACCAGTTATTGTTAAAAACCCAGTTATCGCCGCCCGTCTGATTGTAAATGGTTACCAGGGCTTCGCATTCACTTTGCGGGATTTCTGAGACGTTGCCACAATCAAAGGTAGGCTCGGCTAAGGCCCGATGTTGGCCCAAAACAGCCACCATCAGCAGCAAAAGCAGGCTGATGCCATAGGTTTTCTTCATCATATTTGTCCGAAAATTGGCGGAATGCTGGGGATAGGACTGGGAACATGCAACATCGGGTAAGCGTACCATAAAGCTGTTTGGGCGGCAATTATTGACGCTTCCAGCACCATGCGGTATGATTTGGGCATGATGAAAAAGCCTTATTTGGATTTACTGGAACGCCCGTTGTTGGCTATTCTTGCCACCCTCATGCCCGATGGCTCGCCCCAGGCCACGCCTTTGTGGTTTGATTATGATGGTCGCATTATCCGGGTGAATGTGGCCCGGGGGCGGGTCAAAGATCACAACATGCGCCGCGACCCGCGAGTTGCGCTGGCCATTGTCGATGATGCCAATCCCTATCGCTATGTGCAGATTCGGGGACGCGTGGTGGCCATTATCGAAGGTGAGGCTGCTCTTGCCCACATTCATCAGCTTTCGCGGCGCTACACGGGCCAGGATTGGGAGGCGCCGCGTCCGGATGAGGCTCGCGTTTGCTACCACATCCTGCCGGAACATTTTTCAGGAATTTGGTGATGACCGCTGGCTAATCGTAGCCTGCCAGGTGCGATTCAGAAACAGCGCCACGAAGAAGGGGGGCAGTACGGCAATGAATGACATGGCAGCCATACGGCCCCAGCTAATTTCTACCGCGCTGAAACTGGCCATGATGCCCAGGGGTAAGGTTTTGGTGCGGGGCGATGTCAACATCAGGGCAAAGAGAAAGTCGTTCCACGAGAAGATGAGGCAATAAATAGCTGCCGCACTTAAACCGGGCCATGCCAGGGGGAGCGCAATTTTGCGGAATACCTGCCACACCGATGCGCCATCCACCAGCGCTGCTTCCTCCATGGCTGGCGGCATCTCTGCGAAGGTGCTGCGCATCAGCCAGGCGACAAATGAGGCGTCGAACAGGGTATCCAGCAGGATGAGGCCCGCGTAGCTGCCCAGCAAATGTAATTGTCGCATGAGCAGATAAAAGGGAATAAGCATGGCAATGGGGGGCAGCATGAGCAGCAGCAAAAAGAGATGCGAGCTGGCTGCTATTAGCCGTGATTGACTGCGGGCCAGGGCGTAACCCGCGGGCACGCCCAGCAGCAACGAAAGCGCGGTTACGCCTCCCGAAATGATGATGCTGTTGCGTAGGTAGCCTGGCGTGCCGCTGTTTTGCCAAAGCTGCCGGAAGTTTTCCAGTGTGTAATGAAAGAAAAACCATTGCGGCGGTGTGGCAAAAGCATCTCGCCCAAATTTGAAGGCGGTGCTTAGCAGCCAATAAATGGGCAGCAGAAAGAAGAGTAGCATGGCTGCCACCAGCATCCCCTGAATCAGAACCTGAACCTTGCTCATGCGCATGATGCCCCCTACTGGCGCTGCCGTTCCAGCAGAATGATGTAAAAAATGGCCAGCATGCCCACCAGCACCAGCAGGATGTTGGCCAGCGCTGCCGCATATCCCATGCGGAAGAAGACCATGCCCTGGGTATAGATGTGGTAATTGAGAACAGTGGTGGCTGTGCCCGGCCCACCTCCGGTGGTGGCGTAAAGGGTATCGAAGACCTTGAATCCTTGCATGGTGCGCAACAGTAGCAGGATAAGCCAGGTGGGTTTGAGCAGGGGCAGGGTCAGATGCCAGAATTGTTGCCAGCTATTGGCCCCATCCACCCGCGCCGCATCGTAAGGTTCCTGAGGCAGGCTTTTGAGGCCGGCCAAAAAGATGAGCATGGCCAGGGGTGTCCATTGCCACACATCGATGAGCATAACCGCGGGCAGAGCCAGATGGCTTTCGCCCAGGGGCCCGCGTCCCAGGTTTAGTCCCAGATGTTTGAGATAGTAAGTTAGCGGGCCAAAATCGACATTGTAGAGCGCTTTCCAGATGAGTCCCACTACCAGTGCGGGCAGTGCCATGGGCAGCACCAGCCACGAGCGAATGAGTTGTATGAGCTTGTTTTCGTGATTCAGCAGTAGTGCCATGCCCAGGCCCAGCAGGAGTTCAAGGCTGACTGTGCCTGCCACAAAGAGCAGTGTGTTGATGACCGCTGTGTGCACCAAGGGGCTGTGAAATGCCCGAAGGTAGTTGGCCAATCCAACAAAGTGTCTCGTTTGGGTGGGGTCGGTGAGACGATAGTTGAAAAAGCTGATACCCAGGGCAAAAAGTAGCGGATAGATGGCCAAAAGCAGTACCAGAAGCAGCAAGGGGGTCAGCAGCAAAAGATAGTGCTTTTCGCGGGTTCGTTTCATGGAAGATTTGCCTGAATTTGCATCTGGGCCCGATCTAAAGCTTGCTGTGCGCTGAGTTGTCCCACCAAAAACGCATTCACCTGTGTTCCCAATGCATCTTGGATGATGCTGTATTCGGGAATGCGCGGGCGGTAATTGCCATCACCCTGCTCAAAGGCTTGCAGCAGGGTTGTAAACCAGGGATAGGTGGCCACGAGTTGGGCATCGGTGAGGGTGCTGCGGCGGATGGGCGCGCCCTGGTGCTGCACCCATTGTTTTTGAATCTCGGGCGAGGTTATCCATTTGATGAATTCCCAGGCTGCTTCGGCGTTGGCTGAGTCGGCGTTGATGCCAATGCCCCAGCCGCCGAATCCGTAGCGGGGAGGGACGCCCTGGGCGACCGGGGCCAGGGTGATGGCTGTTTTGCCCACGATGTTGGAGATTTTGGGGTCTTCGTAGCCTGCCCGGGCGATGCTCCAGCCTTCCATCATGGCGATTCGTCCCGAGCGATAGGCTGTTTCACGCTGATCCCACCAGTAGTCGGTGGCGCCGGGGGGGGCGTAGGCAAAAAGTTGTCCGAAGAATTGCAAGATTTCGACATTTTCGGGGGTGTTGACTGCAATGTTGCCCTGCTCATCCAGCAGACTGCCGCCGTGCTGTTGCACCCAGACCATGTAATCTTGCGCAACTGCCGGCCCTTTGGCTCCCAGCAGTGCGATGCCGTAAAAATCGTTTTGGGCATGGGTGAGTTGTTGCGCCGCGGCCAGCAGGGCTTGCTGTGTGGCCGGGGGGGCTATGTTAGCTTGTGCCAGCACATCTTTGCGATAGTTGAGTACGTTGGCGTAGCCTGCCAGGGGATAGGCCCAGTGCTGGCCCTGCCATTCGCCCAGGCTCCAGGCTACAGGCATGATGTCATCTTGGGCCAGTATGGCGCTGTCTCGGGCCATGAAGGTATCCAGGGGCAGGGTGTAGCGATTTTGTGCATATTCGCCCGTCCACACGATGTCTACGGTCATCAGGTCGTATTGGCCGGTGTGTGCCACAAAATCGGCGGTGAGCTTGGCGTACAAATCCACGTAGCCCATCTCGTCCAGGGTGACTTCGATGCCTGTTTCTTTTTGAAATTGGGGAATGAGATAGCGAAAGGCTGCAACATATTGGTCGCTCATAGAGGCCAGGGTCAGCGCTGTGCCCGCGAAGGGTTTTTTGGGCGAAGGCGTTGTTGGGGGCTGGCAAGCTGCGAGGAGCGTCAGCGCCAGCATCAGGGCCAGGGGGATGAGCAGGGTTCTTTTTTCTGACATGGTTTTAAGCAAGTGACGCTATGAAAGTTGAAATGTAACGCTTCATCGCTATGCAGAGCGTACCACCAAGAGCCAAGGAGGAAGAAGAAATGAAACCATCAAGAAAATCTGTGGCATCTGTGGTTGTGGGATGCGATGACTCAACCTCGAATAGCGCCTTCCAGCATGGCCTTGAAGAAGTTGCGGCGGGTGAAGAGGAAGAGGATGAGTACGGGGCTGGCGATGAGGATGCAGGCGGCAGCAATGACTTGCAGGTTGATGATGTTTTGTCCCATGAAGTCGTAGAGTCCGAACATGGCGGATTTGTGCTGGTTTTTGGCGATGAGTAGGTAGGAGGCGATAAATTCGTTCCACACATTGACAAAGGTCAGCAAGAAGATGGTCATCATGCCGGGCATGGAAAGGGGGATGATGATGCGTTGCAGTGCGCAGAGTCGGGAACAGCCGTCGATGCGTGCAGCTTCTTCCAGCTCGCGGGGAATGGCGTCGAAGAAGCCTTTGGCAATCCAGACGCTTAGGGGCAGGAAGAAGCCGATGTAAACCATGATGATGAAGAGGCGGTCATCCCACCAGGGCAGGGGGGCTTTGCGCAGCGAGACAGCCATTTGATACAGGGCCAGCAGGTTGGTGAGCAGGGGCACGCCGGTGATGGCCAGAATGCCGGTCATTAGCGCCCGGTGTCCGGGAAAGCGGTAGCGGGAAAAGGCGTAGCCCGACATGCCAGCCAGCAGAGCCACCAGCGAGGCGGTCAGGGTGGCATAGAGCAGGGTGTTGGGCAGATAGATGCGTAGCATGTTGCCCGTGAGTTTGAAGCCCAACGGGCTGGTGGCGGAGGGTTTGGGTGCCAGCACCCGGGTGTAGCCTTCCAGGCTCCAGCGGCAGGCCCGCAAATCGAAGGGTTTTTCGGGGGTGTCACAGGGCAGGATGACGGGCGGTTTGCGCACCACGTCCTGTTCTCGTTTGAAGGAGATGAGTGCCGTGGTGGCAATGGGAATCATGGTCACCAGTACGATGAGCAGGAGTGCGATGTTGACAAGGCGCGTTTGCCAATGGGTGCGGGATGGGCGCATGTCAGTCCTGTCTCCTGTCTACCCGAGTCAGGCGCAGTGTGCCGCTGATGAGCAGCCAGTTGACCACAGCAATCAGCAGGGCTAGTGCAGCGGCCCGGCCAAAGCGTAGTTGGTTCCAGCCGATGTTGTAGAGCAGATAGCTGAGAACCTGGGTGGATGTGCCAGGTCCGCCTGCGGTCAGGCTAAAGATCATCCCCACGCCATTCATGCCGCCCAGGGTCAGGCTGAAAAGTGCCACGACCAGGGTTGGCAGTATGAGCGGCAGCAGGATGTAACGGATGGTCTGGCGGTTGTTGGCGCCATCTATGCGGCTGCTTTCGATGATTTCGGGGGGGATGGTTTGCAGCGCGGCCAGCAGAAGCAGGGTGATGAAGGGCAGTGCCCGCCACGCCGAGGCTAAAATAAGCAATAGCATGGCTGGAGCGGGCGGGAAGGGAAAATGACCGAACCAGGGATGCGGCGGCGGTGCTGTGAGGATGGAGAGTCCTTTGGGTGGAAAGAGGCTGGGGTTTTGCAGGATGCCCGCCAGTAAGCCGTAGTCAGGAATCACCAGCAGGCGGAAGACCATGCCTGCGATGATGTCGGCAATGATCCAGGGGATAAAGAGCAGTGTGGTGTAGAGTCCGGTTAGCCGCACTTTACGATTTAGCAGCAGGGCAATGACAAAGCCTGCCACCAGGGTGATGCTGGTGTAGCCCACAAGAAAAACCACTGTATGCCCCACGCTCTGGCTGAATTGGCTGCTATGAAAGAGGCGTGTGAAGTTTTTGAACTGAACATAGTCCCATCCCCGGGGCTCCCGCTGGTGCAAGCTCAGCCACAGAGTGTAGATGGCCGGGTAGACTTGCACCACCAGCAGCACCAGGATGGTGGGTAGGATGAGCCAAAAGGGCAGCATGGTTTTGCTGTTACCCGGGCCTTCCTGATGCTGCTGAGTAATGAAGCTGGTTTTCATCTGTTAAGTCGTTGATGCTATGAAAGTTGAAATGTAACGGTTCATTGCCAACCAGAGTGCATCACCAAGCGCACCAAGGTACCAAGAAAAAAGGAAAGGTGCACATTGGGTAAGAAATGGATTGCTAACGATTTAGTTGCTGTTGGTGTTGTATTCCTCTTCCGTTTGGATCAGAATTTCGGCAATGTCAGCCTCGGGTGATTCTTTGATGAGCTTGTAAATTGCGTTCATAATCAGCTCTTGCGCTTCTTTGGTGCGTTCCAGTGAGCCGAACCAGGGGCGGCAGGCACTGGCTTCTACCGCGGCAGAGGCTTGCTGATAGAAGGGGGTCTGGAAGATTTCGTTTTGGCGGGCGCTTTGCAGGGCCGGGAAGCCGCCGCCCGGGCCTTGTACCCATTTGGCATTGTTTTCCGGTTCCATCAACCAATTGATGTAAGCATGGGCGCCTTCGACATTTTTGGCACCGGTGGGAATGGTGAGGCCGGCAATGTCGATGCCGCAGCCCGGTTTTTGGCCCGGGGCTGCCAGATACGGGGCTAAATAGACATCGCCCGCGGCAATGGCATCCAGCATATCTTCGGCATTGCCTTTTTCATATTTGTTGCCATTGGGGGCGCTCAGGGGGTTTACGTAGCGGTAGCCGAAGAGTGCGGTGGGAAATGCGCCCGCGGAGGCATCCTTGAAGGCATCTTCTTCGCGGAAACGCCCGGCAAATGCGATTTCGGGCACATAGTCTTTGGCTACGATTTCCCGTAGAAATTCGATGGCAGCGATGTTTTCGGGGGTGTTGAGCAGCATGTTGCCCTGGCCATCATCCACTGCGCCGCCAAATGAGGCCAACGTTGTCCAGATGGCCCGTGTAAAGCCGATGCCCCCTTTGAAGGTGGAGCCGAAGAAGGTTATGGCATAGATGCCGCGCGTTTTCAGCTCTTGGGCATGGGCCAGAAAGTCTTCGGGCGTGGTAGGGAAGCCATCGGGATAGTGGTCTTTCCACACATAGACCACCTGCGGCAGTTCGGCCATGGGAATGCAGTAAAGCGCACCATCGGGTGCGGTGCAGGCCTCGATGCCATTGGGATCCAAATCATCCCACCAGGATTGCTGTTGGGCCCACGGGCGCAAATCCTGAGCCGCGCCATGCCGATAAAAGGTGATGACATTTTGCGAGACGCTCAGGGCAAAAACATCGGGCACATCGCCCTCTGCTTGTACTGCGGCAATAAGCTCAGGGGTGATTTTATCAAAGGCTTTGGGCTGATTGACCCAATTCCATTGTCCCTCGAAGGCTTTGTTGAATTGGGGGATGGTCTCGCGCAGGTATGCGTTGCCTACCCGCTCATCGCTGGCAGGGTCTTCATTGTTTTGGTCGTAGATGTACCAGGTGACAACATCCTGGGGCTGTGGCGTAATCTCTTCCGAAGTTGGTGTTTGGGCCGTGGGAGGGGTGCAGGCTGCCGACAACACCATCAGTGCTGTGAGCAAAACCAGCAAGGGCAAGATGCGTTTCATGAAATTGATTTCCTTTGGTAATGAACTGATAGCCTGTACCAGGCCGGGGAGCATCTTATCATAAGGGTTACGATGCAGCAAAACTTTTCTTGAAAATAGTGAGGTCTCGTCTGTTAGCTTTGTATCAAGGGTGAGGATCGATAAAAAGACGAAGGTTGATGAAGTAAATCTGTAACTACTAACGTACCCGACTTCAATCACCACAAAGGCACAAAGACACTAAGAACACCAAGCATTTCAAAGCTTTTTCTTTTCTTCGTGCCTTTGTGGCTTCGTGTCTTCGTGGTTTCTAGCCGGGCTACCT
>Ga0256914_1001226_pt1 | contig 23941 bp, 15 predicted proteins | sample HulkmetaG_FD_191571 | JGI IMG/M metagenome (GOLD analysis project Ga0256914, IMG submission 191571) | Hydrothermal chimney microbial communities from Main Endeavour vent field at the Juan de Fuca Ridge, Pacific Ocean - Hulk | ecosystem: Environmental > Aquatic > Marine > Hydrothermal vents ... | reverse complement strand
GTTCAGCCACGCCAAGCCCATAGAGGATCAGGGCATTTTCCGCCTTGGCATACACACGGGCAGCCTTCCTGATGAGCCCTGCATCCACCCCTGTGATCTCCTCCACCTTCTCAGGCGTGTAATCCCGCACGTGCTCCCGCACCGGATCTATATTCTCACACCTGGCCTCAAGGAACTCTTTGTTCTCAAGGCCCTCTTCAAATATGGTGTGAAGCATGGCATTTATCAGCGGGATATTTGAGCCAGGTTTGAGCCTCAGCCATATGCCGTTCGGCTGGCTCTCCGCAATGGCTGCCACGTCTGTTCGTCTCGGATCAATAACAATAAAGTCCGTACCCTGTTCCGCTGCCTCCTTCACCTTGAGCCCTACTATTGGATGGGCCTCAGTGGTGTTGGACCCGCATATGAGCAGCACATCCGTGCCCACTATCTGTGAAAATGGAGTAGTTGCTGCACCGCTTCCAAGTGTTGCCAGCAGACCGCTGACAGATGGAGCGTGTCAGACCCGGGCACAGTTATCCACATTATTGGTGCCCCAGGCTGCCCGCGCAAGTTTCTGGAGCAGATAGTTCTCCTCGTTGGTACACCTTGAGGAGGCAAGGATGCCAATACTGTCAGAACCGCTGGTATCCCTGAGCCTGTTCAGTTTCTGGGCCGCAAGGTTCAGGGCCTCGTTCCAGTCCACCTCACGGAAGGGCTCTTCAATGGTCTCGCGTACCAGGGGCATGCGAAGCCTCTCCTTGCTCCTGTAAAAGGTGTATCCAAACCTGCCCTTTACACAGAGCTGGCCATAGTTGGGCGCCACAGAGGAATCCGCCCGGATCTCCATAATGGATCCGTAATTGGCAATTATCTCCACGCTGCAGCCTGTACCGCAGTAGGTACACACACTCTTCACCGGCCTGATCTGTGCCGGAAGCAGAGGGGCCACCGGGTCCTTTTTGACCAGGGTACCTGTAGGACATGCATCCACACATGCCCCGCACGACACACAGTTGTCATTGAAGGAGATGGCCACATCCAGTACGGCCTGAGACTCCTCGTCAGTAATCACACAAAGCTCTATGCCATCGTACTGGCACACCCTCTCACATCTCGTGCAGCCAACGCACTTGTTGGGATCAACGATTATGAACGGGTGGGAGTCATCTATCTTGTATCTCTGCCGCGTGGGGGCCTCGTTGGCCTTTACCTTGTACTCAACACACAGCTCCCTGTAGGTGCACTTTGAAACGCCAAGACAGCCGCACTGCAGGCACCGTTTTGCCTCACGCACTGCCATCTCCTCTGAGAAGCCCAACTGCACCTCGTCGAAATCTCCAATACGGCGCTCTGGCGGACGGGACGGCATGATCTCCTTGAGACGCATGGAAAAGCCGTCAAAGTTGTGCATGTCCACGTCTTCAAAACGCTTTCCCTTGGAGAAGTTGAACCTGGGCTCCACAATCCCCGCCTTCTCATTGAGGAATGCCTCATGCATGGCCTCGGCAGCACGCCTTCCTGCAGACACCGCCTGAATCACCGTACGGGAGCCGGTGGTCACGTCACCGCCAGCATATATACCGTCAATATTTGTCTTCATGGTGCTGGGATGGGCCTTGATGGTCTTTCTCGGCGTGAGCTTGATGGAGGCCTCAAGTTCGCCAAAGGCCTGGAAATGGGCATCGCCCACCTGCCCCTGCGCGGAGATCACAGTATCTCCCTGCCACACCAGCCTGGAACCAGGCATGGGAATGGGCTTGCGCACACCCCGTTCGTCAGGCTCATCGAGGATGGTACGGGCCATCTCAACCTTTATGGTTCCATCCTCCTTCATGATTCGCAGGGGAGTGGCCATGAGGAAAAACTGCACGCCCTCCTTCTCCGCTGCATCTATATCGCGCTGGGAGGCAGGAAGCTCCACCCTTGAACGCGGATAGATGACAGTCACCTCACTGGCACCCTGGCGCCTGGCACTCCTTGCGGCATCAATGGCAATATCACCTCCACCTACAACCAGCACCTTTTGACCAATATCAGGCGGAGAACCGCAGTTGATCTCACGCAGGTATTTGAGACCGCACACCACATACTCAGCCCCGTCGATGTCAAGCTGCTTCTGCCTTGGCAGACCTGCGGCAATGAAGATGGCATCATAACCATCATCCTTCAGGGTCTGAAGAGTAAAATCCGTGCCCCAGCGTTTCTTGAGCCGCACCTGCACACCAAGGTTGAGTATGTTCTGAACCTCCCTGTCCACATCCCTGTTGGGGAGCTTGTAACCCGGTATGCCAAAACGCAACAGGCCACCCAGCTTGTCCTCAGCCTCGTAAATAGTGGCCGCATGACCGTTTTTGCGCAGATAATAGGCACATGACAGTCCCGCAGGGCCACCGCCGATTATGGCAACCCTCTTGCCTGTGGACGGTGCCAGCTCTTCCTTCACATGCTTTGACTTTACTGCATGGTCTGCCACAAACCTCTTTAGGTGATTTATGGCAATGGGCTCGTCGAGCAGCACCCTGCGACACCGGGTCTCACAGAACCGCGGACATACCCTGCCCACAGATATGGGGAGCGGGTTCTTCTCCTTTATTACCCTGAGCGCAGCCTCGTACTCACCCCTTGCAATGAGATTAACATACCCCTGCACATTGATGCCGCCAGGGCATGTGAGGTTGCAGGGGGCCCTGCAGTCGCCGTAGTGGCTCCAGCTCAGTATCCTCAGCCTCTCTTTCCTGAAGGCATCAAGGTCCTTGCTCCTCACCGTAACCTGCATGCCAGGTTTGGCCTCGGTTACACACGCCCGCTGTCTGCCGGCGCCCTGGACCTCAACCATGCACATGAGACATGGCCTGCAGGACTCTTTTCCGCCTTCAAGATGGCACATGGTAGGGATATCTATCCCAGCTTTACGGGCCACAGAGAGGATGGTCTCCCCTGGCATGGCCCTTACCTCTGTACCTTCTATATTGAGTGTAAATGTATCTGCCATAACTGCCCTTGTTATTCTAAGGTGATTGGAAATAGATGGGAATTGTTCAGATAGCGCCCATCCCCAAATGGCACACTGCTATCGAGCATAAGTGCTCCTTCTTGGATGGAGGCCATATAATACTCAAAAAGGACCTGAAAAGCCAGGCCCCTTAAAATGATCATTCAAACTTAATACATCTTGCACCATAGAAAAAAAGGCGGGACAGAGCCCGCCTTTTCAGGAAAAAACATCAACCTGAATCCCGCAGTAGAGGAAAGCCAGCCCTACAGCTCCAGCCAGGACTCTGAAAAAACAGTCTTGCCCATGAGTACCCTTGTAGTCTTGTAGTACTCAAGCTCCTTTGGACTCAGGGTATCAGGGTCAGGATCATTGTTGTCCATGATATCATGCACCACCTTCAACAGCTCCGGCCTCTCTCCGTGGGCAAGCTCCACAAGCTCGTGATCATAGGTGTCAACGATTGCCGACCAGATACCGTACTTCATGAGCATGGCAAGATAGGCGCGGTTGAGATAGTGACGCTTCTCTGTGGATACACCGTTTGAGACATTTGAAAGCCCCACTGTGGACTTTGCACCTGGGACTATCTCAGGGAGCATTGCCATGAACTCAATACCGCTCATCACCTGATCAGAGCCCAGGGTAATGGGGGTTCCGATGGGATCCACCAGTATCTTCTCGTTGGGAATTCCCGCATCATTCATGGCCATGCAGAGTTCAACCGTCATGGCGGCACGTTCGTTGGAATCCCTGGGCATACCGTCCACACCCCAGAGGAGCGCCACCACATAGCAGCCGGCCTCAGCCGCCACGGGTATAAGCTTCTTCATGCGCTCAGGCTGGAGCGATATGGAGTTCATCAGATGCCTCTCCGGGTTGGAGGCAGCCCTCATGCCGGCAATCAGGGCGTCTGCGTTTGTGGTATCCATTGACAGGGGACAGTCCGTGACAGCCTCTGTGACTCTCACTATCCAGGGCATGAGGTCAGTGCCGTCCTTGCGTGCCGGACCAATGTTCAGATCCAGAAAATCCGCACCGTCAGCGACCTCCTCGTGCGCCATCTCCACAATGGGCCCCGGGTCTCTCTGCCGCATGGCATTACCCGTGCGGGTTCCCATGATATTTATGCTTTCTGCTATACACTGAACGTACATATCTTATCCTTATAACACATCAAAATGTTAAGCAAAATCCTGCACTGATATCACAGGGGCCAGGTACCGGAACAAACAGCAGGCACAGGTTTTCCCTGACCGCATGACGTGTATCAGCCCTGACCCTGCGTGCCATTACTCAGGCTTCCATCCCTTGAGGAATGGCGGCAGATGACTTGCCTCTCTCGGGCCGATCTGGATGTTCCAGTCCGGCAGCTCTTCCTCAAGCTCACCCTTTATTGAGGCAAGGTAGCCAGGAATGATGAGGCTGCGGTGTTTGACCTTTTCCTCGATCCCGCTCTTCTTGACGAACATGGCTATGAGATCAGCGCTGAACTTGCCTGCGGCCCATGCGGTGAGAACCGACAGGCCCTCTGTATCCTTGATCAACAGCCAGGAAGGCACCTTGCTCCCCTCGATCTCTCCTGAGACTATGAAGTAGGTCAGTGAGAAGTTGCAGGTAACCAGGACGGGTGAATTCTCGTCAGGACCGTTTATGGGATAGATGTCCTCCTGGACCACCATTGGCCGCTGGGGATCTGTAAATATGTTGAGGCGTTCCAGGAACAGCGGGAACAGGGTGTCACCCTGAAGATCGGACAGCACCACTATACCCGCATACTTGCATATCAGCATGGATGACACAAGTGACTCCATGAGCGGATCATCCGTCACCTCACACGGAAACGTAATAGTGGGGAAACCCACGGGTTTGTACTTGTGCTTCACGGCGGCACGCCGGCACACCACGTTGTCCTCAAGCATAGCCCTCACTGTGCGAGCGCCGGTGTCCAGCACAAGGTCCTTCATGCCGTCTGCGATAAGCTTGTCAGCAGTATCAGCCGCCTCGCCCAGGTTTGCCCCCTTTACGGCAAGGGGACAGCCTGTGTCCTTTGCCAGCGCGGCCATGGCCTCGTAATTACCGGAATCTGCCGCATAGAGCAGAGGCGTATGGTCTCCACACACCTCAGCTCCTGCCTTCAGTGCATCAGTGCTATCGCTCATGAGGATAAGGGCAGCGTCAGGGCACTTCTCCCTGGCCTTTTCCACAAGGCCGGTAAACGCAGCCTGGTCGCCAGTATCCTTTATGGCTATAAGGTCAGCCTTCAGTTCAAGGCCAACCCGGTCATACCGCAGGGCATTGAACCTGTCCATGCGTCCATCCACGTCCTGCTCGCTCATATCCGTGGTGACAAGGACAGCAATCCCTGTCGGATGCTCGAATCTCTTCTCATGGCGGTAGAGGCAGGTCTCACCGCCCATTTCAAATTTACTGTCACCGCTTCCGAGGGTAATGGTACGGATTGGCGGTGCAGATGCCTCACCGACCTTCTCCTTGACCTCGTCGGAAACGTAAGGGCAGGCGCCTATATCCTCCTGACCTGCTGCCACCTTCATGGCAAACGCCAGGCAGGTAGGCACATCGCACTCCCCACAGTTTTTCTTGGGGAGCATTTTCAGGATATCTATTCCTGTAAGTGCCATATCTCCACTCTCCTGTTAGACCATGGGGTCCATATCAAGCGCAGGGTGTCCCTTCTCCTGCAGGTATTTCAACACTTCATCCTCTGTCACGCCCACTTCCTCATCGGCAATGAGGTCAAGGAGGTTTGGTACGCCCTCTTCCTCACCACGGACCTCAAGGCGTTCACGCAGCTCTTCCTTGAGCATCTTGGGCATCCAGACCACCCTCTTGAGACCGCCATCACCCTTCATGAACTTGCGGCTGCAGATATAATGCTTTGAAACGCCGAGGAATCCCGGATTCACCTGACCGCCACCCACCATGCCGGCAAGGGTAGTGAACTTCATGCCGCTGGGTGTCATGCCCATGTAGTCGCGGTTGACTATCATCATGCCATTGCACATTGGGAGGGTTGTGGCAATACACTCGAAACAACCACACGCGGTCATGGGGTCCACCATAAGGCTGTAGGCACTGACCTGGGTTACCTTGCCACGTGAGGCCTGACTTACAAAATCGTTTATGCCCTTCCACTGGCCCAGGTTCTCGTCAATGACCTCGCCCTTCTCAATGGGCTGGTTGGGACCTGTGGGATTGATCTCATAGGAAGCCTTGCCGTCCAGCCAGTTGTAGGCACCGCACATACCCACACGCTCAGGGGTAATGACGCACACGTGGCTTGGGGCAAAGGACTGGCAGAGCGTGCATGAGTAGAAGATGTCTTCTGTCTCGTCAGTCATGGAACCGAGACGCTCGTCGCGGGCAGCATAGACCTTCTTGGCAAGCTCGATCACCTCCTTGACCTTGTCCTCTTCAGTAAAGATACGCACCTGTACCTTGTCAAGGATGGCGCCAAAGTCCTGGTGGAGCTTTCCGTGGAGGATCCGGCCAATGTGTTCGAACTTGAAACCCTTCTCAATGGCAGCCTTGCCAACCCTGAGCCACATGATATTACGCTGTCCAATATGCATGATGCCCTGGGCGTAGTTGATCAGATGGTGGAACTGACGTTCCAGGATGGGCTCGAAGTCTGACTGCATCTGACGGCCTGCCACCTCCACAAGGATGGCAAGGGGCAGCTTGTCACCCTCCTTGCAGTCGGTCATCTCAGGCCCTTCCACAATGACCTTGCCGTCTTCTATCTTGTCCATGTCCTCGGAGATAAGCACCTCTACGCCAAGGGTGCGGCCACCGCCACACTCGAGATAGAGGTCATCCTTCCTGATGCGCTCCCCCTCGAAGGCAGGACCGTAGGAGACAGGAATGTCAATCTTGGTGACAGATACCTTGAGGCCCCTGACCTCGATTGCCTTCTGTACGATCTCGTCGTGGGGCACATTTGACACCACGTGCTCATAGGTACAGATACCTGTGGGAAGCACCTCCGGTATATCCCAGTCGGATATGGTGGGGAAACCCCAGTTGATGGCGCCTGCCGCATTGGCATACCACTCGTCGGATACCGGGCCGAACGCCATGACAAAGGCAAATGTCCTGTCCTTGTTGTATATGAGATTGCCCTTGTAATCACCAGGTTTTATGCCACCAAAGGCCAGTGCCACACGGCATGCAAACCCGATGGCAAAGACCGCAGAGGTGTAGGTAGGCCCAAACGGCGCCAACCTGGTTGACCAGCCTATCTGAACCTTTTTCTTCAGCAACTGCTCAGGCATGGATATGCCGTCTGTCTGGTCGTGCATGAAAATGTAGAGGTTCTTCTCCTGGAGCTCCAGGGCAATCTTCTCAGCCACATCAGCATCGGAAGGGGTGCCCAGGATGGCGGCAAAACCCGGGGCCGTGCCGTCAACGAACTCAACACCGCGCTTCCTGAAGATGAGGTCGTCGGCAGCCCCAAGCCAGTAGCGGTCGTCACTGGGCGGGTCCTCTGTCTTGGTATAGAAGTCCGGGTCCTCGATGTAGCGAATGGCCTCGAACATCTCCTCGGCAAAGAAGGTGGCCATACCTGCATCAAGGGCAGGTGCCAGATAGGGCAGCCATACACTGTCACTTACAGGCGCCGGAAGTAGCTTGCGGCACTCCTGGAAGATATCCTTCATATCGCCAAGCTGTTTTACCTCAGCTCCAAGCATGCTGTAGATAATGGGCAGGTAGTACGCGGTGTTGGGGAACGCAACGTCATGCTCCGGCCCGTACTTCTTCAGCGCCTCTTCGTATTTCTCTTCGGCCATATCCACAATCTTGTGGGCGCCTCGGATCGCGGCTGAACAGATTATCTTAGACATTTCTTTCCTCTCTATAAATTTACCGTGAAATTACACACCGTCACGGTAGCATTTCATGTTCCGGGGTATTGCCTGTCCATTCGGGTAACATGAAAATTTGGGTAATAGCTTAACCTTTGACAGCGGGGAGGTTCTCTTTACTGTTGACAGCAACCCTGCCATCACATAAGGCCCTCTATCAGTGCCTCTGTCATGGACACTGCCTTCGGATGCCTCATCACCATGAGTTCACCACCTGCAAATAGCAGTGCAGTTGCTGTGACTGCCTCCATGAGGACACCCCTGCGCTCCTGGTCCCCAAGCATTCCGTCTGAGGGCTGCTTGGTCTCCTTTGCCTTCCAGACCTCACGTCCGAGGTTTACGATAAAGGGAACAGAGAGCTTGTCATCGTTCTGCGTAAGGGCAGCAAGCCTGATACGCTCCATGACCGAATAGGTGTACTCGAGACCATAGCCAACAGCGCCAATGGACGGATCCATCAGGATGTGATCCAGCGAAACACCAAGGTTCTCAAGGAGGATGTTGAGCTGCTTCGCAAGGTTCACGTCTATGGGTGTGGATGCCACCACCGGGTACTGGAACGCCATGGCTGTAGCACCAAGGGTTCGATAGTTGGCATCTGTAAGGGGTCCGAGACAGACCTTTCGGGTACCAACGAGCCCTGTAACCTCACGAAGTGTCTCGGTATCCTTGTCAGCATTGCCGCATCCCCACAGGATTATGGGCACGTCAACAGCCTCCACTACCTTCTGGGCTACCTTGGCGGCATCTGCAGAAGATACGTTGGCACCGTTGGGATCAGTACTGATGAGAGACAGGCAGATTGCCTTTGCGTTGAACTGGTTCACGCACTTTTGGGCCCACGCCGCAGGGTCGTTGAATACATCGGAGTAGTGCTTTACCAACGGCTCCGGCCACTCCTCAGGGGCTGAATCCAGGACCTCGAAGGCCACCCTGGGCGCATTGCCCATGTCTCCCTCAAAGAGGTGGAATGGCAAGGTCTTTTCACCACCCACTGTGATGGCCTTGTCGCCGTCACCAATCACGCACTGCTGTATGGTCCCGGCGGCTGGCTCCATGTACATGTCCTCAGGGATGGAACCGATACGCTGGGAAAGGGGGGTCTCCTCCTTTGCAAGGGGAGCGGTCTCCACAGAGTCAACCCCTTCACCTGCAGGCGCGGAAGGTGGGGCTACCTTGGGGGCAGGTTTGGGAGCAGCTTCTGGTGCCTCAGCCTTCTCCTCTTTTTTCTCCTCTGCCTCCTTTGGCTCAGGAGCAGGCCCTTCCTCCTTGTCTTCAGCCTCAGCCGCAACAGGTTTCTCTGCAGGCTTGGGCTCTTCCGCCTTTTCCTCTTCGGCCCGGGCCTCCTCTGCAGGAGGAGCTGCCTCGCCTGCCTTAACGTCCGGCAGATAGATTCCCTCGCCTGCCTCGGCACGTCTAAGTCCATCCTTTGCCTTCTCGTTTTCAGGATCGAGTTCAAGTGCCTTCTTGAACTGCTCAACAGCACCTGCTGTGTCTCCCTTCATGAGGCAGACGTTACCCTTGGCAGTGTGACGCACCACCTGTTTGAAACGCCACTCATCAGGCTCTATCTCCTCGGGACACTCACCGGGTGCGGCTGAAGGCTCCTCAGCAGGCGCACCAGGTGCGGCAGCCTCAGCCTTTGCCAGGCCATCCTTTGCCTTCTCGTCGTCCGGGTCAATGGCAAGTGCCTGTTTGAATGCCTCAACAGCCCCTGCTGCATCGTTCTTGTGGAGCAGCATATTGCCCTTGGCAACAAGGTTCACTACCTCCTTGTTGCGGCCAGGTTCCTCTTTGACCTCAGGTTCGGCAGCAGGTGCCGGCTCGGATACCGACTCCACTGCCTCAGAGGCTGCCGGAGCTGGCTCTGGCGCAGGGGCCGGTACCGGCTCTGGAGCAGGAGGTGCCGGAGCCATTGCGCCTGCCTGACCAAGCTGGAGCAGGAACTCGGCCTCAAGAAAACGCCTCAGGGCCTCGAACTGATCCTCGTCCAGTCCAAGGGCCTTCCTCAAGGCCATCAAACCAAGATTTAGAGAGTTAAGTGCATTCTGCTCACGCGGCGTGAGCGGTGCCGGGGCACCTGCCGGGGGAGCCGCAGGTGGGGCAGGTGCCTCAGGCGGTGGCACCGGCTGGGGTGCACCAGGGGCAGCGCCGCCTGCCTGTGCGGCCTGCAGCTCGTTCTTTATACGGGTTATCTCTTCGGTCAGTTTTCTGACCTCGGCTTCTTTCTGACTGGCCATGCCTTTTGCCTCCTCCACCTGTTTTTTGAGACCGGAGATCTCAGAGGCAACCTTCTCCTTCTCTTTCACAACAAGTTCACGTGATGCCTGGGCCTCTGCCCTGGCCTTGTCAAGCTCCTTCTCAGCCTCCTGCATAGCGGCCTGCCTGGCCTTTTCTACCGCCTCGTCAATGGAAGCGGAGCTTATCAGCATGGGCTCAACACCCTTTGGCTCAGGTCTGGGACCAAGGCCTGCCCGTTTCACTATTTCAGGCACCGCCTCCTCCCACTCTATGGCCATGATGTGAACACCGGCTACTCCAGGGATCTCCTTCACCTGATTGATGATGTCAACACAGATATCAATACCCTCTTCCCGCTGATCACTGGCATCGGACAGGCGGTCTATCACCTCGTCTGTAACATCGAGGCCAGGCACGAACTTCTTCATATAACGCGCCATGCCAAGGGATTTGGGTGGAGTGACCCCTGCGAGTATGTAGCAGTGCTCATGAATACCCAGGTCCCTGACCATCTCCATGAATCGCTTGAACTTCTCCACGTTGTATATGATCTGGGTCTGGACAAAGTTGGCCCCTGCCCTCACCTTCTTGCCAAGGCGAGGTGCCCTGAACTCGAACGGATCAGCAAACGGGTTGGCGGCACAGCCAAGGAACAGCCTGGGCTCTGCCTTTTTTATCTCCTCTCCGCACTGGAACTTCCTGTCGTCCCTCATCCCTTTGATCATGGACAGAAGCTGGATGGAGTCCATGTCGAACACACCCTTAGCCTGCGGGTGGTTGCCAAACTTCTGATGGTCTCCTGTAAGACACAGGAGATTCTTTATACCAAGGGCCGATGCGCCAAGGATATCTGCCTGGATACCGATACGGTTCCGGTCCCTGCAGGTCATCTGCATCACCGGCTCCACACCCTCTGAAAGGGCAAGGAGTCCGGCAGTGAGGCTGGACATCCTGACAATGGCAGTCTGACAGTCTGTTATGTTTACCGCGTCCACATGCCCCTTTAATATCCGGGCCTTCTTTCGGACAACTTCGTAATCACCATTTTTCGGGGGTCCCAGCTCACCTGTAACCGCAAAGGTTCCAGACGCCAGGACCTGCTCTAAATTGCTTCCTGCTATCACGGTAGCAAGTCCTCCCTGAGTCTGCGACGAGGTCCGCCATGACCAGCGGTTGTCCAGTCACGAATTGGCATTATCTCTTGGAGACGTTTCTCTTCTTTCCTGTCCATGAGCTTTTCGTAAATACGATGCCACACGCACGGGACAGAGGGGTTGATCTCACACTTTCCGCCTGTGGACCCGCCACACGGGCCATTGGAAAGGCTCTTGGCACAACGGGCCACAGGACAGAGTCCGCCGGTAAGGTGCAGCACACAGGAGCCGCATCCGGCACACATCTCGATCCACTCACCACTTGAGAGGTTGGCTCCATAGAAGGTGGTGTTGAGGCCGGGAAGCACGTTGACTCCTTCACAGCGGTCAGCGATGAAGTTAACGCCAACACCACATGCCGTGGAGAGCACCGCATCATAATCCTTTGCCATCTCCGGCAGCGGCTCGAGATACTCAGGATCACACTGCCTGACAAACGTGGCCTCATCTATCTCAATGGGCTCGCCTGCCCTCTTCCGGCCCAATCTCAGCGCTGCCGCAATTATGCTCACCTCCTTGTCTCCACCGGCTGAGCATATGGCAACACAACCCCGGCAGCCTAATACAAGGAGCCTCTTGACTCCGGATATCATATCCAGGAGTTCGTTCATGGGTTTTCTTTCAGCAATTATCATTTTCTCTTTACTCCAGGTCTCTTAAATCCAGGACACAGCTTGAACGCCCAAACATAATGTTATGGAGCAGGCCCCGGGCCAATGCACTGACAGATCAGGAAGGACCTGCAGGCAGGGCGGCTGTCATTCAGCCTGTACTACCCTTGACGCCATCTCGCGAACAGCCTCAACAATTGGACCTGTCTCGCCCCTGCCCACGAAGAACATTTCGATCAGTCCTTCGTCCATGCCAAGCTCCTGGATTATCTTCTTGGCCTGCCCGACCCGCTTGGAGGCCCGCCTGCTTCCATTGAGATTGTGGCAGTCATCCACCATGCACCCTGCCACAAACACGGCATCAGCACCATGTTCAAACGCCTCAAGCAACTGGGGGACCTCCAGCCTGCCTGTGCATGCAAGCCGCTCCATCTCAAAATCTTCCGGAACGAGGCCCGCCTCCTTCAGGGCATCCACGCTGACACTGGCAGTATAGTTACAGCAAAAACCTTTTATCTTTACACTCATTACGCTTCCCCCCTTACCTCAGGTGAAGGCGCAAGCTTTATGGCCTCGGCAGGACACTCCAGCACGCAGATACCACACGCCTTGCACAGATCCGGCTCAATAAAGGCATAACCTTCCTCACGGATATGGGGTGCGCCGAACGGACACAGCCTTACACATGTAAGACATGCTATGCACTTGCCTGAATCCACCACGGCAAACTGCCCCAGCTCCTCCAGTTCATCCAGCTCAACTATCCTTCTGGTCCTGGCCTCTTCACGAAGGGCCTTTACAATATCGGCACAACGGACGTTCTGCGGACAAACAGGAATGCAGCTCTGACACTGTGAACAAGCCCAAATCATCTCTGATTCCACGAGCTGTTCATCCATGCCGAGTTTCACCATATGGACAATCTTTCTCGGATCAAACTCAGGGACAACCTTTTCCACAGGACAAACGCTGCTGCAGGAGCCACAGGCATAGCACTGGGCCACTGTATCACAGCCCTGGTAGCCGGCTATAATATCCTCGAGGGAATGATCTAATTTTGTTGCCTGAACAGTCATATTCGTATATTCCCGATTTCTATATTTTGGGGCGAAATTCGCCCTGACAAGACCTTGCAAGCCTTACGCAAGCGCCCAGTTTCCGCCATCTTCCCTGACTGCGTTTTTCTTGGAAAGGGCAGTCAGGGCCTTTTCCATCTCAGCGTCATCCGCGCCTGTCATGTCACACAGTTCTGCCGCGGACCTGGCGCCGTCTGCAAGGCACATCTTCACCTCCTCACAGATACGTTCAAGCCGCAGGCCAGGCATCACCTTCTCCTTCACCGCCGCGCTGACGGTCTCAGGAGTGTAGTCACCGGACTTGTGCAGTTTCTTCGCAAGTGTGCCAAAGGCGGTCCTGGGCTTTCTGGCACCTGCCGCCTTCACGGCAGCGGCAAGCCGCCTTGCGATCACATCTGCCCCTGGCTCATTCTCACCCTCACCAAGGGCTCCAAGCCCCTTTATCCTGTTGACATACGAGGTTATCAGCTCAACGAACCTGGGACCCTCTGCAGCAGATGCCCACTCAAGGCTCATACGCTCAGGATTGACACCTGCGTCTGCAAGGGTCTGCCTTGCCACCTCTGCCATGATTATCGCTTCGTAATTACCAGACTGGTAATGGCATTCACCAAGGTGTCAGCCACCGGTGAATACACCGTCAGCTCCACACTTGAATGCCTCAAGCACGAACCTGGTGTCAATGCGTCCAGTGCACATCACCCTCACCACCCTTACGTTTGGTGGATACTGGTACCTGGAGACGCCTGCCGAGTCTGCTGCCGCGTAGCAACACCAGTGACAGAAGAATCCAAGGATGCGCGGATCAAAACCCTCCTGGGCCATTGCATTCTCCTTGTTGTTATCCATTTCAGCACTCATGTCTTTCAGGCCTCTTCTCCGCAGTTGTCGCCTGCAAAGGCGTGTATCTGTGCCATGATGGCATCATCCGTGAAACCGCCCATGCTGATCGCAAGGGTGGGACAGTGAGATGCGCAGATTCCGCAGCCCTTGCAGGAAGCCGTGATAGTCTGGGCCTTGCGCCTCTTGCCCACCTTGACAAGCTCAATGGCCTTGAAGGGACAGAGGCTCACGCAGATACCGCAGCCGATACAGGTATCCTGATCCACCCGTGATACAATGGGCGCAACCGCCACCTTGCCCTTGGCAAGGGGTATAACCGCCTTTGCCGCAGCAGCCTTTGCCTGGGCCATGCTCTCCTCAAGGGACTTGGGACCGTGGGCAAGACCACATAGATAGACACCATCCACGGCAACCTCCACTGGCCTGAGCTTCGCATGGGCCTCAAGGAAGAATCCGTCTGCTGTAAGCGGCGCCTTGATAATCTTGGCAAGGGCCTCGTTGTCCCCTGGTGCAATACCCGTGGACAGGACCAGCAGGTTGGCAGGTATGTCTATATCGTCTCCTATGAGGCTGTCATGGACACGGACCTTTATCCCCCGGCCCTGTTTAAGCACCTCAGGCTTCCTGTCCAGGGTATACCTGATGAACTGGACACCCTGTTTCCTTGCCTCGCGGTAGAGGTCTTCATAAAATCCAAAGGTACGGATGTCACGATAGAGTATGTATATCGTGGCGTCAGGCCGTGCCTCTCTGAGCTTGAGCGCATTCTTTACGGCCTGGGTACAGCAGAGCTTGGAACAGTGCGGCATGTCATCCCCCCTGCTGCCAACACACTGGATCATTACAATGCTGTTGGCCCCTTTGAGGAAACTCTTGCCACGTTTGAGCTTCTCTTCCAGCTCGAGCTGGGTGATTACACGGTTGTTCTCACCGTACATATAGGATGTTGGCTTGTACTCCTTGCCTCCTGTGGCAATCACCACCACACCATGGTTTATCAGTTCATTGTTGCCATCGCGGGTGACAGTGGTGGTAAAGTTGCCCACGTACCCTGATATGGACTCCACCTCTGTCTCAAGGAGCACCTCTATGTTCTTGTGCCTCTTCACCCTGCTGGTAAGGTCCTTGAGCACCTCCGAGGCGCTCTGACCATCCATTGTCCAGGTAAGACGGGCCAGATTTCCTCCAAGCCTGCCGCTCCTTTCCACCAGCACACACCTGTAACCCTGGTCAGCAATACTCAGTGCCGCTCCCATGCCAGAGGCCCCGCCTCCTATCACAAGGGCAGTGGGTGTCACGTCCACAGTAGGCTGCTCGAGGGGCTCAAGGAGCCTTGCCTTTGCGGCAGCCATGCGTACCAGGTCCTTTGCCTTCTCCGTGGCTGCCTCAGGCTCCTGGGCATGGACCCATGCGCACTGGTCCCTGATGTTGGCCATCTCGATGAGTGCCGGATTGAGTCCCACGGACCTCAGGGTCTCCTGGAACAGCGGCTCATGTGTCCTGGGGGAACAGGCGGCTATGACCACGCGGTTCAGCCGGTTCTCCTTGATCTTGCCGGCAATGGTCTTCAGCGCGTCCTGTGAGCAGGAGTAGAGGGTGTCTTCATAGAGCACCACATTTGGAAGGGTACCGGCATAGTCACGGACCGCCTGCACATCCACGGTTCCGGCAATGTTCACACCGCAGTGACAGACAAAGACACCGATCCTGGGCTCCTCGGCCTCAAGGGCCGTATCCTCGTCAGGATAGGTGAGTGTCACGGTCCTGCTGTTCCTTCCCTCTGCGAGCAGCTCCGATGCCATTGCAGCAACACCGGATGCCTGGGTAACGCTCTCAGGTATGTCCTTTGGACCCTGAAACGCGCCTGCCACGTAAATACCGTCACGGCTCGTGGCAAGGGGCTGGCCCGGCGTGGTCCTGCAGAACTCGTAATGATTGAGGTCAATGGCGGTTATGTCCGCAATCTTCTGGGCGTCCTCCGGGGCGTCAAGCCCCACGGATAGTACCACCATGTCGAAAATGCCAGAATGCGACTCACCATCATCTGTGACCCATGTGAGACCAAGGCGGCCATCTATCTCATCCACCCTTGGCACCCTTGCCCTGACCACATTTATGCCATACTTCTCAACCGCCCTCTTTCTCGCCTCGTCAAATCCCTTGCCCTGGGTCCTGACATCCATAAAAAAGATGGTGACATCCAGGTCAGGATCGTGCTCCTTGGCCACAGAGGCCTCCTTCAGGGCATACATGCAGCAAACTGTGGAACAGTAGCCATTGCCACAGGTCTCGTCCCTTGACCCCACACACTGGAGAAAGGCGATCTTCTTTGGCTCCCTGTGATCTGAAAGACGCACAACGTGTCCCTCTGTGGGACCGGACGCGCATGTGAGGCGCTCGAACTCATAGCTCGTCACCACGTCAGGATATTTTCCATAGCCGAACTTCTCGAGCACCGAGTTGTCAACCTTGCCAAAGCCAGGGGTGAGCACCACCGCGCCTACATCGAGCTTCAGCTTCTTGGGTTTCTGTGTAAAGTCAATGGCCTTGGCTGTACAGGTCTGCGCGCACAGGTTGCATGTCTCGTAGTTGAGTCTGAGGCACTCCTTTGCGTCAATATAGTAACTGGCAGGGATTGCCTGCGCGTAGTCAATGTGCGTTGCACTGGTGATGTCAAGACGCTCGTTATATGTGTCAACCACAACCTTGGGACAGTACATGGTACAGGTACCGCAGGCAGTACAGAGGTCTTCGTTGATGTACCTTGGTTCCTGCCTCACCCTGGCGATGAACTCGCCAGGCCTGCCCTCAATCTTTTCGAGTGTGGCGTTACTGAGTATTTCTATGTTTGGAGACCGACCGGCCTCTACCAGCTTGGGTGCCAGTATTCACAACGAGCAGTCGTTGGTAGGAAAGGTCTTGTCCAGTTGGGCCATAACACCGCCGATGGACGCCTTCTTTTCCACCAGATAAACGTAGTAACCCAGATCTGCCAGATCCAGGGCGGTCTGCACACCTGCCACACCGCCTCCAAGGACCATTATTGCACCAGATTGGCTCATTCTTAGAACTCCAGTTTATCTTGAGGTTATTTTTAGATCCGCCTGACAACTTCCAGACGGGCAGCAAGTCTATTACTTGAAGCTGGCTGACTCCAGCATAGGGCTACTGGGCGCCACCCGGGGCACAACCCTGACCGGGGATACCGGAGCCAAGCTCTCGTCTCATGGCCATATCGAAGAGGATACGCTCCTGCTTCTTGTCCAGCCCAAGGACCTTGCGCTTGCCGTTGATCTTGTCAATCATCTTGTCCGCAAACTCGTTGGCCGTAACCGCCATGTCCCAGCAGCCGCCATAGATATCATTCATCTCGTTGAAGCAGAAGTCTGTCACCACCTTGGAACCGGTTGTGGGAAAGCTGGGGCCAAACACGACGTAGGCACCGCTTGACACAAAGTACTGGCCGATGGAGACCGCCTTCTCACTCATCCACTGTGGCGCACAGCCAACAAGAGGCAGACTGCTTATATCGTCTCCAAGGCCACCGGTCTTTACCATCTCAGTAGCGGCAATGAGCAGACGGCTGTTGTCAACACAAGAACCACAGTGAAGCACAGGCGGACAGCCAACTGCCTCGAGCACCTCCTTGAGGCCGTCTCCACACATGTCCATGGCCTCGGGAGAGAGCAGGCCTGCGCGTCCCATGCCTGTGGCAGCGCAGCCGGTGACCAGCACGAGCACGTCGTTTGCGAGAAGCTCCTTGGCAAGCTCAATATGGACCTCGTCCATGACCCGGTAGTTGTCACACCCCACAATGGCCGCGACGCCCTTTATCCTGCCGTTTATGATGTTGTCGTTCAGAGGTTTGTAGGAGGCGCGGAACCTGCCGCCCAGGATGTAGTTTATGGTCTCGTGACTGAAGCCTGCAACAACGTCCATCTGGTGAACCGGGATGTGGTGTTTACCGCGTTCCGGATACTTGGCTATGGCCCTCTTTATGATGGTCTTTGCCACATCCAGGGCCTTGTGCTCATTGAACGGGATGTGCTCGGCGCCTGTGATCTTGGCCTTGTCCGAGGTGGTGAAGAGTTCGGTATGGTACTTGGACGCAACAGGGGAAACACCCTGCATGATACACTGGACATCCACTACCATTGCCTCCACTGCGCCTGTGGCAAGCACCACCTCCTGCTGTACGAAACTGCCAGCGATTGGAAGGCCGCGCCTCATGAGTATCTCGTTTCCTGTACAACAGACACCTGCCAGATTCACACCCTTTGCCCCCACCTTCTTGCACTCGGCGATGATCTCAGGGTCATTGGCAGCCATTGCCAGGGCCTCGGCAAGTACCGGCTCATGGCCATGTACCGTAATGTTGACCTCATCCTTCTTGAGCACACCGATGTTCACCTTTGTGCGGATAGGCACAGGGGTCCCAAACATTATGTCCGAAAGCTCGGTGGCTATCATGGAGGCGCCCCAACCGTCGGCCAGAGCGGTACGGGCCGCGTGGTGCATTATGTGCTTGTACTCCTGATCCACGCCCATATGGGTGCGGTGCATCAGCTCCACCACCTCGCGGTCAACGCCCCTTGGCAAGATATCGAGCTGCTTCCACAGCTCCTGGCGGGGCGCAGGGGCACGCTTCATGAACTCCAGGGTTCCGGCCTGCTGACCGAACTCCGAGAGCATCTTTTCACCCACCTCAATGGCAAGATCTGTCTTGTCCTTGCCCTCAGGGTCTATACCTATCCTCCGGGCCGTATCCCTGAGCTTTACCTCATCCTTGATCTCATACGGGGTCTCCCCCCTGGCCGTCTCGAGAAAGGCCATTGCCACGCCGCGCCCGTGATCCATGTGCGCTGCCGCACCCCCTGCCACTGTCCTGGCAAAGTTCCTTGCGGCCACAGTGGCTGCATCAGCCCCACATATGCCCACCATGGAGTCTACGCCCTCGATGATCTGGCACGGTCCCATGTTGCAGTTGCGGCAGCATGTGCCCCCCTTGCCAAATAGGCAGGGCTCAACGCTCCTGGCCTCGACCCTGTGGGCCGCTGTGACAACGCCTTCGGCACATGACTGGCACAGGACATCCCTGTTTGCCTCACACTGGATGCTGGGGCAGCCGCCGTTTCCCTTTTCAAAGCGTTTTCGTGTATCCATTCGTGTTTCTCCCTGGCCTGCGCTACGGTTTCAGTTTCTGAACAGACGCGCGGCCTTGAATAAATTTCCTTGCCTTATTGAAGTACAGGCAGGCCCATGGACCTGCCTCTTTATGTCTTGAAATGGTGGGTAAATCAGGCCAGGCCTGCAAACTGCTTTGCTGCCTGCACGGTATTCTTCATGAGCATGGTAATGGTCATGGGGCCTACACCGCCGGGAACCGGGGTAATTGCCGCAGCCTTCTCCTTGATGGCGTCAAAGTCAACATCGCCACACAGTATGGCCTTGCCCTCGGCTGTCTTGCCAATGCGGTTCACGCCAACGTCGATAACCACCACACCCTCCTTGACCATGTCTGCGGTGATTACCTTTGGCCTTCCTGCAGCCACTATCAGGATGTCAGCCCTCTTGGTATGAAAGGCCATGTCTTTTGTCCTGGTATGGCACAAGGTAACAGTGGCATTACCGCCCTCACGCTTCTGGAGCAGCAGGTTGGCAATGGGCTTGCCAACGATGTTGCTGCGGCCCACCACCACGGCCTCGGCCCCGCTTGTCTCAGTGCCTGAACGGATGAGCATCTCGAGGATGCCATGGGGGGTACAGGGAAGGAAACACTTTTCGCCGACCACCATCTTGCCCACGTTTACCGGATGAAATCCGTCAACGTCCTTGTCCGGGTCAATGGCATAGAGGACCTTGCCCTCGTCTATGTGCTTGGGCAGGGGAAGCTGCACCAGGATTCCGTGGATGGAGTCATCCTTGTTGTACTTGTCTATAAGGGAAAGCAGATCCTCCTCACTGAGATCTGCCGGCTGGGTATCCTGGATGGAGTGGAAGCCCAGCTCATGAGCCGTACGCTGCTTTGCGGTGACATACGAGACAGAGGCGGGGTCCTCTCCTACCAGGATGGTTACAAGCCCTGGGGTAACCCCGTGCTTCTCCTTCATCTCGGCCACTTCTGCCTTCAGTTCTTCCCTGATCTGCTTTGCTATTTCAGTTCCGCTGATGATCTTGGCTGACATCTGTTCCTCCGTATATTTTTATAGACCTGAACTGCCATTCAGTTTTACACAGAACGCAGCAGTACATGCAAAAAGAGGACCATGGAAAAGTCAAAGGACAGAAAGGCAGGAATTGAGAATAACCTACTAAAACTACAATATTTTTTTATAGCAATTAGTGTTACTTCTAAAATATCAGTAACACCAATATTATAGCGGGGACAATATCCCCGGCAATGAGATATTTCTCCCCGCGCTGGATCAGTCCTTGCCCATTGTCTCCCTGATCTTGTCAGACAGGGCCTTCATGGTAAAGGGTTTCTGAAGGAAGTTGACACCCTCTTCGAGGATACCGTGGCGTGCAATGATATTTGCCGTGTAACCCGACATGTACAACACCTTGATGTCAGGGAAGAGCTGCTTGATCTTGGCAGACAGTTGGGGCCCGCTCATCTGTGGCATGATAAGATCCGTAAGCAGGAGATCGATCCTGCCCTCCTGCTCCCTGCATATCTCAAGAGCGGCCTTGGGCGTGGCTGCCTGCAGTACCTCATGCCCCATGACCTCCAGCAGGCTTCCCGTGAGATCACGCACCATGTCGTTGTCTTCCACAAGCAACACACGAAGTGCAAGATAATCATGGACACAGTCCTGTGAAGCATCCACACTAACCTGCTCTTCCCTATCCACGTACTGGGGAAAATAGACCTTGAAGGTGCTCCCCATGCCAGGCTCGCTGTAGACATTGATATAGCCGTCGTTGTGTTTCACAATGCCATAGACTGAGGGAAGGCCAAGCCCTGTGCCATGCCACTTTCCCTTGGTGGTAAAGAACGGCTCAAAGATATGGGGAAGGATATCACTGCCAATACCTACACCGTTGTCGCTCACGGACAACATGACGTAGTTGCCCACCCTGGCACCGAGATGGCGTTTGCAGTACTCCTCATCAAATGCCACGTTGGCAGTCTCTATTGTGAGCTTTCCACCATCAGGCATGGCGTCGCGCGCGTTTATGGCAAGGTTCGTCACGATCTGGTGAAGCTGATTCGGGTCAACCTTGATCAGGGCAGGGTCAGCCTCGGCGATAAGACTTATATCAATGTCCTCGCCAAGCAGGCGCTCCAGCATATTTACGATCTCTTCGGTGAGCAGCCTGTTGATATCCAGCACACGCGGAGAGATGGTCTGCTTGCGAGAGAAGGCGAGTAACTGCTTGGTAATCTCAGAAGAGTGGCTTGCGGCCTTCTGTATCTGCTCAAGGTGGTAGACCACGTCGTCCCCAAGGTCATCACGGGACAGCAGGAGCTGCAACGATCCAAGGATGACCTGGAGCATGTTGTTATAGTCATGGGCCACACCGCCTGCAAGCCGGCCTACACTCTCCATCTTCTGGGCGTGCCTGAGCTGGTCCTCAAGGGAACGCTGCTCGGTTATGTCGTGTTTCACAGCGATGAAATTCACTATCCTGTTATCACTGTCAAACACAGGCGATATGGAGGCCTTCTCTATGAAGAGGGTGCCGTCCTTCTTTCTGTTGACCAGCTCTCCGTGCCAGGTCTGCCCGCTGAGGATGGTCTCCCACATATCCTCATAAAAGGCATTATCATGCTGGCCGCTTTGCAATATCCGCGGATTCTGCCCGATCACCTCCTCCTTTGAAAAACCGGTAAGCCTCTCAAAAGCAGGGTTTACAAACACGATATTACCTGACTCGTCAGTGATCACAATGGACTCGTCAGACTGGCATATGGCCTCGAACAGGAGCTGGCGCTCTGCCTCTGCCTGTCTCCTTCCCTCCACCTCCTTCTCAAGCTGCTCGTTAATCCTTCTGAGTTCCCTGGTGCGCTCCTGTACCAGATGCTCAAGTTCAATGTGCATGCGGGAAAGGGCCACATGGGCATTTACCCTGGCAAGTACCTCCTCCTGTTGAAAGGGCTTTACGATATAGTCCCTGCCGCCTGCCTCAAACCCCCTGATCTTGTCCTCTATCCCTCCCATGGCGGTTATGAACAGCACAGGGATGTGGGTGGTGTGAGGATCATCCCTCAGGCGCTGGCACACCTCATACCCACTCATGTCAGGCATGCATACATCAAGGAGCACGAGGTCAGGGGGACACGCATCTATGGAGGCAAGGGCCAGCTCTCCCGTAAGGGCAAGACGGACCCTGTAGCCCTGTGCAGAAAGTATCCGGGACAGGAGCTGTAAATTCTCCTTGTTGTCATCCACAACCAGGACATCGCCCTTGGGCTGCCCCACCCTGTCCGCGCTGTTTTTCATATAATTCATTGACCTTCTCAACTGCATGTGGATAGTGTCCACGCACAAATGGCCCTTTTGCCCCATGGTATGAAAGGCAAGGGCCAGTCTTCTCCATACAGGACACAGCTCTTGTCCATTAATCAGTCACCATATCTAAAATGAACGGGATATTCTCAGGGCAAGTGCCGGTGCCGCATCCCTGTACGTGGACGTACGCTGAAAAAAATTCCTCTTGTTCAAGTCCCTGTCAAACAGGCCCAACAGGTTGTAACCGTGAAGGGAGAACGTAGTGTGCGGCAGAAGCCTGTAGCATAACCCCACGGTTAGGAACACACTCTTTCCAAAGGCATCTGCATCATCTCCATCCCAGACAGGAAGCCTCAACATGTCCAAAGTATCCATGTTGTACCTGGCCATGTCCTCTGCGCCAGGCAGGCCCCAGTATATTCGCGCACTGCTGTGCCAAGACAACCGATCTGTAAATTTGTAATCAAACACAAGCTTGGTGGCATTGTTGACCCAGTTGGCAAGGTCATTTCCATACCCATAGGGCGATGCCGATATATTCTGAAGCAATGCCCCGTTAGTCAGGTCAAAGTCAATGAGTTTTGTAAAACTGTGGGAAAGCACAGCATTGAGCTTTGAGGTATGCACCTTTATGGCAACCTCGATGCCATATGTCTGGGCAAGCCCCACGTAATCACTCATCATCCTGGTGGAATCGAATGCCACCACATGGTGCCTGTTGTAAAAGGAGGAAAGACTGAAATGGAGGCCACGGGAGTGCTGCCTCTCATATATAACCTCAAAGTTGTCTATGGTCTCGATATCTCCATGGTGGTTTCCCTGAAGATAGGCGCTGTAGAGATCCGCGTCGTCCGCATGCCGCACTGACCTGTTGTAAACCAGCTTAAAGGTGTTGGTGGCATCAGGCGTAAAGACGAGAGCGGTCCTTGGAGAAAACATCCAGGGGGTAAACCTGTGCTTGTCAGCCCGAATCCCTGCTATGCCCAAGAGATCGTAGCGCAGCCTGAACTGGTACTCCCCCACCAAAGAGAGCATATGGCTGGTCCACTGTGTCCCCTCCCTGAGACCATATATTGAAGATGGGGCATCACGCATGAGGAATCCACGCCTGCCCAGGTTGTTGTAGTAATACTCCACACCCAGCGCAACCTTGTGGCCCAAGGCCGGGGTGATGTGCGCCATGACTCGCGCCTCGGTTTCATCCTCGCTCCAGTGTTTGTTGCTAATATAGCCAGGATCCCCGTAGGATATCTGCACATCGCTCAACATGTAACTGAGCATGTACTCCAAGGATATCCATCTGCTGATGTCATGACTGTAGCGGCCAAACAGCGTAAGCTGCTGATTACCTGCACCATTGTCAAGGTACTTATCCGACCTTGAGAAGGTGTAATAGGCCTGCGGGGCCGGAATGCGCTGTCCACTCAGGGTATAGCGCACCCATGCCTCAAAGTTGTCGCCATCGAGCTGAAAATGGAACTTGTGCCTGACAAGCCCCTTGAAGGAGCCATTATCATTTGGTACAGGAAACCTTGCCTCACTGCCGGCACGGTATTGGTGATAATCTGGAGGATATTCAAAATCAAAGGCGAACTTCAACGGGGCATCACCCTGATCAGCGCCCGGATAATAATCCAGGCCATAGTATGCAAACATGCCGGTGCCATCAGGCAGCGTGGCACCGTAACGCGTCTCCACTG
>Ga0256914_1001225_pt1 | contig 23944 bp, 21 predicted proteins | sample HulkmetaG_FD_191571 | JGI IMG/M metagenome (GOLD analysis project Ga0256914, IMG submission 191571) | Hydrothermal chimney microbial communities from Main Endeavour vent field at the Juan de Fuca Ridge, Pacific Ocean - Hulk | ecosystem: Environmental > Aquatic > Marine > Hydrothermal vents ... | reverse complement strand
TTTCATTCGTTGGCGCCACCCTTCCCACCGCGCCGGTGCGCGCCTGCGGGATGAGTGACATGAAGAGGGGCTTTGCGGGCGGTTAGAGAGTCTGCCGCACCCGCTTCGTCGCCTCCACCATATTCTCCAGGCTCGGCTTCACCTCTTCCCAACGCCTGGTCTTCAGCCCGCAGTCGGGATTGATCCAGAGCTGCCTGGCCGGCAGGACATCCAGCAGAGAGCGGATCTGAGCCTCGATCTCTTCGACACTCGGAACCCTCGGAGAGTGGATGTCGTAGACACCTGGGCCGATCTCTTTCCGGTATCCGTGCTCCTTGAAAACGTTGAGGAGAACATTGCCGCTTCGGGTCGTCTCGATGGAGATCACGTCCGCATCCATCGCCTCGATCGTATCGATGATATCGTTGAAGTCGCTGTAGCACATATGGGTATGGATCTGCGTCTCCTCTCTTGCGACGTTGGTGGCGATCCGGAAACTTTCGAGTGCGAACCGTTCGTAGGCCGGACGGTCGATACGACGCAGCGGATACCCCTCTTTGAAGGCCGCCTCGTCCACCTGGATCATACCGATACCGCTGTTTTGCAGATCCTCCACTTCGTCTCGGATCGCCAGGGCGATCTGATAACAGGTGACGGACCTGGGCTGGTCGTCGCGTACGAACGACCAGTTGAGAATCGTTACCGGACCGGTAAGCATCCCCTTCATCGGGCGATCGGTCAGAGACTGGGCATAATCGCTCCAAAAGAGAGTCATCGGTTCGGGACGGCTCACGTCCCCGTAGATGATGGGGGGTTTGACACACCGACTTCCGTAACTTTGCACCCATCCGTTCTCGCTGAAAGCGACCCCCTTGAGCCGTTCACCGAAGTACTCCACCATATCGTTTCGTTCGAACTCCCCGTGTACCAGTACATCGAGCCCGATCGACTCCTGAAATTCGACACACTCCTTGATGAACCCTTTCATCTTCTCCACATAGGTCGATTCGTCGATCGTGCCGTTTTTGAAATCTCTCCGTACGGCTCTCACCTCGGCGGTCTGGGGAAAGCTTCCGATCGTCGTCGTCGCCAGCGGGGGATAACCGAAACGTGCATGCTGCTTTTCGATACGCTCTGCATAAGAGATGCGGGGAGTCTTGAGATTTTCGATATCGGCCATCCTCAGCTCGACGGCACTGTCATGGATCAGCTTCGACGATCGCCGGCTCGCGTTCGCCTCACGGTTGCGGGCGAAGGCGAGCGCCTCGTCGCCGCTCAGGGCCGATGCTCCGTCGTTGAAGAGCTTCGTCACCAGGGCCACCTCATCGAGCTTTTCGATCCCGAACGCCAGCCACGATCGGATCTGCGGATCGAGCTTCGTTTCGTATCGCAGGGTATAGGGGACATGCAGCAGCGAACAGGAGGTGGAGACGATCAGACGGTCCGCGGGAACACGGTCGGCCATCTCCTTCATGAGCGAGAGTTTGCGCTCGATATCGCTGATCCAGATGTTCCGCCCATCGATGACGCCGGCAACAAGTCTCTTGCCGCTCTCGCCGATCGCATCGAGCAGCGGGAAGTTCAGATCGGTATGGACGAAATCGAGTCCGATCCCCTTGATGGGGGTTCGAAGAAGCTGTGCCACCGCCTCCCTGGCGTGATCGAAGTAGGTGACGACGTAGACATCCAGATTTCCCGCCACGGCACACAACCGGTTGTAGGCATCATTGACAAGAAGTGAGAGTTCGGGGGCCCGGTCGGTTACGAGAATCGGCTCCTCGACCTGTACGATCACCCTCTCATCGAGAGAGCCGAGCGCCTCGAAAAGCGCCTCGTACGCAGGAAGGATCTCGCCATAGAGCGAAAGGGCGTCCCCATCTGCGGTATCGACTCTTCTGGCATTGGCCAGGAACGTGAGCGGCCCGATGATATTGATCTTTCCGTCGATACCGAGCTCTTTGGCCTCCCTGTACTCCTCTTCGATCTTCGAAATGTCGATTCGATGGGAGATTCCTGCGCTAAGTTCGGGAACGATATAGTGGTAGTTGGTATTGAACCACTTGGTCATCTCCATCGCCGTGTGGGTCGCGTCTCCACGCGCCATCGCGAAGTATCGCTGCCGTTTTTCCCCGATATCCCGAAACCGTTCGGGAATCACTCCGAGGATCTCCACCATATCGAGTGTCTGGTCGTAGAGCGAAAAGTCGTTGACACTGATCGCGTCGATCCCGGCCTCTTTCTGATAGTTCCAGTGGCGCCGTCGCAACTCTTTGGCCACCTCGTCGACCCTTTCGAAACCCGTTTCGCCCCTCCAGAAACTCTCGAGCACCTTTTTAAGCTCCCTCCGTTCACCGATCCGGGCAAATCCGGTCACCCAGTTTTTCAATTTTTTTGACATCGAAATCCTTTTTTCGCTTTGAAGTATGAAAATTCATGGTTGGTATGCATGGGCGCATCGCGCCTTTACACTCTGCTTGGAAAAAAGGGGCGGTGGTGGAGCGAGTCCGGTTTTGGTTTTGCGGCAGCGGCAGAGAGTTCGCCGGAAAAATTTGCTCAGATGAAAGAGAAGCCAGGCGATACGCCTGAAGTGACAGTTGCAGTGGCAGGGCTTGGAGCTCTCAGGAACACTCCCCCGGATCGAGGAGAAGACGGCGAACGGCTCTTCGGGAGGTGGATCCTCCTCGTCGTCGGTACGCACACTGCAGAACGGGTCGGAAGAGACGAACGAATCGTGTCGGGCATGGAGGCTTGCGGCACTGCTGTAGGCCTGAATCGCCGCGAGTGTGAAGTAGCGCCCTTTGAAACCCCGTACCCGAATCATGCTCAATACTTCGCGCGAATTCCCACAAAGAGGCTCCGCCCTGCGGTGGCGTAGCCGTCGACTTCCTGGTAGAAGCGATCGAAAAGGTTGCGCACCTCGATCTCTCCGGTATACCCCTTGGAAAAGTTGTGACGGAGCGAGAGATTGGTGACGTTGTACTTGCCCGTCTGAACGTTTCCGGCCGTATCGTCGAACCGCTCACCGATATAGGATCCGTTGATATTGAGAGTGTGCTCGTCGGTGGGATACCAGGTAAGAGCGTAGTCGAACTTCCGCTTCGCACGCCGGGGAAGCGCCCCGCTTTCGTTCTCGGCTTTCAAGAGCCGTGTATACCCCAGATCGAGTCGCATGGTATCGAAAAGCGGCTGGAAATATCGGGCTTCGATCCCCTTGAACGTGGAGCGCCCATCCACATTGTAGTATCGCCAAGTCGTATAGTCGTAATCGATGAGCCGGTCGATCTTCTGGGAGAAGTAGACGATCTTGACGCGATCGCCGTACCCAAGGGAGATATCGAATCCACGGCTCGTCTCGGGCTTGAGATCAGGATTTCCCACAAAGCTTCCATAGAGACGGTAGAGTGTCGGGACGTTGTATCCGGTCGCATGGTTGGCGGAAACGAAGAGCGGTCCGTGGAGGTACTGTTTCAGACCGATCTTGTAGGTGAGCTTGTTGTCGAATCGATTGTAGTTGTCGTATCGAATCGTTTCGTTCACGATCGTCTTTCCATCGAAAAAGGCGTTGTGATTGGTCGCGAAAAGGTAACGGTTGGCATACGTTCCGTCTAGGGGTGTTCCGGCGGAGAGTCCCTGGCTGAACCCCTGGTATCCCAGGCCCGCCTGGAGAAAGGAGTCCTCCATATAGTTGAAGCGATCTTTCACCCCTGTCTCCTTCAGATGGCCGCTGTAGCCTCCGTACTGGGTACGGTTGAAGGTGGAGACACGGTAGAAGAGTTCGACACGGTTCTCTCCGTCGGTACGGATATAGGCTCCCCGGTAGAACCGGTTGCGGATACGGTTGGTTGTGAAGGGACCGTCGGGTGCGTCGAGTGTCGCTCCCGTGACGAAATCGACCGAATCGTAATGGATGTCGGCATCCACCGCCTCCACAGATGCCTCCAGCCGGTCTCCTGGCGAGAGATCGTAGCCCATCTTCAGGCCGAAGCTTCGATTCGTATAGGGATCATCTTCCCATCCCAGATCCTCTCCCCTCTCTCCGTAAAGCGGCGATCCCTGTCCCGGTTCCGCAGCCGAAAACCCCTTCGTCTCGAACTGGGCGAGTGAAAAGGTGTAATCGAAGGAACCGAGGCGGTCTCCCGCCAGGAGCGAAAGGCTCCTGCTATCGTAGGTTCCCCCTTTTGCACCGAACGAGAGACGTTTGCGTTTCGCATTCTTGGTGACGACATTGATCACCCCGGCGGTGGCGTCCGCCCCCCAGACACCGCTCTGCGGACCCCGGACGATCTCGATACGCTCGACGTTCGCAAGAGAGTAGAGTTCGTACTGGGCGCCGTTGAGTCCCGTAATGTCGTTGGCGCGTACTCCGTCGATGAGAAGAAGTGTGTGGTCGGAGTTGATTCCGCGAAGATAGAGTGCGGTCGGCTGGCCGAACCCGCCGTTGGAGGTATATGTAAGACCCGATACCGATGCGAGGGCATCCTTGAGGGTCAGGTAGCCGCGCTCCTGTATCTCGTCGGCGGTGATGACCGTGATATCGTCGGTCACATCCTCTTCATCCTGTTCCGTATCGGCGGCGGAGACGACAATCTTGTGCAGTTGGATCGCCTGCGTATCCTGGGCGTGCAACTGCACCGAACTCACCGTCGCGACAATCGCGGCGAGCGTGAAATATCTTCCCCTGAAGCCTTTGGCCGGTTTCATGGCTCTCCTTTTGTGAAGCATCGGATCACCGATGCCCTGAATCTAGAAAGCGCCATTATACCAAAAAGGGATCAGACTCTCTTTTTTGCTTCCTGAAGCGCCGAAATCACGTCGTCGAGATTGCTGGCGGGAATATGGACCTTCCAGTCGGGATCTTCGCTCGTTTTCGAAAGCCAGATCCCAAGACTCACCACCGGCTCGGAGTCGTTTCCGTACGGTTCGTTTATCGTCGCGATCGTTATCGCACCGTTGTCGCTGCTGGCGAGCGGAATCTCTTTGATCAGTTCTGTTTCTTTCATGATCGGCTGCCTTTCTGGGAAATTTCGTGAGTGTATTATATCAGCTTTTCTTCTCAAGAAGCCTTGAGAGCATCGCATGGAGTCTGAGCCATCTTTTGTGCTCCATCAGGGGGAAACCGGCGTAGACCTTTCCCCCCGCGATCGATTTGGTCACCCCTCCGCGGGCGGCGACGGTGGCGAAGGGGCCGATCTCCAGGTGCCCGGCCGTCCCGCTCTGGCCCCCCATGACGACGTTGCGTCCCAGCTTCGTCGAGCCCGAAAGACCGACCTGGCCGGTGATGAGCGAATGCTCGCCGATTTCGCAGTTGTGCGCCACATGGACGAGGTTGTCGAGCTTTGCCCCCTCTTTGATCACCGTCGACTCGATGGTTCCGCGATCGATGGCGCAATTGGCTCCGATCTCCACGTCGTCTTCGACGACGACACCCCCCAGTTGGTGGAGTTTTACATGTTTTCCCTCTTTCGTATGAGCGAAGCCGTATCCGTCGCTGCCGATCACGGTGCCGGAGTGGACGATGCATCGCGCCCCGATCGAACAGCCGTGATAGATGGTGACGTTGGGATGGATGAGTGTATCGTCGCCGATCGTCACATCGTCGCCGATATAGCAGCCCGGCATGATCGTCACCCCCCTGCCGACCACCACATCTTTTCCGAACGCCACGCTCTGTGCTACGACACTCCCTTCGCCGATGATCGGCTCTCTCCCCTCTTTTCGCATCGGCTCCGGCGCGAAAAAGGCACTCGCCAACGCCAGTTTCAGATAGGGCTCTTCGTCGACCAGGGCGACACTTCCGGCCGGAACGAGATCGGCATACTTCGGACTCACCAGTACCGCCGCCGCTTCCGTCTTCGCCAGATCCCCGAGATATTTCGGGTTCTCCAGAAAGCTCAACTGATTTGCCCTGGCCCCCGCGAGGGTACCGATCCCTTCGATCTCGCGATCTTCTCCGCCGAACGCCACGCCGATCGCGCTGGCGAGCTCGCTCAGCCTCATTCGCGCTCCATGGCCACCACGCCGCCCCGGACGATCTCGACCGGGTGGAAACGCTGCGCCGCCTCGATGAAGTGCTTGACCCGTTTGGGCTCGTCGGCGACCATCGTGATGATATGCTGGCTGCTGACGTTGGCGATGCCGCCGTTGTAGGCCTGGCAGAGTGCCTGGATGCTCGAGAGCGACTCGTTGATCGGAAATTTCATCATCACCATCTCCTTCTCGATCATCTCCTCGTGCTCGATCACCTTGTAGGTGGGGATCAGTTTGTGCAGCTGCTTGATGATCTGTTCGATCACCCGGACGTTCCCCCTCGTTTCGATGGTGAGGCGGGACATGTCGCTGTCGGGAATCGGGGCCACCGTCAACGCTTCGATATTGTATCCGCGTGCCGCGAAGAGTCCGGTGATCCGCGCGAGGACACTGTGCTCGTTCTGGACGATAACGGAAATAATTCTTCGTTCTACCTTCATGATCAATCCTTGAATTCCAGCATCATATTGTAAAGCGTTCCGCCGCTCGGCACCATCGGAAGGACATTTTCGTCACGGTCGACGATGACGTCGATCATCGCGACGACCCCTTTTTCCACCGCATCCTTGAGCGCTTCGTCGAACTCCTCTTTCGTCTCGACCCGGTAGCCGACACCGCCACACGCCTCCGCGAGCCGGACGAAGTCGGGCTGGAAGCTCAGGTCGGTTTCGGCGTAGCGCTTCTCGTAGAAGAAGGTCTGCCACTGGCGCACCATACCCAGGTAGTGGTTGTTGAGGATGATGTTGACGACCGGGAGCCGGCTCTCAACCGCCGTCACAAGCTCCTGGATATTCATCAGGATCGATCCGTCGCCTGTGAAGTTGACGCTCACCTTCTCCGGATGGGCCCTCTTGACTCCCATCGCCGCGGGAAAACCGAACCCCATCGTACCGAGTCCCCCGCTGGTGATGAACTGCCTCGGAAAGCTGAAGGGGTAGAACTGGGCCGTCCACATCTGGTGCTGCCCCACATCGGTCGTAATGATGGCATCCTCTCCCAGCAACTCCCCCACGCGTTCGATGACCCACTGCGGTTTGATCACCTTTTCGTCATCCTCGTAGCGGAGCGGGTGGATCTCGTCGTACCGCTCGAGGATCTGGCGCCACGCCTGGTATTTGTCGGGATCGACACACTCCTTGACCTTCGGAATCATCACCTCGAGCACCTCCCTGAGATCCCCGACGATCGGATAGTCGACATCGACCAGCTTGCCGATGGAGCTCGGGTCGATATCGACATGGATGATCTTCGCGTGCTTGGCGAACTCGGAGAGTTTCCCCGTCACCCGGTCGTCGAATCTCGGTCCCAGGGCGATCATCAGGTCGGCTTCGCTCATCGCCATATTGGCCTGATAGGTACCGTGCATCCCGACCATTCCAAGAAGCAGCGGGTTGTCGTGGGGCAGGACGCCGCGGGCCATCAGTGTCTCGACGGCCGGAATCTGCGTCGCTTCGACCAGTTCGCGCACCAGGTCGGCGCTTCCGGAGTGGATGATGCCGCCGCCCAGATAGAAGATGGGGCGCTTGGCGCTGCAGATCGCCTCGGCCGCCTTCCTGATCTGTCGGAGATTCCCTTTCGTCGTCGGCCGGTAGGTCGGCAGATCGATATGGGTGGGATAGTCGAACTTCGCCAACTCCGCCGTCACATCCTTGGGGATGTCCACGTGCACCGGACCGGGGCGTCCGCTGTTGGCGAGGTAGAAGGCCTCCTTGAGAATCCGGGGAAGCTCCCTGGCGCTGCGGACCAGGTAGTTGTGTTTGGTGCAGGAGCGGCTGATCCCGGTGGCGTCGATCTCCTGGAAGGCGTCGGTTCCGATCAGCGTGATCGGAACCTGCCCGCTGATGACCACCAGCGGAATCGAATCCATGTAGGCGGTCGCCAGCCCGGTGACGGCATTGGTGAAACCTGGTCCGCTGGTGACGAAGGCGACTCCGACCTTTCCCGTCGCACGCGCGTACCCCTCCGCCGCATGGACCGCCGCCTGCTCGTGCCGGGTCAGGATATGCCTGAAGTCGTTTTGCTTGTAGATCTCGTCGTAGACATTCATGATGGCACCGCCGGGATAGCCGAAAACCGTATCGACCCCCTCGAGCTTCATCGCCTCGATCACCATCTGTGCACCGGTCATCTCCATGGCCGCATCTCCTAGCGTAAGAAATTTGCCGATTATAGCCAAAAACGGGTTAAGCGAAAATTTCGCACGATCCGCGTCCGGCGACGTTCAAGTTCCGATAATGGACGATGGAGGGTCGCCGCGGGGCTCAACGGTACGACGCTTCGCGGCAGGCGTCGATCGCCACCCCCTCCCGCAGACCGTCGTCGACGACGACCGTCTCTTCGAAACGAAGGATCTCCATGAGCCGCTCGAAGATCAAAATCCCCGCGGCGATGAGATCCTCCCGCCCGACACCGACGAGCTCCCGCCGTTTCTCCGTATCGAGAGCCAGAAGCCTCTGCAGGTGGGTCCGAAGCTCGTTCCGAAAGAGGATCGTTCCGTTGATCCTGGCAGGATCGTAGGTGGCGTACACCATCCCGAGTTTCATCGCCGCCACCGTGGTCGGAGTCCCGGCCGTCGAAACCAGCAGCGGCGGAAGGCCGCGCGATCCTCTCTGCTGCGAGATAAAAGCGGCCGCTCCTTCGGTCAGATGCGGCAACCTTTTTTCGATCTCCTCCAGCGATCCGCAGCTTTGAGCGACCGTCACGATACCCAGAGGAAAGCTCCGGGTACGCACCCCAGCCTCGTCACAGAAGAGAATCTCCGTCGAACCCCCTCCGATATCGATCATCGCGAAACGTCCGCTCGGAAGTCCCAGCTTCACGAGACGGTTTCTGACGGCCAGGAGGGTGTAGCGGGCCTCCTCTTCGCCGCTGACGACCCGAAATGCGATACCGGTTTCGCGTTCGATCCGCTCGAGAACATCCCTCGCGTTGGCGGCACGGCGTATCGCCTCGGTGGCGACGGCGACGACACCACCGGAAAAGTCGAGCTTCTCCCTCGCCTCCTTTGCCGCCTCGACGATCCGCCTCACCGCCTCTTCGCCGACCGCCCCGCTTTCGTGCAGGCCGTCGGCGGTGCGAACGATCTTCTCGTACCACGCAACCGGTTCGCCTCTTTCGCACTCGAACTCCACGGCCCGAAAGGTGTTGGAGCCCAGGTCGATCGCGATCATTCCAGGATCTCTGACGGGAGCGATGCGGGGTCGATCCGCTCCGCCTCTTCCGGTTCCGGCCCGGAGAAACGGTCGCGCAGACCGCGTTCGTGGAGCCACGATGCGATCTCGTCATCCATGCCGAAGAGCCGCAGATAACGCTCTACGGCGGCAAGGAGCCTCTCTTCGCCCTCTTTAGCCGCCCTCTCGATCTGTACGAGATACCCCTGCTTGATGAGACTGACGATCTTCGCCCTCTTTAGCTCCAGAGTGACGAAGGGGGCGAAAATTCTCTTCAACGCATCCACATCCCCCCGCGAAGCCGCCGATTCCGCTCTCTGAACCACTTTGCGCCACGCCTCCTCGAGATTTTGGACGATCCTGGTCTCCTCCAGGGCGGGATGCTGTTCGAGAATCCTGTAGATGGCGGCGTAGTTCTTCTCGGCGAAGTGGCGCATCGCCGAGGCGTAGAGATTGGCCCTCTCCAGCAGCTCCTTCGCCGTCTCTTTCATATCCGGAAACTCCATGAGCTGCGACGCCAGACGTGCCGCCTCCGCGTAGCGGCCCGCCTCCAGTTCGCCGCGGGAGCGCTGGGCGATCGCCTCTCCCACCTTTTCGATCTTTTTGTACTCCTCGAGCTCCATGATGGCCGGATAGCGCTTCGCCAGCTCGATCGCCCCCTTGAAATCGCGCTTGTTCACCAGCTTCATGAAGAGTTTGTAGATCTCCTTTTCGTTCAGAAGCGCCTGGATCAGCACGCTTTTGCTCGAAATCCCGCGAAAAGGCCTCACCAGCTCCTTGACCCTCTCCTCGCCGCCGTTTTGCAAAACCACCTTCTTGGCTCGCGCAAAAACGCTCTCCCACTCTCTCTCCATCGCCTCGTAGTAGCGGTTCTGCTTCAACATCGGATAGCGTGCCGCCATCGAGTAGGCGAGCGGGTACTTTTTGCCCTGTACGGCGGTTTTGAACTTTTCGAACTCAGAAAAATCGTTGATGAGCTGCTGTACGAGCAGCCGTTTGGAAGCCTCCACGCAGAAGGGTTCGAGCACCCTCTTTGCTTCCTCTCTCTTTCCGATCTCCAGGAGCGACATCGCCTTTTCGAAAGCTTCGCTCCAGAGCGCTTCGAGCCGGACGTAGGCGTCGCTGTAACGCAGAAGGGGATTCTCCTCGGCAAGACGGTAGGCCGAAGCGAGATCGCCCGCGGCGATGAGCTCCTCCATCTTCCGGCTCTCTTTGAGCGGCGCGTTGAAGGTCACCTCGCCGTCGGCCAGACCGACGATCAGATGGTTCCCCTCGGGGGCGTAGCAGAGCCTCTTGACCGGTTTGTGGTACTGTAGGTAGCGCTGGGAGATCAGTTCGTAGCTCTCCAGGTCGTAGAGAGAGACCGCCCCGCTCCTGTCCGCGGCGAAGAGAAAGCGGTGGTCCGGTGTGACGGCGATCGCCGTCACTTCGTCGAACATCTTCCTGAGCCGCTTGAGAACTTTGGCACCGAAGTAGTCCCAGACGACGATCTCCCCCTCCTTGTCGGCCGCCACGAGACGGTGGCCTTCGATGAAAAGGATGGCGTTGATCGCCTTGGCGTGGCCGATGAGCCGGAACCCCTGCGAAAGAGAGGAGATGTTGGTGACGATGATCCGGCGGTCGAAACTCCCGGTCGCGATCCACTGACCGTTGGGGCTGAATGCGATGGCGGTGACGAAATCGGAGTGGTGGGGAAGCGACGCCACCATCCGCCCCGTCGAGAGGTTCCACAAAAAGGTCTTGCCATCCTGTCCTCCCGTCGCCAGGTAGCGCTCTCTTTTGGCGATACAGAGACTCTCCACATCCCCTTCGTGACGCTTGAAGCGAAACAGCAGCCGCTTGGTCCGACCGTTGAAGACCGCGACCCCTTCCTTCCTGACACAGAAGGCGACATAGCGCCCATCTTCCGAAATATCCGCCCCCTGCTGGAGCTGCTCGTTCTGGGCGAGTGTCGTTTTGAAACCGTCGGCGAGATCGATCGGATCGAGCGTGAAGAAACGGACGGCGTTGGAGCTGTCCATGATGGCGACACGACGGCCGGAAAGCGGCTTGATCGCCGTGATCGTATGTTGAAACTGCAGACGCTTTTCGATGATCATCGTATCGTCTCTAGTGTTGCTCTTCGAAGCGGAACCCGTGCTCTCGGAGCAGCTCCCTTATGCGCTCCTGGTGCGCCTCGCCTTTCGTCTCCAGGGCGATGGAGACATAGGCATCCCCGAACTTCAGATCGAGCGAGGTACGGTCGTAGCCGATCTGCACAATATTGGCCTGCGCCTCTTTGAGAATCTGCGTCAGCAGCATCAGGCTTCCCGGCTTGTCCACGAGCGTGACGACCAGCTTCATCTTGCGATAGGACTTGACCAGGCCCTTCTCGATGATGACCGAAAGCATCGTGACGTCGATATTGCCCCCGCTCAGCAGCGACACCACCCTCGCCCCTTTCGGCAGGGAGAGTTTGTCGTGGATCAGGGCGGCGACTCCGACGGCTCCAGCCCCTTCGACCACCAGTTTCTGCTTCTCGAGCAGATAGAGAATGGCGTTGGCGATCTCTTCGTCGTCGACGAGGATCATCTCGTCGACATACTCCAGCAGATAGGCGAGCGTCACGGCGGAGGTGTCACGTACGGCGATACCGTCGGCGATGGTACGCACCTCCACCGTGTCGATCGGTCTCTTCGCATCGAAGGAGAGCTTCATCGCCGGGGCTCCCGCGGCCGCAACGCCGATGACGCGGGTTTTTGGCGAGAGGGCTTTGACGGCGACGGCGATGCCGCTGATGAGCCCGCCCCCACCCACGGGCACCAGGATCGCGTCGGGCGATTCACACTGCTGCAGGATCTCAAGAGCGATCGTCCCCTGCCCCGCGATCACCTCGTCGTCGGCGAAGGGGTGGACGAAGATGCGTCCCCTCTCCTTCGCATACGCCACCGCGTAGGCGTAGGCTTCATCGTAGTTCGTGCCGCTGAGCACCACCTCCGCCCCGTAGGATTTGACCCCGTCGACCTTCGTCAGCGGAGTCGTTTCGGGCATGACGATCGTGGCGGGAATCCCGAAATGTTTCGCCGCGAGCGCCACCCCCTGGGCGTGGTTGCCCGCACTGGCCGCAACGACCCCCCTGCGCCTCTCCGACTCCTCCAGCGAGGCGATCTTGTTGAAAGCCCCCCGGATCTTGAATGAGCCGGTATTCTGAAGGTTCTCCTTCTTCAGGTAGACCTCGTACCCGCTCGTCTCGCTCAGTTTCGGAGCGTAGGAGAAGGGTGTTTTGGCCGCGACGTTCAGTACTTCGTCGTGCGCTTTTCGGATATCCTCGAGCGTGATCATGCAAGCTCCCTGTGGTCGACCATCGCACAGCGGCTCTGGACCACGCGCATACCGTGCGCTTTCGCCTTTCGGGCCGCTTCGTTGTTGACGATGCCCGCCTGCATCCAGACCACTTTCACATCCCCGCGCTCGATGCAGGCATCGACCACCGGGGCCACCGCCGCCGACTTACGGAAGATATCGACCATATCCACATCGCCCGGAATTTCGGCCACGGAGCGGTAGACCCTCTCCCCCAGGATCTCCTCTCCTTTCGGATAGACCGGGACGATCGTGTAGCCCGCCTCCTTCAGATACTTCGCCACCCGGTGGCTCGCCTTGGTCGGATCGGGGGAGAGACCGACGACGGCGATTCTTCTGACCTCTTTGAAAATCTGCCGTATCTCGTCGGTATCGGCATTGACGGTGGGAAATTCGCACTCCATGAAAAACCTTTGCCATTTTTCCCGTGAGTATAGCAAACTCCCCCTTAGAAGGCGGTTCTATCGGCAGCGTGAAAGGATCGACTCAACCTCCCGACGGCACCGGGCGCAGAAGTCGTACCCTTTGCGGTCGGTATCGGCGAGCGTATTGGAAAAGTGCATGACACAAAGCGGATCGGGGCAGTGCTCCAACCCGAGCGTATGGCCGATCTCGTGAACCGCTTCGGTCAGAAGCCGGCGCAGAAAGAGTGAACGATCGCCGTCGACCCCGTAGGGAGAATAGCGAAGTCGGGCGGTCGAAACGACGGCACAGCCCATCGCAGCGGAGGCGAGGCCGAATACGAAGTTGAGACGGCTCTCGTACATATCCCTGTCGGTGACACCCAGTACGATCTGCCCCGTATCGAACCTCTCTTCACAGGCGCTCTTCAGCAGCGCCAGGGCACGGAACTGTTCCCGGGAAGAGTCGTACGCTCCGGGGGGAGGGGCGTTTCGGCGGCCCATCGTCACCCCGAGGGAGAAGATCCTCTCAAGCCCCTCCTTCAGTGCCGACGACACCGCCGGCCCGATCTCGAAAAAGGGAACGACGAGGATAGCGCACCCCTTTTCCATCGTCAATATCCCAACGCTCCAAGAAGCGAATAGACCCCGAAGGCCGCCAGCCACGCCAGTACGTTGGGGTAGACCATGTAGAAACCGCGCCACGCCCACTGCGGAACCTCGGCCCAGAAGGTGCTCATCGCCGCGATGCACGGGGAGTAGATCATGATGATGACGATCAGGGCGATCGCCGCCTTGAAGGAGATGTTTTCACGCAGGCGCTCGATCAGCGTGTTGCTCCGTTCGTCGGCATCGCCGACGGCGTAGAGGGTCGCCAGCGTCGAAACCACCACCTCCTTGGCCGCCAGGCCGGTGATCGTCGCCACCGAGACACGCCAGTCGAAGCCCAGGGGGGCGAAGAGCGGTTCGATCGTCTTGCCGATACGGCCCAGGTAGCTGTTCTCGAGCTCTCGGGCCGCCAGTTCGTTCTGCAGCCGACTCTTCGCCGCATCCTCCGTCGCCGCTTCGATCTTCGCCTCGTACCGCTCGAGCATCGCGCCGTCGTGCGGATAGGAGCTGAGAAACCAGATGATCATCGAAGCCCCGGCGATGAAGGTCCCCGCCTTTTTCAAAAAGAGCTTCGCCTTGATCCAGAGCTCCACCGCCAGCGCCTTCATCGAAGGGAAGCGGTAGGGGGGCATCTCCATGACGAAGGGTTCGGGCTCGCCTTTGAAAAGAACCGTCCGGAGAATCTTCGCCACGATCAGCCCGAGGATCGCACCGCTGATATAGATGACAAAGAGGATGTTTCCCGCATGGGCGGTGGGAAAGAAGGCCCCGATGAGCAGTACGTAGACCGGAAGCCGGGCCGAACAGCTCATGAAGCCGAGCACCAGCATCGTGATGATGCGGTCTTTGGGGTTCTTGAGGGTACGGGCGGCCATGTAGGCGGGCACCGTACAGCCAAAACCGCTCACCAGGGGGATGAACGCCTTCCCCTGAAGCCCGAACCGCTTCATGAACCCGTCGAGCAAAAAGGCGGCCCGCGCCATATAGCCGGTCTGTTCGAGCAGGTTGATCCCCAGGAAGAGGATCAGGATATTGGGCAGGAACATGATGACCGATCCCACCGCAGGTACGATACCGTCGGCGAGGACCGACTGGACCGCTCCGGGGGGGAGTACCGCCTTGATCGTGTCGGAGACTTCGGTGAAGGCGGCATCGATCCACTCCATCGGCAGAGAACCCACTTCGAAGGTGACCTGGAAAAGAAGCCACATGAAAAAGAGGAAGATCGGCAGTCCGAAAAGGGGGTGGATCAGCAACCGGTCGAGGCGGTCGGTGAGCGAAACCTTCCTGGGGGGAGTCTTCAGCGCTTTCATCACCAGCGCCTTGGCGAGGGCGTAGCGCTCGTCGCCCAGAATGTCGCGGGTCGTCTCTTCGTCGTATTCGAGCTCCAGCTCCCGATAGATCTTTCCGAGCAGTTCGTGCAGTTCGATGAAGATCGGAAGGTCGTGGATGATCTTGTAGATCTCCTCGTCCCGGTCGAGCAGCCGGATCGCGATGAAGCGGGCCTCGTCCGGATCTTTGAAGTGGGGGGACTTGTGCAGTACCCTGACCAGCTTTCCGATCTGCTCTTCGATCCGCTCGTCGTAAAAGAGTTTGTTCTTCGGTTTGGGGGCCGTGTAGCTCTTGAGGATCTCGTCGACGATTTCATCGACTCCGCGGTGCTCCTTGGCCGACGTGAGAATCACCGGAATCCCCAGCAACTCCTCGAGCTTCTCTCGATCGACCGAGCCGCCCTGTTTCTCCAGCTCGTCGATCATATTGACCACGAGGATCATCTTCTTCTGCATATCCAGCAGCTGGAGGGTGAAGATCAGGTTGCGAGAGAGGGTGTTGGCGTCGACGACATTGACGATCAGATCGTAGCTCTCCTCGTAGAGAAACTTCCGGGCCACCTGCTCTTCGGGCGTGTAGGCGTTGAGCGAATAGATCCCCGGCAGATCGACGATCTCGATCTCGTAGCCGGCCCGCTCGATATAGACCTCTTTCTTCTCGACCGTCACCCCCGAAAAGTTCCCCACGTGCAGGCGCGCACCCGTCATCGAGTTGATGATGGAGGATTTGCCCACGTTGGGCTGACCGGCCAGAGCCACCCTGATTCTCTTCATTCGCACTCACCTTTGGGCTCCATGAAGATGGAAGCCGCCTCCTCCTCCCTCAGCGCGATCTTGGTACCGTCGCTCTCGATCTCCCATGTCTGTTTGGCCAGGGTGTGGTCGAGAATGCGGATCTCGCTCCCTTTGGCGAGCCCCAGGGAGAAAAGACGCCCTTTGATCGGATCCTTGGCGCGGATCTTCACGATACGCCCTTCGCATCCGATACTGCAGTCGGTCAACGGTTTCATACGCTTGTGCACCTCGTGAGTTTTTGGGGTGATTATAGAGCAAATCGGAGACAAAGTCAATAGTGTTGATAATCATTCTCATTGTTGCCTTGTTTTCGCTTCTCCCCTCTCTTGTGCTACAATGCGATCAGAAAACCAGCGGAATCGATCCCGACGAAAGATGGAAACGACCATGAAAAGAGCCCTGTTCTTCATTCTGATCGCAGCCGGCGCACTCCTCGCCCAGGAGGCGCTCTATCAAGACGACATCACGGCCGAGGAGGCAGCCCGGATGGTCGAAACGGAGAGAGCGCTGCTCATCGATGTACGCGACCCCAGGGAGTTCCTCTACGCCGGCCATGCCGCGGGTGCGGTCAATATCCCCCTCTTTTTCGTGCGGGTGGAGCTTCCGCCCGTACGGACCCGGCTGAAGGTGGCACAGGTCGAAGCCAAAAGAGGCGAAGCGCTCCATCTCAAAAAGAGCTACCGCCCGATGATGGATGAAAACGGCAGGTTCGTCGAGGAGGTCACCGAAGCGGTCGGGGGGAGAGTCGACCGGCCGATCATTCTGATCTGCCGAAGCGGCGAACGCTCCATCTACGCCGCCGAGAAGCTGGCGAAAAACGGCTTCACGAACGTCTACAATCTCGAAGGGGGCTACCTCTTCGACTGGAAAACGGCCGGGCTCCCGTCCGGCGGTGAATGAGACGGGACAAAAACAATCGAAAAAGGATCACACACATGATAGGAAAAACGGTTCTGCTCGCCCTGACAGGTTCGACACTGACGCTTCACGCGGGATTTTTCGACTCGCTTCCGATACCGGGCGACAAAGAGAGTACCGCTTCGGCGATCCAAACGGCCCAGACCGAAAACGCCCCACTCCTTTCGACACTCACAGGCACCCTCGGGATCACGGACGAGCAGGCGGCCGGAGGTACCGCCGCACTCCTGCAGGCCGCTTCCCGGAAGATGCCCGCATCCAACTACGGTGAACTGCTCAAGAGTGTGCCGGGGCTCGAGTCGATCGCCGGTTCGAAGGGAGATATGCTCGCAAGCGCCCTGGGAGTGGCGGGCGGAAACGGCAAAGACAGCGTCACGGCCGCTTTCAAAGCGCTGGGGATGGATGGTTCGATGATCGGTAAGTTCGTGCCTCTTCTGATGCGGTATGTCGGGCGGTACGCCTCCACGGAGAACCTCTCCCTTCTGCAAAGCGCCCTCTCGGGACTGACGGAGCGTTAGCGCTTTACGAGTACCGTTCCCGCCTCCATATGGGGGGTGTGGGGAAACTGATCGAAGAGCGCCGCCCCGACGAGACGATGGGTGCGGCTGATCGTGGCGAGGTCGCGGGCGAGAGTTTCCGGATTGCAGGAGATGTAGATGATCGTCTCGAAACTGCACACCAGGGCCCGAGTCTCCTCGTCCAGCCCCGCTCTGGGCGGATCGACCAGCACCGTCTGCAGATCGTAGCCCGCCAGGTCGATCCCCCGAAGACGCGTGAACTCCCGCTTCCCTCCAAGCGCCTCGGTGAACTCCTCGCTGCTCATCCGCACGAAGGCGACATTCCCGATGCCGTTGAGGGCGCAGTTCTCCTTCGCCGCCTGGATGGAGCGCTTGGAGATCTCGGTGGCGATCACACGCTCAAAGAGGGTCGAGAGAGGAATCGTGAAGTTGCCGGCCCCGGCGTAGAGTTCGCAAAAATCCCCCCTTCCGTAGTTCCGCGCCTGTGCCATCGCCCATTCGATCATCAGGGTATTGACGGAGGGATTGGGCTGGGTGAAGCTCTGCTCGTAGTGGCGGTAGAGAAAATCGCGCCCTCCGACACTCAGCCGCTCGGTCACATACTCGCCGCCCAGCACCACCTTCTGCCTGCGGCTGCGGCCGACGATCTTCACGTCGAGTTCGGAGGCGAGCCGTTTCGCCCGCACCTCCCATGCACTTTCGAGCCGCTTGTGGTAGAGCATCGTCACCAGCACCTCACCCGTCGTCGTCGAGAGATACTCCACCCCGAAGAGTCGATGGCCGAGCTCCTCGTCGGCGTTGGACGCCTCCAGGAGTCTCCACATCCGCTCCGCGATCGCAGGCGAAACCATCGGACACTCCTCGAGCAGCACGAACCCCCTCTTGTCGAGGTGGCGCATCGCGTAGTGCAGCCCGCTTCCGTCGTGGAAAATCTTGTATTCGGCCCGGGCCCGGTAGTGTTCCGGAGGTGACGGATAGGGGGTGAGGGGCCCTTTGTAGAATGGTTCCAGCAGCGCGCTCAGCCGCCCCATCTTCCAGGCAAGCTGCGCCGGGTAGGATCGGTCGTGGAGCGAACAGCTTCCGCACTTTCCGAAATGGCGGCAGCTCATTTGAAACTCTCCACGAGGTTGCCCACCAGCAGGTGCCAGCCGTCGACGAGTACGAAGATGAGGATCTTGAACGGAAGCGAGATCATCACCGGAGGAAGCATCATCATCCCCATACTCATCAAAACGGAGCTGACGACCATATCGATCACCAGAAAGGGCAGGAAGATCAGAAAACCGATCTCGAATGCCGTCTTGAGCTCGCTGATCATGAATGCAGGCAGCAGAACCGTCAGCGACACATCCGCTTCGGTCTGGGGATTGGGAAGGTTCCGGATGCGGTAGAAGAGGGCCAGATCCGCTTCGCGGGTGTTTCGCAGCATGAAGGATTTGAAGGGTTTGACACTCTCCTCGAAAGCGACCTCGTAGCCGATCTTCTTGTCCATATAGGGTTTGATCCCCTTCTCGTACGCCTCCCTTCCCATCGGTTCCATGATGAAGAGGGTGATCACCAGCGCAAGGGAGACCAGAAGCTGCGTCGGCGGCGTCTGCTGGGTTCCGAGAGCCTGGCGCAAAAAGGCGAAGACGACGATGAGACGGATGAAGCTGGTCATCACCAGGACCAAAGATGGTGCAAGAACCAGCAGTGTCAGGACGATGACGATGTTGAGGGTATTGACCAGGTCCCGCGGCTCGGCAGGCGCACTCAAAGAGAGGTTGACCGTCGGGATCTCCACCGCCCCCGCCAAGACGGGGAGCGTGACGAACGAAAAGAGTATGAAGAGTCTGCGCATCGATTCCATACCGGCTATTTTAGCCAATTACGGCTTCAAACCGGCATCGAGAATCGATTTTCGTGCCTTTCCCTCCATTTCGGGCTCGTTGGAGAAGAAGTAGAGGTCGACGCGGCGGTTCTTGGCACGCCCCTCGGGGGTGGCGTTGGTGGCGACCGGTTTGAACTCGGCGTTTCCGCAGGCGCTGAGCCGCTTGGGATCGACCCCGTCTTTGATCAGCTCCTTGACCACCGAAACGGCCCGGGCGGCGGAGAGCTCCCAGTTGTCCCTGTAGGGGCTGCCGGCTCCGGGCGGGACATTGTCGGTGTGGCCCCGGACATTGACCTGCAGCGTATTGGGAAGACGGTCGATGATCATGGCGATCCGCTTGAGAAAGAGTATCGCGTCCATATTGTCGATCTTCGCCTCCCCCGGCTTGAAGAGGAGTTCGGCCGGAAGGCGGAGCAAAAACCCCTTCTCAGACTCCTCCAGCACCGCCGGGGTCGCCCCCTGGCTCATCATGATCTCGTTCATCTCGTTCTTGAGGGAGTTGAGCTGCATCATCATCTGGCTGATCTGGTTGGCCATCTGCGACTGCGCCTGCTGGGCGGTCTGGATCTCCGTGGGAGAGGTGGCGGCGGCACCGCCGCCGGTGCCGCTCTCCATCCGCCGCTCCTCGAGCTCGGAGCGCTCACCCCCCTCCAGTACGCTCAGTGCCCCGGCGAGCGACCCGATCGCCTCTTCGAGCTTCTTCGCATCCATCGTCGACATCGAGAGCAGCAGGACGAAAAAGCACAGAAGAAGGCTCATCAGGTCCCCGAAAGCCGCAAGCCACCCGGGCAGACACTTGGGACATTCGGGACACTTTTTCTTTCCCATCGCTCACGCCTACTCGAACTGGCTGACGCGCTCGTTGGGCGGCAGGAACGAGAGGAGTTTCGCCTCGAGTGTGCGGGGGTTGTCCCCCGCCTGGATCGACATGATCCCCTCCAGGATGATGGTGCGCACGAGATTCTCGTCGGCGTCGCGGATGTTGAGAATGTTGGCGATCGGAGTACCGAAGATGTTCCCGATCATCGCACCGTACATCGTCGTCAGCAACGCCACCGCCATCGACGGACCGATGGCGCTGGGATCGGACATGTTCAGAAGCATCGCCACCAGTCCGATCAGGGTTCCGATCATCCCCATCGCCCCGGCGAGCCCCGCCCACTGGTCGAAGATGGCGGCGTTGGCCTTGTGGCGATCGCTGGTCTGCTCCATCTCGATCTCGAGCAGCTCGCGGATCGTATCGGGCTCGTTGCCGTCGACCGCCATCGAGAGCCCCTTTTTGAGAAACTCGTTCTCTTCGTTGTTTGCCGCCGCCTCCAGTGAGAGAATGCCGTCACGGCGTGCCTGTGTGGAGTACTCGACCAGCTTCTTGATCAGCTCCGGGACATTCTCCTGGGGAGGCTTGATGGCGATCATGAAGATCTTGACGAAGTTCTTCATCTGCTCCATCTTGAAGGCCACCAGCAGCGCACCGATCGAACCGCCGATGACGATCAGAACGGAGGGGATATCGATATAGGCTCCGATACCCACTCCCATGGCCATGGCACCGAAGAGCAGACCAAGAATCAATACCAAACCGATGACACTACCCAGGTCCATCGACACTCCTGCTTCTATCCCGTAAAATTTTTACGTTTCTTTTTCGAGCCCTTTTCACAAAAAATCCCCATAGGCGGAAACGGAACGGTTCGGCTCCGTAGCGAAGCGCTTCGACGCAAGCAACGCTCAGGCTCTTTCTCTCGCGAAACAGCCTTCCGCGGTGCGTTCTCTCCTATGGGGATTTCTGGTACCGGGTTCCTGTCAAACTATATCGGCCTATTGCCCACAAAGATAAAGAGGCCCTTTGAAACGGCCGAAATTTGGGACATTTTAATCTTTCTTGCGTTAAAATCTCATAAAAACCGGAACCGCCTCGGACTCCGGGCGGCGGCCGGAACAATCACAGAGACAGGACATCGCTTCCCATGAACATTTCAGTCATCATTCTCGCCGCGGGACAGGGGACCCGGATGAGATCGGAACTGCCAAAGGTACTCCACCCCATCAGCGGCCGCCCGATGATCCACTATACGATCGAGACGGCTCTGCGGATCAGCGACGACATCACCGTCGTCCTCTTCCACCAGGCCGAACGGATCGAGAAGGAGATCTCCGAAGAGTTCGGGAGTCTCCGTTTCAAAATGCAAGACCACGCCAACTACCCGGGTACGGGAGGCGCCGTCATGGATATCGACACACGCCACGACCGTATCCTGGTGCTCAACGGCGACATGCCCCTGGTGACTCCCGAAGCGCTGGAGCCGATCCTCGAAAAGGAGGGGGAGATCGTCATGAGCGTCTTCGACCTTCCCGATCCATCCGGATACGGCCGGGTCGTCGTCGAAGATGGAGAGGTCCAGGCGATCGTCGAAGAGAAGGATTGCACCCCCGAGCTCAAAAGGATCGAAACGGTCAACGCCGGGGTCTATCTCTTCAGGAAGGAGGTGCTCGACCGATACCTCCCGCTCCTCTCCAACGACAACGCACAGGGGGAGTACTACCTCACGGACGTGGTGAAGATGGCCCGCGAAGAGGGGCGCCACATCGTCCCGGTCTGGGTCGAGGAGGAGGCCTTCAAAGGTGTCAACAGCCGCTACGACCTCGCACACGCCGAAGAGATGATGCAAGAGCGCATCAGGGAGCGCTGGATGCGCGCCGGTGTGACGATGCACCTGCCCTCGACGATCTTCATCGACTCCCGGGCCACCTTCCACGGCGACTGCACCCTCGACAACGGCGTGACGATCCTCGGCGAGAGTGTCGTGACCGCCAGCCACATCAAATCCCACTCGGTCGTCGAGGATGCCGACATCAAAAACTCCCGTGTCGGCCCGATGGCCCGTATCCGACCCGGAAGCGTCGTGATCGATTCGCAGATCGGCAACTTCGTCGAGGTGAAGAAGTCGAAGCTCACCGGCGTCAAGGCGGGACACCTCAGCTACCTGGGCGATGCCGAGATCGGCGAGGGGAGCAACATCGGCGCCGGCACCATCACCTGCAACTACGACGGTGTGCGGAAGTACAAAACGAAGATCGGCAAAAATGTCTTCGTCGGCTCCAACACCCAGCTCGTCGCACCGGTGACGATCGAGGACAATGTCATGATCGCCGCCGGCACCACGGTGACCGAGGATGTCAAAGAGGGGGCCCTCGCCATCTCCCGAACGCCCCAAAAGGTCGTGGAGGAGTTCTTCCACCGCTTCTTCGGTACAGGCGGGAAAAAAGATGGTTGAACAGGTCCGGCTCGACGGCAAGAAGATCCTCGTCGGCGTCACCGGAAGTATCGCCGCCTACCGCGCCTGCGAACTGGTACGCCTCTACGTCAATGCCGGGGCCGACGTGCGGGTGGTGATGAGCGAAGCGGCCGCCCGCTTCGTCTCGCCGCTCACCTTCGAAGCGCTCAGCGGCCAAAAACCCCTTTGCGAAACGACCGAGACGTGGGAGGGGGATCTCAACCATATCGGAATCGGCGAGTGGGCCGACCTCTTCGTCATCGCCCCCGCCACCGCCAACACGATCAACAAGATGGCCAACGGTATCGCCGACAACCTGCTGCTGCAGACCGCCCTCGCCTATGCGAAGACGACCCTTCTGTGTCCGGCGGCCAATCCCCGTATGATCGGGCATCCCGTCACCGAGGGGAGCCTCAAGCTCCTCAAACTCCACCGTATCGACGTGGTCGAACCCCAGACCAGACCACTGGCGTGCAACACCGTCGGAAAGGGTGCGATGGCCGAACCGGCGACGATCTTCGCCCACTCCCTCAGGCACCTCTTCGAAGAGGAGTACTGGAGAGATCGCCGCGTCGTCGTCACGGGAGGAGGGACGATCGAGAAGATCGACGAAGTCCGCTACCTCTCCAACTTCTCCAGCGGAAAGATGGCCGAGGCTCTGGTGACCGCCCTCTACGCCAAGGGGGCGGATGTCTGCTACGTCACGACCCGCGAGCCCAGAAGCATCCCGCCGGTCCACGTCATCCGGGTCGAGAGCGCCGAAGAGATGCTCTCGTATACCGAGGACGCCTTGCGCGTGGCGAAAAAGGGGCTTCTCACACGACCCTCGTTCCACTCCGAAAGCGGCCACCCGGAGCTGGTCCAAAAGAGCCCCTGGCTCTTCATGGCCGCCGCCGTCAGCGACTACCGCCCCGCCCACCCCCAGCACGGCAAACTCAAGAAGAGCGCCCTGGGCGGGCAGTGGTCTTTGGAGCTGGTCGAAACCCCGGATATCCTCGCATCTCTCGACAAGAGGGGGATCAAAAGCGTCGCCTTCAAGGCGGAGATGGATCGCGAAAGGGCCCTCGAACACGCGCGCCGCGCCCTGAAAGAGAAGGGGGTCGACGCCGTCGCCCTCAATATCCTCGAAAGCAGCCGCAGCTTCGGAAGCGACACGAACGCCGTCACCCTCGTCACGCCCGAAAAGGAGATCGAGATCCCGCAGGCGACCAAGTTCGACGTGGCCCTTTCGATGCTGGAGGCCCTCGAACATCTATGATCCGGGGCCTCACACCGCTACACGACGCACACCGGATCCTGGCCAGACTCTCGGCTATCGAAGTCAACGCCCTCCTGCAGCTTGGAATCCGGGTCGAAACGAGCGAAGGAGACGGCACCTACCTCATCCGCCTGGGACGGCACACGCTCCCGACCAAAAGCGACCTGCCGCTGCAGCCCGGCAGAGAGTACTGGGTCGATCTGGAGCGGACCGGGGAGGGGCCGATACGTCTCCTTCGGCCGCTTCTGAAGCCGAAGATCCTGCAGGAGGAGGGGTTCGTACCTTTTCGGACCGACCTTCTTGCCCAACTCTCGGAGGAGAAAAGCCCGATCGATGGGTTCAGGGAACGGTTGGTCCAGATGATGGCCGCCACCCAGAGCAGGGAGCAGTTCCAGACCCTTTCGCAACTGCTCCTGTCACTCCACCACGGCGTCGTCACTCTCCCCATTCT
>Ga0256914_1001224_pt1 | contig 23970 bp, 9 predicted proteins | sample HulkmetaG_FD_191571 | JGI IMG/M metagenome (GOLD analysis project Ga0256914, IMG submission 191571) | Hydrothermal chimney microbial communities from Main Endeavour vent field at the Juan de Fuca Ridge, Pacific Ocean - Hulk | ecosystem: Environmental > Aquatic > Marine > Hydrothermal vents ... | reverse complement strand
ATTGATTTGTAAGATTTTCAGCAAGATATTTTTCCGCTTCAGTTATGTTTATTTTATAATGTTCAAATTTATCCTCGTTATCTACATTTACTTCCGCAATATTTTTACTTTTGTTTATTCTGTTTATTACCAATTGTTCCTCTGTTTGTAACGAAACAATATTTTGAACAAATGCTTTTTTGAATGATTCAATCGCTTTATTTTTGTTACCCAATAAATCATATACTTCCGATATTTTAACTAACGATAAAGCATCGTTACTATTTATTTCCAATGCTTTTTCAAAATATTTTTTTGCCTTTTCCGGAGCTTTTTTCTCTAAATACAAATTTCCGATTTCATAAAATGTTTGATAATCTTTTGGGTTACTTTTTAAATACTCATTATAAATATTTAATGCTGAATCATATTTTTTTGTTTCTCTGTACAAATAGGCCAAAAGGAAATATATTTTTTTACTACCCAATTTTTTTTGCAACGCTTGTTGTAGCACCGAAATTGCTTTATCAAAATTATTTGTTTTTTTATATAAACTTGCCAGTTTAAAATATACTTCTTTTTCGTTCGGATTTTCTTTTAAAAACTCGGAATATTTAATAATTGCCGTTGAATCATTCCCTTCGGTTACATAAGTATTAATTTTATCCAATACAATGCTTTTATCGTTGGGAAACAGTTCTTCCATTTTGTTGTATAAGGCTCTTTTCTCTTTTTCCTGACCTGTTATGGATAAGTAGTTAAGCATTTCATCGTATATTTGTCGTTCTTTCGGATATTTTTTTAACAAAGCATTATAAATATCGAACGCCTTTTTTACTTTATTTTTGGAAAGATATAATCTGCTCAATTGTAATCCGATTTGTATATTATCTGAATTTCTCTTCCAAACCGGCTCCAATTTTTCTGTTGCTTCATCTATTCTTTCTTGTGAAATTAAAATCAATGAATTGTCAATTAAAAGTTTATCGCTATCAGGAAATATTTTAAGAGCATCATCAATAACCATTTCCGCTTCTTTATACCTGCCAAGTTCAATTAAGGAATTTTCTTTTAATATCCAAGCATCTTTAATGGAATTATCTTGTTCCAGAACTTTATTAACATATTTTATTGATTTGTTGAAATTTTGTTTTCTAAATTCCACAATAGCCATATTCATATACAGTTTAGGAAGAAATTCTTTAACTTCTTTATTATCAGGTTCTTGTTTTAATATTTCGAAAAATATCTTTTCAGCTTTTTTAAATTCGGCTTTATTAATATAAATTTTTGCAAGCACAAACTTCAACTGTATATCATTCGGGAAACTGTTACATGCTTTTTCTAAAAAAGTGAGTGCCTTATCCAGTTTGTTCAATTCAATATAACAATTAACCAAATAGTAATAGGGCTTAGCATCAAACGGATTGGTTGCAATATATTTTTCGAATGAAACTGCTGCTTCAGAAAAATTTCCTGCATTATAATCTATTACTCCCTTAGTAAACAAATCCTGTGCAGCAAGTGATATATTTACAAAAAAGAATAGAATCAAAAATTTATTTAACAGAAACCGTCTCGTCATATTTACTTTCATTTCCGGAAGTATCCACTGCTTTTATTCTGTAAAAATTATTTTTATTACCTGTTTTATCTGTAAACGATGCCTCTTTAATTAATTTTTTATTTAACAATTTATAATCTCCGCTAGGATAATCGGCACGGTAAATATTATATCCGGCCATATCAAAATCAATAGATTCAACCCAAGTAAGTTTAACAACATTATTTTTGAATCTTGCTTTTACATTACGTGGTGCCGGAGGCGGAGAAAAATCTTTAAACATTATCGAATCTTTTACCGAAGTTTTGCTTACGTTTCCGGCAGTATCAACTACCGTAACGGAATAAACATAACTAGTTCCCTTTGAATTTAGTGTATCCGTATAATAGATAGGAGTTTTATTAAACTCGGCTAATTTAATTTTCTTTTTGCCCAATTCGGCTTTATAAATAATATATTTATTCGCATCAAGCGAGGGACTTGCTCCACAACTAACTAATACATAATCTCCCTTGTTTTCGGCTCTAAAATCATTTGGCAACAAAGGCGGTTCTATATCCGGTACGGAAACCACAATTTTGATGGAATCACTTTCGTTACCGGAACTGTCAACAGCGGTAACACAATAATAAAATTTTGCTCCGTATCCAAAACCTTTATTATTTTCGCCGCTATCAGTATATATTACTTTTTTATACGGTTTTAAGGTAATACGACTTTTCATCCCGGTAGGTCTTTCACTTCTATAAACGTAATACCCCAAAACATCTTTTGCTTTGGAAGGTTGCCATTTAAGTTGAACCTTGTTATTTATAATCTTATATGCTAACTTACCATTTAATACCGGAGGAACTTCATCTCCAAAATATATCCCAATAGGATTACTTTGGTCTCCAACATTTCCGGCAGAATCTACAGCGGAAACAGTATAAAAATATTGCTTTTTCTCTTCCGAAAGTGAATCCACAAAGAAAGGTTTATCAAACGGAATAAGTTGCTTAGTAAGTTTTATAAATTTTCCTGTTAATTTTGTCCCTCTGAAAACATTATATCCTTTTACATCAAGTTGTGGACTTATATTCCACGATATGTTTACTTTTCCTTTTCTTCTCTGAGCAAAAACTCCGGTTACTATTGAAGGCGGAGTAGTATCTTTTAAGAGGACAGATGCTTCGTTACTCGGTTTACTTTCGTTTCCTATCAAATCGGAAATGGTTACTTTATAAGTATATTTTACACCCTCTTTCAACCATAAATCTTCATATTGCGGAATACTGTTATCGTCGCGAATAATAATTTGCTCGTTAACTTTATGATATTTGCCGCTTCCTTCTTTTCTGTAAACGTTGTAAGTAAAGCCTACATCAGAAAAATCGCCTTTCCATTTAGGGTAATTCCACTCTAATTTTACAAGTTTATTTCCGGGTGTCAGTTCTAATTCCGACGGAGCTTCCGGTATTATTGTAGTTGCTTTTGCTTTAATTATTAAACTGTCGCTTACTCTTCCGGATTTTTTAAAAATTAATTTATAAGTATATTCTTTCCCTTTCTTTATATCGGTATCCAAAAACCACCTTCCGGCAACTTGTGCGGCTTTTATACTTATTAAAGAAAGAATTGCTCCTCTAAAAGTATTAGACCGAATTTGACGCGCAACATATACTTCATTATCGCTATCCACGGCTTTGGAAATTAATATCCAATCACCCCCTAATACAACTCTTGCTTCGGTAGGATCTAAAACCGCTTTAATCGGTTGAGATGTGAGTAGAACATATCCCGTATCAGCCTTTCTGTAAACATTATATTCTTCGTTTGCAGAAAGAGGATTTACTAAAAAGATTGCCAACGAATCCCCCTTTACCATAGTAAAAGCTTTATGCTTCTTTGTTTGAGCGTTTATTTCGGCAAATAGTAATACTATTAAGAACAATGCGGCAAGTGTTTTTTTCATAACTTCTCCTAAAACAAAACGTTGCTTATGTTAAATTTATTTTATTTATGTTTTAATTTGCCTCGGGTATTTTATCCGAGGCAATAACCATTTTTATTTTAATACATGATATTTTGTTTCTACCGGTGACCAAAGTCCTGCACCGTTTTGAACTTTAACTTCAACCATTATTGTTTGGTCCTTACTTAAATCATATTTTGAATACGGAAATTCAACAGTTGATGCCGTTTGATTAGTCCAATTAACAATTAAAGAATAGTGTTTTCTACCAACTCCAATAACTTTCGGTGCTCTGAAAATTCTATATCTTATTTGACTTATACCCGATTGCGGGTCGTTCAAATTAGTAAAGCGAATTTTAACTTTGGCATTAACGGATCTTCCTCTTGTTTGCCTAGGATATCTGTTGTTATTCCTATTGCCTACAGCAGAAGTTTTTCCGGTTTGCGCTGTATTTTCGGATGTAATCACTATTCCGGGTTTCGACGGCGGTGAAAAATCCGGGATTTCATAAGTTGCTTCTCCAATATACGACCACATTCCCAATCTGTTTTTAGCTTTTACTTCAATTTTAATCACATCACCGGAATTACAACCAAGTTGACTTAATCGCAAGAATTTATGCGTTTGGCTCGGAATGTTTTGCTGCCAATCTTTGATTGTTGTCCAAATAAGAGAAACAGCATTTTGAGAACTTATATTACTTAATGCTCCAACATTATTGTTTGTAGTTTTGTTACCGCCATTAACCGATAATATTTGCTTTCTAATCCTATATTGATAAGATTCTACACCACTCTCATCATCTTTAAGATTATCAATATCAAATGCTAAAAATTTGACTTTATTACCGCTTTCGTATGCTCTTAAATTTGAAACGGTAGGACGTTCCGGCGGAGTATCATCCTGATAGAAATATCCGGTATAACAACTTTCGCCTCTTGTTCCTTGACCGTTAACAGCACGCACAGCAAAAACTGTTCTGTTCCTTTTCGGTAAAACAGGCAATAATACCGTTTGTACCCCTGAAATATCCGAAGGTTTAATTCTAATAGAATCATCGTAAGTGATATTATTTGTATTTGAACCGAGCCCTACTTCATAATATAAAATTCCACATTCAGGATCCATCGAACGAGTATCGAAAACAAGGTACGCACGTTTTTTATTACTTGAATATGCAAAGTTTACTACCGGTTGTGTCGGTGGTGTTGTATCATAAGGGCGTACTTTAAATTCGAGAACAGGACTTCTATTTCCGGCCAAATCTTTACTTCTAACTTCAACATAAAAAGAATCAAGATAAGTTAAAATTGCATCGTTACCAAGCATTGTATTATCTATATGCGAAATATTACCGGAGGAGTAAGATATCCAATGAGTGGAAATAGTATCGTTTTTAGAATGCACAATGCGTACTTCGGTTTGATACGGCTGACCGGTAATATCATCAATTTCGGTTGAATAATTAATATTAACCTCAGCATTCGAATTATCATAAAATTGCAAAAACTGTGCATAAGTCGCAACCGAAGGAGTATAGGAATGTGCAAACGAAAAATTGTTTGTGTAATTACTATTATTTGCATTCCCCCCTCCCATAACATACGCAGGGTTATAATATGCCATATCTACATCGGAAATATTCCTTTTCATATTACGTCTTGTATCTTCGGCACCTTCAGGCAACTCAACTTCACCACGTACCGAAACATTAGAATTATAATAAGTCATCTGCTGCATTGGTAAAACATTTGTAAAGACTTTTGTAGGAGGAGGAGGTGGTGTCAAATCCACTTTTACATATATATATTTACCGGCAAATAACCCCCATCCGGTCGGCGGCATTTCGGTATTCAATTTCCATAAACCGTCTCCGTTTTTAGCTGCAACTCTTACCTGATAAATTTCCCCGTCCTGCATATTTAGCCCGTTAATAACAACATTTTTTCGGCCATAATTATTCGGCCATGAAAGATAAGGATTAGTTACAACATTCTGTGCTACTCCCTGAGTACCCGGAGTAGAAATGCTGGATAAATTACTGGTGCCAATTTGGAATTTATTATTATTTGACGACGGGAATTCGGTTTTAAATAATTTATATCTAAATTCTTGGATTCCGCTTTCAGGGTCTATTGCTCCCCATTTCGCTTTTATTCTTGTAGAATCGTTTGTATAATAAACAACATAATTCTTTGCGCCATCGGACAACGGTGTTGCCAAAGTGAAAAGATGACTTCCTTTATAAGGATAGGTAACAAACGTAATTCGCGGCGGAGTATTATCCGGCGGTGCTTCGGTAGTTGTTGTGCTCCCCAATATAGGAGTTTGAGTATTTGAAGTTTTAGGTTCAAACTCAAAGTTTCTGTGTATTGTATATCCTATTTCGTTTCTGGCTTTCAAATAAAAATTCGTTTTTCCGAATTTTGTTTGATTAATTTTAGGCAGATATACCAAATCAATCCCCTTTAATGTTCCTACAGCTTGATATCCCATATCCATGTTAATATCCGGATTATGGCTACGGTATTTTATCATATAAGTAGTTTGTTCTCTTCTCGGGCTTGTAACATCCCATGAAACACGAACATAAGCAGCAATACCGAAATCAATATTATAAGCAATAAGTTTATTTATTATAGGAACTGTCATTTTTGCTTCCAAAGCTTTTTTAATATTTAAGAAATGGGCTTTTCTAGTTTTTTTCTGATGTTGATCTCTTCTTAATAAAGGCGGCTCTTTTTCCCATTTAATAAGATTAGTTAAAATATCATACTCTGTTTCCGTTAAAGCACTTAATGTAGAATAAAGAGTATCCATTTTTAATGTTAGTTCTTTTTGAATATTACCCATTGCTTCAAGGTTTTGTTTCTCTTCAGCTATTCTTGCGGCAATTCTATTTTTAGTAGAATCTCTTAAAGCTTTTAAACCACCGCTCGGAATTGTTTCCCACAGTGTTTTTCCTACTTCAATCGAACGAGCAATAATAGCATTTTTTAATTGACGACCGGATTTTTGTCCAAATAATGTGGTAAAGAAATTAGCCTCTTGATTTTTTTTACTAACAATAGTACCCTGATCCAAACCGCTTAATTTGGCAATTTCTTCAACTCTTATAATATTAAGCCCCGCAAGAACCAGATTGGCAATAGATTCATTATATTTTACATAAGCAAAGTTTGCTTTCCCTCTTAAAATGGCTTCAACAGAAGCGGGGAATGTTCCCGCACTATGATTTACCAATTCATAATTTTTCTTGTTAGCCCAAGTATAAAGGGATTTATTATAAATGTATTCTTGCAAATATGTTTTGCTAATTTTCTCTAATAATTTTGCATACGATTTAGAAAGTTTTTCCGCTCCGCCTTTACCGGAATTTTTTCCGGTTCCTCGCAATACCTTATTTAAGGTTGTTACATTGGCTTGCAATTTTTGATATTCTTCATAAACTCGCTTTCTGTATTCTTGAATTGAATTTATTCCGTTATTCAAATTATTTTGATTGGCGTTTGCAATATCTTCATCCAAATTCATTGAGGGTTTTGTTGTTAACACATAGTTGCCATTACTATCGTAGGTGTAAGATGCAAACTGTGTGCCTGATGTTGGATCTTGTGCCGTTTGATTTAAATTACCCGGAACTGTGGAAAGTGAATTTAATGCATTATTAAACTGAGGCAATAAATCCGTTTTTGCCATCTCGTATTCGTGCATAGCGTTTTCCAACTCTTGTCTCTTTTCTTCAAAACTTCTTAAAGAAGGAGCATGAATTCCTTTATATACTTCATCAATTACCCATCTGTACAGTTTTATTTCCGGACCAACAAGAGTTAACGGTTTATTGATGACCGCCGCAGTCCATAACGGAAAAGCACTTAAATCCTCCCCGTTTATATTACCTTTTTCAACATCGAAAAGCTCTTTAAAAACTTTTTCGGCTTCCGCTTTTTCAGCCGGCGTACCATATTTATATTTACGACCATATTCGGTTAATTTTGCAAAAGCGGTTTTTAACTGCTCTTCACTGAAACTTGCACCGACCGGAGGTCGGTTTTCAATTGAATTTTTCATATCGTTCATCTGTTGTTCGGCTTCTTCCGATTGTTTTGCCGCTTCTTCAATTAAGGCATCCATATCGGAATCGCTGCCTCTGCCGCCGCTAAGATGACCGTTATCTATTTTTGCCCAAACCGAACCTGACCAATCTTTTAGGAAGGTATGAATTTCCAAGCCCGCCTGTCCGTAAAGAATTGAATGGTCGGTATGGATTAATGCACACTTTAACCAACCTTTTGCTTTTACAACGCCCCAAAGTATTTCCGCTTTTACATACGCTTCGGCATAAGCACCCCACGATTTATGAGGCATATACCAAACTTTAACTTCAATACCGGCACTTATTTCAATTATCCAAATATCAAAATCGAATCCCGAATTCATACCCAACATAAATCCGGAATTTCCGATAAAGAAATCACTGCCTGAATTGAGGAAATTGAAAAGTTTAAATTCCGATTTACCGTAAATAGCCCATTGTTGTGCAGAATAGACATAAAATCCCATTCTGCCGTTACCTTTAACAACATAAGGAATTTTCACATCTATTTCGATAAACCCTTCTGCGGCAAATTGTGGCGACCACTGTATCAATAAGTGCATACCGCCTTCTATTCTGTTTTTTTGATTAAGCAGAATAACTTTACCGTCAAGCATGAATTGATTATCGGTAACTGTAATAAGAACTTTACCCGAAATTAAATAATCACTGGCAATAGCAACTTGCCCGTATAGGAAAACTGCAAACTTACCTCCTTGCACGGCAATTTTGTTTTCTGTTTTAGAATCTACACCGGCTAAACGTTTAACGGTAGAAATATCATTTGCCGTAGGATTCCAGAAGAATCCGCCGCCTATACCCGTAATTACAACCGGAGTAATATCTATTCTGGTAGATGTTGCAAGGAAGAAACCGAAACTAACTTTATTATTTATTTTTGCAATTTTACCGACAACTACAACATTCATTCCCTGTATTTCCGCCGAACCGCCTGCTCTTATTAAAAAGTCGTTACCACTACTGTAGTAAAGTAAATCCATTGAGGCTTTCATGGTTCCGACAACATTAAAATTGGCATTCCTAATCAACAATGTATAAGAATTGTTTGTTGAATAGGAAAGGAATCGGTCTACACCTCCGGAACCTAATCCCGTTATGGTTACTTCTCCTCCAAAACTTAAATAGCTGTTAACCGTTATTTGGGTAGAATCCGCATTAGCCGTGTTATTACCTTCCGGCATATCTCCGCCTTTAACCCAAATTTGAGTTTGACTATCTTGATATTGGATGTTTTTCAATTTAAGCGACCCGACACCGTCAATACTTAAACTACCTTCCGTAATATATCCTATATTTACAATTCCGGATTTGTTAAATCTGAAATTTGCAAGAGACAATCCACCCGAAACCGAATTAAAGTTCAGCCCCAAATGTCCGTTCAAACCTATTGTAAGATTTTTACTGTTCGGATCGGTATAAACTTGAATGTTGGAAACACCTATTTTCAGCATATCACTGTTAAATTCAAAATTACCATGAACCGAAGCATTTTTCCATTCTACTTTTCCGTTAAAATCTATCTCAAGTCCGGGTTTAATATTATTTACATTCGATTTATCGCCGATAGATATTCGTTTATTAATATTATCTTCCCAATAAATATCAGCTACCATCTGAACGGAACTGCTTCCAATATTGTTAAAATTCAGATTTAGAGCAAGGTAAGTTAAATCGAATTTGGCTTTCCAAAGTTGAAATTCCGTATTATCTCCGTGCCCGATTTGTTGTTGCTCGTTAACAAAAATAATTTTATTACCAAGTTTTTCATTTGCAGTTATTGTCCCGTCGGGGGCAATGTTAAATCCAAAATCAAATTTGGAGTTTGATGAAGCCACCGGTTCCGGAAGTTTTATCCAACCGCCAACGGCAAGTTTATATTTTGTTTTATTATTTTGGACTTCGGAAACTATACCGAGATTGGTAAGTGCCAAATAATTTTGAATAATTACCAAATCATTTCCCGCAATAAAATTAGCATTTCCGATACTCAATGTTCCGTCGGTTCCTATTGTAAAATCAGTAAAGGACGTAGTATGATCAAATATTTTCAATTCACCGTTCAAAGTTAATTTAAGTACACCGTTGTTATACGAAAACTTAATCGCTTTATTTTGAAGTGATTGGTCATATATTTTAAAATCGGAATTGAATAATTTGAATCTAAGCGGATTGCTTGCAGGTCTGCTTATATCATCCGCCGAAACGGAATTTTTTGTAATTTTCAACCCTTCGATGGTAATTGCAAAATCGTCTCCCAAATCATGGGCTTTAAATTCTCCGTTCATTAATAATTCAAAGTTATCTTCCGTTAATGTTAATTTCATAGCAGGTTTGGCATTAATGCTAATCGGTTTAAACGAACCGATACCGAAATCAAATTTTTCTCCGTTGGCAAAATCGAAAGAAAAGATAAATTTCTTATCGGTATTATTCCATGTTGAAGCATATTGCATTTTGGTTGTATCGCTGCCGTTTATTAACATTTTGGGAATTAACTTACCGGAAAACCTTACTACATTGGAAGCCCCGAAAGCAACCTCTAATCCTTCAAGGGTAATATCGGCTTCGTTGCCCAGAGAAGTTTTTGCAACAGTGGTTATATTGGTTTTATAAGTTTCCGAATATTCACCGAGATTAATATTTCCCGTTAATCCGTTATTGTTAAAGCCGAGATTTCTAACCTTAAGCGGTAACCCGTTTAATATATTCGGGATGGAAATATTTGCGCTGGCTGTTAAAGCATATGTACCGTTCTTACTTCCATAATGAATTTTATAAATATCTACCGGTATTCCTCTGTCTTTTAAGTTTATTAAAGAAGAAGAATCAGCTTTTGCAAGTGTAATTTCACCGCTTACAATTGCTCCGCTACTCGGATTTATTACAACATCAAAAACCGTCGGAATAGAATCTACCGCCGCATTACCGTATTTTAATGCGGGAAGTAACAAAGAAACCGGATTTGTTTGAGTTGTATAAATTCTTAAACCGGCATTAACCGTTTCCGATTGTACAAGTAACTGATTCCCTTTTTTAATACGTAAATAAGCAATACTTGCATCCGGCAAAGGAATAATTTCCGGCATCGGAATAATTCCGAAAATATTTCCGAGAGTTAATCCGTCGTGCGAAAGTGTAGCAATAACATTATTGTTATATATTAAATCAGCATGCCCTTCGGCAACTTGGAACGGATTAATAGAGAATTTGAAATCGTTGGAGTATGTAATTTTGATATCTCCGAACTGGTGGCTCGGATTATTATCCCAACGAATTGAGGCAACCGCATCACCTGTTACCGAAATGCCGGTAGAGTCTAAAGTTAAACTGGAAGTAAACCCGATTTTAGCGGTTTTGTCTTCAGTTAATGCTTGATCGGAAGGGATTACACTCCAATCAATTCCACCGTTATTCATTGCAAGTTTAAGCGCAAATCCGCCGTTAATAGTTAAGTTTCCGCTTTTAACTTTCATTTTTCTGTAATCAAAAACAAGATTGTTAAAAGTTGCGGTTTGAGTTTGGTTGTTAGGCAACTTCAAGCTACTTGTACCATCAATCTTTAATCCGTCTTTATTGAGTACCGCACTGTTTATTGTAAAATTAAGTACCGGCTTGTCGCTAGGAATTCCCCAAACAAATTGTTGATTAATTCCAATTTGTCCGTCAATAATTTCACCTGTAAGCAAATTAAGCTTTAATGCGCCGTTTGCGGTAACAGTATTGTTGTTGCCTGTATTTACAACAAGATTTCCCGTCATATCAAGTACAGCGGATTGTTTTGAACCAGCAACGGAAAAATTTAATGATGACGAGGTTACATTAAATTTACCGAATCCTAAATTAACAGGACATGTAGGAACAAAATTCTGTACCGAGCCGCTAACTTGTCCTAAACTGTTAAGAGAAAATTCGGCATTGCCCATACTAACACTTTGCGATTGTCCGTTGCACCGCATAAATTCCGGAAGTTTAAAATCCCCTTTAAATTTAAATCCTATACCTTGCGAACCGTTATCGTCAAAAAGTCCGCCTGTAATTGTACGAACTAAAAATCCGAAAGAATTTCCGAAATTAAGATTTAAATTATCGTGCTCGTCAAAAGTTACGGGAGAAATATTTCCGGTAATCACTCCGTTGGAAAATCCCGCATCGCGTATTGTAAGCCGCGGATTTTTCATTGCCCCAGTGGCATCGGCAAGATTCGGGAAATTTACTTCAAAATCAAATTTGAATCCCCAATCGGACATACTACCGACAGGGTTGAACCAATTGAAATTCAATTTGGACATTCTGAAAGCAAGCGGTTTTAACTCGATACCGCTAAATTGAAATTTAAGACTATCGGGGAAGGAAGGTATTGAAATTTCCGACATTGTATGAAATCCGGTTCTGTTCAAAGTAACATTAGGAATTTTCGGAATTTTGAAATTCAAACCGGTAAAATCCAAATCCAAGTCCATTGCCAACTCAAAATCCCAACCGGTAATTCCATTGGCATTAGGAGTTTTACTATAAGTAAGTTTTCCGAGATGTAAATTTTCCAATCCCAGTTTAAATTGTGATAAATCTATTTTAGGAATTAAGTCGGAATCCATTCGCGAATCAATTAAACGTACTCCGTTGTTGTTTAACCCTAATTTTGTCCAAAGATTAAACGACTCCGTATTTGATATCTTAAAGTTCAAATCGGAATCGAGTTGTAAATCGAAATTATAATTAGCGGATTTTAAATTTACATTAAAATCGCCGGTAACTTTATTAATAACCAAGTTAAGTTTATCGCTGTTCGGCATTAATTGTATTGTTTTTGCAAAACTACAATCGGCGTGCCCTTCAAGAACACCGGCTTGTGTTATGTTAAGACTCAAAGAATCGCATCCTAACTCGGTATCAAATGCTTTAACATTTCCGGTAAGTTTAAATTTATCCACTCCGTCTATATTTCCGTAATAAACGGATTTAATTGCGTAAGGGATACCGACTCTGGATAAATCGAATGTTGCAGCACTTTCTGCAGGAATGGTTCCCTTAATAAACCCGTCGGTAATTTTCCCTGTTGCGTCATCAATTGCAATACTGAAATTAACCAATATTTTAGGTGGATTGGGGTCGTTAAATTGTAACACTGGGAAAACAAGTTCAATCGGATGCCCTGTTTTGGTAGTTATTCTTGTAGAATTTTTTTCGGTACTAACATTAACAAGTAAAGTTCCGTTTTCTTTCAACTTAAGGTAAGCTATCTCCTCAAGCGGTAACGGAAATTTTTCGGGAACTACTTTGTTTAAGAAATAATTCGGGTCGGGATAAAAACCCGTTGAATTGAAATATCCGATTTTATCTTTTTTATAATATATATCGCATTTACCGCTTGCAACTTTGAATGGTTTAAGTGAGAAAGCAAAATCTTTACTAAACTTAGCTGATAGGTCGCCAAGCTTTTTACCGCCAAAACTAATATCGGCTTTGCTTTCTCCGATAAAAGCAAGTCCGTTTTTATCAAAAGAAATTTTAGGCGGAGTTTCAAAATAAAGGTAATTATCTTCTTTCGGAATTTCGCCTCTCTTCACAATTCCAAAATCAATGTCACCGTTTTGACTAAGAGCCGCCTTCATTGCAAACGGTTGGTCAAAAATTATTTTTCCGTCGGTAATTTCATATGTATTAATGTTTATAGTAAATTTATCGAAAGTAACACCCATTTGTGAATTACCTGGTAAGTTTAGTTTAGAACGGCCGTCAATTATTAATTTCCCTTGTTGAAGTACCGCTCCGTCAACATCAAAAGCAAAGACCGGTTTTTCAAAAGGCAAATCCCAATTAAATCTTTCTTTAATTTCTCCGTTTGCTTCTATCAACTTTCCGTTAAGAACATCGTATGCAACAGTAATATTGCCAATCTCTTTACCTTGTTTATTATTAAATTTAACACCGGCTTGGCCGCTTAAAATAATCTTTTGTCCGTTTTTATTTTTTAATTCTATCTTGGATTTTTTCATATAAAGTGATGCAAGCCCAACGTTTATAGGACATTTGGGAATAAAGTTTTCTATTGCACCGCTAAAAGTTCCGTCTCCGTTTAATTTTATATTACTGAAAGTAATTTTGCCGTCATATCCGCTGCATCTTAAGGCTTCAGGCAAAGTTATTTCTCCGTTAATCTTTACATCAGGTAATAACGACATAATAGAGCCGTCGTAAGAAGTACTTAATTTACCTCCCAAAGAAGTAATTTTAAAAATATCCACACCTTTTAAAGGAAATGAAACTCCGTTCGGGAATTTTAATTCCGGAAGATTAACATTAAATATACCGTCCGTAATATTCGCTTTCAAATCGAGATTAGGGAGTTTAAAACTATCGTCGGTTCCGGCAGGCAGATTAGGCATATTGAATTTCATCTTCCAATCAAAAGCCATTTTTGCTATTGAACCCGGATTCCATTTACTTAAATCGAAAGTAAATGCCGGAACGGAAATTCCATATAAATCAAGAGCAAAGCCGGCAAAATCTATGTTGGGAATCGAGAAATTATCAAAATCGATTTTAGGGAATTTAAAACCTTTGGGGGTAAAAGAGACGTTGGGAATTGTAGGAAGTTTTTTATCGCCAAAATTTGGGAAGGACATATCAATATCCATAGCCAAATCAAAATCCCATTTTTTGTTTTGATAAAGGAGATTTTTCAGATTAATATTTTTAAAATTCCACTTAACCCAACCCAAATCCAAAGCGGAAGCGCTCAAATTGGCAGAAGGAGTAAAAGAGATTAATTGAAATTTATTAGGTTTCAATTCAAAAACAACATCGGCTCCAAACGAATTGTTCGGGTCAAGATTGAATAATAACCCCCCGTTCAAGGTAACGGTAAAGTCGGTTGCACTTGTTGTCAGATTGCCGGAAATACTTCCGCTTACGCTGTTTACTTTTAAAATGAAAAGATTTGAACCTTCGAGCAACGGGATACTTTGCGGTGTATTACACGCAATATTTGCACTGTACTCCCCGTTCTTGTTTAACGACACATTGGATAGAGTACAAGCTGAAGGTTGACCGAAAATTGTTAAATTTCCTTCCAACGTTGCTTCTATTGCAGGATAATTTATTGTAAGAGATGTAACATTCATCTTTAGCGCATCGTCGCCAATAGAAAATACCGGATTGGTGTTATCGGCAACAACAGATAAAACTCCGGAAAGTCCGCCGGGAGTGTATTCCAATTTCCCGTTTAAAGGAACACTAACATTATCGCCAAATTTAAAGTCTCCACTAATTGTTAAACTATTAGGAGGAACAAATTCAATCTCTTTAGGGACAAAGAAATTACCCGTTATATTTTTCCCTAAAACATTTTCAAAAAGACTTCCAAGAATATTTCCTCCAAGAAAAACAGGAGATTCGTAAGTATCTTCTTTTTGAAGCATTAAATTTTGTGCAAATACATCTACAAATTTATCAACTCCCAAAGGAGATTTAATAAGCAATCTGCACGAACCGTCAAGATTAAGGAATGTTTGATTATCCGTAATATTCAGTTGATTTATATCTATTAAATATGCGAAATTTTCTATCAAAGTTAATGTATCAATCCCGATTTTACTCTTTGGATTTCCATAAGTAAAAGTCCATATTTCGGAAAACCCATCGTTTGTAGATAACGGTGCCTCCTCGTCGTTTGTAGCTTGCACTTGCCAAGCATAGGTGTGATTTTCTTCTAAATGAAAGTCATCTAATTGATAAGTATAAATATTTTCTAATATAATCTCTTTTTCCAGCACGGGCACATTCGATTTTATGGCTCGGTATGGTGTCTGATTTTCCAGAACTTCAACTATTTTTAATTTATAATGCACTAACACATCAGCAGGAACAGAAATCGGATTCCACATAAAAGTCGGTTGTGCAATTTCTACTCTGTCTTCGTTATCAGGAGAAAGTAACTGGGGAGGATTAGGGAAAGCAATTTCAAAATTAGTACATGCTTCCGTTAATAAGTCTCCGTTTAATGAAACGGTTTTTACACAAACATTATATTCCGATTCGGGTAATATTCCGGATTGTAAAATAAGTTTCTTTAACTCGTCACTAATTTCCGTGTTTTCAAAAGAGAGATCACTAAAAGAAATCGTTTCTGTGGTTGAGCCAAAGTATTCTTTCGTAGCGGTTTTGGCTTTTATCGCTTCACCATATCCGTCAATTTCAATTAGTACCTCAAAATAAAATTTAACGGGAGTTTGTCCGGTATAAATTACCGTTAATGTCCCGATATCAGGATTTCTTTGCCAGTCAGAAAAATAAGGTGAGGGATATGAAGTGAAGGTTATAAATGAGTTCCAATTAGGGTCTTGTGAAAATATGGAACTAACCGATAGCAATAGGATAAAAATAATTTTTCGCATTTAATTTATTCCATTAGCTTGTTAATAAATATTTGCTTTACATTACAATCAACACCCGGTTTTACTTTAATATTTAACCGTTATATCCCTAAGCATTAATTGTTAATAGCAAATTATTATAAAATAAAAGAAAGCACAAGAAGTAAAAAGAAATATTGCTTCGACTGTGATATTGAGCACAACCCTTATTCTATTTGTTATATAGATATCGTTTAAATAAGTTTGTAAAATTCATCATTAATAATTTGCCAAACTTCTTTAACATCTTTTTCCTTGGTTCTGATACCGGAAATTACAACACGGATTGTAAACTTACCGTTTAAGATTGTATGGGAAAGAAAAACTTTTCCGGTGGAATTTATGTTATCCATTAATTGCTTGTTGAATGTATTGAGTAAATTTTCCGTTTTTATTTTTGGAGGAACAGCTCTAAAACATATTGTGCTTAAAGGTGTTGGAGCAAGCAATTCAAAATTTTTACTTTCGTTAATCCAACTATTAAACAATTTACCCAAACGCAAATGCTCACGTATTATTTCAATTAATCCTTTTGTACCATAACGCCTTATAACAAACCACAATTTTAATCCGCGAAATCTTCTGCCGAGTTGAATTCCGTAATCCATATAATTTGTTACTTCATTATCTTCATCGGTTTTAAGATAATCGGGAATTACGGAAAATGCTTGTTTCAAAATTCCTTTGTGTTTTGTAAAAAGGACGGAAATATCAATGGGCATGAACATCCATTTATGCGGATTTATAACAATAGAATCCGCATTTTCGACGCCGTCAAGAAGAAAACGCATTTCGGGCACTATTGCCGCAACGCCGGCATGCGCTGCATCTACATGTAACCAAATGTTTTCCGACTTACAAATTGCCGCTATTTCCGGAACAGGGTCAATACTTGTAGTTGATGTTGTTCCTACGGTTGCAACAACACAAAAGGGTTTCCAACCGTTTGCTTTATCTTCGGTAATTGCTCTTTCTAATTCTTCAGGAATCATTTCAAATTTACTGTTTATCGGAATTTTACGAACACCGTCTAAACCTATACCCGCTACAATTGCCCCCTTGTCTATTGATGAATGAGAATGTTCCGAGGCATACATACGAAGACGCGGCTTTCCCGCCATTGCTCCAAATCCCTTTTGACGAATGGAATAGTCTTCTAAACTTTCTCTTGCGGCAACAATTGCTTGCATGGTACTTGTAGAAGCAAGATCGTAAATTATACCCCAAAAACTCTTGTCGAGGCCCAGCATTTGTCTGAACCAGTTTAATGTTACTTCTTCCAATTCCGTTGATGCCGGATTTGATTTCCAAAGCATACCATTAATATTAAATGCGGCACTAAGCAATTCGGCAAAAATTCCGGGGTCGCTTGAAGAAGAATTAAAGTATGCCATAAATTTCGGATGATTCCAATGTGTAACTCCGGGAAGTATAATATTATCCAAATCAGAGATAATCTTTTCGTAACTTTCACTTTTTGCAGGAGGACTTTCCGGTAATTTGCTTTTTATTTCGCCTGGTTTTACCGACGGTAAAACAGGATAGTTTTCCAACTCCTTAAAATATTTTTCAACCCAATCAACAAATATTTTACTGCTGTTATGTATGTTCTCTGCTGTTTTGTCAATCATATTTTTCCCGAATTTTAATTAGCGTTTTTTTCAATCCATTTTATTAATTCCGTTGTAAGTGCAATCCTTTTGGAAGTAAAAGAATGTCCGCTTGTTAATATTATGCTTTTAAAAGAAATTCCAAGCTCCGTAAAAACCGCAACCAAAGGATTATGATGCAATTCGGGAGGTGCAACCGTATCATATTCCGCTGCAACCAAAAAAATGTTTTTATCTTTTAATTCGTTTGCTCGTTTTAAAAGATTCCAGTCGTTTTTATAACGTAACATTTCCTTAAATAAGGTTTTAGGATTTGCTCCATTCAGAAATTCACTTCCCATTACAAGCCCCTTGGTTGTTTCTTCAATAAATTCAGGATGGGCTAAAAGATATTCCGCAAATCCCCCGAAATTAAAACCCGCAAGGAAAGCTATTTTTTTTATTTGCTCATATTTTATTGAAGCAAGCAATGCAAGCATTCCTCCCATACTATGCCCGATTAACACGATTTCATTTTTTTCAATTCCAAACTGTTCCGCTGTTTTTTCATTACCGAAAAATTCAATTACCGTATAAAGGTCGTTCAAAGAGTTTAAAAACGAGAACTCGCCGCCACTTCCCCATGAACCCCGATAATGAAAAACCACCGCATTGCGTCCCGAACGCGAAACCGCATGAGCAATATCAAAATTATTTTCGTTTCCCGGAAATCCGTGTAAAATAATTGCAAGCGTCTTTTTTTCTTTACCGGCTGCACGAAAAAACGTACCGAGTAATTTTTGGTTTTCGCTTTTAATTATAACAGGTTCTATTTTTTGCGGATAATTTAAGTTATCATCCGATAAATCTTCCGTAACAGGATTAAATTCCGTCATCTGTAATTCCAATTTTTATTATAATGTATAAAATAAGAAAGAGAATTGTAATAATCTTATCAAATTATCGCTGTCTAAAACAGAAACAGAACTATAAAAAATTTATTATCCTCAAAGAAAAACGCTCCTCTTAAACTAACAAGTTTTTAAATTTGAATAATTGTTTCTTTTACAATACTATAAAATTGGGAACTTACTTCTTATTACATTTTTATTCTGCTTTTAAATTATATTAATTCTTTCATATCGTTTTTCTCAGAAGATTTTTCAATTCGTGTTACCCTTTCTTTTATTACCTCTTCTCATTTGCCGTCAGTAAATTGTATTACCTCATATACACTATATTAACCGTCTGTTTTCCTACGATGTAATTCAAAATAACAATAGGCTGATATTTTCAACATCATTCCTTTTTTTAATTTTATATATTAGAATCTAATTTAACAGATATTGTTGCAGTTTTGTTATGAAAAAAATTTTTAGTGTTATTTTATTATCATTTACTACTTTAGCTGCACAAAACAGCTATATGGATTCACTTATTACAGCCGGCATTCACCAAATTTACTCTATACAGTTTGAAGATGCCGAAAACACTTTTGCAATTGTTCGACAAAAATTTCCGGAACATCCAGCGGGGAAATTTTTTGATGCAATGATTGTTTGGTGGAGAGTTTTACTTGATTTAAAAAGCGAAACATTTGATGATTTATTACGAGATAAATTAGATAATGTTATTGATATGTGCGACGATATTCTGGATAGAAACCCCGACAATGTTGATGCTATGTTTTTTAAAGGCGGTGCATTAGGATATAGAGGACGTCTTTCCACGTTAAGATATAATTGGTTTGATGCGGCGGCGGACGGAAAAGACGCTTTGCCGTTGGTATTTAAAGCATACGAATTGGATTCCACAAATGTTGATGTAATTCTCGGCTTTGGAATTTATAATTATTTTGCGGAAAAAATTCCCGAAGCATTCCCTTTTGTAAAACCTTTAATGGTATTTTTCCCTAAAGGAGATAAAAAGAAAGGCTTGGAACAACTTGAGTATGTTAGCAAACACGGAAAATATGCAAAATACGAAGCTCTTTATTTTCTAATGTCATCTTACTATTCGTTTGAAAATAATCCTTGGAAAGCTTTAGAGTATGCAAAAACACTTAACAACGAGTTCCCTGACAATCCACGGTTTGAAGGATACAGAGGCAGAATAAACGTTAAGTTAAACAACTACGACGAAGCTTTTAAAATATTTTCCGACATAATAAATAAATATAATTTGGGTTACACCGGTTATACCAAAAGAGTAAAAAGGGAAGCTGAATATTATGTTGGGGTTTATTATTGGAACAATGACAGTTTAGACTTAGCCGAAAATCATTTTAATAATTGCGTTGCCCTCTCCCAAGAAGTTGATAAAGACGAAGAAAGCGGTTTTTGGGTAAACGCCTTATTATACTTGGGCAAAATTAACGATACAAAAGGGGAACATGAAAAAGCAATAAATTATTACGAAGAAGTTCTTGATATCAATGAATATAAAGGGTCCTATGATAAAGCCGAGCAATATATTGAAAAGCCTTATAAACGACAAAAGAAAAGATAATTTAGTTAAATTACTTAAATGATGTTGTTATTCCTATCCGATGCATTGCCCCTATGGACCCCATCGAATTAAAGGCATAATCAATATGATATTTTCTAACAGCTATGCCAAGCCCAAAACTAAATCCGCCAAGCCCGGCCGAAGATGCAACTTTAAACTCTTCACGCTTTTTGTTATCATACCCAACACGAAGTTGAATAATTTTACTTAAAGTAATTTCCGCCCCGGCATTAATATATTTAAATCTGTCTTCGTCATTAAGACGAGTAAACGCAAAGAAAATTTGAAGTGGTGTGTGTGCAAGCTTTTTTGAAAACCCCAATTGAACGGAAAAAGGCATCTCTTCATTAACTGTTCCGTAATACGATATTTGCCTGCCCATATTTAATAACGAAAGCCCGAATTTCCAATTACTTTCGGGAATAATATATTGCAAACCGAAATCACCGAGTATCCCCATGGAATAAACATCCGCAATACCGGAATAAACAAATTTTATACCCCCACCGTAAAAAAGCCTGTTATTTACATTATTTCCGTATGCCAAGGTAAAAGCGAAATCTCCTGCAGAAAAAGTTCCCAATTTTGTACCGGCTGCATCTCGTTCATCAAAACTACCGTAATTAATATACTGTATTGCCGTTGCAAATTTCCCTAAATCCATAAAATCGAATGCGGATGAAAGAGAAAAAGAATTAATTCCGGCTATATGTTTTAAATAAGAAAATGAAACCGGAATATTTTTTGTATTAACAATTCCGGCAGGATTGTAAAAAATCACATTCGGATCGGCTGTTTCTGCAATATAAGCTCCTCCTAACGCAGAAGCACGCGGACTCGAATCCAGTCGTAAAAAATCGAATGCATTATTTTGTCCGTAAAAAACGGAAACCGTAAGAAAGAGAAGATATATTGTTGTTCTAATTTTTTTCATAACAACCTTAATGTCAAATACAAATTAAAAAATTAAGAAAAAAACATTATCCTTTTTTATTACAAATAAGTAAAAGTTTTTCTTTAAGGACAAGTGAAAAATAAGGAATATACAAGACCTGTTAAAGAGAATTATAATAAAATTATTGAAGAAAAGGGTTTTTGCTTATTGAGTAAAGAATTTTGTAAATTCAGAATTAAAAATTAACTCAATAACTTTTCCGACAATCTTAACAGCAAAAAAATTTTGCGGATATGAAAAAAAAAATACTCATATTAAGCGTTTTATTTTATTCTTCTTTATTTGCTCAACTTAAAAGCAATCTTGAAATATTCAATAGTTTAATTGACAGCTCCGCAATTTTAATTGCGGAAAACTTTGCGGATAAAAATACTAATTATGTTTTAACAACTAATCTTCCTGCCGAGTACAAAGCATTAGAACAGCAAATTTTAATTTCTTTGGTAAAGACAGGTCTTCAAATAAAATCCGATTCAACCGCCGCGGAAACAATTAATTATTCCTTAATAAATGCAGGCGTTATTTACCCTGAAGTGCTACGAAACGGTATTTTCGGAGAATATATTTTAAAACGAAAACTTGTTTTATCGGGAGAGTTTACGATAACAAATCAAAACCGTTTCTATTCAGCCGATAAATTCAGTTATTCCGTTACTGACTCTATCCCCTTCGACAAAACAACTTTTGTTGAAACCGATTCAATCCCTTTTACAAAAGGGGAAAAGCCGTCACCTCCATTCTTATCCGGTATTATAGAACCCGTAATTGCAATTACAACAGTTGTTGTAACGGCAATTTTATTTTTCTCTGTTAGAAGTAAATAGCTTAATAAATTAATTACTATTGACTATATTAACAATGGTAAATAGTTTGAACTGTATAATTAATTAGTGAGTTCATTATGAAAAAATATTTTATAATTTTTATTTTGTTTTCGTTTGTTGCCGTTAACGGGCAACAAGATTCCACCAAAAGTATTGCCGTAACATCTTCCCCGCAAAAATCTTTTTCATCTAAAATTTACTATGGCGGCGGGGTAGGATTCAATTTCTGGGGAGATTATTTCAGAATAAGTTTTGAACCGATGGCGGCTTATAAAATTACACCAAAATTTTCCGCCGGAGTAAAATTAATGTATGAATATATTAATGACAGCCGTTCTCAATATAGTTCAACCTATAATAATTTCGGCGGGTCGTTCTTTACCAGATTTAGAATTATTCCGCTCTTTTATCTTCATGCTGAATTTGCTTATTACAGTTACAAATACAGTACCGATTTCCCAAACAGAACTTATGAAAGCGAAAGAGAGTGGGTACCGTTCTTATTGCTGGGCGGCGGGTTCTCAAAACAAATCGGAAGAAACTCATGGGCATACGTTCAGGCTTTATGGGATGTAATACAAGATAAAAATTCTCCGTACAATGCAAGCGACCCATGGATTAGCGTCGGTGTCGGTATTGGTTTTTAATTTTATTTTTGGTAAATGAAAAATATCTTTTTAATAATAGCAACTTTTTTCTTCTTTTGTTCTTCCGATGCCGCAGCTCAGGATACTCAATACTGGACTAAACAGTACGGAACTTATGGTGAATTATTGGGCGGTACGGTAGTAGGCGCTATTTCCGATTTAAGTGCAACATACTATAATCCCGGGTCACTTCCTTTCATAAAAGATACCGTGCTTATTCTTACTACACACTCATTACAAGCATATATGATTTCACTCGAAAATGCCTTTGGGTCCAATCAAAAATTACAAGCTTCTTCCGTAACCGGTTCTCCCGGTATTTTTGCCGTTAGACTCCCTTTAAAGTGGTTGGGTAACAACCAGGTAATTATTTCTTACATCACACGTTATAATTTTACATTTGAAGCTGAAGGACTGAATGCCACACCGTACTCACAAAATAAAAACAATTATCTTTCCGAAGAAATTTTAACACTCCAAAATTTATCTGAATATTGGGCCGGAATTTCATGGTCGAATGAAATTTCCAAAAATATCGGATTCGGGGCAACTATCTATTTCCCGTATCGCAGCCAATCCGTCAGAAATCAAGCAATCGGTCAATTACGCGACTCTACAAACAGAAATAAAACAGCTGTGCTTTTTGAGAACTACTCCTATTATAATTTAAGATGTTTGGTAAAGTTCGGTGCAACTTTCGATTTATCTCCTTTAATGTTGGGCATTACCATTACAACCCCAAGTGTAAATCTCTTCGGCAACGGTTCCGCATCATTAAACATTACCAACACAGGTTTTAATTTGGATTCTCCCGAACTTAATGAAGTTTTTGCAAGTAATTATCAAGAAAATTTATCTACAAAATTTAATTCCGCCTTTTCAATTGCACTTGGAACCGCATACTATATGAAAAACACATCGTTCTATTTAACATTTGAATGGTTTAACGATGTTAAAGAATTTAACATTATGTCGCCATCCTTGTTTTATGCACAATCCAACGGAAAAAAAGTTAATTATAACGCTACCTATTCTCTTAAATCCGTAATTAATATGGGGCTGGGAATAAAATATATAGTAAACCCCGATTTTATTTTTTACGGAAGTGTTACCTCCGACCAATCATCTTACGTACCCAACTCCAAGAACAGATTTGCCATTTCAAATTGGGATATTATTCATTTGCGAACCGGAGGGATGTTTACTTTCAAAAACATGAATATAACTTTAGGCTTGGGATACGGATTTAGCGGAAATTTCTATAACAGACTAAACATACTTGATTGGAATAAAAAAAACGAAAGCAATGTTGTTTATAATCAACTGGATGCTATATTCGGATTTTCATATAAACTTTAACACCACTTAATATCCTTATTATTAACTTAACTTTATTAGTCATAAACAATAAAATCC
>Ga0256914_1001223_pt1 | contig 23976 bp, 36 predicted proteins | sample HulkmetaG_FD_191571 | JGI IMG/M metagenome (GOLD analysis project Ga0256914, IMG submission 191571) | Hydrothermal chimney microbial communities from Main Endeavour vent field at the Juan de Fuca Ridge, Pacific Ocean - Hulk | ecosystem: Environmental > Aquatic > Marine > Hydrothermal vents ... | reverse complement strand
TTTTTGGTTTCTTTGATTTTTTCAAAGTTATTTGTTTATCCCTTTTCGCAAGGTATTTTTTTAATTTGATAATATTCTTTTCTTTTACTTTGTATTTCATACTATCAACATTTTAAAGTACCCAACCGACGAAAGGCTCATCCCCGTTTGCTTTTTGTTCTATTTTTGTGCCTTCAAAATATTCAGGATATTTACCCCGATTATTATATATGTAATCTATCATAATTTGCCCGTACCGGTGCGAATAGTCAGCATATTTTTTTATTTGCCGGTCTAAAATCTCAACGTTAACCGGTGTTGCATTTTGCCCGTCATTTTGAAACGTCCCCCCGTTTGCTGTTTCATAGCTCAAAAACGGCAAAAAATCAACCATAACTGTAAAAACTAAAGTAGGCGTAATATGCTCATCTAACAGCTTTTTGTAGTCTTCAAAAGCTGGTTTGTTAATGTCTCCGCTTTCGACTAAGTCCTTTAATTTGTTAAGTAATTTCAGCCCGATTTTTTGGCGCAAATAAACATCCTGCGCCGTTTTTACATGCGGCATGATTTTATCAAAATCAATATTTCCGTTAACTCCCGTTAACTTCATTATATCATCCCTATTAATAAGTAATACATCCATATTTCAACCTTTTTTTATTTTAACCATTTGGGGGGGTGCAACCAGCCCCGTTTTGGCATGTCAAACGGGCGTTTAGCGACTTCAATAGGGTTAACCTCCCACTTTGCCCCCTTGCGCTCCGATACCGGCAAATTTACAATAATTCTACGGGCTTCGTTAACACTGATTTTTTTGTTATTCCGTCGCAAATAAACAACCCGTTGCCATATATGTTTGCATTGCGCCCCGCCTTTATATTTCCAAATGTCGTACGTATCTGCTCCGTATTCCCCAAATCCGGGATTAACCGGCTCATCTTTCAGTTTTATTATGTCTTCTTTTCTGTATATTTTCCCGGCTTTAATCATTTTTTTGCAAAATATCCGGCTGTCTTTTTGTATGATGTCGGGTGCGTACTTGTATCGCACCTTAAACAAATCGGTATCAACTTCGGATTTTTTCGCCGGGCTGCTTTTCGGAACTCTTGCAAGTGACAGGTTTAACGTTTCAATATTCGATAAAAAATTATCTTCATTATCGTAATCCGCCTCCCTTATATCAATTATTTCAAAGTCCGTTAAGTTCTCATCCTCCCCGTACTTGCTTATAAACTTGTCAATTAATTTTGCTGCTCTCTCAATCTTTTTTTTCGGTACTTTTGATAATTGAGTTTTGCCCGAATTTGCCCCCGCTTCTGACTGTAATAATTTTTCAAATACTTTATTACTGTCTATAAAAAGGTCGGGGCTTTCAATGTTTAAAAATTCAAATATAATTTTGATTGCGTTAATAATTTCACTTTGAAAATCATCTAATACGGTTGCTTGCAAAAGATACCATGCCTCTTTCAATTCGTTTGCATTGTTACCTAAACCCGATTTATCCCGGATTCCAAAAAGTAACGGGCTTGTAACATTGTGCGCAATAAATATATTTTCTTTTGCGTACTTCTCAACATATTGAAACTGTTCATGCAGGTTGTCTGTTTCAATTGCCCGAATTGTCGCCTCCTTTTCTTTGTTCTGATTGAATGATACAATTATACGCCCTGCGTTACTCGTACCCGTAAATTTGTTACGAATTTTTCTCTCGATTTTCCGCTGGTCGGTGTCGGACGGGATTCCGTTGTTAAAGTTAATTATATGCCCCGCAACAAAACCGTTTTCAATATTTGATAAATGGAACTGCGAAAGCTCCTTTTCAATTTGTGCATGTGGTATGCATGCGCTGTAATCCGGTGTTGTATAGTATGTTTTGCCGCTCTGATAAGGTTTCACAAACAATACAGACACGGGCGCAGGGTTTTCCTTATCAAAAACCGGGTAAAATACCGGCTTGTTTTGCGGCTTGTATTTTTCCGCCCAATTATTAGAAAAATAAGCCCCTTCAATCTCTCCGTCTTCGTTCATTTTTGACAACCGCCAATTTTCAACCGGTGTATGTTCAATTTTGAAAATATCTTGCAAGGTGTCCGTCATTGTTATCAAATAAATTCCGAAACCATATACTTTCAAATCATACGCAACCCGCTTTAAATCATCAAATTTAAAAAGGTCTTTTATTATTTGTGCCGCCGCCGGGTTTTTTGATTCCAGCCCGCCGCCTGCTATCATTGCCGACATGCGCCGTACAATTGTTGAATGTGTTGGGCTGTATGTTGCAATATCCTGCAAAAATTCAAAATAGTTATTATTCTTTCCATACTCCACCCATTTACGCCCCGCCGCTTCTATCGCTTCCGGGATTTCAATTTTCGACAAATCTATAAAAATCGGGATATTATTCTTTAACGACGTATTCTCCATTTTTTGAAATTTTAATTATATACTTATCGCTTAACATGTCATAGTCCGTTAATTCCTTATTTGTTGCAAATATTTTTCCGTTTTTAAAAACAACATCATCAACCGTTAACAAATAATCATAAAACCGCTCATTTTTTAGCTCCAACGTTTCAACCACAAATGTAAATGTACCCTTTTCGCTGTCATACGTTTGATTTTCAATAATATGTTCCGTTTCTTTGCGGGTCTCCTCATCGTACAAAATCATTTTGTATTGCCCCAATTCGGGTTTTAATGTATATACTTCAATCGCATGCGTCGTATTGTTTGAGTTTAAAATAATCATTTTTGCAACGTTTATAATAAAACGTATAATTTTAATTTTTGTATCAAAAAAAAAGGCAATATTAAAAAATACTGCCTTTTAATTATTTTTTATATATATTTATTTCAATTACCACCGGTGATGAATGTCGGTTTAGTTGTTAAATCGGGTCGCCCATCGTTGCTTACGCCGCAAGTATATGCGCTTTCAACATCCTCCCCGCTTACTGCTAACGTATAACCTTGCAAATCTCCTTTTGCTGTTCCGGTGCTGCCTTTCGGCGCAATATCAAGTCCACCGTTTATCCCGTAAACAAATATTTTATTATCATTTGTCATAACAAATAATGCAACATTTGCCCGTGCGATTCTATCAATCTCCTCTTGCATATCTGCATCCAGCCCCCGCAATGTCAAAGTTCCCGAAATGGTATAGAAAACTGTTCCGTTGTCGCTGCTTACATTTGCCGTTTCCTCAATCCCGTTGCCTTTATTTGTCAGATATTCATAAAAAGTTACTCCATTGCCGTCGGTTGTAATATCTTCAATTTCTTTTTTTGATTTTGAAATTGTTAGCGGCTTGCCGCTTACAATTGGCAACAACCAAAATTTTTTAACGCCCCCGATAAATTCCTTACAGGGTTCAAAACGTCCTTTTGTTAATTCGCATGCCATTTTTTTATTTTTTTAAGTTATCACAATACTAACTTTAAATTTAAAAAGGTCGGGGCGTTTAATCAACCCCGACCGGTTTTTTTACTGTTGGCTCGTTTCTGTATAAATTGCGACCTCATTAGGATATACCACCTGAGTATCTCCTGTAAAACGCATTACAACTCTAACGTTATCACTGCCGTCAAGTTCTGCCATATCCAAAATTTTGACCTCGTTAAGGTCGGATTTTAAACCCGTACCGAAAAACAGGTTACTTTTTTGTCCGGCTACAATCGCATGGTTTGAGGTCGCTCCGATTACTTCAATCGGGTAACCCGAATAATCAAGCGGTAAACTACCAAGCATGCCCCTGCCGTTTACTCCGGCTGCTCCCATGCCATTTGTACCAAAACCACCCAACGCCCGTCTGTATGCTTTTGCCACTTTTGCCGTTACCCAAAATTTAAAATCCGGTTTTTCTACAACTGCGGCAGGTGCTTCAGCTAAAACAGATTCAAAGGCGTCAAGGACGTTATCCTTTGTAATCGGGTCGCCTTCAACATTTTTTGCCCCATCTTGTGCTCCGATTTTCATGCGCCTAAACAGCCCGTCAAAATATTGTCCGTTTTGGGATTTATCCCAAGTCCAAACAGCAACCTCCATGCTTTCATTAACAAGCTCTGCAATTCTTTGAAGCAAAAACGCCGTAAAGTTCGGGGGCAATACGTCAAACGCTCCGTAACCCATTTGTACCGCTTCCCAATCGCCCCTAAAATCCTTTTTACAAAGTTCAAGGTTGACCTGCATTTCTTCGGGCTGCAAAATTGCTTCCGTTAAATCAATTGTTCCGGTAGGTGTGAAATCACATGTACCGGCTGCGATAATGTCCGAAATGTCAACCTTTTTCAACACTAATTTGTGCTTGACGTTCGGTTTTACTGTTATGGTCTCTTTCCCAAGTGTGTTTCCTTGCAAAATTGCGGCTGCAATATACTGCCCGGCAAACTCTCCTGCGTACGTTGTTGTAATGTTGGTTTGTGTTGCCAGCTTTACATCGGTGTACATTGGCGTTTGCTGCATTGCAAGCGCAATTCTTTCATGCATTGTCATTTGACTACGCATGCGGGGTACTTCAACCGGGTTTTGTTTGTTTAATTTTGTTTTGCCTTTTTTGGGCGGGTCTCCGGCTGGTTTTTTGTTCTTTTTCTGTGTTTGGCTCTGCTTTGTCAGCTTCTCCTGCACTTCTTTAATGAGTTTGTAAAACTCCTTTTTTTGCTTTTTAGACAACCCCATTTTTTCCGGTTCTGCTCCCTCTTTTGTAACTTCTGTAATTACGCCGCTCTCGTCAATTACAATTGTTATGCCGTTGTCAAGTGAATATGTGCCTGCCGGTGCTGGTTCATATTCCCCGTCTTCATTTTGAACAAAAACGGGTTGACCGACTTCAAAGGCGTCCGCAAAAAATGTTACGTCTCCAGCTTTAGCACTTGCAAGTTTTATTCCTTCAGTGCTTAATAATATTTTTTTAATCGCTTTTAAAATTGCTTTGTAATCCATTTTTAATAATTTTAAAATTAAACTTTAATTTTTTCAAAAGTAAAACGCTCTGAATTTTTGTTTGTTGTAAATTTATTTTACAAGCTCCAAAAGTGCCTTTATTAAACTTACTTTTCTTTTTTCAATTTTGATTTTTTTATTTTTCTTTTCTTTTCCTGGTTTTATTTTTTTCAGCTCCGGCATGAAATGCCCCTCAATCGAAAACCCTTTAAATTTTTTATCATTTTTTAAGGCTTTCCAAAGTTCGTCATTGTCAACTTTCATGACTACGCACCAGCTACCAGCCGGCAAACTCAAGTTATACAACGCCGATTTATCCGTCTTGCTGTTCTCAACAATCCAGCTTTCAACCACCGTAACGCCCCCAACTTTCCCGTCATGCTCAAGGGTTATATTTTTTTGCTTATTCTTTTTTAAGAACAATTCAGCACTTTGCCGGATGGTCTGCTTGTCAAAAGTAATATAAAATTCCTCGCCGTTCAATCTGCGATATATTAACCGGTTCGGAACTAATACAGCCCCGACAATCAATTTTTTATCTTTGTCAGAACTTAACGCCATGACTTTTTGCCCCTTTTGCTTCGCAAGGGTTATAAAGTCAATATTAATTGCTGGCGATGATACAAGTGAAATTGCATTAACGCCATGTTGGTTTTTGTCTTTAATTTTGACTTTGAAAATATTTAATTTTTTCATTTTTAAGATATTTTTGTTTATAAAAAAACGTTACGTTGTTAAATTTGTTTCAATTTTCCGGTTCAATTCGTTTGTACTGTTAATGTCATCATTGACAACATAAGCCCGCAAGGGTGTAACCCCGCCCGGCTCTGTCTCATCATAATCACACGTCATTTTGTTTAAAGTGGGGGCGTTTGTGTTGAATTTCTCAAGGATATTCCCACCCGCCGCCGCTGCTGCTCCGGATGCTCCGGCTGCTCCACCCCCGCCGTAATTAACGCCGCCAATCGATGCATTCTCCGGGCTGCTTTTTGATATTTGTTGTATGTTAGCAATACCCGTCGCCAATGTCGTTGCAGCCATTAACGCCGCCAAAATCAAGTTGTACGGGGCGGGGATGCCGCTGTCCATTGCCGACATGAAAGCTGCGTTAATTCCCTTGATGGTATCTGTTACCGCTTGCGCAATTGCAAACGTTTTATATAACTCATAGTTATCTTTGAACAGCACCGCCAACGCTCCAAACATTTGAGAGGTGTTCTGCATAACTGCCATGTTCAGTTGCTTTTTTTGTTGAACTTTTGCCTGTTCAATTTTTAGCTCAAAATTGGCACTTTTAATATTTAATTGCTCTTTCAGTTTTAGATATTCGGCTTCAAGCTGTATTTTTTTTGTTGTGCCGTCCTTTTGTGCTTCTATTTCTTTTTGCAGTGCTTCAAGTTTTATTAATGTTTGTTGCTCGTATATCTCCCGTTCAAGCTCCAGCCTCTCAACTTCGTTTGTAATATAATCCATGCCGGCTTCGGCTCTCATTAGTGAAATATCCCTTTCTGTGTCTGCCATTATTTGTAATTGTTCCGCCTGCTCCCGCCTTAACTGTATGTTGTTTGTAATTTGTTCAGATAATTCACTTTCCACGCTGCTCAATTCAGACGCCCGCTGGCTTTGAACTTCTAATAATTTTGCGTAATTCTCATCATTTTTGTTCAAATTATATTGAGCTTGCGCCAATTTTTCTTTAACCGCCAATTCGTTTTTAATGCTTTCCTGTTTTTCGCTTAAAACAAGCAATAAATCATTGTTGGCTTTTATTCTCTCTGATATGCTTCTATTTTCGTCATCTCTAATTTGTCGCAGCTTCTCCGCTTCAATGTCAAGTTCATTACGCCGCTTGCTCTCTGCTGCTTCTATTCGTTTTGATTGTTTTTCAAGGTCTGCAATGTATTTTCCGTACTCAATTGCCTGTTTTATCAATCCGTTTTTTAAGGCTTCGCCGGTGTTCTTTATTATATCCTTTGTTGCTTCGATTGTCTTTTTTACAGCCGAAACAGTCCCGTCCGCAATCTCATGAGCATTATCAACAACTTTTTGTTTATATTCGTCTAATGTTTTGCCGGTGTCTTCAATTTCTTTTTTCAATTCATTTATTCGGCTTTCCCGTTTTTTCCCAAAAATCGAATTTTCCCATGCAAGCTGCAATTTTTTGAAAATAAGCAAAACCCCCTCAACCGGTATCATGACTGAATTGTATATTATAGACACTCCATTTTTTAGCACTTTCCACAAATCGGAAAATATATCTCGAACGCCCCCAACTTTTTTAAAAGCATCCTCCAATATACCGCCCAACTTTGTAAAAACATACCCGATTGTATTAAGCCCCTCCGTAAAAATATCAATTACAGTTTGATTTTGTTTAATAACTTCCCAAAACGCATTGAACAATTTTAAAACAATACTTATCCCTAACGTTTTGAGCGCAAGCCCCAGCCCCTTAAAACCCTTTGAAAGTTTCCCGACTGCATCACCCGCCGCCCCTAAACTTTCCGTCATTTGTTCGCTGCTTTCGTTTATCTTTTCGACTGTCTCATCCATTTTTGCAAGTCCTTTGTTTACTTCGTTCAGGTCTTGCTTAATGTCCGATATGTCTGCGCTTATCTCAATAACCTTTTTTATCATTTTTCAAATATTTTGAATACAAAAACTTTACCCGTAATTTTTTTAAATTAAAACTTTGCCCCCCTTTCGCAAATAAAACGTTTTTATCTTTGCAGTTTTTTAAATCTGCAACTTGCAAAAGCCTAATTATTTCGCTTATTAATGTAATATCGCTGTAACTCTGTTTTGTCTGCATTATATTCAACTTTTAACAAAAATTTATGTATATTTAATTTTGTGATTTTATCAAATTTCAAAATATCCCCGCCGGCAAGTTCGTCTATTATAGAATACCAGCCCCATTTTGCCGCAAAACTTTTAACAATCGTTGCGCCCGTATCTTCTCCGGCTTCTCCATCTCCGAATACTCCACGATATAACTCAATAAGCCGACTCCTAAACTCAAAAAAAAACCAATTGCCCCGAAAATTATACCCATGTTCAGTTCTTTAAACTTCTCATGAGTATGTTTGTACTTCTCAATATTATAGTACGCCCCAGACTTTTTAATAATCGGGCGGTACAAAATACTTAACGCTTTATGAAACGTTTGTTTATCCGAAAGGTATTTTTCCAGGTCAATAAATTCTCCGGCTGTGATTGCTTCTAAATCAGGAATAAAACCATACTCAACCCCGTCAAATTTAAACCGCTTAATAAATTCGGTTTTAGTGTCCATTATCTTATAATAAGACAAAAGCAACGCCTCTTTATCTTTGTTGGTCATGTTGCGCTGTTCTGTTTCACTTAACCCGTATATAACCCGCAAAACCGCCTTATCTTTTTCCGGTTGTGGGGTTTCGTCTGTCATGTGCTTCTGCAATTCTTGCCACTGCCTTAACTTAATATCGTTTAACGATGTCGGAATATTAACCGTTTTTTTTATCATAAAATATCCTCCTTTTTATATTTGATTAATTCAACATTTGCCATGCCGGTTTCTGCATCTAATTTCATTGACTTTATTATATGCCTTACCCCGAAAATTATAATATTTTCGTTTCCTTTGATTGTTTTTATTTTGCCGGCTGGTAACTTAATTTCAACCGTAGATATATACCCGTCCCGGTCTGTCATGACTTTCTCCAAATGCTCAAACAAGTTCCGGTACAATGTATTTCCGATTACAGAATAACCAACCTGCATCCTGTCAAACTCTTGCGAAAAGTTCAACCCGACCCCGTTTTTATCGTAAAACGAATAAAAAGAAAATTCCGTTTTTTGCACTGCTACCGGATTGCCCTGACTGTCTAAACCCTGCTGCATATAATACGCCGTACTTGCTTGCGGCTGGTCTGTGTTAACTTTCAAAATTACGTACTTGTCATCATTAACAACATCCCCGTCTTTATTGTATCTCGTGTGTACCGTTAAATTTGTCCGGTCGTACGGGTCGCCGTTGCTGTCAAGTTTCAACATGACGTCATTTGTCAATATCAAAAAATCGGTTTCAAATTCGTCTTTGCTTTTGTTAATATCCGTTTCCCGGTTAACTGTCAGCTCTCCAAATTCTTTGCCGTTAAAACTTTTGTATGTAGTTGCGTACTTATCTTCTGACGTAGCATGCTTGTATTTTTTGTATTTCGTAAAATCTAATTTTTGATACTGTATTATTTCTTTTGTTACATATTGCGTCCAATCCAATTCCTCGCCGGCTTCGTAATAATCAATAATATTAACCATTTCAACGCTTTTTGTTTGCTCATCTGTAATCAAAACAGCATTGAAATACTTTAAAATTTGCCGGACAAATTCAACCGCTTCAATATCTCCGATAAGGTTTTTTGCTTCAATTAATTCATTTATTTCTGTATAAGGTGCGTCCCACAATGTAAAGTCAAAATTAACTTGATGCTGGTTTGTTCCCGATATTTTTATAACCTTAAATCGTATGTATGATGTTGCCGGAACTGAATTTAATGTTAAATCCTCTGTATGTTGCCCGCTAAAAACCGCCGTTTCTACAATATTCCCGCCGCCGTCTTCCATTTGTATTTTTATGTCTTCTCCATATCCGTCTGCCGTAATTCTAAACGTATAATCGCCCGCAACTTGTACATAATACCTGTCATTCGCCCATCGCCCCTTGCTGTCATATTTAAAACTTATTTCATTATCGGTTATAACAGTATCGGAATACAACCAAAACCCGCCGGCAATTTCAAATCTGTTCCTCTGTTTTACGTCTGCGATGCCGGTTGCGTAATCTCCACCAAGCCACAGCAAAAAAGTATAGTCATTAATGTAGTCAGAATTTAAACGCCCCGATATTATTAAGTTATACCCGGCTTTCTCAAATATTCGTGTTAATATGTTGTTAAGTCTGTACGCCGGTCTAATATCTTTCAACATAACCATGCCCGCCGAAGCTGCGATATTATTAGAGGCAACCGTATTGCCCTGCCATACGTAATCTAATGCAAAGGAATATATCGGCAAGTAAACATATTTACTTGTATCAAGATGCCAGCTATCAATTACATTTGAATAAGTTAAATAATAATTAAACCCGGAAAAATCAATTTCGTTAATTTTAAATTCTGCCAACTCTTTAAAAATCTGCAATTCATTAGAAACAAACGTTAATTGATATTGCAACACTTTATTATTCTTTTTCACAAACCCATGCATCTCAATTTTACCCCGAATTTGAAAACTATCAAAATCAAGTATTGCATCAATATAAATTGCGGGGTTTATATTGTGTGCTGTGTCAATTATCCCGTAATTGCTTAACAACATCCTGTTTCTATCGGTTGCCGGGATGTTAAATGAGTATGTGTATTTTATTCCTTCAACTCCCGCCTGTTCTGTAATCTCCTTTTTGTATTGAATTTTTAAATTCTCATCTTTGAACAGGTCTAAATATGAAGTAACAATAATTTCATTTTGCCCTAATTTTTTTATGTAAATTCTCATGTTTATATGTCGCTTATATAACTACCTAATTCGATAAAATCAACCTCATAAAGAAACGTTTTTTTCTCCTTTGCAAATTCCCTAATCTCCGACCTGCCGCCGGTTGGCATTAAAACAACCTGCTTTTGTACCGTTTCGTCTTTATAGTTTCGCAAAATTATATAAGGGGATGCCAACATGTCTGCCAGGTATTCCCCAAATTCCCGGTATTGTTTAAAGCTAATTGTATATTTATTTTCCGCCGCCTTAATTCTTGCCCGCTCATTCGGAAAGTCAAAACTTAAATTTGTTCCGTAAAAATCCTGATAATGTTTGTATTTCTCTTGCTTTGTCGTTGCCCGCTTTGTAATCCCATAAACAGGTATATAATCCCATGCGCCGTATTGATTCAAAAACTGAATATAATAATAATCATATTTATTACAATTGCTCTCATGCGTTAAGACATTATATTGCTCGCTCATTTGTACAATGTTTTGCCCGCTGTCAAGTCCATACAAATAATATTTTGCCCCCTTATGGCTCACTGCCGGGCTTGTAGCAATATACTGAACTATTTCATTCGGATACGTGACGGATTCCGTAAACTCTGTGTTAAATGCGCCCCCATATTCGCCAAACATTTCAACATGCACGCCCTTTACATAGTGATTTTGATAGGTGTTTATGTCTGCCACTTCTTTAACGATGTAGGGTATTACAATATATGAATTGTTATACATCAGCATGTTTAATGGTCGGTTGCTGGCAATATACAGCCCCGAATAATCCGTCGTTGTTTCCGGGTCTATTCCACGCCCCATGTGGTTGTTGTTTGTTTCGTTAATTGTCCGGCTTGTAGAATATCCCAAAACAGCAATGTAAAATTGTGAATTTGCAAGGCTTAATGTGTGCCAACTCCCGTCGCTTTTTTGATAATATAAAACGCTTTCCATAAAAAACCCAATTGCCGGAATATTGCCCGTCAATGTTGCATAACTCCCAATTCGGGGAGGTGTCATGTGACTTCTCAAAACTTCAGATATATCAAACCGGGCGTAATATTCATTTGTGCCGTCGCTTCTCTTTATTAATTCCTTTGACAAATCAACCTCATATTGAAAACCTTGCGACAAACCATATTTAAACATTTTTACAGTTGTGCGAAATTCCCCCCGTACAAAATCGTCCCCCGTGTCCAATATCAATTTAAGCATTGCCGTCACGGGGCTTCGGGCAAAAATTACTTTAGAGGTCGGTAAATATATTGTAGTAACCATTTTTTTATTTTATATTTAACATATTTTCATCAAATAATTTATTCAAAATATTGTCTAAATCCTTTTCAAACTTCGGGTAAAATTCGTTTACCGGTTCACTCAAAAAATACGTCGGCAAAATGCCATTTTTGTAAATGCTTCGATTTATTAACCAAGCCGCCCGCCGGATGCTGTCCGGTGTTTTTTTTATGAACTCTCCAAACTGCGGGCTTTTTTTATTCATGTTCCTTAATCTTATCGGCTTGTCTTTAATCCATTTCTCAACTACCTTGCGGGGTAACGCATGCCCCTGCCGCCTGCCCCTATCTACATCAATCCCGTAATGTAGCATATCAATAAATCCACCCGTCCCGGTTTTGTGCATTTTTATACTGTTATACAATGCCCCCGTATAATAGTGATTTGTTGTGACATGATTCCCCGCCGCCGTTTTTATTCGGTGTTTCCAGAACAAATTGAATTTTGCCTCGTCCCGGATTTTTTCTAAAACGCCGGTTATCTCCTTATTAAGTTCTGCCTGTATGTCGTTGTTAGCATTCATTTACGACGTCAATTACTTTTGCTGTTAAGTCTATTGAATACCCCCCCAACCGATTTTTAAAATCATTGATAACTACATCCCCCATATATCTGACAATTTCAACATCTTCAAGGTTGAATACAGCCCGATTAATCATATTTAATAAATCGTTTAAAACATCTGTTAAATTATCCCGCTTGCGCTCTCCATAATCCAACCTATCAAGCACCAATATTTTAAAGTTGTATTGTGTAACCCCCACGCCGGCTTCTGTGTCTCTGTCAAATGAAACCGGGACAATATTAACATACGGAAAAATCGTTTGTCGGTGCATGTCCGTAATATTGCCGTCTCCAAAATCAATATTATTAAACCCGACCTCCTTAAGCTGTTTAAACAATTCGGTTTTTATCTTATATAGTGCATTCATTTTTTTACTTTTAAATAAAACGGCAAAAATCAATTATTGTATTGCATATTGCGTAATAAAAATTTCAAAATACATACGCATGATAAATATATCAAGCCAATCAGGTGAACGCCCCAACTTTTCTTTAATTTTTGTTTTTGGTAATATTTGCAATTTCATATCTTTGTCAATGTCGTACGCTTTTAAATATGCAAGCTCCTGAATAATTTTCTCTTTGTCGTTGCTCTCCAATTCTGCTTTTATCCAAATATCATCAACGACCTCCCCTAATTTGTACCCGCATTCAGCTTTTAAATTTTTATAATTCGGGTTATCCGGCTTACTGTTTGCGACAAATCCATAACAGCCTAACATATCAACCACCCCGCCGCCAACGCCATCCTCATCAACTAATATATTCGACAATTGTACTCCGTATTTTGTTCTGTATGAATTTATGATATTTACAACTTTTGTTGTTTTCGATGTGTCCAATCTAACATAATCAACCAGCCGCAACCCATCCCAAACGGTTATTATTGAACTGTCAGCCCCAAACCGGGCAACATCCGCAACGATAAAAAAACGCCCCGACGCTTTTACAAATGTATTGCTAAATAAATTATTAATACTTGTATCTGATATTAGCCGGGTCGGGTCGTCGTCATATTCCCAATTCCCAAACCTTAACCTCTCCTTTTGCGCCCCTTGCAATCTTTCAAGGGCTTCAATATATTCAGCCGGCAGGTATTTGTTTTCGGTCGGCAAGGCAGTTATAAATTTTCGATATTCCGGCAATTCGTTTTTTTTGTGCTTCAGGTAAAATTCTGAATATGCAAACCCCTTGTTAGGGTTGCAAGTATAAAGTATTTTCCGTGTCAATCCGTACTCATTATTAAGCCACCGCCCGACCGCAACGCCTAAATTCTCAATCGCTTTGTTATTAATTTGTCCGACCTCTTCAAACCACCCCCTCGTAAATTGCAAACTTCCAAACCGGTGGAAATCGGGGTCTGACGGTAAATATCGGCAATCAATATAATAAACTCGTGAATTATTATACAGCTCAAAATAATTATCTTGCCCGTTAAATGTTACGTAATGCGAATAATCAACCCCCATTTTTTTTAAAACTTCGTAAATGGTTGGCGTTGTATATTTCTTTAGGTCGTTTAAATTGTGCCTGGCAATAAAATAATGAGTTCCTGGATATAATAAAGCATCTGAAAAGATTAACGCCGCACCTAAATACGATTTACCGCCGCCCTTTGCTCCACCATACAAAATCTCCTGCGTCGTTTTATCAATCCAAAATTTGGCGGCTTCTAACTGCTTCGGCTGCAAATTCAATTGTAAATTCATATAAACCGATTTTTAACCGTTATTTATCCTCTTTTATTATTATTCCCGTAATTTGTTCAGTATAGTTTTTTGTTTCAATTTGCTGCAAGGGTTTCCCTAAAATATACTGTATTATTTCTTTAATCCGGTTATAATCTTTCTTTTTGTATGCTGTAATAAATTGCTCTGCTGTAATTCGTAAAATGGCAGGCTTCTCATTGTCGTTTGATACTTTGACAAGCTCCGGCAAACTATAAAACGCAAGTTCTTTAAACGCCGTTTTAATATCGTCCCCCGTATATCCCATCTCCTTAATGATTGTTAATAGCTTCTTTTTGCGCCCCCTGTTTGCCGGCTGGTTTGTTGTAGAAAATTGCGTTTCGGGGTTTGGAAACGGTTTTTTTGCCTTAACAATATCCTTTGTTTTTGCTTTCATTTTTTTTTGCATTTGAAATATACAACGTTTTTATTTTCCCAATGCACGCCGCTCATCCTCATTAGTTATTTCGGCTGTGGTTTTATAACCTTTTTTTATGCCGTATTTCATTAACTTAATTACCTCTTCTTTTGTCATTTTTTCCCCGTTGTCATGCTCAAACAGATGATAAGCAAAATTAATATTATTTAATACTCCTTTTAAATCTGCTTTCATTTTTTTACATTTTAGGCATAAAATAAAAAATATTCATACTTCCATTTTTTATCCTGTCTTGTTTCTTTTGTCATTAATACCTTGTACAATGGATTTTCAGCACCTTTAAAACCCCACTCTGTTAATATTTCCGGGTGTCCACTCGACCACTCATAGCCATTACCATCAACATCTGTATATGAACCAAATACAGTTAAATCGTCTTTATGTTGTTTGTATATTTCAATACATATTTTTTCAGTTGTCTTTTTCCACATGTTACTAATTTTTTTCAAATTCTGCCGGGTATTCCTGTACTTGCAAATTTATTTCAAAATCATTAACATCCGTAATAACTTCGTTTTTTTTGCCCCGTATCTGCTTAACAAAAACGGGGACGTTTTGCTCCCGGCAAATATTAACAATTTCATTTGCCCACAGATTAGAATACGGGCGTCTGTTTGCTCCCGATTCGCACCCCGTTACAACCCAATCAATACCGGCAAGGCTCATTGTTTCGATTTTTTTCAATTGCGGCTCAATGCTTAAAAATCGTTTGCCGCTCCAATGATGCTTTAATGTGTCAACGGCTGTTTGTACTGAAAACTCATCAAACGCCGACGCCCCAATCCAAACATTTTGCGGCGGGTTTGTTAACCAACTTTTCGGGATGTAGTTCCTTATAAGGTGGGGGCGTTTTGTCAATAATAAAAATATCAAATTTGGATATAAACCCAATTCAACATCATCGAAAAAATACCGCCGTAAATCGTATGTAGATAAGCCCGTTTGTATTTTGCCGTCAACGACAACCGGTTTTCCGGTCTCGAATATGTCCATGAGACTGCCAACAAAAACAAGTTCCTTTGTATTTGTGCCGGTTAATCTCCTTTGTATTTTGCGCAGGGTTTTGGTTGCTGTTTTCACAATTTGGCGGGGCTTATTGTTGCCCCATACCTTAATATTGAACCGGTTCGCAAATTGTTCAGCATAACAATTATAACAAGCCCTGTTATACTTTGAACAGCCAACCCACAAATTTACGGTGTGATTCGTCCACCCAATTTTGCTATTTAACCCCATTTTTTTCTGTGTTTTTAAAAATACAAAATGAAAGCAATTCACAGTTTAATTATTAATATTATACGCAAAAACAATTCTTTCAAGTCCCTGATATTTTTTAATATCTATTATTTCAACTCTATAATATTCGGGTATATGGGGGGCGGCAATTACATTTTTATTTGTAAATGCAAAATTTTCAAGGTTATGCCGGTTTGCTTCAACATATACCCGTGCATATTGCCCCCCGACTTTACGCCCTTCAAAAATAAAAGTTTTCGGGCGGTTTGTTAACCCCCTTTTTGAATAAGGCAAATATACTTTAAATTTTAAACTTCTCAAAAGATGTTTGTATTTATTTTCAAATTCTGCCCTGTTCATTTTATATCAAAATTGCATATTCAACTTTAAACCCGTTGTCATTAAGCCCCTGAGTTGCATTTTTTGCGCCGGATTCCGTTTTGTAAACTTTTGCCTTTTCTATGTTGCTATCAAATTTCGGGTTTTTATAAGTGCCGCCGGCAAAATATTCTTTTTTCTCTACTTTTTGAATAACATATTTTATTTCTACTTGTGTCGCTCCACCGTCACCCGTAATTTTTATTTCTTTAACGTTGTCGGTTTCTTTCAATTCTTTCATATTTCCTGGCTCTGTCTTTTTTACCCCTTCAACATATTTATATGCTTCAAGAGTTGCCCCTGTTATGCCACTTTGCACTGCCGCCGCTTCTGCTTCTGTTTTATATATTATTGCGTCTTCAATATCCCCCCATTTCTCATCAGTCCCGGATTTTAGTAATAAATACTTGTTATCTTTTTTTACTAAATACCCGGTTTTTTCGCTGCTCGTGTCCGGCTCAATTATTTCATTGTGCAAATATATTTCAAGTTTTGAAATGTTTGCGTTTTGCTCCTCAATTAATTTTGCTGTTACTTTTACCGCTGTTTCAAGGTCGTAGAATTTTTTTGCGTCTTCAACGCTTTCAACTTCTCCGGCTTCTCCGACGTATTTATCCCCGTTTTTTATTACAATTTCTGTTTGCTGTTTGGGGGGTGTCGGCTTTACCGGTATTTCTCCGGTCTCATATCCATACGATTTCATTAAATTGTCTATTAACATATTCCACATGTCAATATCCATACAACACGATGATAATTGCGGCTTTTTTTTCGGTTTCCTAAATTCTTTATAATGGCTTATCCATATTTCATGAAACAACCTTTTTGAAATATTGCGCCCCGTTGTTAAACTTTGTTTTGCTTTTAATAAATCTGCTTTTTTCATTTTTTAATATGTTTTAATTGATAATTACAATCATCCTACTATTTCCTCCCTAACTTTCCGAAATACAAACCGAATACCGGAAAACAATACATACCACAAGCCCATGCCGATTGCAAAAACATACGGGCTTTCATTTGCCAAAACTCCGATTAAAAAACCGGACAAAACCCATAAAGTAAAATTTCTAATTTTTTTCATTTTTTTTACCTCCTTTGTTTTTTACAATCTTTATCAAAAATTATGCCAGCCGCTCTGATACATATTTTTTTATGTACTTTATTGCGTAATATAACGTTGTTAATGAAACATTTGTTTCTTTTGATAACTTCCTCAACGATATATCATCATTGTAATATGCTTCATATAACATCCGGTAAAATGGGGGCATGGTGCTTAATATCTCTTTAACTTCTGCCAGCCGCTCCCGCTTATCAAAATCATCGCTTATTGATATATCATGCGCTGTTAGTTCCTGCGTTTCTATTCGTTTCCGGTGTACGGATATTGTTATATTTCGCACCATGTTAAACAGGTAAACCATGTTTATTTTGTTGTTATATTCAAGCCGGTTTAAATTGCCCTCTTTTTGCTGTATCTTATACAGCTTTAAAAATGCTTCTTGCGCAATGTCCTCCGCTTCTTGCTCCGTTGCGCCGAAATATTTCGCAATATCCTGCATTTTGCCCCGATACTGATAAACGTCTTTGACTTTCATAGTGCACAAATATAACAAAAATTTTTTATATTTAAGATATTTTTTTTATTGTATAATTTCGGTTTAATATTTTCAATTCTTTGATTATTTTGTTTTTATGAGTTTCACAAAATAACATTGTACGCCGTTTGATTCCATGCCGGCTGTCAAACCTTGCCCGTATTGCGTATTTTGCCGGTCTGTTACACTCAAACAGTACGCCCCCGCCTTTTTGATTTAACGGGTTTCTTTTTAATATTTTTTCGCACCCGTACGTCTCCATGTTTTCTCCTGTACTCTTTTATTTTTGCAATTGTAAAATTCTGCTTAACAATTAACCTGCTTAATCTTTTTGCCCTTTGCTGCTCCCGATAATCTCCAGCCGCCAAATAAGCATGCATGTTTTCGTTTTGTTTTACAATTGTGTCAAGGGCTTGCAAAACATTATCAAACCCCTGTTCATAACATAAATCAATAATTGCGCCAAAATTAGCCTCTTGTATTCTCATAAATTACAATTTTTTACATCCGTAATTTTCCCAAGTTCAAACACAAAATATATTTTATCGGGGTCTGCGCCCCATACTTTTACGCCTTTCCGGATGTCAATATTTAACAACTCAATTTTAAATTGTGGCAATTTGTTTGAAAAATGCCCCCCATTAAAAAAATGAATATACTTGTACCCTTTCGGGGCAATTTCATTAAATTCATTAATATCAAAAATTGAAGCATACCCGAATTTTTTAGGGTTTTGGTATGCTTTACATATTCTCTCTACTGTGTCCTCAAGCCCATCCCCGTAATGCTCCATGATTCGGTTAAACCAATATGGTTTTATCTCTCTATATTCCTCCCGCTTAAACCCGGCAAAAATTAAATCAAACCATATTTTTTTTAATGTCAACTTTAAAACCATTTTTTAAACATCCCTTTCTTTTTTTGCTGCAAAATATCAAACGTTCGTTTGTTTTGTTTTATCAATCCAAAAATGTAACGTTGTGCCGGCTTCGGCAAATCTGCAAGCAATATTTTATATTTTTTATTCGGGGGGTTTTTGTCTATCTTTTCATAAATAACCCGTTTAACATACGTCCGAATTTCAAACATATTGCCGTTTTGCAAGCTCAAAAAATATTGATTGTCTGCAACTTTGTACAACTGATATTTAAACCCTTTGTAATTCATTTTTAAAATGGCATGTCGTTGTTTAGTTCGTTGTTAATATTTTTTAATTCCGTTTTTGCTGCTTCTACAACCCCGTAATTATAGTTTTCAGGATTGCTCAATATTTCGTTTATTTCTTTTATTCGTTTTGCTTTCGGGTTTGTGGGGTTAAATTTTTCAACAAAATCAACCGCTTGTTTAAGTACATCGACGGCTTTTTCTCCGGGTTCAATAAACAATTCGATGCCGATTTCGGCATGTTGATAATCTCCTAAATTATACAACCTTTTAAACATAACTTTGTTTGCTTTCATAACTGTAAAATATTAAATTAATAATTATTTTTTTTGATAAATTACTTTTATTTTATCCTGCTCATGATTCAAAAACTTTGTTAAACTCTCGTTTCTCAACATAGCTTTTAAAATCGTTGCAGTATTGCCCGGCTTATTAGTTTTGTTCAAAACAACCTCATGCGTGCCGTTTTTACTCTTAATGTCATAATTCGGATATACCTTTGTAATAAACAGCATTAAAATATATGCCTCCCGTTCGCTTGTTACTTCGACCGATTCAATATATTTAACCACTTCAGGCGTTACTTTGTCGCCAAAGTTCCAGCCGCCCCCCCAAAACAACCACGTCGGCTGTTTAAAAAAATTGTCATCTTTATATTTTTCGTTGTATGAATTTATCAAACCGTTTGCGGCTGTTTTGATAGCTCCCGACCGCTCCAATAATGATAAAATTTGTTTTCTAATTATCAACCGGTCATCGGTTATAAAATAACCCTTTTCAGTAGCAATCACAATAAAACCATTTTGGCGCAAATAATTAACCATCTTGCGAATACGCCTAATATTTAACTTTAATTTAATTGCTTTGTTATCAACAATTTTTTGTAATCGGTTAACTAAATTTTTTGCGGTTTGTGGGTTATAAGTTAATACCATGTAAAGATAAATTGCCGTTTCCTTTTCTGCTTCGGTTAACGGCTCTGTGTAATTTTCAAATAATGTTATCATTTTTGTTTTTTATTTTGCTTGTTATCAAATATTGTGCCATTTTTAATATTCGGGGTCGGGGTCGGGGATGTAAACATTAAGATATTCGTCCCCCCATTTTTGAATTTTCTTATAATATTGCATAAAATCGTATGTACTTAAATTTGTAGTGCTTTCCGGTACTGTAATATATTCGCCCGTTTCATTATTTACAAATGTTTTTTTATTGAAAGTTTCTTTTAAATACTCATGTACATCTTCCTTTGTCAGTCCTTCATATCCTACATCTGTCAAGCCCTTTTGAACAATCGGAACAACAACCCCCCAATAATACCTATTTTGCCATACCGACCGCTTTTTTTCCCTTTTCTCAATTGTCACAACGACGGGCATGTGCTGGATGTCCTTTATGGTTCGCTCAAACAATCTTTTGTTGTTTAATGTTAACTTGCCGTTTGATATTGTCCCGTACTCAATTAATTTCATGCTAATCAATTAAAAAATGGTTGTCTAATCTTTTCATGGTCTCTGCTATTTCAAAAACCGTAAATAAATTGATTTTAAGATAACTTGCCTGTTCTGTATAGTCCTTTAAAAGTTCGGGGCTTACTTGCTCCAAATCGTCATCGATATAATCTTTTATATCAATTGAATGTCCTGGCATGGTAACTTCATTTATGTTTTTAAAATTAACAATTCCATTATCATCATATACCGCCAAATATTCAAATTTTTGCCCGCCCCAATCACTGACAACATGAGCAATATTGTATTTTTTACTTTCGTAAATTACTTTTATTTCTTTTGTCGCTGTAAATCCGAATATGTTAGTTACATATACCATTTAAACCTCCTTTTTTTTAAGATATTTTTTCACTTCTTTGGGGGTTTTAAAATCAATTTCCATTGCAACATCATTGGAATTTAATACCCACATGGTTGTATTATCCCCGTTTGTTCTTAACTCAAAATCTATCGGAAACCCGTAATGTTTATTCAATAAACGCTCCAGCCTTTTAAATTGATATTTTAACAGTAAACTAATCATGACGCCAACCCCCCCTTAATTCGTTTATTGCGGTTCGTACCCCCGTATAATTTTTGTAATTCTCCCAATCTCCCCCACACTTGTAAACAACCCACGCATGCTTGCCGTCGGCTGCTACTCCCTTAACTATTCCGTTTTGATAGCTCCCGTCAAATTCCGTGTAATGTACTTTTTGACCGCTGTAAATTACTGCTTTTGCCATTTTAAAACCTCCTTTATATTTCTAAATTACGATAAATAACCATGTCAACTTCTTTGCCGCTCTCATTATAAACCCGCCCAATAAATGAAACATTTACCACCTCTTTATAATCGGGGGTTATTCGGTTGCCTTTTGCAACCTTAACCTCTCCCGTTAACAATCCGTTAATTGAAAAACTATCCCCGATTACTTCAAATGGGATTGCTTTTCTTTGCTCAAACCGCATGAGCAATTCATGCTCAGGTGGCAATTTATTCTCTATTAATTCTCTGTATATATCCATAGTAATTTTTTAATTTCAAAAATCGTGCCATTTAAAAAATCAAATAATTGTTTATTGCTGTCTGAAAACCCTCAAATGTTCGCACAATAATATAATCATACCCGGCTGCCTTTACTTCTTTTTCAAATTCTTTTTGTTTTTCAGTCTGCCGCCCCGTTTCGGTTTTCATTTCGATATACAACCCACAAAAACCACCCGACGGAATACTTAAAAACAAATCTGCAACGCCGGCAACCACCCCCTCAGCTTTCAAATATTGCGCCGTTTTTATATTTCGTTTGCCCCCGTTTGGAATTGCATATAATAACATTTTAAATTTCGGGTATTCATACCGAAACCACCGGACGCAAGCTGCTTGTAAATTGTGTTCTTTGTTTCTCATATCTTTTTGTTTAGGTCTTTAAATTTCGTGTTTTAAATTTTGTTTTGTCAATAAATGAAATGATATGTTCAACTACCGGTAACGACCATGCATCACCAAGTAAACTTCCAGCTTGTCTGTAACTAACTATATCGCAATAGTTATCCGGAAAACCTTGTATTCTGCATAACTCTGTTTTATTTAAAATTCTTGCATTGCCTTTATTTTGATTAAACGGCTGTTTCCCGTTACTTTCTTTTGATTTATTTAATTCTATAACATACGGAACACTTTTCATCCTTAATCTTTTATCTCTTTTTTCTGAATGTTCATACTTGTTTGATGCTACATACCTTTCCGTTAATGTCGGAAATATTTTTTGTTTAGTTATTCCGGATGTGATTATATCTTTTGCATATATTTCTTTCCTTTTTGTCGGCAAAGGTATATCCGTTGTTTTTTCGCCAAACAACCCCTGATAACTATATCTTATATTTGTCCAGAATAGTCTTTTTCTACTTTGCGGCAACCACAATTTACTATCAATTAGCTGAGGATATATGCCTAAAAACTCGCTTATTATTCTTATATCTTTTTTAGGTGCTGATGCAACGTTCTCCTGCAAAAACAAAACATCTGGATTTAATTTTTTAACATACTCTAATATCTCAACAAAAACAAAAAATAAACGGCTTCTACTCCCGTATATTCCTGCCCTTCTCCCTGCTATTGATAAATCCTGGCAAGGTGAACCGCTGCCGATTAAGTCAATATTTTTCCAATCAATATCCCAATTTTTCCAATTATTAATATTTCCTAATTGTATCGTGTCCGGGAAATGATGTTGCATTAATTTAATTGCATACGGTTTAATTTCGCTTGCGTAACTTTTCCCAATCTCGAAATTTTGATTAATTAACGCAAGTTCTAATGTTCCCATCCCCGCAAATAATGATAATATATTTATTTTTTTACTCAAATTTTACTTTTTTTAATTATCAAAATGCCTGGCTTAACACAATATAAATCCCATTTTTTTATATCTTTTTGTTTACGTCTTTCATGATATTAATAAACGTTTCTACAATTCCGTGATTTTCCGAATGCAAGGGCAAATTAAACGTTAAACTAAACAGCCCCCCGACACAATCGAAACGGATATTATTTATAAAAGGCAGCCCGTAAACCCCTTTCATTTTGTTGTTAATCGGTTTAACAAATACGTAAACCCATAAACCAACATTTTTGACGTCGCTCATTATCGAAGCAACGTAATATCCGTTTTTTTTGTAAAATTCTTTTATAAGCTCAATAATTTCATTTTTTTGTGCTTCGCTTATCTCAATTTGTTTTTTTGCCCGTTTTGTTCCCTTTACTACTTTCATAATATATTTGTTTTAATTTACGTTTCTTTTGTTCGTTTATCGCTCTCAATCGCTTATTATATTCCAACTTTGAAACAGACGCCCCGACCTTTTTATATAGCTTTTTAAGTTGCTCATCTGTTAGCAGGTCTATTTGTTTTTTTCGCTCCGCCGCTTCTTTCCGGCTTATCTCCGCCCCAAGCTGTAACCGCTCATTTGAATATGCTTCAAATTCTGCCAAAACATCGTTAATATACAGCTTTCCGAATATCTTTTTTTTTGCAATTCGTTTTGATATTGCGTATATGTCCGCAATTTTAAAAAAATAATAATCCTCAATAATATATTGGATTAACTTACTTAAACCTGCCGGCTCAAGCTCAAACGGTAACCCGGTTAATAAATCCCGTATTGCAATTTTTAATATATTTTGCAACACAGCCTCCCCCTCTTCTTTCCTTATTTTTGAAATTGCCGGCAAATTTTTGTTATTAATTATTGCCGCCATGTCTATTTCTTTCCCGATATATTTTATTAATTCCATAGTCCGCCGTTTGTTTCAAAGGTATTTCGTAATTTCGTCAAAACATTGAACTGTTTGTTAATTATCGCAACTGTATAATTCTGCTTTATGAACTTATCCGACAAACCCCGTGCCAAAATTACCTCAAAACTACGCAAAATTCCGGTATCTGTTATTTTTTTGTCCTTTTGCTTAAACAGAAACTCTATTTTCTTTTTTATCTGTTTCAGTGCGACGCTGTCTTTAATTTGCCAATAATAAGCGTCACCGCCCGCCCGCTTGTAGTATGTTTCAAACAACGCCCGCATGGGTTTATATAGCTCATTTTTATCTTTTGGCACGGCTTTTATTATTTTTTCAGTGGGGGG
>Ga0256914_1001222_pt1 | contig 23979 bp, 24 predicted proteins | sample HulkmetaG_FD_191571 | JGI IMG/M metagenome (GOLD analysis project Ga0256914, IMG submission 191571) | Hydrothermal chimney microbial communities from Main Endeavour vent field at the Juan de Fuca Ridge, Pacific Ocean - Hulk | ecosystem: Environmental > Aquatic > Marine > Hydrothermal vents ... | reverse complement strand
AAGCCCTGATTTCAGGCATGAGAAGGGATTAATTCCAGAAATTCCATGTTACCCGGATTGGACAAAGAAGCCCCTGGCAACATGAAAAGCTACCGTGACACGGTATGTATTTCACGGCAATTTACACCAGCGTTAAAAAGATATCTCAAACCAACCTCACGAAACGTCTCTTTCCCACCTTTACAACCGCACCGGAATCTCCAACTGCAATCTCTTCGGTTGAGACCTTTTCGCCATCAACACTGACAGCCCCCTGCTTTATGAGACGGCGAGCCTCGGACGCACTCTTTACCACACCGGCCTCCTTCAGTATCCGCGGCAGGAAGAGTGCCGAACGGTCGGCATCAGCAGGCAGCGCAAACTCCGGAATATCTTCCGGCACCTCTCCACGCCTGAACTGGGCGTCGAAACCATCCCGTGCCTTTTCCGCAGCCTCCTGCCCATGGAACCGTGCCACCAGCTCCATGGCAAGCATCACCTTCACCTCCCTTGGGTGGCGTCTGCCCTGCTCCATATCACTCTTCAGCTCGTTGATCTGCTCCATGTCCAGGCTGCTCAAAAGCTCATAGTACCTGAACATGAGATCGTCAGAGACAGACATGAGCTTTCCGAACATGCTGGCAGGCTCATCGGTTATGCCAACATAGTTGCCCAAGGACTTGCTCATCTTGTTCACACCATCTAACCCCTCGAGCAACGGCATGGTGATCACCGTCTGCGGAACCTGGCCATACTCCTTCTGCATGTGACGCCCCACAAGCAGGTTGAAGGTCTGATCCGTACCGCCAAGCTCCACATCTGCCCTCAGGGCTACAGAGTCATAGCCCTGGATCAGCGGATAGATGAACTCATGAATCCCTATGGGCTTCTGGGCATGAAAACGCTTCTTGAAATCATCCCTTTCAAGCATCCTTGCCACCGTATGCTTTGCGCACAGGCGTATCATATCAATGGATTTCATCTCGTTCATCCAGACGCTGTTGAATGCAATCTCTGTCCTGTCAGGATCGAGTATCTTGAATATCTGCTCCTTGTAGGTGGCGGCATTCTGCTGGACCTGCTCAGGCGTGAGCGGCGGTCTTGTCTCTGACTTCCCTGTAGGATCACCAATCAGGCCGGTAAAATCACCTATGAGGAATATTACCTGGTGGCCAAGCTGTTGAAAATGCTTCATTTTCTGGATAAGAACTGTATGGCCAAGATGCAGATCCGGGGCAGTTGGGTCAAATCCTGCCTTGACACGAAGTGGCCGGTCCTCGTCCACAGCCTTGATGAGCTTTTTCTCAAGCTCATCCATATCTATTATATCCACAGCTCCACGGCCGATCAGATCCAATGACTTCTTTATATCCTGTTCCATTGTCATTCACACAGACATTACCCTGTCTATGATACTCTCCTTCCTCCTTGAAAAATTTTCGATGCTGACCTCAAGACCTACTTTGCATACTCCACGGCCCTGGTCTCCCTGATGACTATGATCTTTATCTGACCAGGATAACTGAGCTCACTCTCTATCTTCTTTGCAATATCCCTGCACATCAGGCTGGCCTCTGCATCTGAAACCTTGTCACTGCTCACAGCAATCCTGATCTCCCGTCCGGCCTGAATGGCATAGGACTTCTGGACCCCCTTGAACGATGTGGCTATGCGCTCAAGGTCCTCAAGGCGTTTCACATAGGTCTCAAGCATCTCGCGCCTTGCCCCGGGCCTTGCCCCTGAAAGGGCATCAGCCGCCTGAACGAGTACTGCCATTATGGTCTCGGGCTTTATATCTTCATGGTGTGCAGCAATTGCATGGACTATGTCCTTGCCCTCACCGTACTTCTTGGCCAGATCCGCTCCGATTATGGCGTGCGAACCTTCCACCTCGTGATCAACGGCCTTGCCGATATCGTGTAACAAGCCGATCCTCTTGGCCTTCTTGACATCAAGGCCCAACTCGGCTGCCATGACCCCGCACAGAAAGGCCACTTCCAGCGAGTGCTGCAGGACGTTCTGGGAATAGCTGGTCCTGAATTTGAGTTTTCCAAGCAACTTGATCAGTTCAGGATGGATGCCATAGACCCCCACATCAAAGGTTGCCTGCTCTCCTGCCTCTCTGATAGAGGTCTCGATCTCCTTTTCAACCTTGCGTACTACCTCTTCGATACGAGCAGGGTGGATACGGCCATCGAGCACCAACCGTTCCAAGGCCACACGGGCTACCTCACGTCTCACCGGATTGAAACCAGATAGCAGAACAGCTTCAGGCGTATCGTCAATGATCAGGTCAATGCCTGTAGCAGCCTCTATGGCGCGTATGTTCCGGCCCTCCCTGCCAATTATCCTGCCTTTCATCTCATCGTTTGGCAAAGGGACCACAGAAACTGTCCGCTCAGCCACATACTCGCCAGCATACCTTGCAATGGCCAGCGAGAGTATCTCCTTGGCCTTCTTGTCTGCCTTTTCCCTGGTCTCCGCCTCTATCTTCCTGAGCATGGTAGCAGCCTCCTGACGCACCTCCTCCTCAAAACTGCTCAGAAGCTGCTCCTTGGCCTCGCTTTCCGACATACCCGATATCTTTTCCAGCAGTGCGTGCTGCTCATCGATGATAGAGGCTATCTCCTTCTCCATGCTATCCAACCGGGTAGCACGCCTTTGAAGTTTCTTTTCCTTCTCGAGAAGTTCCAGCTCCTTCTGATCAATAAGCTCCTTTTTTTTGTCAATCTTCTGTTCGCGCTTGAGCAACCGCATCTCCTGCTCATGCAAGTCGCTCTTGCGCTGGGATACACTGTCTTCAGCCTCTTTTTTGAGGCGCAGGGCCTCCTCCTGGGCTGTGACTCGCGCCTCTTTGAGGATCCTGTCAGCCTCAGCCTCAGCCTTTTTCCTCAGGGCGTCAAGCTCCTGCTGCAGCTCCTGGGAATTGCGCTTTTCCCTCCTGGAAACTGCTATGGCACCAATTACTACCCCTGCCGCCAGCCCGGCAGCAACTAGACAAACAGTTAAGATATTCATAACGTGTGGCATCTCCTTGTTTAAGCAGCCACACCCCATCAGATTTTACAGACCACCTCACAAACAAAGGGGCCTTTTGCACGGAATTTTTAAGACGTGAGAAAAAAAGAGAAGAACCTGCTCAGCCACACTTTCCGGACTGACCACCAGCAGTTAACGGACTATCCCTGGAAACCCATTCCCAAACGTATACGGTCCTGCTGTCATGGACAGCCGGCCGACTCCATAAAGTGAATACTCGAATGCCAGTGGCAGAATCTTATTCCAGAAACCTGCAGCACACATGGAGGGTTTTATGGCCCCTCTTGCCATTCGAGATCATCACTTTATATATAAACCCGGTTTTTTAAAAACCCAAGGCACTGAAAACAGAGTCAATTCTCTGTTGAACTTTTCTCACTATCCCTGTGATAAACACAAATCCGTTAATTATATTCAGACCCAGACGGGGTTACAGCCTTAAATCCCCACCATGCCGTGTCAGCCAGCGCTTATTGAACCTGAGAGACTCAGGTGGGTGTCAACTCCGCTTTGGATAGACAGGGCGGTTTTCCCCGTCCCACCTCCACGGAAAAAGACTCCCTTGTATGGGATGTTGGCTCAACAAACTACTGGCCAAGCACCAACACAGCAGGGAAGCTAATTTTAAAAAATTATAACTTATTACCAATGCCTTGTCTATGTCTATAAATTAGCACCAGAACCCTACCATTTATAGATTGTATAAGGGTGCAAAGCAGAAGCAATTTGCAAAGAGTGATAGCGCTTTTTCTCATGATTTTGACCGCAAACAAAAAACAAATATCATATTTATATCATTAACAAATCATTGCAACTGATGCGCTTTAAAACCATAAAAAGCACCATCTGCCGTATAGGTATCATGACGGTATGGCCGCAGGTGAGCGAGGTTGCGAGACTCCGGATACAGGACGGCACACATGCAGACATACTCCCAGTACTTCAAGTGAACTCCACACCATGTACGGTGCCCTACACCCGGTTACGTCTCATCACCAAGGACTGTATCTATCTTGTTGGCAATCCTGGAAGAGCGCCGCTTCAGCTCTGAAGCAAGCTCATCATTCCGCTTCCTCTCCCTGACATAATCACGCCCCATATGCAAGGCAGCAAGGACCATTATCTTCTGCGGTGACAACCCCTTGTGCTGTTTCTCGGTCTCAGCCATGACCCGCTCCACATACTTCACGACTTCTTGGACATCATCTGACGGATCGTCAGCCTTGAGGTCATAGACCTTTCCAAAAAAATGAAGGGAAACTGTTTCCGGCATTTAATCCACGTGAGACTCAGATGGCAACAGATCAGGCTGAGAGCCCTGCGAACCATCATCACCCTCTTGCTGCGGCTCCTGTTCAGAGGCCATATCAGCAGAGGAAGACTCCAGATCTTCAATGGTGCGCACCAATCTGTTTATCCTCTCCTTCACATCCCTGCGCATATCATCATACTCGGCAAGCCTTGCAGTCAAGGACTCAACCTCCTGTGTCCTCTCTTCCAAGGATTCGCTCAGTTGCTGATTCTCATCCTGTAACTCCATGCAGTACTCAACCAGCTTCTCTATCTTGTCCTCAAGAATTGATAGCTCTGTGGTATCAAGACTATCGTCCTGTTCCACCGCCTCTGCATGCTCCATATTTTCCATATTGTTGTCCATGAATATTCTCCTGAAAACTCTGTATCAATATTTTCTGTATCTAATACAAATCCGCATCCCGGTTTGGACGCAATAGTATATTATGTCTTGCGGCATATCAACCAAGCAACATAGAACAGGGGGGCACCTGCTCCCCATCTGCAACCTCAACATTACAGAGGCAGGAGTGAGCACCGATCACGGCTCCTGCACCAATACGTGTATCCCCTCTCAGTACGACACACGGCTCAATTACCACATCATTGCCAACGGTCACCGACGGCTCCACATAGATGGTGTGTGCATTCAACATTGTGACACCCTCCATCATGAGATGGTGCCTGACACGCTTTAGCATTATGGACTCTGCCTCTGAAAGCTGGTAGCGTGAATTTACACCAAGCGCCTCCTCTTCAGAGGCAAGGCAAAAGGCACCGGCCTTGTTCCCAGTTTCTACGGCAATGGCCACAATATCAGTCAGATAGTACTCTCCCTGCTTATTATTGTTGTCAAGCTTCGACAGGGCGGGAAACAGGAAACCTGCATCCACCAAATAGGTGCCTGTATTGACCTCAGTGATATCCCTGACCGCAGGATCAGCATCTTTCTCCTCTACTATGCCAACAAAAGCACCATTCCGGTCCCTGACAATCCTCCCATACCCATATGGTGAGGCAAACCGGGAGCTGAGCACCGACACCTGATTGCGAGAAGCAATATGCTCATAGATAAACCTATCCAATGTCTCCTGTCTGAACAGGGGAGTATCACCGCATATCACAAGGACAGCCCCATCAAAACCAGCAAACATACTCTCAGCACATGCCACCGCATGGCCAGTTCCGAGCTGCTGATCCTGGAGCACGGTTTCAACACCAAGGCCTCCAAGATAGTTGGTAACCGACTGGGCACCGTGGCCCACGACAGTAACAATACGCTGGACATCCACTTTGTTCAACAGTGAAACCACATGGCCCACCAAGGGCGTTCCAAGCAGTTCATGCAACACCTTGGGCACAGAAGATTTCATCCGCGTACCCTTGCCTGCCGCAAGGACAACGGCAGCTACGTTCTTGTCTTTGGAACTCACCATTATTGGTCCTTTTCAGCTCTTGTTCAAAAGACAGTCAAACCTCTATGGGCATGGCAATAGGGAAATACTCCCCATAAAACCAGTGCTGCAGTTACCATCAGGCTTGTAGAAACAAGAGGCACTTTGCAAAAAATCAGATGTTGCCTGTCAATTGATTGAAAGCCCAAGTCACAAGAAATAACCGATTCGATAGGCACCGGGCCTATGATTACTTAGGATTTAGCCGGGCAGTGGCCAAAAGTCAACGGGAGGGCACAAAAAAAGGGCAGGTTACCCTGCCCTTCTTTTAAACTATAGTGAACTATAATGAACTATAGCAAATAGCTGTTCTTAAGCCTTGCTGCGGCTATTCACGCCCTGCAAGTCTCAACCTGTTCATGGCTCTGGCAAGTGCAGCCTGCGCCCTTGCAAGATCAATATCTTCTTTTGCAGAGGCAGCAGCCTGGATACGCTTCTCAGCGCGCTCCTTTGCCTTGAGAGCCCTTTCAACATCAATGTCTTCGATAGGCTCAGCAGACTCGGCCAGAATGGTCATCCTGTTATTAGAGACCTCACAGAAACCACCACTCAGGGCAAGCCTGACTATTGTGCCATCTTTCTCATAATGCATCTCGCCAATGGCCATGGTGGCCAGGAGAGGTGCATGATTAGCCATGACACCGAAGACACCGTCTGCTCCCGGAGCAGTTGCAAGGTCAACCTCCTCGTTGACTACCTGCCTGCTGGGAGTGACTACTTCGAGCATTAATTTATTGGCCATAATCAGTTATCCTCGCAACCTGTGTTCAGGGTGGTCCATTAAGAATTCTTGGCCTTTTCAACTGCCTCTTCAACGGTTCCTACCATATAGAAAGCAGCCTCTGGCAGATCGTCATACTTGCCCTCAAGGATCTCCTTGAAGCCGCGTACAGTATCCTCAACCTTGCAGTACTTACCTGGCATACCAGTAAAGGTCTCTGCAACGTGGAAGGGCTGTGACAGGAACCTCTGACACTTACGTGCCCTCTGAACAGTGAGTTTATCCTCATCCGAAAGCTCATCCATACCGAGGATAGCTATGATGTCCTGGAGGTCCTTGTACTTCTGCAGTGTCTGCTGCAGGTTACGGGCAACTGAGTAGTGCTCCTCACCAAGTACGTTGGGATCGAGAATCCTGGAGGTGGAATCCAGCGGGTCAACAGCAGGATAGATACCAAGCTCTGCAATCTGACGTGAGAGAACGACTGTACCGTCAAGGTGTGCAAATGTGGTAGCTGGCGCAGGGTCTGTCAGGTCGTCAGCAGGCACGTAAACACATTCAACTGCTGTAATGGAACCCTTTGTGGTGGAAGTAATACGTTCCTGCAGGGCACCAAGGTCTGTAGCAAGTGTAGGCTGGTAACCAACAGCAGAAGGAATACGACCGAGGAGCGCGGAAACCTCAGAACCAGCCTGGGTGAAACGGAAGATGTTGTCGATGAAGAAAAGCACGTCCTGGCCCTGCTCATCACGGAAGTACTCTGCAGCAGTCAGACCTGTAAGTCCGATTCTTGCACGTGCTCCCGGAGGCTCGGTCATCTGGCCGTAGATCAGGGCAGCCTTTGGAAGAACGCCTGAGTCCTTCATCTCGTGGTACAGGTCATTACCCTCACGGGTACGCTCACCAGCACCGCAGAACACGGAGATACCACCGTGCTGCATGGCGATGTTGTGAACCATCTCCATCATGATAACGGTCTTGCCACAACCGGCACCGCCGAACAGTCCCATCTTACCACCACGGGGGAAGGGAACCAGCAGGTCGATAACCTTGATGCCTGTTTCAAGGACGTTAACCGTGGTGTCCTGTTCGATGAACGCAGGAGCTTTCCTGTGAATGGGCAACTTGTGAGTATCATCAATGGGCCCAAGGCCGTCCACAGGCCAGCCAACCACGTTCATGATCCTGCCGAGAGTGGGCTCACCAACAGGAATCTGAATTGGCTCACCGGTATCCTTGGCAGCCATACCGCGGACCAGACCGTCTGTGGTGTCCATTGCGATGCAGCGCACCATGTTGTCACCAAGGTGCTGTGCAACCTCAATGTACAGGTTATCTTCCTCATCACTGATTGCTGGGTTGGAAACCAGCAGTCCGTTCAATATATTGGGCAGTTGTCCCGGTTCAAACTCCACGTCAACAACGGGTCCAATAACCTGGGCGATTTTGCCTACGTTTGCCATTTGTCTTATACCTCCCCGGCATCCATTTGCCAGTTAAATTCTTATCAATGTTTATCCCTTGAGAGCCTCGGCACCACCAACGATATCCATGAGCTCGCCTGTAATGGCGGCCTGTCTTGCCTTGTTGAACAGCAGTGTAAGTTCCTGAATAATGTCATTACATGCGTTGGTGGCATTGTCCATGGATGTCATCCTGGCAGCCATCTCGCTTGCAACCGTCTCAAGCATGGCAGCCATGATCTGGACATTAACGAACATGGGCATGAGCTGGTTGAGTATCTCCTCCGGTGCCGGCTCGTAGATATATGTAGCCTTGGGGCCCTGTTCCTCTTCAGCCTCTTCCACCTCTCCACCCTGGGATAGTCCCTCAGGGGTGATTGGAAGAATCGGCCTGAATGTAGGCTTCTGAACAGCCACATTTACGAAACGGCCATACACCAGCTTGACCTGATCTATGTCCTCTGCAAGGAACATACGTATAAGCTCAAGCCCGACCTGACGGGCAGTCAGCATCTGCACGTTACCCATACAGTCAACTGTCTGGTGGAGCACCTCATACTCAGACTTGCTGAAATATGAGGCACCCTTCTTGCCGATACATGCAACAACCGGCTCCCTGCCCTCCTCCTTTTCTTTCTGGAGGTATTTCTCCGAGGCCGAGATAATGTTTGTATTAAACGCTCCACAAAGGCCCCTGTCTGAGGTGACCACAAGCAGCAGGCTCTTCTTCACCTCTCTCTGCGCCATAAGCGGGAATGCGCTTGGATTGGCGCCTCCAGACAGTTCACCCATCACTGAGGCAAACTTGTCTGCATAGGGGCGAAACTCCTCCATGCGTGCCTGAGCGCCACGAAGCTTGGCAGCAGCCACCATATTCATAGCCTTGGTGATCTGCTGCGTCTTCTTGACGCCGACTATTTTAAGTTGAATATCTTTAAGAGAAGGCATCTGAATTCATTCCCCTTAATTCTTAGAGGTTACGGCTCGCCTTGAAGTCTTTCTTGAACTCCTCAATGGCAGCCTTCATTTTCTGCTCCAGTGAATCACTGATCTCCTGCTTTTCAGCAAGCTCTGAGAAAATATCCGCATGCCTTGACTCAACGAACTCGTAAAGCTCCTTCTCAAAGGCAGAGAGGCTGTCCACTGGCAGGTCATCAAGCAGACCCTTTGTACCGGCGAACAGAATTGTCACCTGCTTCTCCATTGGAAGTGGCTGGTACTGGGGCTGTTTAAGGATTTCAACAAGCCTTTCACCCCTTCTGAGCTGTGCCTGCGTAGCAGCATCAAGGTCAGAACCGAACTGAGCAAAAGCAGCCAGCTCCCTGTACTGGGCAAGGTCCAGCCTGAGGGTACCTGCAACCTGTTTCATGGCCTTGACCTGGGCAGCACCACCGACTCGGGATACTGAGAGACCGACGTTGATGGCAGGGCGAACGCCAGCAAAGAACAGGGAAGGCTCAAGATAGACCTGACCGTCTGTAATGGAAATAACGTTTGTAGGAATATAAGCGGAAACGTCACCCTGCTGGGTTTCGATGATAGGAAGGGCTGTAAGGCTACCTGCTCCCAGCTCATCGTTCAGCTTTGCAGAACGCTCGAGAAGCCTTGAGTGGTTGTAGAAGATGTCTCCGGGGAATGCCTCACGTCCTGGAGGACGCCTGAGCAGAAGTGAAAGTTCGCGGTAGGACACAGCCTGCTTGGAAAGGTCGTCGTAGATAATAAGGGCATGTTTTCCATTGTCACGGAAATACTCGCCCATGGCTGTACCGGAGAATGCCGAGAGATACTGAATTGATGCAGGCTCAGACGCACTCGCAGCAACCACTGTGGTATAATCCATGGCGCCTGCCTTTCTCAGTGCCTCCACGACCAGTGCCACTGTGGCCTGCTTCTGGCCAACAGCAACATATATACAGTATACGTCAGTATCCTTCTGAGCAATAATGGCATCAACGCCGATTGCAGTCTTACCAATCTGACGGTCACCAATGATAAGCTCACGCTGTCCGCGTCCAACAGGGGTCATGGCGTCAATGGCCTTGAGTCCTGTGTAGCATGGCTCATGAACCGACTTTCTTGCGATAACGCCCGGCGCCTTCTCCTCGATACGGCGGAACTCGGTAGCGTTAATCGGGCCCTGGCCGTCAATGGGATTGCCAAGACCGTCAACAACGCGGCCCAGCATGCACTCACCAACAGGAACCTGGGCGATCTTGCCAGTCCTCTTGACCAGGTCACCTTCCTTGATGTTCTCGCAGTCGCCCATAACGGCCACACCGACGTTGTCCTGCTCAATGTTGAGAGCCAGACCCATGATTCCACCGGGGAACTCCAGAAGCTCCATGGCCATACAGTTGCGGACTCCATAAACACGGGCAACGTTGTCACCTACTGACAGGACCGTACCGGTCTCTGCCAGATCAACGGTTTTTTCAAAATCCTGGATTCTCTTCTTTATGATGTCGCTGATTTCTGATGCATTTATCTGTGCCATTATCCTTGCTCACCCCTCCCTATGGATTCTTTCAAGCCTGCAAGCTGACTCTTTATGCTACCATCCCAGACCACATCGCCGACATGGGCAACCACTCCGCCGATGAGATCGGGATCTTCTTCTGTGACCAAAATAACCTCTTTTCCTGTTGCCTTGGCAAGCGCGGCCGCAACCTTGTCCTTGAGATCATCCGGGATGGGTACAGCAGTGCGGACCGTAGCGCGCACCCTGCCTGTCTCCTCATCCATCAGGGCCTCAAAGGCCTCGGCAATCAGTCTCAGGTGTTGGATTCTGCCCCGCTCCACCAAGAGCCTGAGGAAATTAGCGAGTGAATCCTCAAAATTTGCCGCCTTTACGATTTCGTCCACCACTTCCCGCTTCAATTCAGGCGGTACAATGGGACTCTCCAGGGCGGCCTCCACATCCGGGCTCTCCTGCAGGAGGGAATTAATCTCATTCAATGCCTCGGCAAATGATTCCAGTTTTCCCTCTTCCTTACCTACTGCGAAGAGCGCTTTTGCATACCTTCTGGCTAATACTGTGCTAATCAATTTTTCTGCACCACCCTTTCAAGGTATTCGCTGATGAGCTTGTGATGATCCTGCTCAGTCAGGTTCTTCCTGATGAGTTCTTCCGCTGCTGCAACTGCGGAATCAGCCATCTCCTTTTGTAGCGCCACTCTTGCCTTGGCCAGCTCCTGCTGTACGTAGAACTCGGCCTGGGCCTTGATGCGCTCCGCTGCTTCGTGAGCCTGGGTAATAATCTTCTCTTTCTCTGACTGCCCCTGCTGCACGAAGGTGGTCAAAATCCTTTTGGCCTCCTCCTCCAGGCCTGAAAGTTTACGCTCATAATCAGCGTATTTCTTTTCAGCTTCCTGGCGTTTGGCCTCCAGTTCATCAAACCTTGCCTGGATCTGCTCGGTACGCCCTCTGAGACTATCGGACAGAGGTTTTCTCAGATACTTGACCAGCAGTAAGACAAGGAGGGAAAAGTTGAGACAGTGCCAGATGAAGTTCATTATCTGGCCGTGGGTAAGACCGTGGTGTTCGCCGTGCCCGCCATGTTCCGCTGGCTCGCCCTCACCTGAGCCCTCGTGTGCTGCAGCAGCATGCATAGCGGCCTCCTCACCGGCTGCCTGATGCTCTGCTGTTACATGTTGCGCGGCAGATTCGCTGGCAATGGCTGTATCATGGCCTGTGGTGACAAAACCCGTCACCATCGCAAAAGCGAGATACACCCCTGCCAGGATACCAACCAAGGCGTAACCACTAAACTCCCTGTTAAAAATTCTCATCTTAGACAGCCCTCCCCAGCAGCTTTTGAGCGATCTCAACGGCAAAGGCTTCTGACTGAGCCTGCAGCTCTTTCTTTGCAGCCTCAATCTGCCCCGAAAGCTCTGACATGAGTTCACTCTTTTTGGCTTCAGCCTCTTTCATGGCAGCATCCAAGAGCTGCCGCTCCTCCTCTCTGGCCTCTCCCTTCAGCTTCTCCAATTCACTCTTACCCTGGGCACGAGCGTCTGCCAGCTTCCTGTCATAATTGGCAAGCAGCTCTGCAGCATTGCGCTCAAACTTGTCGGCATCCGCCTCAATTGCCGCCATCTTGGCCTGACGCTCTTCAAGTTGCCGCCTAACGGGTTTGAATAGGATTGAATTGAGAACTACCATGAGGATGAGAACTGAAATCAGTTCCGCCCAAAAAGATAAGTCAATGGTAATCATATCGTTCTCCTTCCCCCTGAGGGCTAATTTGAAAAAGAAAATGAGGCATTTGAGAAAAATGAAGCCCCATTCATAAATTTCTACCGCTTGCTTTTACAATATCTGCCTCTGTCTGTCAACGCTTTTAACCGTTCAACAGCCGGTTTTTTCGCCCCACAATATTTTATGAAGCTGTAATTGAAAACGTACATTGAGGCGGTCTTCGAGAAGCCAAGCGGCAAGGATACGTGGCTCGAGTCGTCCCCATGCACAGGAAAAAAGCACATTTACAAAACTGGTCAAATGATACTTTTCAACCCAGTGACACGCCCAGTCATAGTCCTCCCTGCTGGTAATCACAAATTTCACCTGATCGTAACCTGCAAGCCATCGCAGATTGTCCTGATTCCAGCTATGAGCCATGCCGCTTCCGGGGGTCTTCACATCCACCACCTTGACCACCTGCCAGGGCACACGGGCAAGAGATATGGACCCGTTTGTCTCAAGGAGCACCTGAGCGCCTGATTCAATCAGGATATCCATGAGACTATATACCCCTTCCTGAAGCAAAGGTTCGCCACCTGTGACCTGAACCAAGGCGACACCACTCCTCTTCCAAATAGTTACAAGTTCATCTATCTCTTGGTTCTCACCCCCCTTCATTGCATAACGGGTATCACAGTAGGAACAGTTGAGGTTACAGCCTGAAAGCCGGATGAAGAAGCAGGGCAGCCCGGCATGAAGGCCCTCTCCCTGAATGCTGATGAAGGTCTCGCAGACCTGGACGGCATGACCTGTCATGTGCCCCCCACTCCAGGACTGCCCGCGCCTTTCGTCGCGCGTCTACTCATAGTACACGACCCCTGAACCTGGTGTTTCACACACCTTGACCCGCACAGGCCGTACGGCAGGAAACTGTTCCAGCCGGCTGGCAAGCTGTCTGAATATATATTCGGCAATACGCTCCGACGAGGGGTTTACCTCAGTAAAGGCGTGATGGTCATTGAGGTTGGTATGGTCAAGTTCCTCCATTATCTCCGCCACGATTCTCTTGACGTCCCTAAAATCGATGGCAACGTCTATTTCGTTCAGGACTTCAGACCCGACAACCACCTCCACATCCCAGTTATGGCCATGAAGATGCTCACAGTTTCCTGGATAGTTCCTCAAATAATGGGCAGATGAAAAATGTGTCTTTATAAATATCTCGTACATGCTCCTATTCCATACAAAATTTTCATGTTACTCCGACTGGATGAAAAACACACAGGACATGAAAACACAGCGTTACGCCAGTAACATACCGTCCGTACCAAAAGGCTCATGGCCCTTCACAAGCTGCCATGTCCCCTGCATACACTGCCCAACCTCACAGTCTCATGCAAGCAAAGGTTCTCTCTCCCCAAACAGGGCTGTACCTATTCGCACCATGGTGGCCCCCTCTTCAATGGCTACCTGAAAATCCCCTGACATGCCCATTGAGAGGTGCCGCAGATTCAGATCATGAGAAAACCGGGCAGAGAGCCCCTGCATCAGCCTTCTTGCCCTTGCAAACCACTGCCTGGAATCTTCTGGATCAGGGCTCCAGGGCGGAAGTACCATAAGGCCCTGCACATCAACTCCGGAGAGATCCTCAGCAAGCATGGTTTCCACAAAGGCATCCAGGTCTTCTGGCGCCATACCCGACTTGCTACTCTCCCCTGCGATATTCACCTGAAGCAGCACAGGCATGACCTTTCCTGAAGCGACAGCATGCCTATTTATGGTACGAAGCAGCTTCAGGCCATCTACTGTCTCGATAAAATCAAAAAGCTCAACTGCACGTTTAGCCTTGTTGCGCTGCAGATGCCCGATAAAATGCCATGACATCCGATCTCTGTGCCCTGCCACGGCATCTATCTTTTCTGCCGCCTCCTGAACGTAATTTTCGCCAAAGACCTCCTGCCCGCACAACAAGGCCTCCCGGACAACAGACGGAGGCTTCCTCTTGCTCACAGCCACCAGGGTTATGTCATCAGGCCCCTTACCCGCCCTGCTGGCCGCACAGGATATCTCGTAACGTATCCTTTCCAAATTCTCCTTGATGCTACTCAACTTTCCTCACCATGATTATCTGTCTGTCAAGGAGGGCATGGACCACCCGTTCCATTGGCAGGCCAACCACATTGGTCCATGACCCTTCTATACGCTGCACCATAAATGCCCCGGCCCCCTGCACCGCATAACTTCCGGCCTTGTCGAGGGGCTCGCCTGAAGCCACATATGCCTTGATGACCTCAGGACTCAACTCGCCCATATACACGTGGCTCGAGGCGTAAAATACCTGCTCGGACCCCACAGTCCCGGTCTGTCCGGTGACCACGAGACAACAGGCAGTAATTACCTCATGCCTGACCCCGCTTAACTGCGAAAGCATCTCAATGGCATGCCTCTGATCTGACGGTTTGCCCAGTATTCTCCCATTGAGCACCACTATGGTATCTGCACCAAGAACGGCAGACCCAGGATAACGCCCGGCCACATCCATGGCCTTAAGCCTGGCATTCGTGCAGGCATACTCCACAGGCCTATCTCGCAATGTGGCAGCCGGTTCCTCTACCCTGCTTACCTCTACACGGAAGTCCAGGCCAAGAGCCTGGAACAACTGCCGTCGCCTTGGCGAGCCCGAGGCAAGGATCAGAGGCGTGGAAGTGCGAAAAGGTCCTGCGCATTCCTGGTGGTACACTGCATAGCCTCCTCCAATGAAATATTCCTCACCCGCGCCACCTCTTCTGCCACGAGACGCACCCTTGCAGGCTCATTGGACTTGCCCCTGAAGGGCACAGGAGACAGGAACGGGGCATCTGTCTCAACAAGCAAACGGCCCTCAGGGACATATGCCACCACCTGCCTGGTAACCTCGGCATTCTTAAAGGTGACCACCCCTGTCACAGAGATATGAAACCCCTGATCAAGCACCCTTTCCGCCACTGCCGTATCGCCGGAAAAACAGTGAAAAACCCCTGTACATCCCGGTTTCAGCTCTGCTGAAAGGATATCGAGCGCATCATCGTTGGCATCCCTGGCATGAATTATCAGCGGAAGCCCCATCTCGCAGGCAGCAACAATCTGGAGGGCAAAGAGGTGCCTCTGCACCTTGCGGGGGGAGTATTCCTTTGCATAATCAAGGCCCACCTCACCCCATGCCACAACCGCATCCGGATTCTTCTCACACAGGGCCTTGAGCCTGTCAATCACCTCCTGATCGGCATTTGCCGCATCATGGGGATGAACCCCAACGGAAGAAAAGACATTCGGGTGCCGGACCGCAATGTCTACGGCCTTCCTGGAAGACTGTTCATCAATGCCTATGGTAATAACCTGGGCCACATCTGCCTGTCGTGCCCGTTCCAGAACTTCAGGCAGGTTCCCTGCCAACGGCTGCATATCCAAATGGGCGTGTGTATCAACAAGGTAATTCATAGGTATTTTTCAAATACGTAATCGCATGATAGACAATTCTGCTGAAGCAATGGTGAAAAGACAACTGCCGCATGGCCTCCTATCCAGGACTACGCAGGGGCAGGGTGAGCGTGACCGTAGCGCCCCCACTACTGTTCTGCTCCACTGACAGTGTCCCCCCATGCTGTTCCATGACCTTTTTGCCAAGACTCAATCCAAGGCCCATTGCATGGCTCTTTGTGGTAAAGAATGGTTCATCCAACCTGTTGAGATGCCCCCTGGCAATCCCGAGCCCGGAATCCCTCACCTTTATCCTAACAGTTGAGTCATCCTGTTCCACTAAAATGTCAAGGCTGCCTCCATCCGGCATTGCCTCTATGGCATTTTTGATCACGTTCACAAGGGCCTGCTGAAAATAGGACCTGTCCAGCCTGACAAGGGGCTCAGGCTCAGGAAGGTCCAGGCTGTACTCAATATTCAACCGCTTAAGCTCGTGTCCGAATATCTCAAGAGATGCGCATATGAGCTGATAGAGCCTGACCTCCTCATATTTTACATCTGGGGTATGAAAAAGATCAAAGACCTCGTCCAGGGTCCTCTCCATCCTGGCACACTGATTGAGAATACTCTCAGTGTACTTGGTCACAACCGGGTCTCCTCCGGCCTTCTTGGACAGAAGACCTGCCATGCCACCAATGGCTGAGAGGGGATTGCGCAACTGGTGGAGCAACTGGTCAGCCATTCTGCCAAGCGCGGCCTGACGCTCTGCCTGTATGAGCAGCCCGCGGTTTCTTATAACTTCGGTGTTCAGACGCTGCAAGTCAACGATCCTGTCCTCCATGAGCGAGCACATGTTTGCCTGGCAGATTGCCACAGAGCCCAGGCCAACGAATAGGTGGAGCGCCTCGAGATCACCCTCCCTTATTGGAGAGCCAGTAATAAAGTTGTCGGCAACCACCACACCAAAGGGACGCTGATGGGTCACCAAGGGAACCACGGCAAATTCGTCCACACCAAGGGCCTGACGAAGCTCACTTACGCCGTTGAATATCACGTTATCTCCGCTCATTACATGCAAGGCACTCTGAGTCCTTACAGAGGTAACAAAAACATGATCTTCCTGATTGAGCGAGACAGATATCCCCTTCACACGCTCCAACAGAGGGGCTTCGCCACTGCGCGCCCTGACCTTGACGTTGAGCATGATATCAAACAGGGACAGGCCCTGATCATTGATCTCCTGCCAGACATGTGCTGCCTCCTCAGGAGATGAAGGCCCTATGGCCTTTACAGCCTCAAAACGGCTGTCCAGACCCTGATTCTGAAGCTGGAACAGAAACGCCCTATTGAAACCAAGGCCCTCGCCTGCAGTAATACCTACCAGCACGGCATTAAGCACATCATCAAGGTCAGAGGCCTGAAGAAAGGTATCATTGAGCTTGACCACCAGGTCAAGCAGCATTCGGATCCTGTTATCCCGTCTCACTTCTTCCATAAAGCACCATTCTTGGCCGCATGTTGCTGAAACACTCAAAATGAACCAAGGTTAACCAACAAATTTCTTATAACTGACCATACAACTTGGCAACCCGCGTGAAAAGAAAAAATCAAACCTATGTGACTGGAAAAGTGTCCATGAGGTCAGTTTTATTACACCAGCCTTGACACATTTCAAAAGGTCGTTTATTTATTAACATTGTATTTTGTTTTTTCAGTGCGGGAGGATGTTACACGTCCTGAAACTGCTAACTTCAAGGAGGATTAAATCATGACCAAGAAAATCATCTCTATCGCTGTTGCCCTTTTATTTTCACTTGGTGTAGTTGGCATCAGCATGGCATCTTCATGCAAGGGTACAGTGGAGAAGAATGATGGCGGTGAGCTCGTCATCAAGCTGAAAGGTAAATGCAAGGCCAAGGCTGGCAACAAGGTAAAGGTCAAAGTAAAATCTGGCGCTGCAATAGAAGGCTGCTAATAATTCGGTTTGAAATAAAATAGTAAGCAATAGGGGAGCCAAGGCTCCCCTTTTTTTTCTTAAACACCCCATAGTACAGGACACCTGAATACGAAAACCATTACCATAAGGCAAAAGGCCTTTTCTCATGGGGAATTCCCAGCTTCACCTGATCTGCTGCGTCGAAATATTCGTTTACCTCTGGACACTTTAAATGGTCCAGTACGTAGGCGTGTCCTACGCCTTGGATATCAGGTAACTTAGAAATCGCTCAACTCAGGAAAACGGCCATATTGATAATGGCGCCCAGTGGATGGCCTCAAATGACAGGCCTTAAAGGCATGAGAAAAAGCGTCATGCGTAAAGGGGGGTGTGCTGTAGCATGGCCACATGAACGATATGCCTGCTGTAAACTATCTCTTTTCAACTCCAGACGGAATCTGCGTAGAAACAAGCCCCAAAGACCTCTCCAGGCCCTTGATACTCTCTCTAAGTGACACACACCAGGCACTCACCCTCCTGGACTACTTCAATGCCTTAGAGCGATTTTTCCTTTTGGAACACAATGATAAACTCATAGAGGCCGTGCGCCGCACCCTTGGTCTGCCTGATATAACCATGGATTCCATTAACAAGGTAGACATCTGCAGTGAAAAACTTGGTGCCTTTTATCATATAGCCGCAGTCTGCCTCCACATGGACAGTACCTCCTGCAAACTTGCAGTATCAACCGCCTTTACCCGCTCCGGACGGCTATGTCTTGAGCGTGATTTCCGACTCATCCAAAGGTTAAGAAAAAAAACCGGGGATCACTGCCTGCCGCGTCCGTTCTATATGGGTTCTACCAGATGCAAATCAGGACATGAGTTCCTGATTGCCGTGTCTGAATGGCTTGACGGATTCCATGAATGGCATTTTTCCATTGACCCTCAAACCCGGGACAGGCGCATAGCCCTATGGGACACATACAGTGAGAAACACTTTGTGTCCTGCTCTGAAGAGCAGGAGATATTCCGTCAGATGGCAATGATCCTAACCCTCTGCTTTGATCCTGAAACCGGCGGCCAGATATGTCAGTGGCACAACGCCGCAGGTGATTTTATTGTCAGGCGCAAACAGGACAGTATAAGCACACGGCTGACCACAGCCAGAAACTATCAGCCCATTATCGATGATCAGGGATACAGACAGGGAGATATCAACCTGCACCTCCTGTTTTTCTTTCTTGACATGACGGTAAGGATCAGCATGGACAGGCTTGATGGAGTAGGGGCGCCTGTCTGGGCCCCCCACTCCCTGCTATCCCCTGTGATCACAGGCTTCATTCAGGGACTTGATCATATGGAAAAAAACGGAAGGCTTGCACCTGCCAAGACAGGGGAGTTCATGACGCTCCTGAGGTCCATCTCACTGGCTGAGCTATACGATATCTTCCAGCCTCTCAGGGAGATATACAGCAGGGAAAATCAGACAGACAGAAAACTAATTGCATCTAACCTTGATACTCACGTAAAAAATCTATATAAGACAATACAGAATGCAGAGGGTATGAAAATTTGTGAATAAGGAGACTTCACGGTCCCCCCATTGTTCTTTCCATAACGCAGTCAAGAGGTAGACTCTGCGCGCTGCCTGGCTTATGGCGTAAATTGATCAGGATACATTATACCTGACAGGAGCATCTGTGCGTCAAGGCGGTGACAGGAATTGTAAAAAATTCATCCAGCACGGATATTGCTTAGGTTTCCCTGATACAGTGACAGAGAAGAACAGACCACACAAAAACACATACGGCCCCCCAATGGTCTGTATTGACGGGGCAAGAGTGCGCAGGATGAGGGAGGAGCAGGGACTTACCCAGCTCTATGTAGCAACCTCCGTGGGTGTTACCACAGATACCATCTCCCGCTGGGAGAACCGCAAATACCCCTCTGTGAAAAAAGAAAATGCCCTCAAGCTGGCTGAGACACTGGGAGTGGAATTGGAGGATATCCTTGAGAAAAAACCGGATCAGCCCCAATTTGACCGCCAAGAGGGCCAGGATGCGGACAGGCCCGTCCCTGAATGCGTTGACAGATCAGCCATAGAGGAAGAGTCGGAACCCACCCATACTGAAGGCACTGCAAGGTCACAGGGACATTGGGCAGGCAAACGGCAGTGGATCATAACCACGCTTGTTACCCTGATCCTACTGGTGGCTGGCGGTGGAGGGCTCTATTACTGGCGGCACACGCCTGCTACCAAGGATATAACAGTCAATGCAGTCCGCTCCCTGCCGAATCATGCCCCAGCAGGCGCATCCTTTCCCGTAATCATAACCCTATCTTCCTCTTCAAAAGAAAAAATTTCCCTGATCCTCACCGAGTACCTGCCAAAGGAAGTACGCATCTTAAAGTCAGTTCCCCCATGGTCTGCCTCATCCCCTGACAAAAGAAAGATAAAATGGATCGTTTCCACCAGTAAACCTCGCTTTACCATATGTTACCTGGCCCGGATACTCAGCAAGACCCCTGAAAACGCCACTCTCATGTTCAACGGCGATGTCACATCCAGCCTCACAGGCAAACGGGTATTCCCAGTCAAGGGCACTTACACCATTACTGTCAGGCCGTTTCACTGGGCTGACCTGAACAGTGACGGTCAGATAGATGATGAAGAAATACTGCGTGTCTTTGACGAGCTTGGAGACAGAAAGGGCCTTGCCTTTGGACTCGATGAGATCAAAAACCTATGGTCCACAGGCGGTTACAGATGGAACACCAAAACCCACAAGTACATACCTGTGTTACAGGAGAGGAATAATGAAGACCAAGATAAACAATAAGGTACTGACACATAACAACTGCGGCTGCCACACTTCAAGGCACCATAGACAGCTCCCCCCAGCAATACGGCCCGTGCTCCTGTATCTCTTGCCGCTACTTTACGTGACACTTTGCATGACGTTGTTGGCCGCGCCAGCATATTCCGCAGGGGAACCTGTCACTGCAAGATTCATGAGTGCAGGCGGAAAGACCATATCGGTTCAGATAAAGGCAGACAGACCTGTTCCAGGCTCTGTAATATTTACCCTCAATCTGCCCCATAACGTCAAACTCCTTGAGGCTGATCCACAGGCAGGAAAATATGATTCAGGCAAAAGACAGGTCAAATGGCTTCTCAGAGGTCTTAGCCCAGGGGATCATACAATCCGGCTGCACTTCTCAGCAGACGTGAAGGCAAGCCAATTGCGGGCTGAGATACGTTACCTCAACTCGGTTACAGGGAAACTCTGTATACTTCCGGTAAGAAGGTAAGACAACGTTCCGGCTCCACCACTGCAAGTTCCCTACTTCTCCGCCCATAGCAACACCAGAAGTGATGAAACGACTACTGCTGCTTCTGTTAATAAACATGTTTACCGTGATCCCCGTATACGCCTCTGAGGACCAGGGGGAAGAAGCCGCCTTTGGTCAGATGTTTCAACAGGGCCTTGTGGAAACAAGCATCATTGCCACCCAAACCCATCTGAACGTGGATGACCTGCCGGCATTTGTCTCGATACTTCGTCAGGATGAGTTGGTCAAACTGGGGATAGAAGATGTATATGAGGCCCTTTGCCTAGTACCTGGTGTGGAACCGTTCATGGAATCATCCGGGGCAAGGCAACTGATCTTCAGGGGTGTGAAAGAGAAGGGCAAGGTCAAGTTCCTCTTGGATGGCATTGACATAAGCAACACTTTCAGGGGCTCCATCTATTATTACTATGATTTCCCCATTGAACTCGTAGAACGTATAGAGGTCATCAGGGGACCAGATGCAGTACTGTTCGGATCAGGGGCAATAAGCGGGGTCATCAACATTGTAACAAAGACATCTGACAGGCTGGCTGGCTCCAAAGCCTTTGGCTCCGCCGCCTCCTACCACACTTACAAGGGCGGCATGTTCTACAACTACAATCATGGAGAGTTTCATGCAGGAATAGATGGATACTACACACAGGACAATGAAAAGATCAAGGCAGGACCTGACATCACCGGCCGCTATGGCAGGAGCAACGAGGCAGGAAACGACTGGTCGGTAGGGGCTGTAATAGAGAATAATCACCTTAGACTAACAACACGCATAAAACGGTCCAGCACAGGGACCGCATTTGGACGCCTCTACTTCCTGCCGGACAGCGACGATGACAGCCTGATCAACACCACGGTACTTTCGGAACTGCAGTACTCAGCTCAGATACTCCCTGACCTTACCATTACCATGAAAGGCGGATATACCTACTACCGGGAAAACCTCGAATCTTTGATCATGCCCGAGGATATAAACCAGGGCAGGATATTCTACGTAAGGTATTCAGAGGACAGACTCTACAGCGATGTCAGCCTTGCAACATCCCTGTTTGCACACCACACGCTGGAAGGCGGCATCCGGTTTGAGCACAACCAGGCCCACGATGACCAGTTACACGCATACTCACCAATGGCACCCCGTATCCTACTCATGCCGGAACACGTTATAAAGCCCAGAGTATCAAGACAGATAGGCACCTTTTATATAAATGACCAGTACCACTTCAATGAACGTATAGACCTCTCACTCGGCCTTCGCTACGATATCTACTCAGATACTGACAATACCCTAAATCCACGGATAGGTATAATCTACCGCTGGAGGCCATGGCTTAGGTTCAAGGCCATGTACTCCAAATCCTACAGGGTTCCCTCATGGATAGAACTGTATCTAAACATCCCATACCCGCTTGAAAGAAAACATGACTTCTCCCCGGAGACATCAAACACTGCTGAGCTTGGCATGATCCTGAACACGGGAAACAGCCGCATGGGTTTCAATATCTACTGGACACAGATCAACGACCTGATCCGGTACTATCCGGATCAGATAGAATATTCCCAGAAGGGCAGGGACCAGTTCATAGGCGGTGAATTATCCTGGGACTATAACCTTTTCAGGAATACAGATATCAATCTCGTGCTCTCATATGTGTACGGGACAGACCAGGACAACAACAAACTCCCTGATATTGCCTCATGGCTGGGAAACCTGGTGTTCTCACACACATTTGATACGGGCATAACCTCTTCCACCCACCTGCGCTTTGCCTCTGCGCGCCCAAGGGCTGCAGGCGACAGCCGGGATGACCTGTGTGGATATGTGTTGGTGGACGAAATGATAAACTATCGTTACAGACAGGCCAGCATCACGGCTGGCATAAAGAACATCTTTGATGAAAATGTACGTTACCCCGCCCCTGCGGACACTTATCCAAAAGACTTTCCCAGGCCGGGCCGTACTTACACAGTGAAGATATCTTATGACTTCTGAGAATCTTTAATGGGTACCGGGGCCAACAGAATCACATACTTCCTGCCCGTAGTGGTAATGCTTACCGGAGTAGCGTGCTGGGCAGGTGGCCTAAACGACGACGTGCTCAGGATCCACGCTGCCATAGTGCCCAGAACTGCCCTTATGGACTACAATTTTCGCCAAAAACTGGTAAATGGCCAGATTTGTATTGCCATACTGTGCATGAAAAAAGACATCTACTACGCCAACAACCTGAAAAAATACATAAACCTAAAATATTCAAACGGCCTTGGCAACATGCAAATAAAAGTCACTGTAAAGACTTTCAGGGATTTTCTGGCCATACCGCCCATACCGGCAACCATCTACTATCTGCTACCTGCTCCAGACCGTACAATTCGCTCAGTACTACACCACCTCAAGGGCACTCCAGTACTCGTTTTCACCTATGACCCTGCCGATCTGAGACACGGCGCCCATATCTCAGTAAGAATCAGCTACAGTGTAAAACCGGTAATAAACCTGTCAGCATTGAAGGACAGCGCCATTACCCTGCGGCCAGCCATGATAAAAATTTCAGAACTGTTTACCCCGGCCTAATGATGAAGAGGTTTCCACTATCTCCAAAAGGACGTTCATTAACATACAGCCTTGCCGTCTGTTCGGCAGGTTCTTCACTGCTGTTGGTGGCCATGCTCGCCTTCATCAATACGCGCTTCATCCAGACCCAGTACATGCAAATGGAGAATGAGCGGCTAAACACCATCATGAGAGATGCCCTGTCCACGCTGGGAATCAACCTGAGTTATGAATTCAGCAAGGCAATAAAAGAGACAGGGAACGAATTATTAGCAAACAGCGGGATTGTATCTGTAAGGATTCAAAATTCTTATACCGGGAAGGAATACCTCTTCAACAGGCCCAACTATACACGATCAGATCCAGATGACTACCTGATCAGATCACTTCCTGTGCCTGATCCTGCAACCGGACAAAAAATCGGAAGACTCACAGTGGTATACTCAAAGGAAAGATACAAACGCATGATGCTCCTGTACTGGCGCAATCTCTCCATTACCGTGCTGCTCTACTTAGTTGGGATCACCCTGCTGATACGCTCCCTGGTGAGGCGGC
>Ga0256914_1001221_pt1 | contig 24008 bp, 20 predicted proteins | sample HulkmetaG_FD_191571 | JGI IMG/M metagenome (GOLD analysis project Ga0256914, IMG submission 191571) | Hydrothermal chimney microbial communities from Main Endeavour vent field at the Juan de Fuca Ridge, Pacific Ocean - Hulk | ecosystem: Environmental > Aquatic > Marine > Hydrothermal vents ... | reverse complement strand
AATTTTCTCAACATCACACCACCTCCCCGCACCGAACCGCGCCTCACGGCTGCCGGACCCGGCCGAACTTGCGACGTGGGTGTCGTTCACGGGCGGCGTGGAAGCTTGCGACGTTAACCTGGCATCATTTTAGTGTATTTGTCTTCCGCTCTCAATCCGCCCCCCGAATCTGCCTCAACGCCTCGTAGACGGCCACCCCCACGCTGACCGCCAGGTTGAGCGAGCGCACCGGCCCGGGCATGGGAATCTTGAGCGCCGGAAAGCGCTCGATAATACCGTCGGGCAGGCCCCGGGTCTCGGGTCCGAAGAGCAGGTAGTCGCCGGCCTCGAAGCGGGCCTGGTAGAGGCTCCGTTCGGCCCTGGTGCTGAACGCCCAGAGGCGGGCGCTTGCGGGCAGCGTCTCCAGAAAGGCCGCCCAGGAATCGTGCAGAACGTAGTCGACGTGCTCCCAGTAGTCCAGCCCGGCCCGCTTCAGCCTGGAGCTGCCCCAGCGGAACCCGAAGGGGCGCACCAGGTGCAGGCGGCTGGCGGTCGCCGCTGCGGTCCGGGCGATGTTGCCGGCGTTCTGCGGTATCTCGGGCTGGTAGAGAACTATGTTGACCACGCCCACATTCTGGCACGCCTCCGGAAGTAGACTGGCCTTTGTGAACGACCTGCGCAGCCTCGCCGAGCTGCTCGTCTCCCTCGACCGTCGTAGCTACGGCGCATACAAGCAAATCAAGGGAACCTGGATGGGCCCGGGCTTCGCCCTGATCATCGACCACGTCCAGCCCGACCCCTTCGCCACCCCCTCGCTGGTCTGCCTGCGGGTGGCCCGCGAAACCCACGGCATCCCCGCCGAACTGTGGTCGAACCCGGCCCGCAAGAAGGGGCTGCTCGACTATCTGCTACGCGTCTTCAGCGGGGCGGTGGAGGCCTGCCCCGGCGTCGGCAGCGGGCGCTCCTGCGAGATCTTCGTGGACGCCGGCGGAGCCGAGATTCTGGAGCGGAGCGCCGCCGACATCGGCGAGAACTATCTCTCGCTGCGCTTCAGAGTAGGTCTGCCGGCCCGGGGCAGGACGATTCTCGGCAAGTCGGCGGCGCGGCTGCTGACCGAGGTTCTGCCCAACGCCCTGAGCGCCGTCTACTGGCGCAACCTGGCCCGGAGCGAGGCCCGTCTGTGGGCCGACCTGGCCGAGGACCACGCCCACCTGCAACGGCAGCTGCGCGAGCTGGGGCTGGTGGCCTTCGTTGGCGACGGCAGCGTTCTGCCGCGTAAAAGCGGCGTCTCCACGGAACCGCTGGCCGGCGCGGTGCCCTTTGCGAGCCCCCCCGAGCTGCGGGTAACGTTGGAGACCCTGCACCACGGCGAGGTGAGCGGGATGGGTCTCCCCGCCGGGGTAACGGTCATTACCGGCGGTGGTTTCCACGGCAAGACGACGCTGCTGGAGGCGATCGAGCTGGGGATCTACCCCCACGTCCCCGACGACGGGCGCGAGTGGGTGGTCACCCGCCCCGACGCCGTCAAGCTGCGCAGCGAAGACGGCCGCGCCGTCACCGGCGTTTACCTCACGCCGTTCATTCACGACCTGCCCCTCGGGACCCCGACCGACTCCTTCACCACGCAGGACGCCTCGGGCTCCACCAGCCTGGCCGCCGCCATCATGGAGGCGCTCGAGGTGGGCGCCGGAGCGCTGCTGATAGACGAAGACACCGCCGCCACCAACATGCTCATCCGCGACGCTCGCATGCAAAGGCTGGTGGCCCGCGAAACGATAGTCCCGCTGATCGACCGGGTGCGCGAGCTCTACGAGAAGCTCGGGGTCTCGACGATTATCGTCACCGGCGGCAGCGGCGACTACCTGGACGTGGCCGACCGGGTACTGCTGCTGGAAGAGTACCGGGTCCACGACGTCAGCCAGCGCGCCCGCGCGCTGGCGGCCGAGCTGCCGCTGGCGCGGGTCGCGCAAACGGGGGCGCCCCCGCTGGAGGTCCGCCACCGTTACCCGCTCGCCCCCTCGTTCGAGGCGCGGGTGCGCGGCCGCGAGAAGATAGCCGCCCGCGGACTCCGCGAGCTGGTCTTCGGCAATCAAACCGTGGAGTTGAGCGGTCTGGAACAGCTGGTCAGCCCCGGCCAGGTTCGGGCCATCGGCCACCTGCTGAAACACGCCCGCCGCTACGCCGACGGCGAGACCAGCCTGCGCGAGCTGGTTACCACGCTCGACGGCGACGTGGACGCCGCCGGCCTCTACCAGCTGGCCGCCTCTCCCGAGCTGGCCCGCCCGCGGCCGCTGGAGGTGGCGGCGGCCATCAACCGGCTGCGAAAACTGCGTTTACACTAATTTAATTTGCCTCTGCTCCACGAAAAGCGCTATTATTAACGTCATGCTCGTCTACGCGGTGTTGGCAGCCGGATTGGGAGCCACCGCCTGGCTCACCCTGAAGTCGTTGAAGCTGGGGTATCACGGCACCCACGTCGCCGGCGGCATTCTCTCGTGGGGAATCAGCGGCCTGCTCTACTTCCTGGCTACCCGACTGGTTCCCGACAACTGCGCAAGCCTGGCCGAGTACGTCTGGTTGCCCCTTTTTACCGGTTACGCGTTTTTTATCTTCCTGCTCGGCTCCCTCCCCCGGCCCAAAAAATCGCCCGCCTGGCTCTATGCCCTGGTGCTCTTCCCGCTCGTCGCCTTTCTGCTGGCGCAGCCGTACACCGACCACAAAGCCCAGCTGACCATCCTCTTCGCCTTGCAGCTATTGATGCTCTACTACGCGCTTCCCCTGTGGTACGCGCTGACCCAGATGGAAGCGCCGGAAGGCCGGGCCATCTGGATTCCGGTGCTCATCTTCTTCGGCTCCGGCATCACCATCTGGTTCGCCCTGACGCCGAGTTACGACGATACGACCATGGTCCTGGCGACCATCACCTGGCTGCTCAGCCTCTGGTTGCTTGTCGACGGGCTGGAGCTGGAGTTCACCGGCCGGCCGGTACCGCTACTGCACCTGACCGCCGTAGCCGTCTCCTTCATGACCATGTGGATGATGCTGCTCAACCAGTGGTGCCTGGAACCGACGCCGCAGTACAACCTGAAACTGAAGCTCTGGCTCTCCGCAATCACCTCGCTGATCGGCGGCCTGGCCATCTTCCTGCCCCTCTACCTGTTCAAGAAACGCTCCGAAAGCAAGCTGGCTCGCTGGAACAGCCTGCTCAGCGGCCTCACCGCATTTCTCTGGAAACACGACACCCCGACGCCGGAGGGCATCGCCCGGGAGCTTTTCAACCTCTTCCGCCGCGGCTGCAAGAACGTGGCCGGGGTGCGGCTGGCGGTTTTCGACGACCTGCTGGTGGGCGAGAAGGCCCCGTACGGGCTGACCCTCAGCGACCGCGGCCTCGTGCTCGGGAGGGTGTACCTCTACGACAAGCGCGGTTGCGACGGCCTGCTCAAGACGGTCATGCCGCTGGCCTCGCAGCGCCTGGGCGAGGTGGTTCGCTCCCTCGACTGGCGCTCGCAGGCACAGACCGACCCGCTCACCGGTCTGCTCAACCGCCGTGGCCTGGAGCACAACGTCCACCACATTCTCGAGCGCGCCTCGGTCGAGAAGAAGCCGGTCACCATTGCCATGCTCGACATAGACCACTTCAAGAAGGTCAACGACCAGCTCGGCCACGCCGCCGGCGACGTCCTGCTGCAAGCGGTGGCCAGCGTGCTGGAAAAGAACCTCCGTGCCGACGACCTGGCGGTCCGCTGGGGCGGCGAGGAGTTCCTGGTTTTGCTGAGCGACAGCGACATGGAACAGGCGGAGCAGATATTGCAGCGCATAAGGGAGCGCATCGCCACCCTGCGGGTGCCCGGCATGAAAGAACCGGTGACGGTCTCCGTCGGCATGGCCGGTAGCCGGGTTCCGGAAAGCGTCAAGGAAATCAACGAGTGGATAGAAAGGGCCGACGCCGCCCTGCGCCGGGCCAAGAAGAAGGGCCGTGACCGCATAGAAAAGGACTATTAGCCAGCAGCGCAAAACGGGCCGGCGTTGTACCGTAGGGGGAGGAGGTTCAGGTGGCTTACCTACTCGCCCTCGACCAGGGTACGACCAGCTCGCGCGCTATCGTCTTCGACCTGGAAGGCCGGCCGGTGGCCATGGCCCAGGAGCCCTTCGAGCAGCACTTTCCCAGGCCGGGCTGGGTGGAGCACGACCCGATGGAGATCTGGCACACCCAGCTGGCCACGGCCAGAGCCGCGCTGGCGCAGGCCGGTGTGCGGGCGGGCGACCTGGCGGCCATCGGCATCACCAACCAGCGGGAGACGGTGGTCCTCTGGGAGCGCAAGAGCGGCCGCCCCGTGAGCCGGGCCATCGTCTGGCAGGACCGCCGCACCGCCGACTACACGGAAAAACTGCGCCGCGACGGGCACGAATCGGCCGTTCAGGAGCGAACCGGCCTGGTCCTCGACCCCTACTTCTCGGCCAGCAAGCTGGCCTGGCTGCTCGAAGACCCGGGCCTGCGCCGCCGCGCCGAGGCGGGCGAGCTGGCCTTCGGGACGGTAGACAGCTGGCTCGTCTGGAACCTGACCGGCGGCCGGGTCCACGCGACCGACGTTTCCAACGCCTCGCGGACGCTGCTTTTTAACATCCACACCGCCAGCTGGGACCACAAGCTGCTCGAGCTGTTCGGCGTCCCGGCGGCGGTCCTGCCCGAGGTGCTCCCCTCGGTGGGCCTCTTCGGCAAGACCGCGGCGGAGCTGCTGGGGGCGGAGGTTCCCATCTACAGCGTCCTCGGCGACCAGCAGGCCGCCCTCTTCGGCCAGGCCTGCTTCGAGCCGGGGATGGCCAAGAACACCTACGGCACCGGCGCCTTCCTGGTGATGAACACCGGTGCCGAGGCCAGGCGCGGCGACGGGGTGCTGACGACGATCGCCTGGAAGGTGGGCGGGGAGCCCGTCCAGTACGCGCTCGAGGCCTCCATCTTCGTCGCCGGCGCGGCCGTGCAGTGGATTCGCGACGGGCTGGGCCTCATCGAAAACAGCGCCGACGTCGAGAAGCTGGCCTCCAGCGTCGCCGATAGCGAGGGTGTCTACTTCGTACCAGCGCTGACCGGCCTGGGCAGCCCCTACTGGGACCCTTACGCCCGCGGGCTGTTAATCGGGATCACCCGCGGCACCGGCCGGGCCCACATCGCCCGGGCGACGCTCGAGGCCATCGCCCTGCAAACCTACGACGCGGTGACCGCCATGGAGGCGGGCGGCGTTCACCTGCAAACGCTGCGCGTCGACGGCGGGGCCGCCGCCAACGACCTGCTCCTGCAAATTCAGGCCGACCTGCTGGGGCGGGTCGTCGAACGCCCGGCGGTCACCGAAACGACCGCCCAGGGCGCGGCCATGGCCGCCGCCGTCGGCGCCGGTTTGCTCGACCAGGAGACCCTGGCCCGCGGCTGGCGGGCGCAACGGCGCTTTGCCCCCGAAAAGAGCTATCACGAACGGTCCCGCTTGATAGCGGGTTGGCACAAAGCGGTGGAGAGGGCCCGGGGATGGGCCGAGGAGGCAATGGAATGAACCGCGAGAAACAACTGGCAAGAATGCGCGACGGACATTTCGACCTGCTGGTCATCGGCGGCGGCGCTACCGGCGCCGGCATCGCCCTTGACGCCGCCACCCGCGGCCTCGAGGTAGCCCTGGTGGAGCGCGGCGACTACTCGGAGGGCACCTCCAGCCGCAGCACCAAGTTAGTTCACGGCGGCGTCCGTTACCTGGAGGCCGCCGTCAAACACCTCGACAAGGTCCAGTACAACCTGGTGCGCGACGCCCTGCGCGAGCGCGGCATAATCCTGCGCCTGGCGCCGCACCTGGCCCACCCGATTCCGCTTTTGACCCCGCTCTACCGGGCCTGGGAGGTGCCCTACTACTTCTCCGGCCTCAAAGCCTACGACCTGCTGGCCGGCCACGAACGCCTGAGGCCCAGCCGCTTCGTACCCCGCAGCAAGGCCCTGACCGAGTTCCCCCAGCTCAAACAAGAGGGGCTGGTCGGCGGGGTCGAGTACTACGACGGCCAGTTTGACGACGCCCGGATGAACGTCGCCGTGGTCATGACCGCCCTCCGCGAGGGGGCGGTGGCCGCCAACTACACGGAAGTCGTCGGCCTGATTAAAGAAGGCGGCCGGGTGGTCGGGGCCCGGGTCAAAGACCGCCTCGGCGGCGACGACTTCGAGATACGCGCCCGGGCGGTGGTCAACGCCACCGGCCCCTTCACCGACACCATCCGCCGCATGGACGACCCCGACGCGCCGCCGATGGTGGTTACCAGCTCCGGCGTCCACATCATCCTCCCCGGCCGCTTCAGCCCCCCGGGCACGGGCCTGCTGATACCCAAGACCGAGGACGGCCGGGTGCTCTTCGTCCTCCCCTGGATGGGCCACACCCTGGCCGGCACCACCGACGAGCCCCACGAGCTCAGCTTCCACCCCAAGCCCACCGAAGAAGAAATTGACTACATACTCCGCCACCTCAAGCGCTACTTCGCCCTGGAGCCCGACAAGAGCGACATCCTGGCCGCCTGGAGCGGGCTGCGGCCGCTGGTCAAGGACCCGAAGGCCCACGACACCGCCGAGCTGGCCCGCGACCACCTGATCAGCGAGTCCGACGCCGGTCTGGTGACCATCGCCGGCGGCAAGTGGACCACCTACCGCAAGATGGCCGAGGACCTGGTCGACTACGTGGTCCGCACCCGCGACCTGCACCCGCCCCACGGCTGCCTGACCGACCGCGTCTATATAGAGGGCGGCGCGGCCTACGAGCCCGAAGGCTGGCGGAAGCTGGTGGAAAGGTTCGGGCTGGCGGAAGACGTGGCCCGCCACCTCAACCTCAGCTACGGCGACCGCGCTCCCGAGGTGGCCGCCCTGGCCGCCGGGGGGCTGGACGCCCGGCTGGCGGCCGACCACCCCTTCATCGAGGCCGAGGTGGTCTGGGCGGCCCGCAACGAGATGGCCGTTACCCCGATGGACGCGCTGGCGCGGCGGACCCGGCTGGCCTTCCTCGACCAGAAGGGGGCGCTGGCGGCGCTCGAGCGCACCGCCCAGCTGATGGCCGCCGAGCTGGGCTGGAGCGTGGCCGAGCAGGAGGCGCACCTGGCCGAGGCGCGGGAGAGGATACTCGAGGCAATCTGACGGATGTCAAAAACCGGGCCGGGCTTTCGCCCGGCCCTTTCTGGTGGAGCCGAGGGGATTCGAACCCCTGACCTCCTGAGTGCGATTCAGGCGCGCTCCCAACTGCGCCACGGCCCCACGCACGAACCATATTAGCCCGCTTGCGGGCCCTTGTCCAGGAGCCGGGGCCAACTTCCGGGGCAGGTCATGTAAAATGCTTCTAATGGAAGTTCAGGGTTGGGACGTAATGCGGGAAGCCTTCAGCGACGTCGCAGACGGGGAGCTGGAGCTGTGGCAGGTATACGACCTCCTCGACGAGGCCTGGGGGCCCGGCGGCTGGAGCTGCAGCCTGACCGTAGCCGCGGTCCGGCCGGCGGCGGTCTCCTGCCTGCTGGAGCTCGGCGGCGCCAGGCGCAGCGGCGTCGGCGAAGGCCCCGACCTCGATAGCGCCGCCGCCAGGGCGATTCTGATGGCCCTCGAGCAGGCCGGCGTCCGCACGAAGCCCGCCGAACCTCCCGCCGCTCCCGCCAGCGAGGCCAAACCCAGCGCCCAGGAGCTGATAGACAAACTGGTGGCCCGCTTGCGCGAGGCCGGCAGGGGCCGCGAGGCAGCGGAGCTGGTGGTCAAGTACGGCGGTTACGGGAGCGACCCCGAGACGACCCGCAAGCTCTACGGCGAGCTGCGGGCGCTGTTATTGGAAAAGGGGGCCGCCCGGTGATCCGGATAGTGGCCATCGGCGACGTTCACGCCGAGTATGGCAAGCTCTGGCGGGCGCTGCGCCACGCCGGCGCCGCCGACGAACAGAACATGCCCACGCCGGCGCTGACCAGCGGCCGGCTGCGCGTGGTCATGCTGGGCGACCTGGTTCACCCGAAAACCCGCGAGGCCTACACGCGGCTGACCGGCCTCGACCCCTACGACCACCACAACCCCGAGCACCTGCGCCACGCCGCCCGGGTTCAGATCCGCGCCCTGATGCGAATCAAGAACTTCGTGGAGCATTCCGGCGGCTTCGCCGTGGTGCTGCGCGGCAATCACGACCAGGCGGTTCTCGACCACCGCTTCCTGCTGGGCAACGCCTCGGGCATCGAGCACGCCGAGTTCGACCCGGAACGCGGCGGAATCCCCCTGCCCGACACCCTGGCCGAGTGGATCGGCGGCTTCCCCAAGGAGTTCGTGGTGGGCGGAATCCACTTCGCCCACGTCGGCCCCGCCCCCTGGCTGCAGGAGTACGACGACATGTTCTACCACTCCAAGGAGCCCAAGCAGTGGTGGTTCGTCAACCCCGACTACATGCAGCGCAGCGGCTACCGCTTCGGCGTCTACGGACATACGGTGATGAAAGAGGGGATCCGCGTCTTCCCCGAGTACAACTTCGCCCTGGTCGACGCCCTCGACCTCGAGGAATACCTGGAGCTGCTGGTGGACGCCGACGAGCTGAGCTGGGAGATAGTTCGGTTTGCCAGGGGAAAGCCGGCGGGTTAATATGACCGCTATGGGTTTCAAAGTCGGCGACCCGGTAGTTTACCCCGCCCAGGGCGGCGGCTACATTCGCGAGATAGCCGAGCGCGAGGTAATGGGCACGGTCAACACTTACTACGTTATCGAGCTGATTCGTAAACCGGGCACCATCATGGTCCCGGTCGAAAAGGCCGCCGAGCTGGGGCTACGCCCGCCCCTTCACGGACGCGACCGGCAGGCGCTGCTCGAGGCGCTGGGGGAAGCCCGGGAGCTGGCCAGCGGCTGGCCCGCCCGCCAGCGCGAGATAGGCCGCGCCCTGAGCGAAAGCGACCCGCTGGAGCTGGCGCGGATGCTGGCCTCGATGCACAAACGCCACCTGAACCGCCCGCTATCGGGAACCGAGCACCAGCAGTACCGCGAGCTGATCGGCATCCTGAGCGAGGAGCTGGCCCTGGCCGGCGAGGGCGACCTGCAGGAGGCCGAGGCCCTCTTGCTGGGCAAGCTCGATGAATACGCTAACCAGCCCTAGCCGGGTCCGCGAGCTGCTGGAGCGTTACGGCCTCCACGCAGACAGGCGCCTGGGCCAGAACTTTCTGGTAGACGCCGGCCTGCTTAATCTGATCGTCCGCACCGCCGCTCCCGCGCCGGGCCAGGCCGTCTGGGAGGTGGGGCCCGGCCTGGGAACGCTGACCCGCGCCCTGGCCGCGAGAGGGGCGCGGGTCACGGCCATCGAGAAGGACACGCGGCTGCGGCCGCTGCTAGAGGAAACGCTCGCCGGCCTCGAGGTGGACCTGCGCTTCCAGGACGCCCTCGAGTTCGACTGGGGCTCGGTCCCCGCCGGCTCCCTGTTCGTCAGCAACCTGCCCTACAACGTGGCCACCCCCCTGCTCAGCGAACTCCTGCGCGCGGGGCGTTTCGGACGTCTGGTGGTCCTCCTGCAAAAGGAGGTGGCCGAGCGCCTGGCCGCCGGGCCGGGCTCGCCGGCTTACGGCCTGCTCTCGCTGCGGGCGGCCCATCACGCGCGGGTCCGCAAGGTGCGCGACTTTCCGCCCCAGGCCTTCTTTCCCCGCCCCAACGTCACCTCGACCCTGGTCGAGCTCGAGCACCGCGGCGTAGCCGACGACCCCGAGCTCTTCCGGCTGATCGAGGCCGGCTTCGCCCAGCGGCGCAAGACCCTGCGCAAGAACCTGGAGCAGGCCGGCTGGCCGCGCGAGCGGGTGCTGGCGGCACTGGGCAGCCTGGGGCTCGACCCGCGGGTCCGCGCCGAGGAACTGGACGTAACCGCCTTCACCGCCCTCAAAGAGGCCTTGGGGTGAAGCTCGCTACGGCAAGCTGTATACTGCAAAGCTGAGCGGCCCGCGGGCCGCGCCGCACCCCTGGAGGCTAAAGTTGCTGAGACTGGTCACATCCGAATCGGTTACCGAAGGTCACCCCGACAAGCTGGCCGACCGCATCTCCGACGCCATTCTCGACGCCATAATCGCGCAAGATCCCAGCGCGCGCGTGGCCGCCGAGACCCTGGTCAAAACCGGCATGGTCCTCGTCGCCGGCGAGATCAGCACCAGGGCCTACGTCCACCTGCCCGACCTGGTCCGCCAGACCGTCAAGGAGGTCGGCTATACCCGCGCCAAGTTCGGCTTCGACGGCGATACCTGCGCCGTCCTCTCGGCCATCGACGAGCAATCGCCCGACATCGCCGGCGGCGTCAACACCGCCTACGAGGTCCGGATGCTTGGCTCGACCGACCCCTACGACCAGGTGGGGGCCGGCGACCAGGGTTTGATGTTCGGCTACGCCACCCGCGAAACCGCGGAGCTGATGCCGCTGCCCATCACCCTGGCCCACAGGCTGACCATGCGCCTGGCCGAGGTGCGCAAGAGCAAGGACGTGCCCTACCTGCGCCCCGACGGCAAGGCCCAGGTAACCGTGGCCTACGACGGCGACAAGCCCCTCTACGTCGAAACCGTGGTCCTCTCGGCCCAGCACGCCCCCGAGGTAGACCAGGACGAAATCCGCGAAGACCTGATTTCCAAGGTCATCCGCCAGGCCATCCCCGCCGCCCTGCTGCGCGACGACACCCACTTCCTCGTCAACCCCTCCGGCCGCTTCGTCCAGGGCGGCCCCCACGGCGACGCCGGCCTGACCGGCCGCAAGATAATAGTCGACACCTACGGCGGCGCGGTTCCCCACGGCGGCGGCGCCTTTAGCGGTAAGGACCCGACCAAAGTAGACCGTTCCGGCGCCTACTACGCCCGTTACATGGCCAAGAACATCGTCGCCGCCGGCCTGGCAGAACGGGCGCTGGTTGAGGTCGCCTACGCCATCGGCAAGGCCCGGCCGGTGGGGCTGCGGGTGGAAACCTACGGCACCGGCCGGCTGAGCGACGCCCGGATTACCGAGGTCGTCCGCCAGGTCTTCGACCCGCGGCCGCTGGCGATCATCGAAGAGCTGGAGCTGCTCCGGCCCATCTACACAGCCACCTCGGCCTACGGCCACTTCGGCCGCGACGGCTTCCCCTGGGAGAAGACCAACCGGGTGGCCGAACTGCAAAAGGCCGCCGGTCTGAGCGGCTAGCCTACCCCAACCGTCGAGGTAAGCGTAGAGGCGGCGACCACGCGGTTGCCGCCTAGTTTCTTGGCCCGGTACATAGCCCGGTCGGCCCGCATTATCAGCTCGTCCAGGGTGTCCCCTTCTTTCAAGCCGGCCACGCCGAAGCTGGCCAGGACCGGGCCGACGCCCTCGTGGGAATAGCCCGCCAGCCCCGCGCGAATCTCCTCGGCCACCCGCCGCGCCTCGGCCTCGCCGCGCTCCGGCAGAATCACCAGGAACTCCTCGCCGCCCCAGCGGATTACCCGGGCCCCCCGGGGCAGATAGCGCTGGATCAGCAAAGCGCAGCGCTTGAGCACCCGGTCGCCAACGTCGTGGCCGTAGCGGTCGTTGACCCTCTTGAAGCCGTCGAGGTCGATCATGATGGTGCTGAAGGTCGTCTTGTACTCGCGCGCCTGGCGCAGCAGCTGGACCAGCATCGACTCGCCGTAACGCCGGTTGGGCAGCTGGGTCAGGTAGTCTATGTAGGCCAGAACGCGAGTTTCGGCGTACTCCTCTTCTATTCGCGAGAAAGCGTAGAGCAGCAGGACGTAGGTCAGACCGGAGACGTAGAACTGGATCAGCGAGTTGGCGGCCGAAGCGTCGGCGTTGGCGATTAGCTGGTGGTAGGGGGTGAAAACCAGGCCGATCAGGAGCGAAACCCCCCAGATGGTCATCGCCGTTCGCATGGCGGTGGCGCGACGGTGCAGCAAGAAGGCCGCCAGGTAGAGCATCGGGTACCAGAGCATGACCTCGCTGAAGGTGTGCTGCTGGGGCACGGTCACCCGGATCTGGTAAACCAGCATGAAGAGCGCGTAGAAAACCAGGACGGTATAGGCGAGACGCTCGGCGTAGCGGCGGCGCTCCGGATTGCGAATCAGGCCGACGCCCATTATCGCGAACAGGACGGTCATGATAGGCAGGAAGACCAGGTCGACGACGTTGACCTGGTGGATGAGCACCTCGAGCCAGAGCGCCGCGGCGGAGGCCAGCGCGCCGATGAAGAGAATCAGGATGACCAGCGCCTGGCGCTGCTTGTTAAGGGGACTGTTAACCAGCCTGTCGAAGAAAGTTAAATTGGTGACCGCCCGTCTTTCGCGCTGCATAAGCCTCCGTTGAACACTGGTATTAGTAATAGGTACCATTTCAATACGAGCGAATACATTTTGGTATTCAGTACGGCCTGTTATCGCTACTGATTATTTTACACTTCTTTTCCGGTTCGGGCGGTCGTTTCCGAACCCGGGTTAACCGGTTATCCCCAGGCGCCGGCCGACGTCGGCGTATGCCTCCAGAACGCGGTCGAGCTGCTCGCGGGTGTGGGCCGCGGTAACGATGTTGCGAATCCGCGCCTTTCCCCTCGGAACGGTGGGGAAACCGATGCCTACGGCAAAAACGCCGCGTTCCAGCAGCATCCGGCTGGCCTCGAAGGCGGCCGGGGCCTCGCCGAAGAGAACCGGCGTGATCGGCGTCTGGCTGCCCATGGTGTCAAAACCCAGCCCGGCCAGCTGCTCTTTGAAGTAGCGGGTGTTCTCCCACAGGCGCTCTATCCGCTCCGGCTCCCGGGCTATCAGCTCGAGCGCCCCCATGAGCGCGCCAACGACCGCCGGCGGGTGCGACGTGGAAAAGAGGAAGGGGCGGGCACGGTTGACCAGCAGCTCGCGCAGCTCCCGCGCTCCGGCGGCGTAGCCGCCTATTACCGCCCAGGCCTTGGAGAGGGTGGCTACCTGGATGACGTTGGGGTCTTCGTGGAAACCGAAGTGGTGCACGGTGCCGCGCCCCAGCTCCCCGAGCACCCCCGAGCCGTGGGCGTCGTCTACGTAGACCACCGCCCCGAACTCCGCCGCCAGCGGCACGATGCGGTCGAGGGGGGCGACGTCGCCGTCCATCGAGAAGACGCCGTCGGTGACTATCAGCTTGAGGCCGTCACTGTCGTGGGCGGCCAGCAGCTCGCGCAGGTGGGCGACGTCGGCGTGGCGGTAGACGTGGCGGGTGGCCTTGGTCAGGCGCAGGCCGTCGATAATCGAGGCGTGGTTGAGCTCGTCGGAGAAGACCAGGTCGCCCGGCTTGAGCAAGGCGCCGAGGACCCCCTGGTTGGCGGTGAAGCCCGACTGCAAGACCAGGGCGCTCTCGGTTCCCTTGAAGGCCGCCAGCTTTTCTTCGAACTCCTCGTGGTAGGTGAAGGTGCCGGCGATCGTCCGCACCGCGCCGCTGCCGACCCCCCAACGCTCCAGGTACTCGCGGGCCCGCTCCTTGAGGAAGGGATGGTTGGCCAGACCCAGGTAGTTATTGGAGGCCAGGTTGACCACCTCGCGGCCGGCGACCCGGGTGACCGGCTCCTGCGGCGCCTCCAGCACCGGCGGGGTGATGTACAGGCCTTCTTGCTTGAGCTGCTCCAGCTCCTTTTGAACCCTCGCGCGCAAACTTTGACTCATACCCTATTCTTAACCCAAAGCCCGCCCCAGCGGGGCGGGCCAATAGTCCGGGCGGTGGTTTCTAGAGGTTCTTGAGGGCCTGGACCATCTTGTTGAGCGAGTCGGCGGCGTCGCCGTAGACCATGTTGGTGTTGTCGGCGTAGAAGAGCTCGTTCTCGATGCCGGCGAAGCCCTTACCGCGTCCGCGCTTGAGCACGAAGACCTGCTTGGCCTTGTCGACGTCGAGAATCGGCATGCCGTAGAGCGGGCTGCCCTCGCGGCGGGCCGCCGGGTTGACCACGTCGTTGGCGCCGATGACCAGGGCGACGTCGGTATTCTCGAACTCGGGGTTGATCTCCTCGAGGTCGTAGAGCTTCTCGTAGGGAATGCCCGCCTCGGCCAGCAGCACGTTCATGTGACCGGGCATGCGGCCGGCCACCGGGTGAACGGCAAACTTGACCTCGACGCCGCGCTTCTCCAGCTCCTCCATGAGCTCCTTGACCTTCTGCTGCGCCTGGGCGACGGCCATACCGTAACCGGGCACGATGATGACCTTGTTGGCGAAGGCCATCATGCTGGCGGCGTCTTCCGGGTCCATCGGCTTGAGACTGCCCTTGATCTCGCCGCCCTCCTCCTCGGTGGCCCCGAAGGCGCCGAAGAGAACGTTGGCCAGCGAACGGTTCATGGCCTTGGCCATCAGGATGGTCAGCAGGGTGCCGGCCGCGCCGACCACGGTGCCGGCGACGATCATCGCCGGGTTGCCGATGGCGAAGCCCTCGAAACCGACGGCCAGGCCGGTGAAGGCGTTGTAAAGAGAGATGACCACCGGCATGTCGCCGCCGCCGATGGGAATGGTCATCAGCACGCCGAAGAGGAGCGCCAGCAGGAAGAACCAGATGACGACGCTGCTGGTCTGAACGCCGAAGAGGAAGATCAGGGCAAAGATGACCGAGAGGGCCAGAACGCCCATGTTGATCGGCTGCTGGAATGGAAAGGTGACCGCCCGCGAGTTGACCAGGCCCTGGAGCTTGGCGAAGGCAACCATCGAGCCGCTAAAGGAAACCGCGCCGATCAGGCCACCGACGAGCGCCAGGACCAGCAGGCCGGTGGTCATCTCGCCCTGGCCGGCGGCGTGGCGCAGCAGCTCGACCGCGGCTATGGCGCCGGCGGCGCCGCCGCCCATGCCGTTGTAAACGGCGACCATCTGCGGCATGTCGGTCATGGCCACCTTCTTGGCGACGACCCAGGCGATGCCACCGCCGATCAGGATGCCGAGGATGATCAGGAAGAAGTTGGAGAGCCCCGGCCAGGCGAAGGTAACGATGACCGCCGCCACCATCGCGTAGCCGGCCCAGACGATGCCGCGTTTGGCGGTCGAGGGGTGGCTCATCTGCTTGAGGCCGAGGATGAAGAGGAAGGCCGTGATGAAGTAAACGAGCTGGATGAAGGTCTCCATTTGTCTAGCCCTCCTTGGGTTTCCGCTCGAACATCTCGAGCATCCGCTCAGTCACCGCGTAACCGCCGGCGGCGTTGGCCGCGGCCAGCAGTACGCCGATGAAGCCGATTACCTGCTCGGTGGTGGTCTCGGCGTGGCCGAGAACCACCATCGCGCCGACCAGCACGATGCCGTGGATGAAGTTGGACCCCGACATCAGCGGGGTATGCAGGACCACGGGAACGCGGCTGATCACCTCGTAACCGGCGACCGCCGCGAGCATGAATATGTAGAGTGCCGCCCAGGTGCCGTCAATCATTCCGCGCCTCCTTCCACCAGCTCGCGGGTGGGTTCGTGCTTGATCTCGCCATCGTGAACCAGCACGCTGCCGGCGAGAATCTCGTCGTCCCAGTCGAGCTGCAAAGCGCCCTCCTCGCCGATTATCAGGTCGAGGAAGTTCTGCAGGTTCTTTGCGTACATCTCCGAAGCGTGGACCGCCAGGGCGCTGGGCAGGTTGAGCGGGCCGACCACGCGGACGTCGCCCACCTGGACGGTCTCGCCCGGCTTGGTGGCCTCGCAGTTGCCGCCCGACTCGGCCGCCAGGTCGACGATTACCGAACCCGGCTTCATCCGCTCGACCATATCGGTGGTCACCAGGATGGGCGCGCGGCGGCCGGGAATGTTGGCGGTGGTGATGACGATGTCGGCGGCCACGATGGCCTGCTCGACCATCTCGCGCTCCTTCTTCTTCTCCTCGTCGGTCAGCTCGCGGGCGTAGCCGCCCTCGGCCTCGGCGTCGATCTCCAGCTCCAGGAACTTGGCCCCCAGGCTGCGCACCTGCTCGCCGGCGGCGCGGCGAACGTCGTAGGCGCTCACCACCGCGCCCAGCCGCTTGGCGGTGGCGATGGCCTGCAAGCCCGCCACGCCCGCGCCGAGCACCAGCACCTGCGCCGGGCGGATGGTGCCGGCGGCGGTGGTCAGCATCGGCAGGAAGCGATCGACGGTGTCGGCGGCGATCAGCGCCGCCTTGTAACCGGCGACGGTCGCCTGGCTGCTGAGCGCGTCCATCGCCTGGGCGCGGGTGATGCGGGGCACCAGCTCCATAGCGAAGACGGTCAGCTTCTTGTCGCGCATCCGGGCCACCCGTTCCGGGTAGCGGTGCGGATACATGAAGCCGATCAGCACCGAGCCCTCGGGCATGGCCTCTATCTCTTCCTCGGTGGGCGGCTGCACCTTGAGAATTACCTGCGCCTCCTTTAAGAGGTCGGCGCGCTTGCCCACCAGCTTTGCCCCTACCTTCTCGTAGGCGTCGTCTAGGTAGTGGGCCCCGACGCCGGCTCCGCTTTCAACGGAGACGGCATGCCCCTGCTTGATGAGCTTTCCCGCGACTTCGGGCACCAGGGCCACGCGGCGCTCGCCCGGGGCTTCCTCCTTGGGTACTGCGATGTTGATTGCCATGTACACCCCCTGCGTACAAACGTTAACCTAGTGGATTATACAGATAGCAAAAAACCGCTGGTTAGGGGCGTGTGTACCCCGGCCGCTCTGGGCTAGGCTGGAGGCATGGAGACTCTCGAGTTCTTGCGCAAACGTAGCAGCGTCAGGCGCTTCAAGCCCGAGCCGCTGCCGGAGGAGGACGTGCGGGCCATCCTGGCCGCCGCCCGTCAGGCACCGACCGACGCCAGCGCCCAGCTGTACACGATTCTGAGAGTCCGCGACGAGGAGCTACGAAGGCGGCTGGCCCACCTCTCCGGCGACCAGCGGCACGTGCTCGAGGCCGCCGAGTTTTTCGTCCTCCTGGCCGACGTCCACCGCCTGGACCAGCTGCTGCGCCACCGCGGCGAACGCCTGGGCGAGTGGCCGCGGACCGCTCTCCACTTCGCCGTGACCGACGCCGCCATTGCCGGCGCCCACCTGGCGGTGGCCGCCGAAGCCCTGGGCTATGGCATCTGCTGGATTGGCGGCCTGCTCAACCGCGTCGACGAGGTGGTCGGCCTGCTGGAGCTGCCTCGCGGGGTGCTGCCGGTCAGCGGCCTGGTGGTCGGGGTGCCCGCCGAGAGACCCGACCCGCGGCCGCGCCTGCCGGCCGATCTGGTGATTCACGAGGACCGCTACCACCGCTACCGGCCCGAGGAGCTGGAGGCCGGCTACGCCGCCATGGCTCCCTTCAGCCGCAAGGGCGACTGGCTGCCGCTGCTCAAACACTACTTCGCCGCCGGCGGGGTGATGGAGGCCCGCGACGCCGTGTACGGGCTGGCCAGCGCCCTCCAGGGGTTCTCAGCCGACCTGCCGGCGGCGGCGGCCGAGACCCTGCACCTGCGCGGTCTCGACGCCGGCAGTCTGGGCGAGGCGGTGAGCGGCGCGCTCGAGCAGGGCTGGCGCGGCGTACTCTTCAACCGCGGCGTCTTTGGAGAGGCGGTGGTCTGGCTGGAAAAAGAAACCGCCGCCGAGCGCGGCGAGGGCAGGACGCCGGGAGAAGCCTTCGCCCGGGCGCTGGCGGCGGCGCTGCCGGCCGAAGACTGAACCGGCCTGCAGGGTAACGCTACGAAGCGGGGCCGCCACCGGCGGCCCCGCGCGGTCGCGACTTCTGCGCAAGGCGCTTTCCCGCTACCCGGCGCTTTTGACGACACCGGCGGCCTCGAGCTCCGCCAGCTCCGCCGGCGCCAGGCCGAGGACCCCGCCCAGCACCTCGCGGGTATGCTGACCCAGGAGCGGTGGCGGCGCGGCCGGCGCGGCCGGAGTGCGGCTCATGTGCTGTAAGGGGCTGGCCAGCAGCGGCGTCGGCCCCAGCTTCGGATGCTCCACCTCCCACAGCAAACCCCGCGCCTCCGCCTGGGGGTCGGCCAGCGCCTCGCCAACGTCGTTGACCGGCGTCACCGGCACCCCCGCCGCCCGCAGGACCTCCAGCCACTCGGCCCGCGTCCGGCCAGCGAAGATCTCCTGCAACCGCGGCACCAGCTCGTCGCGGTGCTCCACCCGGCCGGCGTTGCTGCGCAGGCGCTCGTCCTCCCATAGCTCGGGGTGGCCGATGGCCTCGGTCAGGCGCTGGTACTGGGCATCGTTGCCCACCGCCAGGATGAACCACTTGTCGCTGGCGGCGAAGGCCTGGTAGGGAACGATTTGCGGGTGAGCGCTGCCCATCCGCTGCGGCACCACTCCCGACATCAGGTAGGCCTGGGCCTGGTTGACCAGCGCCGCCACCCCAACGTCGAAGAGCGCCAGGTCGAGGTGCTGACCCAGCCCGCTCTGCTCGCGCTCCCGCAGCGCCGCCAGGATTCCCACCGCGGCGGTCAGACCGGTCAGAACGTCTATCCAGGCAACGCCTATCTTGACGGGCGGGCCGTCGGCCTCGCCGGTAATGCTCATGATGCCGGTAATCCCCTGCAACGCCGCGTCGTAGCCGGGTTCGTGAGCCCGCGGCCCGCTCTGACCGAAGCCGGTAATCGAGGCGTAGACCAGCCGGGGGTTGACCTCCCGCAGCGACGGGTAGTCGAGACCGTAGCGGGCCAGGTCACCGGCCTTGAAGTTCTCGACCAGCACGTCGGCCTCGGCGGCCAGCCCCCTGACCAGCTCCTGGCCGCGCGGATCCTTGAGGTTGACGGCGACGCTCTTCTTGCCGCGGTTGGTCGAGAGGAAGTAAGCGCTCTCCCCTTCTTTAAAAGGCGGCCCCCAGCGGCGGGTATCGTCGCCCCAGGGCGACTCGACCTTCCAGACCTCGGCCCCCAGGTCGGCCAGCATCTGGGTGGCGAAAGGGCCGGCAAGAATGCGCGAAAGGTCGAGAACCTTCAGACCGCTCAGGCTGCCCACCGCGCCTACACGCTCCTTTCGAGCACCTTGTCGAGCTGTAGTTCGCCCTTGTCAAAGAGCACGAAGTCGTCGAGGCGCACGGTGGCGTCGTAAATGACCATGTCCCAGTGGATTGCGCAGCCGAACGAGCCGCCGTAGAAGATGTCGTCGCCGAGCGCCACGTGCACGTTGCCCTGAGCCTTCTTCTCCTCCTCGAAGTCGCCGTTGTGCAGCGCCTCGGGGTTGAGGCCGAGGCCGATCTCGGCGATATGCTTGGCGCAGGGCAGGCGCGCGAAGACCGAAGTGAGTTGCCGCGTCCGGTTGCCGCCGCCGGAAAGCTTTACCACCTCGCCGTCCTTGACCTCCAGTTCAAAAACGTCGAGGCCGCGCAGGCCGGCCACCGGCCCGTCGACCACCAGGCGCCCCTCGGCGGTCCTCTCCAGCGGCCGCTGGGAAACCTCGCCGTCGGAAAAGGCCGCCTCGCGCCCCGGCTCGCGGGCCAGCCCGCACTCGACGATTACCGGCTGGCCCATCACCGGCTCCTTGGTCACGCCGGCGTGAAAGTCGGTCCCGCGCTCGGTGGTAATGTGGATCTCCTTGGCCTGGGCCCAGAGCCGGGCCACCCGCTGGCCCAGGTTCTCCAGCTCTTCGTAATCGGCAGTGGCGGCTCCCTTGAGGTAGTTGTCCAGTTCGCGCATGACCATCGAAAGAGCGCGAATCTTCTTCTCCTTGAGCAGTTTGGCGACCTTGCGTGAGTAAGTTGGCGCTCCCGAGGCCTTGGTAACGCCTATCAAGACGTCGCTGGCGTCGAGGGCGTGCTCGATGGGCTTGGTCAGGTAGGTCGCCCGGTCGCGCCCCCGCGTCGGCATCAGCGAGACGGTGTACTCGGCGCCCACCGACTGCACAGCTCCCGCCAGCGCCAGGTAGATCTCCATCTCAGTCTCCGGGTCGGCGACTATCAAAACGTTTTCGCCCGGCTGCACGTCTACGTGCCGCCGGACGATTCTGTGGGCCAGGTCTATCGCGTCTATGATCCGTTGTCGGTTCATACAGCCCTCCTGAGAGGTCCTCAAGATTAAACGTTAATATGGCACAACTGGCCGGAAAAAGAAAGGGGCATCCGGGCCGGCTCCCGGCGGAAAGGCGCGCCGCTTTTCGCGGCGTGTTTGACGCTGCTGTGGGAATACCGCTAAAGTAAGCACTAGTTACGCTGCTCACGATACCCATAGGAGGTCGGTAATGAAGAAAAACGGCATCTTCCTCGCGGCCCTGCTGGGGTTGGCGCTCATGACGGTTACGCCCGCCAAGATGTTCATCACCATCGGCTCCGGAGGCTATACCGGCACCTATTACCCGGTCTCGGTCGGCATTGCCAGGATCATCAACAGCAACCTTCCCGACATCAGGGCCAACGCCATCTCCACCGGCGGCTCGCTATTCAACATCATCGCCATCCAGACCGGCAATCAGCAGATGGCGATGGCCCAGAACGACACCTGCTACTACGCATATACGGGCACGGTGATCGAGAAGGTGCGCGGCAGGCCCACCAAACGCATCCGCGGGATAGCCAAGCTCTACTCGCAGCCAATCCACATCATCGTCCGGAAGGGAACCGGCATAACCTCGGTGGCCGACATGCGCGGGCGGCCGGTATACGTCGGCGACATCGGCTCGGGTACCGAGCAAAGCGCCAAGCTGATTCTCAAGACCTACGGCCTGACCCTTGACGACCTGGGCGAGGCGGTCCACGGTAAGGCCAGCCAGGCCGTACAGATGCTGATCGACGGCAAGATCGACGCCATGTTCTTCTCTGCCGCTGTCGGCTCAAGCGCCTTCGTTCAGGCCGCCGAAAAGGCCGATGTCTTCTTCCTTTCGATGGATCAGGAGCACATCGAGCGGCTGATGCGCTCCTATCCCTTCTACTCAAAGATGACCGTGCCCGCGGGCACCTACCCCAACCAGAAAGAGGCCTTCGACGCGGTGGCCATTTCTTCATTGTTGATAGCCTCGGTGGACCTGCCCGAGGACGTCGTCTACCGCATCGCCAAGCTGCTCTTCGTAGACAAGGTGGACGAGTTCAAGGCCATCAAGCCGGTACTGGCCAGGTACTTTTCGATTGAAAAGGGTCTGGAGGGCATGACCATCCCCGTCCACAAGGGCGCCGCCAGGCTCTACCGCGAGCTGAAGATTGCCATTCCCGAGGAAGTCAAGCCGGTGGACTGAACCTCCGTTAGCGGCGAGCGCCGGCGGCAAGAAGCCGCCGGCGCATTTATATACCGGTTCGGGAAAAACGCGCACTCCAACGTTGCTTTAGCCCGGCCGGAGGCCTGACGTCATTGACGATATCGTGGAAAACACGATAAAGTATGAAGTGGCAATGCCATGAACTATGCCCAAGGAGGTTGGAAGATGAAAAAGAGCTATATCCTGGCGATTCTTTTGGGGCTCGCGCTAAGCTTCGGCGCTTCGGCCAAGACTTTCCTGACCATCGGCTCCGGCTCGATGACCGGCGTTTACTACCCGGTTGCGAGCGGTATTGCGAAGATTATCAACGAGAACCTCGGTAGCCAGGGCATTCGCGCCAACGCCCGTTCTACCGGCGGTTCGGCCTATAACGTAAAGGCCATCGACCAGGGCCAGCTGCAGGCCGCCCTGGCTCAGAACGACGTAATCTACTTCGCCTACAACGGTCTGACCGAGACCTTCGAGGGCAAGCCGGTCAAGACCATCCGCGGTATCGCCACCCTCTACCCCGAGTTCCTGCACATCCTCGCGGGCGCTGACTCCGGCATCCACTCGCTGGCCGACCTGAAGGGCAAGAAGGTCTACGTGGGCGACATCGGCTCCGGCGTCGAGCAGACCACCAAGCGCGTCTTCGAGGCCGCCGGCCTCAGCTTCGACGACCTGGCCCAGGCGGTCCACGGCAAGGCCGGCCAGGCCATCGAGCTCCTGCAGGACGGCAAGATTGACGCCATGTTCTACGTGGTCGGCGCCAAGTCCTCGGCCATGCAGCAGGCCACCGAAATCGCCAAGGCCTACTTCATCGAGCTGCCGCTCGACATCATCGCCAAGCTGACCGAGAAGTTCCCCTACTACACCCAGGTCATCATTCCGCCCAACACCTACAAGGGCCAGAACCTCTCCGTCGCCACCATCGGCGTCATGGCCACCTTCATCGTTCGTGAGGACGTGCCCGAGGACGTCGTCTACAAGATCGCCAAGCTCCTCTTCCAGGACAAGGTCGAGGACTTCAAGAAGATCCACCCGGCCCTGGGTACCTTCTTCACCGCCAACAAGGCGCTGGACGGCATGACCATCCCGCTGCACCCGGGCGCCGCCAAGTTCTTCGAGGAGATCGGCGTCTCCATCCCCAAGCTGGCGCAGCCGGTCAAGTAATCCCGCTTTCAGCAACGTGAGCGATTCGTTTGGTCCGGCCGCCAGGCCGGACCAAACTCATATAAACTTAACTACTAGAAAGGGGGAGCTACCGTGAGCACAGACGCGGAAAGGAACGAATCTTCGCGTATACCGGATATCGACGCCGAGCAGTTGATGATGGAGACCGAGTACGGCGGTCGTAACCCTATCAAGTGGCAAAAGATCCTGATCTTCCTGATCGCCGTCACCTGGTCCGCCTTCCAGCTCTTCGCCTCCTGGCTTGGCAAGATCGACCCGATGGTCCTGCGGGCAATTCACCTGGCCTTCGCCTTCTCGATTGCCTTCCTGGCCTACCAGTCGAAGAACGCCCGCCGCGACGTCTGGCTGTTCCTGATCGGGCTTGGCTACGCCCTGTACTTCATGATCGGCCAGAAGATCAACCTCGGCGTATTTACGGTGGGACCTTATGACATAAGTATAAACCTGCTAGTAATTATGGCGCTGGTGATCGTCGCCGGCCTGCTGATTACCCCGCGGGTCGAGGAGAAGGGTCCGGTCGACCACATTCCCTGGTACGACTGGGCGATTCTGGCCGCCGGACTGGCCGGGGCGCTGGCGATTCCGATTTTCCTCGAACAGATTATCGTTTATCAGGGCGGCGTTCCCACCACCCGCGACATCGTTCTGGGCACCCTGACCCTCTTCGTGCTGACCATCGCCGGACTGCGCGTGGTCGGCCCGGCGCTGATGAGCATCGCCTGGCTGATGATTCTCTACGCCATGACCGGCCCCGCCGGCGTCTTCAAGATTGAGCTGCCCGACGTCCTCTACCTGCACAACGGCGCTACCTGGGACAACGTCATGCAGCAGCTCTACCTGACCGACCAGGGGTTCTGGGGCGTTCCTCTGGGGGTTTCGGCGACGTTCGTCTACCTGTTCGTCCTCTTCGGAACCCTGCTCGACAAGGCCGGCGCCGGTAAGTACCTGGTCGACCTGGCCTACGCCGGTCTCGGCTCCTACCGCGGCGGCCCGGCCAAGGCGGCGGTTATCGCCAGCATGCTGACCGGCATCATCTCCGGCTCCTCCATCGCCAACGTGGTCACCACCGGCACCTTTACCATCCCGCTGATGAAGCGCGTCGGCTATCCGCCCGAAAAAGCCGGCGCGACCGAGGTGGCCTCGTCGGTCAACGGCCAGCTCATGCCGCCGGTGATGGGCGCGGCGGCCTTCATCATGGCCGACTTCTTGCAGATACCCTACTCACGGCTGATCGTCTACGCGTTCGTGCCGGCCATCTTGACCTACTTCGGCCTCTTCCTGGTCGTCCACCTGGAAGCCGTCAAGCTGGGCCTGAAGGGTCTGCCCAAGAGCGAGCTGCCGCCCTTCAAGGAAACCCTGATGTCGGGCCTGCACTTCCTGATGCCCATCGCCTGGCTGCTCTACGAGCTGGTGGCTTTGCAGCACACGCCCTCGCGCTCGGCGCTCAACGCCATGTTCCTGCTGATGTCGCTGATGTTCTTCCAGTTCGCCCTGAAGGACAAGGGGCAGCTGTTGCTGGCGTCGGTCATCACCTTCGTCCTGGCGGTGGCGCTCTACCTGTTTGGCGTGCCCGGCCTGCAGCACCAGCAGCTCGAGCTCTCCAAGGGCGTCTTCATCGAGTTCAAGCACCTCGACGTGATGTACACGTCGCTGGCGGTGCTGATAATCGGCATCATCATGGTCGCCTTCACCGGCAACCGGCTGGGCCAGAGCCTGGGCGTCGCGCTCAAGAACTTCGTAGCCGACGTGCTCGAGGGATTCGAGGCCGCCGGCCGCAATATGAGCACCATCGCCGTCG